>Ga0207415_1000006_pt1 | contig 347689 bp, 284 predicted proteins | sample Passage237A_FD_187369 | JGI IMG/M metagenome (GOLD analysis project Ga0207415, IMG submission 187369) | Cellulose adapted compost microbial communities from Newby Island Compost Facility, Milpitas, CA, USA - Passage2 37A (SPAdes) (version 3) ... | reverse complement strand
GAAGGAGGGCTCCACCTATGACGAGTCCCGCTACCTCAAGACTCTCAAAGTCCGGCAATCACCCCTCATCACAGGAGAACAAACTCATGCTCATTCTACTTGACGGTCCGCCTCAGGGCGTGAGTTAGGAAAAGAGGAGTCAGAGGAGCTCACCCAATCGCCTCCCGAATCCGAGCGAGCGCCTCGCTCAAATCCCGATCGAGAAGCGACGAGGGAATTCGCAGCACTCGATATCCAAGGCGTCCGAGTTTCGCGTCACGTCGAGCGTCCGCCGAGCGCTGACGCTCGTGAAAGACGCCGTCGACCTCGACGACGAGCTTTCGAGACGGAGCGAGGAAGTCGACGATAGAGTCTCCGATCACGACTTGTCGCCGGAAGGCGACGCCGAGACGGTTCCCTCGAATCTCTCGCCAGAGTTTCTCTTCGGACGGCGAGGGCGCGGCGAGCATCTCGCGAGAGCGAGCGAGGAGAAGGGCTTCACGGCGAGCAGCGGAGCGATCGAAGTAGTTAGACACGAGAGCCTTTCCGAGCGCGGCGAAGGGGCGCGCTCGCAGGCCCTTGGCGCAAGGGGCATGACAGGGGCTCGAGCTAAATCGGTCCATCTCCCCGGCCCCTGGCGGGCGCCTTGCGCCGCTCCGAAGAGCGCGCCCCTTTGCCGCGAGGAGAGCGCCTGACTCTCTGGTCGAGCGGTCGAATGGACCTTGAGCGCGCGGGGAAGGTCGAAGGTCCCGCCTACGTAGATTTAGAGATTTGCCGCGCAACGAGCGGCCCCTTTGGCCGAAAAGCGTCAATTCTTCGAGCGACAGTGCTATAATTCGCCCTTCCGCCGAGACATCGAGCCAATGATCGCTTCCCTCGCTTCCTCCCCCTTGCGCGCGCAGGCCCAACGGGGCCGAGCACGCATCAGGGGTGAGGCGGCCTCTTCCGCAGGGCAACGCCCGAGGACAGAGGCCGGGAGGGGGCTACCAAGGGTGTTACAGTTTGCTCCATCCGCCGAGACGTCGAGCCAATGTGGACCCAGCTAGCAACCTCCCCCTTGCGCGCGCAGGCCCAACGGGGCCGAGCACGCATCAGGGGCGAGGCGGCCTCTTCCGCAGGGCAAAGCCCGAGGACAGAGGCCGGGAGGGGGCTACCACGGAGAGGCCGGGAGGGGGCTACCAAGGGTGTTACAGTTCGCGCTATCCGCCGAGACGTCGAGCCAATGTGGACCCAGCTAGCAACCTCCCCCTTGCGCGCGCAGGCCCAACGGGGCCGAGCACGCATCAGGGGCGAGGCGGCCTCTTCCGCAGGGCAACGCCCGAGGACAGAGGCCGGGAGGGGGCTACCAAGGGTGTTACAGTTCGCGCTATTCGCCGAGACGTCGAGCCAATGTGGACCCAGCTAGCAACCTCCCCCTTGCGCGCGCAGGCCCTTTGGGGCCGAGCACGCATCAGGGGTGAGGCGGCCTCTTCCGGAGGGCAACGCCCGAGGACAGAGGCCGGGAGGGGGCTACCCAAGGAGAGGGGGCCACCCAAGGAGAGGGGGCCACCCAAGGAGAGGGGGCCACCCAAGGAGAGGGGGCTACTAAGGAGGGCCACCCAAGGGGAGGGGGCCGCCTAAGGCGCTAACCGAGAACCACTCAATCGAGCGATTGGAAGAAATTCCAGGCGCGGGCGCCGGTGCCGCCGGGGACGAAGTGGTCGCCGCCGTGGGTGCAGTAGACGACCGGCTTGCCGTCGTCGCAGCCTTGGTACTCGATGCATCCTTGGCCGTGGGATGAGTTCATTGTCATGTTGCTGCAGCCGGCTCGATCGCGCCAGAAGTTGCGCGTGGCTTCAGCCAGCTGAACGGTGACGATTCCGTCCGTCGTCCCCTGGGTCTGGAGGATGGCGTGGGCGGCGTCCTGTTTGCTGCAGCTGGGATTGGATCCGTGGGGGCCCCAACCGGCGACCGGCGCGAGGGCGCGGAACACGTCGGGCCGCTCGCAGCCGAGGACGTTGGTCATGAAACCGCCTTGGCTGAAGCCGACCGAGAAGACCTTCTTGGTGTCGACGCAGTAGTTAGCGTTCACAAACTCGAGGATCGCGTCGAAGTAGGCGAGGTCAGCCTGGATGCGCTGCGGGTCGGCGTTCGGGGGAGGTCCGCCCCAGTTCGAGTCGGCGTCGCCCCACTGGGATTGGCTGCTGGGCATCGTGGATTGCCCATTGGCGCGGATGCCCTGGGGATAGACGAGGAGCGCCTTGCCCTGAGTGGCCTCGATCAGCTGGAAACCGCTCTGATCGTGGGCGGCCCAGACGTTGTTCATGTTCAGGCCGTGGATGCCAAACACGAGCGGGAGGGGAGTATCCGGATCGTAGTTCTCCGGCACATACATCAAGTAGTAGCGTGTGAGGTTTCCGACCTGGATCGTCTGCTGTTGGCGCGGATCGGGTCTTGTGGCGGCCTTGCCGCAGCCCGGCGAGCCCGTAGAGGGAGAACCACCGGCGCCAGGCATTCCACCGCCGCCATCGATTCCGCCGCTACCGGTGTCATCACCACCGGCGCCAGTCGGCGCGCCGCCGGCGCTCGCACCACCCGCCGCCGAGCCACCAGCGGAGCTCCCGCCGATTCCCACCGCACCTCCTGCGGAGGCGCCTCCCGTCGGCAGCGCACCACCAGAGCTCAGCGTTCCTCCAGTGCTCAACGTTCCGCCAGCAGCTGCGCCTCCAGTGCCGACTGCTCCGCCGGCGGCAGGCAGGCCGCCAGTGCCGCCCAGGTCGGCGGGTGAGTCAGGGGAGGAACAGGCAAAGCCGGCGAGGAGGAGACTGCTGGTGGCGACGCGGAACGCTGATTTCATGGGGAAATTCTTGGAGAGAGGAGGGCTTAGAAACGGTCAGACGTGAGGCAGCTGCCACTCGTGTCCCCGGCCAGGGAGGTGAGGATTTGTGCCTCCCTCTCCCAGAAAATTGTGCCCGTACGGCATCTTGAACCTTTCCAACCACTAGAAGCGCTCCCAAAATGCCCGCTCCGAGAATGCTGAGAGCTGATGTAGTGTGCGAATCCTTGAGGGACGGCGGGGTGCTACGAAGGATCGTACTCAGGCGTGCGTGGATTGTGCTGGGGCTGGGGGGCATCGGCTCGAACGCTTGTGGCGAGACCTTCCTCGCGTGCCCGCCGGGAGCTTGTGCGGGGGATGCCGGAGTCTCAGCGAACGCGGGTGAGTCAAGCGGAGGCAAGTCCTTCTCTAGCGCAGGCGGGCGAAAGGGCACGGGCGGAAGCCGTGAGAACCTTGGGGGCGCATCGGGTGGTGCCGGGAACCTGACGAGCAGCGGCGGCAGCAACCTCGGAGGAGCGTGTGGAGACGCTTGTGACGAAGAAGCACCTCATTGCCTTGAAAGTGAGGCGCGCTGCGTTGAGTGTCGCACAAGCGAAGATTGCGCGGATCCGACGCGTCCGCTCTGCAATGCATCTCACGACTGCGTTCGCTGCAAGACGGACAACGACTGCAAACAAGCATTCTCTGATCGGGGCGTTTGCGTCACGACCCTTGGCAGTGAGGACTTTGGCGCGTGCATCGGGTGTCAGAGCGAGGACGATTGTGACGGGTACATTTGTGATCCAAAGACCCGCCTTTGCACAGAATATGAGCCGCGCAAAAAAGGTGTGTGTGCTCCCTGTGAGCACGACCTGGAGTGCAAGATCGGTCAATACTGTGTGCCCCAGATCTTTCAGGGGATCTTCATTGGGAACTATTGCACGCAGACGAAAGAGGCGCGCGTGGGGCCCGACGGGACCTGTAGTCTCGAGGGAGCTGGGTTCAGCGCGGAAGTTGTCCTGACCAGCGTGGGCGGAGTGCGTGAGCGTTTCTGTGCGCTCGCTCGGACAACTTGTCCGGCTTATTCGGAGCACCACCGAGTGAAGGAGGGCTGCGAGTCGGAGACTCCTCAGGGTGATGCTGCTTGTGGTGTCCCTGGGGTGGACGACGGGCTGTGCCGCAAACTCGAGGGAGTGCACTTCTGCACCTACCCGTGCCTCTCGGACGCCGATTGCAAGACCGGGTCAACGTGTCCCCAAAACGATGAGCAATATTGTAGTCTTTGAAGATTAGACTCCTGAGGTGGCCCCCTCCCGGGCTCCTGAGGTGGCCCCCTCCCGGGCTCGGTCCTCGCTCTTCGAGCTGCGGACGAGCCCGCCTCCCCCTGACGCGTGCTCGCTCGCCCCGGGCGAGCTGCGCGCGCGAGGGGGAGGGAGCTCAGCTGAATCCACCCGCGCGCCGCGCGGGCGCGCGCCCGCGCGCCACAAATCCCGAATGGCGGCACCGGTGCGCCTGCGCGCCCCGCCCCGCGTTTGCCCCGCGTAAGGTGGCGCTCGCCGCGCGTCCGCTCTCGCGCCCGCGCGCCACAAATCCCGAATGGCGGCACCGGTGCACCCGCGCCGCGCGGGCGCGCGTTTGCCCCGCGTAAGGTGGCGCTCGCCGCGCGCCGCGCGCCGCGCCCGCGCGCCACAAATCCCGAATGGCGGCACCGGTGCGCCCGCGCGCCCCGCCCCGCGTTTGCCCCGCGTAAGGTGGCGCTCGCCGCGCGTCCGCTCTCGCGCCCGCGCGCCCCGCCCCGTGAGGGGCCCTTCCGTGTCTTCTTACGCAGGAGCGCGCCTTCGTCTGTCCGTCGAGAGCGCAGCTGAGCGGAACCGTTGCGCCTTTGTGCCCTTTTGTTCTGAGTGACCTTCGAGAGCGCGGCTGAGCGGGAGCCGCTTCCTGATGGGCGCGAGCGCGTCCCGTCCGTCGAGAGCGCGGCTGAGCGGCAGCCGCTTCTGATGGGCGCGAGCGCGTCCGTCTCGCCAGCGTGCGCGGGTGAGCGCCTCTGGCGACTGGCCCGCGGGCCAGTCGCCCTCGGGACGGACCCACCAGCCGCGAACGCGCCTCCGCGCGTTCGCGGCCCGATTCGCCGCTGTCCTCCACAGAGCTCGACGAGTACGAGTAATCTTTGAGGAGACTTTGAGATTCAGGCAACGACAGGCTATTTGCGGCCGAGTCCCCTTCTGTCATGACGTCTCGCTTGCGTTCCTTCTCTTCACGCCTCCTCGGAGCTCTTGCCCTGTGCCTGGGGGGCTCGACGGCCGGCCTGCTCACCTTGTCCTGTGAAGAGCTGACCTGCGTCGATCTTCTGACCTGTGAGGGAAGTGCTGGAGCGCCGAGCCAAAGCGGCGGCTCTGCCGGAAAGGATCCGGCGGGCGGAAGGAGCGGAGGAGGTTCCGGAGGGCGTTCGACTGGGGGCGTCGGAGGTCAGGGCGGCGAGCCGAGTGGCGGGACGGGAGGCAGCGAGAGCGAGGAGGACCCGGGCCTCGCGCTGAGCGCGCCCGCGATCGTCCGGGTGCGTCAGGGCGAAAAGGTTCGTGTGCCGCTGCGCGTGGAGCGAAAAGGGCGCCTCCAGGGTGAGCTCACGGTGAGCGCGATCGACCTTCCTTCTGGGATCGTAGCCGACCCGGTGACAGTGCTCGAGGACGATGGGGAAGAGGTCATGTTTGATCTCGCCGCGAAGGCGGCCGCCGAACAGACTCACAGGCGAACGCTTCATCTCCGCGTGACGGGCCCGGACGGGCTCGAGGACGAGGTGAAGGTGCGGCTCGTCGTGGCGGGCCCGCCGGGGTCCCTCGACAAGAGCTTCGGCGGGGGTGGCTTTGTCAAAGTGAGCTCGACCTTAACCGGGGTTACTGTCGCCTCGGACGAGACGATCTGGGCCGCTGGAAACCAGGATTCCGGCCCGCTCCGCGTGTACCACTTTGATCACGATGGCACACCAAACTGGAACATCGAGACGAAAGGTCGTTACAGTGGGTCCCTCGGCAGTCAGGGAGAACGAGTCTTCATTCGGTTTTCGGGCCTAGGTGAAGAGAACGGCGACTACTTGATGGCCTTTGCGCTGGAAGGAACCGTTGACGAGACGTTCGGGAACAAAGGGACGCTCCTGCTCGGCCTGAACATGCAGAATGCTGACCTTCCGATTCAGCTCTTACCTGACGGAAGCGGGCTCGCGATGAACACAGAAAGGACGGTCCGATTCGGGCCGGACGGAAGTGACCTCAGCGGTTTCAAGTTCTTCTACGAACCGCCGACGATCATGGACCGCGTGACGGCGAGCGCCTTCGACTCGAAGGGGCGCATTTGGGTCTCCTGGCGCACCAATGATAGCCAGCGTTACTTCGTCCAGCGCGCGCGGGCGGACGGCCGCCTCGATACGTCGTTTGGCGAATCTGGAGTGGCGCAGTCTCTGAGCGGAGTGCCTTCGGAGGCCGTCGCGCAAACGATGGAGACGCAGCGAATTGTCGTTCGCCCCGACGACTCGGCGATCCTCTTCGCGACCTCTTCGCCCAACGTGCAGCGGATTGATATTTTCGAGAACGAAGTTGCCCTGCTCTCCTTCTCGTCGAACGGCGAGCTCGACGAAGAGTTCGGCATCGACGGGAAGGTCATCGTCGGCAATAGCTTCACCGCGCTCAGCGCATTTCGTTCCACGGCTGGCGACATCATCGTCGGCTACATTCCCGGGTACACGGGAGAGCCCCGTCTCGTTCGCTACGATGACCGAGGAGAGCGCGACGAGCAGTTCGGTGAAGACGGTGAAATCAACCTCGCTCACCTCTTTCCGATGGGCGAGACTCTCGCCCAGTACCCCGACTTCGCTCATGAAAGCGCAACAGGCCGAGTCATCGTTGTCATCTCGAGTTCGGCCTCAGCCTATCTCGCGAGTTACTGGCTCTAGTCTCGGTACCTCATCTCCTTGGGGGCCGGGGTCCGGCGCGCCGGCTTCGCCTCGGTGCGCTTTGGCCCATGGGCCGGGCCGCGTCAGGAAAGGGCGGGGTCGCTCTCGGGGGTACCCGGGCCCCTAGGCACGGATTTCCCGCATTTTTCTTGTGGCTTCCCAGCATCCTCTCTGCCACATTATCTCACCTTTTGTTGCGACGCTGAGTAGGGGGCGCAACGGCAAAGCGCCTCGGACGATACCGAGCGGTCGGGCGTCCGTTTGCTCGCTCGGCCTCTCGCAGACCTAAATCAGGAAACCCTGTCCCATGATTGCCTGGAACCCTTGCTCTCCTTCCCGTAGCCCTCGCTCCCTTCGCTTGAGTCTCCTCGCGCTCACCCTGGGGTCGGCCAGCGTTCTCCTCGCGCCTTCCGCCTGTACTCCTGGTGACTGCGGGGAGGAGGACTCTTGTGGCGAAGGAGGCGAGCCGAGTAGCGGCGGTCAGCGCTCGAGCGGTGGTGCCGCGAGCAGTGGCGGCAAGCGTTCCGGAGGAGCAACCGGGTCGGGCGGACTCGGCGGTGACAAAGGGAGCGGCGCTTCGAGTGGTCAAGCGGGCGACAAGGGGGAAACCGGTGGCGCGCCGATGGTCGATCTCTCACCTCGCGTGACCGAAACGATGATTGACGGTCGAAAGGCTGAGCCCGGTGAACGTGTGCTCGGGGTGCGCGAAGGCGCTTCGATTCGGATTTCCTTCAGTGCTCCGATGGATACGGCTTCTGTCGAAGAAGCCTTGATCGGCAAGGACGAGAAGAGCGCACCTTCGTCGTTTGTGATCGGTTGGAACGAGGACAACACCGAGCTCACGCTGATCTTGAAGTCATCGGTGAAGTACGACGAGGTCGACTCTCTTGACGCGCCGCGTCGGGAGCTCGGCCTCTTGATCACTCGAGCCGCGAAAGATGCAGAAGGGCGCGCCTTGGCCGACGAGTTCATTTTGGATTTTACGCTATTGCGCCGTTACCGAGTCTTCATCGAACCGGACCTCGAGAACTCGGCCATCGCGTACGGGAACGTTCCCTTTGACATCGTTGCGCCTGAGTACCTTCAGAGCATCGACCCGTGGATGGAATCACACTGCCCCTGGCTGAACCCGGAGAACACCTACGATGCGGCCTGGAAGGAGACGTTCCGCTCCGAGTTTCCCTACACGATCGTTCGAAATTTCGCCTCGCCTCCGGGACGCCACTCGAGCAATCCAAAGGGAACGCGAGCGTCGATTTATGCGTTCCCGCTCAGCGGCGTACCCGAAGATCTGGAGCGCGCGACGCTCAAGCTCGCAAAATGGGAGCGGGTCGTTGTCGACACCAAGGACACGAACAACAACGGCTCAACGACCGACTTCGTTCCCCACTATTCCAGTACCATTGAGGTCTATGACATGCTGTTCAGCGTAGATGCGCTGCCCTCATTCGCGCTGCCCAAGAGCGTCACAGGTCCAGAAGCGCAAGCTGTCTTTGGCACGCCCTCTCGCCGGGCCAACCTGCTGAACAGCGAAGGCGAGGAGTATTCGAAGGGCTACGGCTTCTTCAGCTTTGATGTCACAGACGTCGTCGAGGTCGGCCTCAGCCGCGGCGAACCGTGGTCGATGTATCGCGCCGAATTCGACGGAATGCCCGTGGTCAAAGACGATCCACTTACGGTCTGCGTAACCCTTGCTCTCGAAGTGTCAGCCCTGATTGAGTAGACATTAGGCCGATCATGAAGAGACTTTTCGACTCCTTCGGGATCAGACTCATCACGCTAGGGAGCGCAGCCTTTCTTGCGCTCCACTGTGACATGACGTTCCAGGCCTGCGAGGATTGTACTGTCTCAGGCGGCAGTGGCGGGAGAGCGCACGGAGCAGGAGGAGGCCACGCCACGGGGGGGCTCGGCGGAGACGCTGGCGATGCCGGGCTTGCGGGGGCCAGCGGCTCTGGGGAAGGGGGCGAACAGGGGGGACCCGAAGCTCCTTCTCCTCCTGTGCTCGAGAGGGTCAGGGTGGGGGAGCTCGAGCTGGGCCCCGGAGAGCTGGTGCTCGGCGTCGTCGACGCGCCAGAGCTGGTCTTCTCCTTCAGTCAGCCGATGGACAAAAAGAGCGTCGAGGCGGCCTATAGCTCTGACAATCGGGGGACGCGAGAGTCCCGCGTCGCCTTCTCTTGGAATGCGCAAAGTGATGAGCTTCGGATCATCCCTCTTTTGCCCTTGGAGCATGAGGAGGTCGACGATCCGGACGCCGAGACCGAGACCTATTCGATCCGCTTGGCGAAAAGCGCGAAGAGTCGGGACGGTCTCGAACTCGAGGAGACTTTCGAAGCGTCCTTCCGCCTCATGAAGCGGGTCACGTTCATGGTGATTCCCGATCTCGAGGCGTCTTACTGGAGAACGGCCCCCGCCGAGAAGATGATTCGAGACGACGGGCTTTACCCGGATCACCAGTGGTTTTACTGCCCGTTCTTTCCGTTTCCGGACCGGCCCGAAGAGGCGGGACCGCTGCTGCTTGGCTACGAGCCGCTCGTCGAGGGCTACGTTGCCTATCAGGCGTACCTCCACTTGGACATTTCCTCGCCCGAGAAGAACTCCTACGGAGTCTACGTGTTTCCCTTACCGTCGAACGTCGAGTTTTTAGAGAGCGCGTCACTTCGAGTGGTCAAATGGATCGGAAACGTGGGAAGCCCGGACGAGTCGCCGCTCCGCCGTTCTGGACTCGCCGTGGACCTGCTTGCGCCCGACTTTGAAGACCCCGCATCGGACGAGCCGGTCCTTTCGGACCTCGTGAACGTAAGCGGGAACAATTCGAGCTACGGATTCGGTCCGACGGAGTTCGATGTCACAGCGATCACGACGCGAGGCCTGGACGCTGGTGACGAGAGGAGCGTGTATCGACTCGGGCTCGATTCAGCTCCGGACGATTTGTATTACACGGGCGGCTGTGCGGCGGCAGCGTTGACCCTCGTGTATTGGGCCCTTTGAGGTCCTAAAGCGACTGGGAGGCGAGCGTTTGCCCCGTTCTTCGCACGTCCCGACGACGAATCGCGCTCGTTCGCCAATTTTTCTCCCTTGCCAGCTCTCCGCGTTTGACCGAACCGACGGTTCGGTCCTAGATCGACGGAGTGCAGCGACTGGGCGCGAAAGTTTTTTGGTTGATGGCGGCCTTGTCGCTGTGTGGTTGTGACAACAAGGAATCGCAGCCTGACCCGGGTGGCGGCTCGCCGAGTGTTGGCGGAACCTCGAGCGACGGGGGCACCGGCGGTGCAGTCTTAGGGTCCGGAGGAACATCCGAAGCCGGTGGGGCGCCCGCGGCAGGGGGAACTGGGACCGAGTCCGGCGGAAGCTCGGCTGGAGGGAGCGCCGCAGGCGGCGCGGCTGCCGGTGGAGCGTCTGGGGACGGAGGCGCGATGGGCATGAGCAAGACGACGTTCGTCTACGTGGGCAGTGGCTCCTTTGGAGCTGAAACGGGAAAGGTCACCGTGTATCGCCTCGACCGCCAGGCCCCGGGGCTTGAGTTCGTGAGCGACACGGAGGCGGGTGGCCTCGCGAGCTTCCTGGCTGTGGACAGTGAGCGGCGACGCCTCTACGCGGCCGACGAGGTCAAGGGTGGTGTCTTGAGCTTCACTATCGATCCCACGACGGGCGCGCTCACGAGCCTCGGGGCGACGCCCCACTCGAACCATCCGGTGTCGCTCTCGATCTCGCCGGACGGAAAGTACCTCCTGGGAGCGAACTACAACGAGGGGAACGTGGACGTTTACCCCATCGGCGACGACGGCAAGGCCTCCGCCTCGTCGCAAACGGTCGCGACGGGCAGTCATGCTCACTCGGTCCGTTTCGACCAGGAGGGCAAAGTCCTCGTGGCCAACGAGGGCTCCGACACGATTTCTCATCTCACCTTCAACGGTGGGATGCTTTCCGCCGCGACCCCTCCTACGAGCGCGTCGTTCTCTCCGCGTCACCTCGCGTTTCATCCGAACGGGACCGTGTTTGTCGTGAGCGAGCGCGGCGACTTCATCACAGCTTATAGCCGAGCCGAAAATGGTTCGCTGAATCAGATCTGGCAGAAGCCTCGGCTCGACTCAGGGCAGCCGACCGCGAACACCGGAGCTGATATTCATCTCACACCGGACGGTCGCACGCTCTACGCTTCGAACCGAGGTCAGAGCAACACGATCGTGATGTACGACATTCGAGGCGCGGAGCCCGTATTACTCGGTCATGTTTCGACCCGCGGTACGACTCCGCGCAACTTTGCGGTCGATCCCGAAGGTCAGTTCCTCCTCGTGGGCAATCACGGCGACCAGAAGACCCTCGCCCTCTTCCGCATTGAGTCCGACGGCAAGCTCACCGAAGTGAAGGTGGAGCCGATGCAGGTGAGCCCGTTCTTTGTGACCTTCGTGCAGTTCTAAGGCGGGAGGAGCGCCACTTTCGTCTGGTCCTCGGGAAATGGGCCCCGCGAACCAGAGATGGGACAAAGAACGACCTAGCATTGTGGACCTCCCTATCCCCCGCCTTCTTGCCTTGCTAGAAGCTTACGCGGGGCCTGGGGCCAGAGCTTTCCTGTCCCGGTCCCGGAGAGGTTTTTTGCCGTGTTTGTCCATCGCTCAAACTCTCTGAGTGTTCTGATCGACGCGCTCGCGGAGCTGCTCCGCGACGCCGGGCGACCGCTCTTCGAGCGGCCACAGATCATGATCCAGAGCGTGGGCATGGAGCGCTACCTCTCGAGGGAGCTCGCGCTGCGTCTGGGGGTCGCTCTCGGGCTCGATTTCCCTTTCCCGCGAGCGTTCTTGGAGAAAATTGCCGACGAGGTGTTAGGGGAGGTACCGGAGGAGAAGACGTTCGCTCGAGAAGCGCTCGCCTTTCACATCTTTCGCGAGCTCGGACAGTGTGAACATCCCGAGGTGCGGAGCTACCTGGAGAGCGACCGGGCAGAAAGCGCTCGCCTCGAGCTCGCCGTGGAACTCGCGCGCCTCTTCGATCAGTACTCGGTCTATCGGCCCAAGATGCTCGCGGATTGGGAGCGGGAACCTTCTGACGACTTTCAAGCTGAGATTTGGTCGCGGCTGGGGCGAAAGCTGGGGCGCCACGATCCGGGCGCGCGCCTTGAAGCGCTCTACGCGGCGTCGGACGAAGCTCTCTTGTCGGTTCTCCCCAAGAGGCTCTACGTCTTCGGAGGCGCCGGGCTTCCGCCGCTCTTTCTGCGAGTGCTCGGTCGTTTCTCCCGCATCATTGAGGTGCATGTCTTCTCGTTCACGGTCTGCCAAGACTATTTCGTGGATGCGCAGGCGGATTTGACGCCGAGTGAGATCGGGGACGGCTGGAATCCGCTGCTCGTGAGTCTGGGGAAGGTGGGCGCTGACTTTCAGTACTATCTGGAACAGTTCAACTACCAGGAGCTGACGCAGCGCTTCGTCGCCGAAAGCGGCGCGAGTCTGCTCTCCTGTCTGAAGCAGGATGTTCTCGCGGGACGCCGCCGGCCCTTGAGCGAGAGATTGCCTCGCTCAGCTCGGACGGACGGCTCGATTTCGATTGTGAGCTGTCACAGTCCAGAGCGCGAGGTCGAGGTGCTCCGAGAGACGCTCCTCGATCTCTTCGAGAAAGACCGGACGCTCAAGGCCGAGGATGTGGTCGTGATGGCGCCGAATATTGGGAAATACGCGCCGCTGATTCGAGCCGTATTTGGCGGCGCCGAAGAGACGCCCCCGCTCATTCCCTTCCGGATCGCCGATCAAACTGAGAGTTCCTCGAACGCGCTCATTGCCTCCTTACTCCGGGCGCTGGGCCTATTCTCCCGTCGATTCAAGGCGAGTGAGGTGCTCTCCGTGCTCCAGATGGAGCCGGTGCTCGCAGGGTATGGGATGACGGCCCAAGATCTCGAGCGCATTACAGAGTGGCTCGAGGGAAGTGGAACCCGTTGGGGGCTCGACGATCGGCATCTTAGCGCACTCGGCTTCGAGGAGCGCCTGCATACGACTTGGGAGCGAGGCCTCTCGAGGCTCTTGCTGGGCTTCGCCATGGAGGACCAAGACCAGGCCTACGGGGAGCTCGTGCCCTTCGACGACGTGGCGCTGGGGGATGCGGAGCTTCTCAGTCAGCTGTGTGCCTTCTTGGGGACTTTGTCTGCGGCGAGTCGAGTCTTGACGCGCCCCTGCACCGTTTCGGAGTTTACTGACGCAGTGAAGGAGCTCACCCGGGGGCTCTTCCAGGGGCAGGACGGAGAAGCTCAGGCGCGGGTATTCCGCGTCTTGACGGAGCTCAGCGGGCGCGCAGAGCTCGCGGGAGTCACCGAACAGATTTCTCCTTTGGCGCTCAGCCGAGTGCTCGCCGCCGAGCTCGATAGCGTCCGCCAGAGCACGGATTTCCTCGCGGGCGGCGTGACGTTCTGCGAGCTCTTGCCTCTACGTACGATCCCGTTTCGCGTCGCTTGTGTGCTCGGGCTCTCGGAAGGGGAGTTTCCGCGCAGTGACAAGGAATCGTCCCTGGATCGGCTCGCGAATAGGCGCCTGCGCGGAGATCGGCTGCTGCGCGCGGACGATCGCTATTTGTTCCTCGAGCTCATTATGTCGGTCCAGGAGAGACTCATATTGAGCTACGTCGGGCGCAGCGTCCAGGACAACTCGCGGCGGCCTCCCTCGGTGGTTGTCTCCGAGCTGATCCACGTCCTCGACCGTATGCTCGATGGGCCCCCTGAGTCCGTCGAGGCATTCGTCCAAGAACATCCGCTCCAGCCCTTCAGCCCTCGTTATTTCGAAGGGAAAGAAGCTCACCTTGTCTCCCGATCGCGGGAAAATTTCGAAGGGGCGCTCGTCTGCGCCCGCGGACGTGGTCCAGGCCAGCTTGATTTGGAACAGCCGCTCGTGCGGAGCGTCCCGCTGGTTTCTACCGTGCAACTTCGGGAGCTCGAGTCCTTCCTGAAGAACCCGAGCCGCTACTTTTTGCGAGGGATCGGGGTCGTGATCGACGACGAAATCCGAACCCTCTCCGACCGGGAGCCGGTGGCGCTCTCGACGCTCGACAAGTACTTCTTCGGGGAAAAGTTGCTCGAGGGTCTGGCCGGTGAGCGACCGCTGAACTTGCGTCTCTCGGAGCTTCGGGGGCACTTCCCGGGCGGCGCATTCGGCAGAGCGCTGAGCGTCGAATTGGAAGCTGAGTGCAACGCGATCTTTCGAGAGATCCGGCAGCTGACGGGAGGTGCGAGTCCAGAGCGGGTCGACGTGCGCCTGGAGCTCTCAGGGGCGATCGTAGAGGGGACTGTGCCTTTCGTGTTCCCGAAAGTGCATGTGCTCTCCTCTTATGGGCAGGCCCGAGCAACAAGGCTGCTTTCGACCTGGATTCGCCATCTTTGTCTGAGCGCGAGCGGCCTCGGCCTGCCTTCGGCCTTCGTGGGGAGAAGCGCTGGGCGCGCGGAGATTCACGAGTTTGCTCCGCTCGAGCCCTCCGAAGCGCGCGAAGAGCTCGCATCGCTCGTCACGCTCTTTGTGAGGGCTCGCCAGCGGCCCCTTCGCTTCGACGCGAGCGCTGCCCTCGCCGTCGCGGAGAAAGCGAGGAAGCCGAAGACTCCTTCGGATCCTATCGAGCGCCACAAAGCGCTGGTGATGGCCGCCAGCTCCGCGCTCAAGCCAAAGAGCTTTGGACGGAAGGCGGATCGGAAGATCGATGCATCGCTCGCGCTCCTCTTCGGAGAGAAGGATCCGCTTGCTTTGAACGGGACAGCTCCCGAGCAAGAGGAATCGAGCTTCCTCGAGCTCGCGGAGATGGTGTTTGGTCCGCTGGTGACTGCGCGACAGATCCGCAGCGGAGAGGAGGAACTCTCGTGAGCATCGAGGGACAAACGCAGCCCGGACGGCCGACGTTGGACGTGGTGGCCCTTCCTCTCGAGGGGGTTCACCTCATCGAGGCGAGCGCGGGGACCGGCAAGACCTACAACATCGCCGCCCTATTCCTTCGGCTCATCATCGAAGCGGAGCTGCCGATTGAGCAGATCTTGGCGGTCACCTTCACGAAAATGGCGACCTCGGAGCTTCGGGATCGCGTCGAAAGGAGACTTGTCGAGGCGCGTGACATGGTCGTCGGGGACAGGGAGCCCGCGGATCCTGTCCTTGCCGCGATCCTGTTGCGCGTTCAAAAGTCGGACGCGAAGCTGCTCTTGGAACGCGCTCTATCGGACATCGATCGCGCCTCGATCTTCACCATTCATGGCTTCGCCGCTCGAGCCATTGGCGATGCCGCGTTCGAAGCTCACGCGAGTTTCTCCGCCGAGGTGCTCCCGGACACGGACCGGCTCGCCTACGATGCGGTCGTTGACTTCTGGTCGACGCGGGTGCGCTCGCTCTCCGCCGAAGCGTTCGCGCGCCTGGGCGGCCTCGGTCTCTTTGGGGAACTGGAAAAGGTCGCCAAGACTGCGCTCGTGAACGTAGAGGTCCCGACGGTCTCTTTGGAGCCCGTCCCGGAGAGCAAACAGAAAGAAATCGAAGAGAAAGTTCGGAGCGCCGCTGAAGTTCTCCGCGCGGAGTTCGAACCTGAAACTGTGCGCGCGCTGCTCGACTCCGGGCGAGTGAAAAGGAACGTGGTTCGGCCCGAATTTGTGGAGAAGGCTCTTCGTGAGTGGGAGGCTTTTCTCGCGGGCGATCCCCTCCTTTCGCTACCGCCGAAGAACTGGGCCAAGTTCTGCCAGAGTTTTGTCTCGGCTCAGACCGCAAAGGGGAAGGAGCCTGTGCAGCACGGCTTCTTCGTGGCCGTCGAGCGGTTTCGCGATGCGTACGAAGAACTCGAGCGCGTTGACGCCTTGTCGCGAGCGCGACTCTACGACGCCTGCGCCCAGTTTGTGCGACAGCGGGTGCAAGGTGAGCACCTTCGCCAAGGGACCAAGAGCTTCGACGACCTTCTGCTGGTTCTTCGAGATGCCCTCGTCGGCCCCGCGGGACCGGCGCTCAAGAGTTCCCTTGCGCGGCGCTTTCGCGCCGCCCTGATCGACGAGTTCCAGGACACCGATCCCCTTCAATATCAGGTGTTTCGCGAGATATTCGCCGAACGAGAGCGTCCGAGTTTGTTCCTGATCGGCGATCCGAAACAGTCGATCTACGGGTTCCGGGGTGCGGATGTCCTATCGTACCTGAAAGCGGCCGAGAGCGCCGGGTCCAGCTTGCACTCTCTCACGACCAGCTACCGCGCGAGCCCCCGTCTGGTCGAAGCTCAGAACGCGATCTTCAGTCTCTCCTCGAACCCCTTTCTCCTCGAGCGCATCGTCTACGACTGGATCTCTCCCGCTCCGGGGCGAAAGGATGAGCTTCTGGACGAAGCTGGTCAGAAGCTCGCTGGAGTCGACGTCGTCGTAGTTCGAGAAGGGGGCTCGACGCTCGCGCAAGCGGCCCTTGAGGTTCATGCGCTCCTCACATCTCACTTATCCCTGCGGGGCCGACCGATTTCGGCCCGGAACGTTGCCGTCCTGTGTCGGAAGAACTCCGATGCTCAAGAGGTCCAAGAACATCTGCGAGCGCTCGGAATTCCGGCGGTCATGCACGGCGATCGCAGCGTGTTCGAGTCGCCCGAGGCCATCGAGGTGCGCCGGGTGCTCCGCGCGCTGCTCGACCCGGGACATCGCACCCTCGTGCGCGCCGCTTTGGCGACGCGGATCTTTGGACTGGGTGCAGCGGGTATCTCCGAGCTGGACGAGCATCCCGAAAAGCTGGAGCTGTGGGACAGCCGGCTCCGGCGCTGGAGCGATACTTGGCGCGTCTCGGGCTTCTTCCGGATGATGGACTCGGTGCTTCGGGAGTTGTCGGTGGTTCCGCGGCTCCTTCGAAGCTGGGGCGGGGAGCGGATCGTCACGAACCTTCGGCACATCATCGAGCTATTGCATCAGGCTGAAGCGGAGGAACACCTCGGTGCTCTCGGGCTCGTGCGCTACCTCGAGTCATGCATTCAAGATCCGTTCGGCCACGCCATGGCCGAGGCAGCGCTCCAGATCCGTCTCGAAAGTGACGAGGACGCTGTCGTCCTGACCACGATCCACAAGAGCAAAGGGCTCGAGTACGACGTGGTGGTGCTGCCGAGCCTCGGGAATCCCGACGAGCCTTGGAAAGAGCCAGCCTTCCGCACTCGCAACCGAGACGGGGATCCCGAGCTCGAGGTGCGGAGCCCCGAGCTCGCCGCGGACAGCTACGATGTGCGCCTCAAAGAGCATCAGGCGGAAGCGCTGCGCGTTGGCTACGTCGCTCTGACGCGCGCTCGGCATCACACGATCGTGGTTCTCGGAAAGCACACCACGAAGTTCAGCCCGCTTGCCTATTGGCTGAGGGACGAGGGGCCCTTCAAGGCTCTGCCCTCCAATTGGGAAGGGCCCCTATCGCGTGTCGTCGCGCGCGGCGCAGGAAGCATCCGAGTGCGTCCGCCCTCACCGCCGAACCCGAGGCCGCTCCAGGTCAGCGAGCATCGCTACGGCCCCCTCGCCTTGCCGGAGCTGAGTCCAGACCTCGCGGAGCGTCTGGGACGCGGCCTAACGACCGCGAGCTTCAGCTCTCTCACCCGAAGTCGGGGCTCCCGAGGAACCTCCGCCCTGCTCGGGCGCGACCGAGACGAGACGGAGAGCGAGACGAGCGTGGTCGCGAGTGAGGCGCGAGGGGAGCACGCGAGGCTTCACGACTTTCCTCGGGGTGCCCTGGCAGGAGAAGCGCTCCACGCCATCTTTGAGCGCCTGGTCTGGGTGAAGAAGAGGAAGCTCGACGAGACCTCCGTAGGGGAGATTTTAAGGAGTCACGACATAGATCCTGGATTTGCCCCTCGTGTCACGGAGCTCGTGGAGGGCTTCCTCACGACGCCGCTCGGTCCCGATCGAGCGGAGCTCGGGACGCTCCCTCCCGCGAGCGTGGCAGCGGAGCTTGAGTTCCATCTCGCTCTTGCGCCTCGGGACGAAGGACTCACCGCGGCAGAGCTGACTCGCGTCCTTCGCAGTCTGAGCTGCCTGCCCGTCTCCTACCGTGAGGGCAATTTGAGCCTCGAGTTCCCAGTGCTTCGCGGCTTCTTGCGCGGGTTCATCGACCTCGTCTTCGAGTGGCGCGGCAAGGTGTATGTCCTCGACTACAAGTCGAACTTCCTGGGCGAGAGGCTCGCTGACTACGACCGCCCGGCCATGGAGCGGGCGATGAATGAGCACCACTATCACCTCCAAGGGCTCATCTACGCGCTCGCCGTCATGAAGCAGGCTCGACTCTTACGCAAGGATTACGCCCACGATCTGAACTTCGGCGGCATCTTCTACGTGTTTCTCCGAGGGCTCGCCGGGCCGGAGACGGATACGGGAGTCTATTTCTTTCGACCCAGCGAGGAGGAGATGCGAGCTTTCGAAGCTGCGCTCATCGGAACATGACAGCTCCCTTTCTCTGGAAAAAGGTGGCCGGATTCTCTCCGCTCGACCGCGAGCTCGCCCGAGTGATCGGCGAGGGAGATCCTGTCCTCGAAGCTACGGTGGCGCGACTCAGTGAGGCGCTTCGCACGGGTCACTCCTGCTTGCCGCTCGCTGCGCTCGCGGCGCAAACCTTGTTCGACGAAGCCTCCGCGCCAGTGTTCCAGTTCCCGGGGCACGCGGAGCTCGCAGATAAGCTGCGAGGGAGCGCAGCAGTTTCTCTCGTCGATGCGATCAACCCTGAGCCCCGGGAGTTTCGACCGGTGGTCTTTGACGGGACCCGCCTTTATCTCCGGCGCTACTTCGACCAGGAGCTCGGCATCGCTCGGAGTATCGCGCGCCTCGCCCGAGCGGGGGCGCTCGCTGTAAGTCCGGAGCTCGAGGAGCGACTTTCCTCCTATTTCCTGCCCAGCAGCGGTCGCTCCGATCGGCAGAAGGACGCGGTGGCCCGTTCGCTCCGTCTGCGCGTTTCGCTCATTACGGGAGGGCCCGGGACCGGGAAAACGACCACTGTGGTGAAGGTGCTCGCGCTCGCGATCGAGCGCGCTCTGGAGTCGGGCCGGGAGCTCCAGATTGGCCTTCTCGCTCCCACGGGCAAAGCGTCAGAGCGCTTGCTGCAGGCGACCCGCGGCGCGGCGGAGCGCCTTGATCTTTCGAATGAAGTGCGGGCGCGTCTTCCTCAGGAATCGAAGACGATCCATCGTGCCCTCGGCGTCATTCCGGGAGTGAAGACTCGCTTCCGCCACACGCAGCAAGATCCTTTGCCCTTCGATCTCCTGGTGGTCGACGAAGCTTCGATGATTGACCTCCCCCTCATGAATCGGCTGATGGATGCGATCCGCCCGGACGCTCAGCTGCTCCTTCTCGGCGACGCTGATCAGCTGGCATCGGTCGATGCTGGCTCTGTGCTTTCCGAGCTTGCTCTCGCCGCCGACAGCCTCGGCGATCAGGACTCGTTCTCCTTTGGGATCTCGCGCCTCACGGAGAGCTATCGCTTCTCAGGCGCTTCCGAGATCATGGAACTTGCAACAGGATTTCGCTTGGGTCAGAGAGAACCAATCGAAGGCGCCCTAAAGGGTAGCGGCGGGCAGGTTGTCCTGTTTGAGGCGAGCGAGCTCCGGGTGCCGCGCCAGTCCCCAGAGTTTCGTCGGTGGCTCGAGGCCCGGGTGCGCGAGTCTCTGGAGGTAGGTGACGTCGAAGAGGCCCTCGCGAAGCTGAATCAATTCCAGGTCCTGTGTGCCTTGCGCTCGGGTCCTTGGGGGGCGCAAGGAGTGAACGATTGGGTGCGAAGCCTGGCCCAGGGCATCTTGCGGACTCGTGTGGAAGGTGTGAATTACCCCGGTCGCCGTATCATGGTGGTCGAGAACGAGCCGCGAGTGGGACTCTACAATGGGGACGTCGGGGTCCTTTGGTCGAGTGCCCGCGGGGTCCTCGAAGCTCATTTCCCGGGCGAGGCGGGGCGCAAGCGAACCTTCTCGCTCGCCGAGCTTCCGGCACACGAAGATGCTTTTGCTGTTACGATCCACAAAAGTCAGGGCTCGGAATACGACGAGGTGGCCTTTGTCGTGCCGCCTGATGCGGCCAGCGCGTTGCTCACTCGCGAGCTCCTTTACACGGGCGTGACCCGCGCTCGCTCGCGCGTGAAACTCCTCGCCTCTTTGCCTGTCCTTTTCGAGGCCGCGTCGCGTCGCGTCGAGCGGTACTCGGGGCTCGCTGACAAGATCGTTCAGAGCTCGCGGAGCAGCTCGTCGACGCCCTGACGACCGATGATCTCCTTGACGCGGTGGATTTCGCTCTGAAGAAGTTGCACGAGCACGACGCCTCCTTCGAAGCTGCCCTTCTGGGCCTGGGATTCGATCTTGCTGGCTAAATCGCGGACGCGCGTTGCTCCGACGTTTGCGCTCGCTCCCTTGATCGTGTGTGCGGCGCGCAAGGCGGTTCCGAGGGAGCGCTGCTTGAGGGACGTGTCGAGCTCGCTCACGTAGCTCTCCATTTCACGCAGATAGTCGCTCAAGATGTCGGCGATGAACTTCTTGTCGCCGGAAGTGACCTCATTCAAATAGCGAAGGTCGAGGATCGGTGCCGTTTGCTCCATTGTTCTCCCTCGCGCTCGTGGGTGCGCCTTTCCCGATCCTCTCAGGATACCTTATCCCAGGCACAGGTGCGATGGGACGAGGGGTTCGGCCGGTGGGCCAGCCCCCGTTCGAAAAAAGCCCATGAGCGGTCGACTGAGGTAGCTTTCCGCCCGCGTTTTCCTCACATGGGGCGCCGCTCGGGAGCGGGGGCTTCTAGACGCGGCCCCCTCGCTCGAAGCACGAGTGAGCGCTCTTTGGACTCAGACGAGCGTGTTCGGATAGCGTAGGACTGCGCGGAGCGCCCGTGCGTCACAGACGAAGCCTTCGACTTGTCCGAATTGGACCCGGTCCATGGGCTGAAGCCAGACCTTGTCATAGGGACGGACCTCACTGCCGTTATGCAGCGTGCCGTTCTTGCTCGCGACATCGACGAGGCGTGTTGCAGCGTCGGTCACGATTAGCTCAGCGTGCCGAGCTGACACGGAGGGCTCGAGGAGCAGCACTTGGGCTTCGGGTGAGCGACCGATCGTGATCACGCGCTCTGCTGCCCCTTGCAGTCGTCCACGGTTTCCGAGCGGGATGATGGTGTGGGGAGCGGCGGAGAGCTCGGCGAGCATCGCCGCTTGATCCGGGTCATTGTTGGGATCGCTCGGCGCGTACACTGTCGGGATCTCCGAGGTAACGAGGACACTCTCGAGCACAGCCGTGGGAATCGACTCCGTGGCTAAGATGCTCCGCTCGAGCGTCTCGGTGAACTCGTAGGGCGCGTCCGCTGGCGTGCGCACGATGAGCACCAAGGGTCCGAGCGCGGCAATTTCCGCGGCTCCGGCCTTCAACAGCCGTTCAACGACGCTTGCCGGACCGACACGCAGCGACGAGAGAAATGCCACCTTTTGATCCTACACGATTTCTTCCCGTCGTAGGCATCTTGAAAAAAGAAAAGGGAACCCACGCGGGGTTCCCTCTTAGGACGTTGCTCGCGGAGCCTGACCGAACGTGTGATCCGCAGCTGAGAGGAGCGCTTCTCTCTTTACGATTCGAGGTAAGCGCGGAGTGAACGGGAGCGGCGCGAGCTCTTCAGCTTCTGGAGAGCCTTCGCCTCGATCTGACGGATACGCTCGCGGGTGACGTTAAATTCCTTGCCGATCTCTTCGAGCGTGTGCTCGCTCTTCTCGCCGATGCCGAACCGCTTCTGCAGGACGCGCTGCTCACGCACACTGAGAGAATTGAGCAGCTCGCGGGTCTGCTTGTTCAGGTCGTTCGACATCAGGCTGTCCGAGGGACTCGGCGCCTTCTGGTCTTCGACGAAATCGCCGAGCGTGCAGTCGCCATCTTCGCCGCGCGGTGTCTCGAGGCTGAGCGGCTCTTTGACGATCCGGAGCAGGCTGCGCACCTTGCTGACCGGGATGTCGAGGCGCACCGCGAGCTCCTCCGGGGTCGGCTCGCGGCCGAGCTCCTGGACGAGATCGTGGGCGGTACGATGCATCTTGTTCATCGTCTCCACCATGTGCACCGGGATTCGAATGGTGCGCGCCTGGTCCGCGATGGCGCGGGTGATGGCCTGGCGGATCCACCAGGTAGCGTAGGTGCTGAACTTGTAGCCGCGGCGGTACTCGAACTTATCGGCGGCGATCATCACGCCGATGTTCCCTTCTTGGATCAGATCGAGGAGCTGAAGACCACGGTTCGTGTAGCGCTTCGCGATCGAGACGACGAGCCGGAGGTTGGCCTCGACGAGCTGTGCCTTGGCGCGCTGTGCACGACGCTCACCGGAACCGACCACGCGGGCGAGCTTACGAAGTTGTTCGTGCTCTTCCGGAGCGATGCCGTTGTCCTCGCTCGGGGTGAGCAAGCTCTTGGCTTTGAGCGCCTGCGCCATTTTCTCGAGGGCGCGCTTGTTGAAATTGAGGTCGATGAGCTGCTTCTCGAGATCGGCCTGGGTCTTCTTGAGAGCCTTCTGCTTGGCCGGTTCCTCGAGGGGGATTTTCCAAGCGGGACCACGACGGCGCGCAGTTCGCTTAATCTTCTCGATTTGCTCGATGAGCGAAGCACAGGCCGCTTCTTCGTCGAACGAGTCGTCGTCGGCTTCGACGTTGAGCAGCTCGCGCGCGCGGATCCGATTTTCGGCCAGCTTCTCAGCAATCGCGGAAAGCTCGTCAATGACCACGTCGCTCATAAAGAGCGCATCTCGAACAGCGTTCGTTCCTTCCTCGATCCGTTTGGCGAGGTCGACCTCACCCTCTCGCGTCAGGAGGGGAACAGTCCCCATTTTGCGGAGATAAACACGGAGGGGATCGTTGGAGTTCGGTTCGACGGGCGGCGGTGCGATCGAATCGGATGTAGCCATGTTCATGGTGATCTATTCTCGCGCGCCCCCCAAGGAGCGGGGGCGCCAGGAAGTGAGGCCGGACCGTAGCACGGACTTCACAAACGGGGAGAGAAAGTGAAAGGAGCGAAAAATGGCACGATTTCAGGGGATTTTACCCAGAAAATCCTCCGGTTCCCCCAAGCTGATGCAGTGGGGGCGGAATAATGGGAGAAGGGCAGCGAAATCACCCTGCTGAAACGCGCCTCTCACGCCCCGAGCGCGCCAGAGGCCTCGCGGCTGGTCGCGTCCCTCGGGCGTTGTCGATAGGCTGAGCGGCGCTGCCCCATGAGGGCGCAGCGTCGTCCCAGGAGAGGAATGTTCGAGGCCCCCTTTAAGGTGAGAAATCACGTCGAGCGCATCCTCGGTTTGCCCTGGGTTCGGTTCACCTTTCTCGTCGCGGGGGTGAGGTTCGGACGTCGTTTTCGGATCTTCGGTGCGCCGATCCTCCAGCGAGTAGCAAACAGTGAGATCCTGTTCGGCGATGGGCTGGAGCTCCGATCGACCCCTCGGTCGAACCCCCTCGCGCCACGTAGCCCATGTGTGTTTGCGACGCGCGAAGCGGGGGCGGTGATTCGGGTCGGCGTCGATTGTGGCTTTTCTGGAGCCGCTATAGTGGCGGCGAGCCGGATTGAGATCGGTGACCGCGTTATGGTCGGCTCAAACGCCACCATTGTGGATACTGACTTTCACCCGCTTTCCCCGCTGGCTCGCCGGACACACGCCCGCCCGGTCGCTCGCCCGGTCCGCATCGAGGACGATGTCTTCATCGGGACTCAGGCCATGATCCTCAAAGGGGTCACCGTGGGGCGGGGAGCCGTGGTGGGGGCGGGGGCGGTGGTGACACGGGATGTTCCGCCTTTCACGATCGTGGCGGGGAACCCTGCGCGTGTCGTGGGAGAGGTGGAGCCCGACGTTCCGTCACCCGCGAGCTGACCTCTCTTTTCCGCCGGCCACTCGGAGCGGATTGAGCGTGGAGCAGAGATAGTAAAGATCTCGAGCGAAGGAGATCTCATCGAGGTACTCGAGGTTGAGGCGAACTTTCTCTTTGAAGATGACTTCGCGATTGTAGCGCTCTGGGTCCTCGACCTTTGCCAGGAGCTCCTCTTCGTGTGCAAAAGCCAGGGTGGCCGGCCCTGTGATTCCCGGCCGGAGCTCAAGGATGCGTCGATCCTCGCCTTCGAGGGTATCCGCGTAGCCAGGAACATCGGGCCTCGGCCCCACCAGCGACATGTCGCCCCGAAGCACGTTCCAGAGCTGAGGCAGCTCGTCGAGCTTCAGGCGGCGAAGCACTCGGCCGCTTCGGGTGAGCCGCCTGTCATCGGCGAGGGACACGGGACCGTCTCGCTCGGCGCCCGCCACCATCGTGCGGAACTTGTACATCCGGAAAGGTCGCCCTCCTCTGCCGATCCGTGTGTGTGCGAAAAGGACCGGTCGCCCAGCGTCGAAGCGAACCCAAGCCCCCAAGAGGAGCAGCAGGGGCGCGAGAGAAGCGAGCCCGAAAATCGCGAGCGTTGCGTCGAGGATCCTCTTTCCGTGGCGAAGGTAAAAGGTCAAGGCGGGGCGGTTCCTACGGTCAGAGACACCTGGTGGGCATCATAGGGAAGCCGCGTGCGGGAGTCCCGCGTCGGGCGACTGCTCAGACGAAGGCCCGAGGAGGGGGGATGGGCGGAGTATGCTCCACCCGAGGGGGAAGAAGGGACGCGTCGCCATTTTTTCATTGCGCTCTAGTCTTCGCTTCAAAGCTCGACTCCAATTGCAGCTCGTGCCCGCTGAACCCTCGCACTCCTCTCGGCCGCCCGCACAGCTCATTCGCCGCGGCCGCCTTAGAGCTCTGCAGTTCATCGTTGACGCGATCATTCTGTTCTGGGGCCTGCTCCTCGCCGCTTTGCTTCGCTTCGAAGGAGAAATCCCTGAGCAAATGGCCGAGCGTCTCGCGGCGAGCGCCCCCCTTATTATCGCGGTCCAATCGCTCTCACTCTGGGTGGTTGGAGCTCACCGCATTATTTGGCGCTACTTCGGCCTGAGGGAGACGGGGGTTTTCCTCAAAGGGATCGCGATTTCGACCTCGGTTCTGCTCGCGATCCGTTTGGGCCTCGGTCAGCTGACACACCTTCCGGTGGCTCGCGTCCTCCTCTTGCCGATCGGCGTGCTCGGTATCGACGCGGTCCTGGTCTTGGGTGGCCTAGTAGGGGTGCGCGCGCTTCGCCGCTACCGTTCCGAGCTTGAAGAGCAGCGCATCCGGCGGCCACGCCAGGTCCATCCTATTCGGGTGCTCCTCGTGGGAGCCGGACGAGGGGGACATTTCATTTCGCGGGAACTCAGGGCCCGGCCGGACCAGGGGCTCGTGCCAGTCGGCTTCGTGGACGACGACGTGCAGAAGCTCGGGCAGGTTCTCGACGGCCTGACTGTGCTCGGGACAACCGAAGATATTGCCGCCCTGTGTGAGGAGCGGCGCGTGGAGCGCATTCTGATCACGGTTGCAGGCGCGGGGCCCCAGAAGCTCAGGGAGCTCAGCGAACGTTGTTCGAAGGTCGGGCTGCCCGTCATGATCGTGCCCCGGCTTGTCGAAATCCTCGACGGCGGCAACGATCAGATCAAGATTCGGCAGGTCACGATCGAAGATCTTCTTGGTCGACCGCCCGTCAACCTGGATTTGCCAGGGATTGAACGCGTCATCACGGACCGCGTCGTTCTGGTGACAGGGGCCGGTGGCAGTATCGGCAGCGAGCTTTGCCGTCAGATTCAGAAGTTTCGCCCGGCAAAGCTGGTCCTCGTAGAACGGTACGAGAACGCCCTCTTCGAAATTCATCGCGAGCTTGTCGCGCCAGAGCCCCGTTCGACCGAGGTTGTGCCGCTTGTGGGAGATGTCTGTGATGCGGATCGGATGGAACAGATCTTCAAAGAGCACGCCCCCGAGGTCGTATTGCATGCTGCTGCGCATAAACACGTGCCGATGATGGAGGCGAACCCCGGCGAAGCTGTGAAGAACAACGTGGGCGGGACGATTGTTCTGGCGGATGCAGCCGCGAGGAGTGGAGTTCGGCGCTTCGTCATGATTTCGACGGACAAGGCGGTGAATCCGACGTCGGTGATGGGCTGCACCAAGAGGGTTGCCGAGCTCTATGTTCAGGGGAAAAACGGCCACACAGGGACCGCGTTCTGTGCTGTGCGGTTTGGCAATGTGCTCGGTTCGGTCGGGTCTGTGGTTCCGATCTTCCGCGAGCAAATTTCAAAGGGCGGACCTGTGACCGTGACGCATCCGGACATGGTTCGCTACTTCATGACCATTCCAGAAGCCTGTCAGCTCGTCTTACAAGCGTCTGCTCTCGCGTCGGGGGGCGAGGTGTACGTGCTCGACATGGGCGCGCCGGTGAAAATCGTCGACCTGGCGAGGGACATGATTCGGCTGAGCGGCTTCCGCCCTGACGTTGACATGCAGATCGTGTTCACGGGAATCCGCCCCGGGGAGAAGCTCTTCGAAGAACTCTCTCACAAGGACGAGTCCACGATCGCAACTCCCCATCCAAGCATTTTCGCGAGCCGCTCGGTTGCCCCCGATGCGGCCCACTTCGCGTCACAAGTCCAAGAGCTCTTGCACGTCGCCGCGACCGACGGGCACAAGGTCCGCGACGCTCTGCGCCGCATTGTGCCCGAATACACGCCGAATGAGCTCTCTTAGAGGAGAAGATGTCCCCCCCGCTCATCTACTTATCCCCCCCTGACGTCGGCGACGCGGAACGAGAGGCGCTCCTCGCCGCATTTGAGTCCGGTTGGATTGCTCCCCTCGGCCCGTCTGTGGATGCTTTCGAGCGGTCCCTGTCGGAGCTCGTGGGGGGCTCACATGTCTGTGTGACCTCGAGTGGTACCGGGGCTCTGCATCTGGCGCTCGTTCTCAAGAACGTGGGGCAGGGGGACGAGGTCTTAGTCCCGACCCTGACCTTCGTGGCGACGGCCAACGCGGTTCGTTACGTCGGAGCAGAACCCGTCTTCGTCGACGTGGATCCTGAGAGCTGGACCATCGATCCTGAGCTCGTCGCCGAGTATTTGGCGGAGCGGAGCCGAGCGGGAGCGAAGCTACCGAAAGCCGTGATCACGGTCGATCTCTACGGACATCCGGCGGACTACGAACGCTTGCGAGAGGTGGTTCAGCCTTATGGCATCCCTATCCTTCAGGACGCCGCCGAGGCGCTCGGCGCTCTCTACCGAGGTCAGCCGGTCGGGGTGCAGGGAGAGCTCGCTGTTCTTTCTTTCAACGGGAACAAGATCATCACCACGAGCGGTGGTGGAGCGCTGCTCGGCCGCGATGCTGCCCTTGTGTCTCGGGCACGTAAGCTCGCGACGCAGGCCCGCGAGCCCGCAAGCCACTATGAACACGTCGAGCTCGGTTACAACTATAGGCTCTCGAACTTGCTCGCGGCTCTTGGGGTCGCCCAGCTTCAGAGTCTGACGCGTCGCGTCGAGGCGCGACGAGCCCATCGGGCTCACTACGAACAGGCCCTCGGCCATTTGCCCGGCTTTTCGTTCTTTACCGAGCGCCCCTGGGCCCGGTCGACCTATTGGCTGACCACCGCGCTCATCGATCCCAACGTGGCGGTTGCGCCGCGTGAAAAGGTCCTCGGCGCCCTCGAGGCGGCGCGTATCGAGGCCCGTCCCACGTGGAAGCCGATGCATCTGCAGCCGCTCTACCAAGGAGCTCGAAGTCTCGGCGGCACGGTCTCTCGGAGGATCTTCGAGCAAGGCATCTGCTTGCCGAGCGGCTCGAGCCTAAAAGCATCCGAGCGCCATCAGGTGTGTGACGTCATCGCGAGTGCTGCAGGCTGACTTTGCGCTAAATCATGCCCTTTGAGCCTTAGAGAGCGCGGGGCCGCTGGGCCAGGGCGAACCTGAGCGCGCGTTCCATGCCGTCGAGCATCGTTTCCAGGTTGAACCCCCCTTCGGCCTCGACGGTCGCTCGAGCATTTTCGGAGAGCTTTGCGCGGAGTGCGCTGTCTGTCAGGCAAGCGACGATTTTCTCTGCGAAGTCGGAGGCGTCGCCCGAGCGATAGACGAGCCCGTTTTCGCCGGGACGGAGCGCGACGAACTCAGGGTTGTGCTCAAGAGGATTGTCGCTCGTGATGACCGGCACGCCGTAGGAGAAGGAATGGAGAAGCGTGAGTCCGATATTCGTGGGGTAGGCGAGAGCCCTTGCGCCAAGGAACCAGGGGGCGAGCTGTCGCTCATCGTAGACAGGGCCGACAAACGTGACGGCGTGCGCGATGCCGAGCTCTTCGGTGAGGAGCTCCAGTTGACCTCGTTCGGACCCGTCCCCCACCACTGCGAGGCGAGCGTCCGGGACGCGTTTGAGGACGAGGGAGAAGGCTCCAAGGAGCATATCGACCCTCTTGTCCCGCTCGAGGCGTGAGACGAAGAGAACAACCTTTCGATGCGAAAAGCCCATTTCTGCGTGGAGCCGAGCTAGTTCGAGTGGACTTGCGTCCCAGTAGTCTCGTGCGGCTTTGACCTCGCTTTGGTCGATGGCATTTTGGGCGACGAAAATCCGTCCTGCATCCATGCCCTCTTGAACGAGCTCGAGCTTTGCCTTCTCGTCATAGGTGACGCAGCCCGCCCCGAGTTGACCGAGCCTCAGCCGGACGCGACGAAAGGCGTCGTTTTTCCGCTTGGCGCGTGCGTGTCCCCAAAGCAAGACAGGCATATTTCGTCGTCTCGCGGCGAGGAGGGCCGGCGCGAGCTCAAGGTACCGAACGTTCCAAGGAAACACCGCCACGTCGAACGTCGCGCTTTTCGCTGCCTCGAGAAGTGCCGACTGAGAGAGAAACGGTCCGATGCGTCGCTCCGGGCGGTGCTCTGCTGAGAACAACCCTCTCGGGTCGACGTGTTTGAGACTGCCCTTCGGAGAGTGATCGGACCACACCGTGACGTCCAAGCCTCGCTCAGCCAGGCCCGAAAATACCGGTATTCGGTATTGGGGCAGGACGGGCTGTACGAAAAGCACCTTGGGGTGAGTCATGACTGCGCCACTTGACGAGAGCGATAGCTCGGGGCGTCGTTACGCTTTGACGATCCGATCGCGGTGTCTGTTGACGTCGCGTGTGGCGTTCCTTGTGTCGACGACGATCTGACTGTGCTCGACGATGAACGCATAGTCGTAGTCGCTATGGGCAGTGGCGATCACGACACAGTCTTGCGCCGACAGGTATTCAGCCGTGAGCTCTTGGCTCAAGAGCGCGGGCAAGTTGCTGTTATGAGAGGTCGGCATCACGGCGATGTGAGGGTCATTGTAGGTGACAATCGCGCCGCGCCGAAGGAGAAGGTCGATCATGTAGTAAGAGGGGCTCTCGCGGGCGTCGTCGATGTCGGGCTTGTAGGCGAGACCCAGGACCGCAACGCGGCTCCCGCGCACGGGGAGTTTTCGCGCGCTGAGCGCGGAAATGAGCGTTTCAACCACATGCTCTGGCATGCTGGTGTTGACCTCTCCGGCGAGCTCGATGAAGCGCGAGGTGAGCCCGTAGCGGCGGGCAATCCAGGTTAAGTAGAAGGGATCGATCGGGACACAGTGGCCTCCAAGACCGGGCCCCGGGTAAAAGGGTTGAAAGCCGAAGGGCTTTGTCTTCGCCGCGTCGATCACCTCCCAAATGTCGATGCCCATGCGCTGGCAAAGGATCTTCATTTCGTTGACGAGCGCGATGTTTACGGCGCGGAACGTATTCTCCAGGACCTTGGCGGCCTCGGCGACCTCGGCGCTCGAGACAGGAACCACGGTGCGCAGAAAGAGCTGGTAGAGGCTTGTCGCGAGCTCGGTGGCCTCCCCTGAGAGCCCTCCGACGACCTTGGGAATGTCGCGCGGGGACCAGCTCTTGTTCCCCGGATCGACGCGCTCGGGGCTATAGGCCAGGAAGAAGTCTGTGCCGTGCTTGAGTCCCGAACGTTCGAGCACAGGTAACACGACGTCGCGCGTTGTTGTCGGATAGGTTGTGCTCTCGAGACAAATCAGGTGGCCGGACCGGAGGTGGGAAGTGATCTGCTCCGTCGCTGACACGACGCAGCTGAGGTCAGGATCCCGCGATTCTGTGAGCGGAGTGGGGACGCAGATCAAGATGGCGTCGGCTTCTCGAATGCACGAGAGCTCCTGAGTTGGGATGAAACGCCCTTCTGTGACGGCTGGCTGGATCCAGCTGCTCTCGGCGTGCTTCAAGTAGCTGCGCCCGCCTCTGAGCGCCTCGATCCTCTCCGCTTCGGTATCCAAACCGAAAGTGAAAAGGGCGGCGTCGGTCGCGGCATGAACTAAGGGAAGCCCCACATAGCCGAGCCCCATCACGCAGAGTTTCACTTCGCGTCGCGCGATTTTTGCGCGAAGGAGCTCAGCACAGGCGCCCTTTTCTCCTGGAAGTGGCATTGATGCCATGGCAGCGGCAAACCATGGGATCGTCAAGCAGACCTCGACTGAGAAACGACCGCTGGCGAAAGCGGACCCTTTGCGCCACCGCCTTGAGTCGGGTTGAATCTCTGTGTGCGACTCCCTTCTGGCCGAAAGCTCCTGGCTTGGACTCTCGCGACGCTTTGCCTTCTTGAGCTCGGCCTACGTTACGGCCTCGGTCTCGGGACTCCCGTGCTCATGATGAGTCATCCCACGATCGAGTATCTGCCGCGTCCGAATCAGAACGTTCGCCGCTTTGGTGCTCGAGTCCACTACAATGAGTACAGCATGCGGAGCCCATCTTTCTCAGAGGAGAAGGGCGATCCACGAGAGTATCGCGTCTTGATGCTCGGCGACAGTGTCATCAACGGCGGGTCTACCTTGGATCAGGACGAGCTCGCTTCCAGCCTGATCGCTTCTGAGCTTGCGAAAAGCTGGCACCGGCCGGTTCTCGTCATGAATGCTTCGGCGGGGAGCTGGGGACCTCAGAATCAACTTGCGTACCTCGACGAGTTTGGCACGTTCGATTGCGACGCGGCGATTTTGGTCTGGAGCAGTCACGACCTAGATGACGTGCCGACTTTTGCTCCTCTCTCTCCTTTCACTCACCCGACCCAAGATCCTCCTGGGGCTCTCTACGAGGCAATCTTCCGGTATTTCTTGCCTCTGCTCGAACGCCGTGGCACGGCCGAGACTTTCTCCGCCCCCCAAGGACGACGTGCCATACCACAGATGGAGGCCTTGCTCCGTCGCTTTGACGTGCCGGTGCTCGTCCTGTTTCATCTGACGCGGCCAGAACTCGAGTCGGGGTCATCGGCGGTCACTATCGTCTCTGAACTCAGTCGTTTGAACGGAGCTGATTTCTCGAGCCTGGGTCCTAGTTTTCGCCGCGCCCTTTCCGAAGGAGGGAAACCCTATCGCAAGGGCGATCCGATCCACCCAACCTTTGAGGGTCAGCGCCTGATCGCGGAGAGCGCAGTCGGTTGGCTCCGGTCGCGTCCTGGCCGCTTCGAGGCAGGCGAAGGGGCGAGTGTTCGATGAAGCGCTTGTCCTCTCGTCTCGCCTTGCGTCTCGATGGAGAGGATTCGACTCAAGACGACGAAGCTGCTCGGGAGGGACACCAGGGTCAGAAACGTTCGGCTGCCGAGGAGTGATCCCTGCTTCAGCGTGAGCAAGAACTCGTACAACATGAGAGCGAGGACTGTCGTAAACAACTGACGAGTCAGCCCGTTGGACGAGAGACCCGCTTTGATCGCGTAATGCACAGAGAGACCGATGCACGCAGCGAACAGGAGGGCCCCGACGATTCCCTCTTCACACAGGACCTCTACCGGGACCACGTGGGGGTAGCCTCCCAGGATGCGGGGATCGTACGAGATCGAGTTTCCTAGCCCAAACAAGACGTGGAGCGGGTCGGAGGAGGACCAATACTCGAACAGCTGTTGGGCTGAGCCGATGCGATCTTCGGTCAGGTCTCGGCGCATTTGATCTCCGCTCCAGCGAAGCCTGTTGGCTCGGACTTCGTCCTCAAACAGACTCGTTCCGAGCAGCGCTATCGAGCTCAAGGCGACAGGGAGGAACCAGATTCCGCGTTTGGTTATCGCGACGAAGAAGAGGACAGTCGCGATAGAGGAGACGATCTGACCCCGCGATCCGGTACGGACAAATGCGACGAGGACCACGGAGAGCGTGACAAGCGCGAAGGGGAGCCCGAGTGGTCGTGGGAGCCGACGGAGCACAGGGCTCAGTGTGACGCAGATCAAACTAGCGCCTGCCGCTTGTGTGAGGGCGAGGGGGTTTGAGTAGAAATCGCCATAGGGCAAGTACACGCTTCGGCCACCCCACTCAGCGAAAAGAATCAAGAGAAGGAAGGTGGTCGTTGTGGCGATGACGAGCGAGAAGAATGCGTCGTTGAGATCTTGCTCACTCTGCACAGTCAGTGGAGCCAAGCCGACGAACACGAGGACATAGGGCAAAGATTCGAGCAGGATATTCTCGGTGACGGACGGGAAGATGGACCAAGTCACCGTCAAGTAACAATAGGCGAGAAAGACGATGCTCAAGGCCATCGGTCCTCGCGGGAAAAGGACTCGGACACCGAAGCGAAGGACTTGCCGCAGCGTGGCGATAGCCACAAAAAGCGCCAAGATGTAGTTGACGAGTGAGTTGTTTCTGCCCGCGAGGGGCACGAACGCCTGGGCGCATTGCTCGAGGGCGAACCCTGAGAGGAGCAGGCCCACCGCAGCGCCGGGGCGAGCGTAACAAGTCCCGAGGGCCCCGATGACAACGATGCCGAAGAGGAGATCGAGCAAAGCGCCTCCCCTTAGGAACTCTCGGCCTTTTCGTCGCCCGCGATGGGTGCGTAGGGGGCGTAGCCGTAGCCGTAATAGCCGTAACCCTTCCTATTGTGGGAGGTGGCGTTAAAGACCGCGCCTGCGATGCGGGCGTTGACGTCTCGCAGCGTGCGGAGGGCGCGAGTGATTGCGGGGTACTCTGTCCGTCCCTCACGGACCACGACGATCGTCGCGTCCACCACGCTCGACAGCACGGCGGCGTCAGTCACGATGAGGGGAGGGGTGTCGAGCAAGAGGACGTCAAAAGCGCCATCCAGGCGCTCGAGGAGCTCGCGCAGCGCCGCGCTGTGGAGGAGCTCGGTGGGATTGGGCGGGGGAGGACCTGCGGGCAGCAAGCTGAGACCGGGGACGCCCGTCGCAAGTGAATCCAGATCTAAGGTGGCCGGATGAATGAGTGTCTCCGAGAGCGTGGAGGACGGTCCCCGGTTTTCAAACAACGTGCTCAGGCGAGGGCGGCGCAGGTCGCAGTCGACGAGTAGGACCCGGTGGCCTGTCTGCGCCATCGCGACGCCGAGACAGGCCGTGACTGTTGTTTTCCCTTCGGCGGGTCCGGGGCTCGTCACCAAGAGACGCCGGAACGGCCGATCGGGAGACATGAAGAGAAGGTTGGTTCGAATGGCTCGGACGTCTTCCGCCACCGCGCTTCTCGGATCGGTCGCCACGGAGAGGTGCACGTGCGCTGGGTCGCTCTCCTTTTCGCCTTTCTTATTGCGAAGCGCCAAGGCTTCGACGGTCGGGATCGAACCGAGCACAGTGAGGTCAAACCGGGTCTCCAGGTCGGCGCTCGCCTTGATGGTTCGGTCGAGGCGCTCTCGGAGTAGGGCGCTGAGAAAGCCGAGCATGAGCCCCATGAGCCCCCCCGCTGCCAAGATCATCCCCACACGTGGTTTGACGGGCATCGGGTTTGTCGCCGGCTGATCGACAATTTGGATATTGTTGACGCGGAGCATCTTGGTGAGCCCGGCTTCTTTCGTCCGCTCGAGCACGAGTCCGAAGAGCTTTTCGTTGTTCTCCTTGGTTCGGGCGAGGCGGGCGTACTCGATCTGCAGCAGGTTGAGCTCCAGCGCCTTCTTTTCGGCCGCCGACAACAGGCCGCTCAGGCCGGCCTCCTGATGCTTGAGCGCGGCGAGTTCCCGCTCTGCTCCGGCCTGGATGTTTGCAAGCTCTTTGCGGATCGCCCTGACCAAGATCTCGATCTGTGCAGTCTGCGCTTGTACGAGCGGGTGGTTCTCGCCCTTTCCGGCTCCCAAGAGCGCGTTGCGTTCCCTGAGTACACGCTGATAGTCCGCTCGGAGCGGGCCCATTTGGGCGCTCTTGAGCAGCTGCGATTCTGGGATGCTCGTCGGATCTTCGGGGGAGATGCTGCGGATCTCGTTGAGGCGTGCGCTGGCTTTTTGGATCTCAGCGCGCACCTCGGCGCGAGCCTGCACGATTTGGCGGATCTCGCTCTGCAAGGTGCTCGTTTGGTCGTCGAGATTGACCGAGGTGATCCTGTTGTCGAGCTTGAAGCGGTGGAGCGCGAGCTCGCTCTCGGAGAGTTCCTTGCGAAGCGCTTCGAGCTGATCTGAAAGCCAGTCGACGGCATTGGTCGTGGATTCGGCCGCGGTGTCGAGGTTGTTGTTCATGTACGCGCTGACGATCGCGCTGAGAACCCGCGTTGCCCGGGCAGGATCCGCATCCTCAAAGGTGACCTCAAAGAGACGGCTCTCCTTGATTTGCACAGCGTTCATTCTCGACCGAAGCACGCGTACCGCGTCGTCCGGCGTCGGCGGGGTCGGCGATGAATGGGTTCCGCCGATGGTATTGTTCATGAAGCCAGCGTCTCGATGTAGGCCCAAGTCCCGCACCACCAGCTCAGCGATGCGCTTGGAGGTGATGATCTTGTTTTGAGTGTTGTAATACTCCTGGGCAGACCACCAGGAGCCACTCCCCATTTCGGAGACTGTTTCGACGCTCTCGCCGAGCGGACGAGGAGGACTGGGGTCGATCTGGATCGTCGCCGACGCGCGGTAAATTTTGGTCTGTGACAGCGCGATGGCGAGCGCCGCTAGGGTGACGCAGGTCGACACTGCGAGCGCGAGCAGCAGATGCTTTCGGACCGCCGTGACCAGGTCCAAAAAAAGGTTCGCAGGCGGATCGAGCGGGGGCTTCAGCGCGTCCGAGCTCGCGCTGGGCGCCAAGGACTGAGGATTCGTCGGCCGTCCGTTCATTTTTGCGCCTCGACTATGTCATGGCTCGCCTTACAGCGCACCTTGCGGCCAAATTCTTACCAAGGGAGCGTCGTCTCGCTTCTAGACCAATGACCTCGATGGTAGGTTGTTCCATGGGTGGTCGGAAAGTTCGACTTATGGGCCTCTTCGCGAGGAAAAGCGGCGGACCGTGTTCTCCCGTGGTGGCTTGCGCTCTGGCTGCTCGCAGCGGCCCTGGCGATTGGGAGCGCTCCTTACTGGATCGCTACTTGGACCTTGGGCGGGGGCGTTCTGAGTGCGCTTTTGGTCTTCGGTAGGCTCGCGCGGGGCTGGTCATGGCTCTCGACACTCCTCCTTGCCCTTGCCATCTACTCCGCCCTTCAGGTTGTCCCTCTTCCCGTGCGTTGGCTCGACAGTATTGCGCCCCACAGCGCGGAGTACTGGCGCGCCCTCGAGAGGGTTTCTGGCAAAGCTGGGGCGCCGAGCTGGGGCTCTCTGAGCCTGGACCCGGGGGCTACCGCACTCGAGGTACTAAAATGGTCCGCGTATGCATGGGTCAGCGCCGCCTCTGGGCGGGTGGCGAAAGTGCACGGCTTCACGACGATCCTCCTCATCATCGGCGGAGTGGGAACCTGCCTCTCTCTCCTCGGAATCGGTCACGTACTCGTCTCGGCGGACCGTGTGTTCGGCATCTATTCCCCCGTGGCGCCCAGTCGCGTGATCGGCCCTCTCATCAACCCCAATCACTTCGCAGCCTACGCGAACTTGGCCGCGCTGAGTTGCGCGGGGGTCGCTTTGACGAGCTCGGGGCGAACTCTGCGGCTCCTTGGGCTCTCCGCCACCGGGCTCAACGTCATCGCCTGCTTTGTCTCGGCTTCTCGGGGAGGGGTCCTCGCGCTTCTTCTGTGCCTAGGAATTTTGGTCGCCATGGCCCTCTGGGTGCAGCGACCGCGGACTCGCCTTCCGCTCGGGAGGGCCCTTTCAGTTTACGCTGCGCTCGTTCTTCTGGGGGCGACCTCGCTCTCGACCGACCGTTCTCGGGAGCTTTTCGACTCGGACCTGAGTAAGTTCGCGCTCCTACCGCGTGCTCTCGAGGCGGCGAGCGAACATTGGGCCTTTGGCGTCGGACGGGGAGCATTCGATTCCCTCTCGCATCGTTATTATCCGGAGCTGGGCCCCGTGGTGCTCCGGTCCGTCGAAGCTTTTCCTGTGAGCTTCCTGGTCGAGTGGGGAGCGCCCGTTACTGCCGTCGCCCTTGTCGCCCTCGGAATCATGTTCGGTCCTGTCCGATTGGGCGCCCTCCGAGATCTCCGCCGAGCTGCGGCCTGGATTGCCCTCCTGGGCATTTTCCTTCAGAACCTGGCGGACATTGGCTTAGAACTGCCGAGCCTCTCGCTCGCCGTCTGGGCACTGTTCGGGGCGCTCGAGTCGTCCGCTGATTCGCGACGATCGGAACAGGCCGTACCCTCGTGGGTTCGCTCGATAGGGGCGGCCGGGGCCGCCGTGTTTGCGGCACTTGGTATTCTTGCCGCAACTCAGCTCGGGCCCAATGCCTTCGAAAGGCGTCGTGACCTGCATGCACGCTTCGCTCGGGGCGATCCGCATTTCGACGCCGTCGCTCTTGAGGCGATGTTGGCGTGCCCGGCGGATCCGTATTTCCCATTCCTGGCGGGCCTGGCGAAGGCGAAGAGAGGGCAAGACGCACTGCGCCTAGGGGCGATAGCCCTTCACCGCGCGCCGTCCTACGGGCGTGCTCACTTCTTGGTAGGACGAGCGCTCCTCGGGCGCGGGGCACTTTCTCAGGCCATCCTCGAGTTTCGATGGGCGATGCAATCCGATCCGAGCTTGATCCCCGAAGCAGTGAAGGCGGGGCTCAGCGCCGCCCGGAACGAGGAACAGATCGAACGCCTCATTCCGCCCGAGGCCTACCGCGATCAAGTGCTGTTTGAGCTGTTCCTCCGACTCCCCGACGCCTCCTACGCTGAGCTCAGGCGGCGGCTCTTGCGCGAGGCCGTTTCTCTCGCGCCCGAAAAGCCGGGTCCTCTCTCGGCGCTTCTCTTCGAGCGGGCTTCTGATCTTCGCCGAAAGAGTGTTCCCTGCGCGACTGGTCGCTGTCCCCTAGAGGACGACAGCGGGCTGCGAGAAGAGCTCACCCGTGGCCTTGAGCGCCTCAGAGAGCTCGCGCCATCATCCTGTGCGCCCGTTCGCATCCAGGCGCTGCTCCTCGAGCTCGACGGGCGCGCTCGAGACGCGGAGGCACTCTTCAGTCAGACCTGTTCCTCATGCAAAGAGTCGGTCGCATGCGCGCGCGATCGCCTCGAGCTTGCGGATCGAATCGGGGCCCCCGATCTCGTGAACCAGGCGGAGAGTTCTTATCGTGCGCTGTCCTGTGCTTCCCCCGAGTCGTGCGCGCGCACCGAAGAGTACCTGGGCGCGCGTGCGAGGAGCCGAGGTGAGATGGCGATCGCGGCGAATCACTTGTTCTCTGCGGCTTCCCAAGCTCCGACGGGGGAGCGCTTTCTCGAGGCGGCGCGTGCCTATGTACAAGCGAGGGCTTTCACTCGAGCCGCCTCAGCCTACGAACGCGCCAAGCAGCTCGGGGCGAGCGACCCGGCGATCGAGCGTGAGCTCTCGTCGCTCCGGCGAGACTCCCTTCGCGAGCTACTCCAGACGGACAAGCCCTCGCCTGGCCCCGGAGCCCCATGACGCGGATCCTCCACGTCTTCACGTCGAGCAAGTTCGTCCCGTTCGTTCGCCCCATCTTGTCTCGACTGCTCGCCTATGGCTACGAGCCTCATGTCATCACGAGCGCTGGCCCCGAGCTCGCCTCCCTGGAAGCTCTCGGGGTGCATGTGCACACGGTGGAGATGAGTCGAAAGATCACTCCGCTCGCCGATCTCCGCTCTCTCTTCCAGCTGCGGCGCGTCATGCGCCGGATAGATCCTGAGCTTGTCCACCTTCACACCCCCAAAGGGGGCCTGCTCGGAGCGCTAGCAGCGACCAGTCTCGGACTTGGACCGCGCATTTATCAGATGCATGGAACGCCGTGGCTCTCAGCCGAAGGATTCCTGAAGGGCCTCTATTGGTGCACTGAGGCGACAAGCTCACGTTTGGCTCATCAAACGCTCGCGGTGAGCCCATCGCTTCTTCAAGCTGGCGTGCGCGCGGGGTTTTTGCGGAGAGAGAGCTCGGGGGTGCTCGGAGGTGGCAGCGCCTATGGCGTGGACACGGAGCGCTTCCCGCATGTCGGGCGAGACGATTCACCCGAAGGCCTCCGGGCTCGGCTGGGCCTGGGCGCGGAGGTTTGTGTGCTCGGGTTCGCGGGGCGCTACATCGAAGAGAAAGGACTCGCCGAGCTCGGCGTTGTTCTCCGGGGAGTGCGGAGACAATTCCCTTCCGCGGTTCTGCTCCTCGCGGGTGCCCCCGATGGCCCAGTCCCTGAGGTGCTCGAAGAGCTTCGGGCGAGCCCCGGGGTCATCGATCTCGGCTATCAAAGCGACATGCTTGCCTTCTACCGCGCGCTGGACGTCTTTTTGCTTCCCTCCCATCGGGAAGGTCTATCGACGGTTCTCCTTGAAGCGATGTCGGTCGGGGTTCCCGCTGTCGGCGCGAGGACCGTTGGGATCGTCGACGTCATCGACCACGGACGAACAGGGTACCTGGCCCCGAAAGGGGACGGGGCAGAGTTATCTCGACTCGCCCTCGAGATGCTGTCAAGCCCCGAGCTTTGTCGACAATTTGCGGAGGCTGGCGCAGAGAAGGTGCGACGTTCGTTTCGGACCGAGACCATTGTCTCGGACCTGCTCTCGCTCTACACGAAGCTCGGCGCGCCGCCCCCGCGCTCCGCTTAACGCCCACTGTCCCGAGATGCGGGACTCGTTGTTTCGAAAATGCCCGTTCATCCTAGCTCTATCGTCGATCCCGGGGCCGTTGTGAGTCCCGACGCGACGATCTGGCATTTCTCTCATATCCAGGCTGGAGCGGAGATTGGGGCTGGCGTCATGATCGGACAGTCCGTCTACGTGGGGAGGGGGGTGCACATCGGAGCGCGCACCCGGATCCAGAATTTCTCGAATATCGTCGAGGGAGTTTGCTTGGAGGAAGACGTGTTCGTCGGTCCCCATGTGACCTTCACGAACGTGAAATACCCGCGTGTGGCCCACCCGGCGCGCGGCAACTATCTCAAGACCCGGGTCGAGCGGGGAGCGACACTTGGAGCCGGCGCGACGATCTTGCCTGGTCTCCGCCTCGGCCGGTTTTGCTTCGTCGCTGCGGGGGCGGTGGTCACGAAGGATGTCCCCGCTTTTGCGCTCGTGAAAGGGAATCCGGCGAAGTTTGCGGGCTGGATGAGCGAAGCGGGAGCAAAGCTCGAGAGGCTCGACGGATTTTGGGTGTGCCCGAAGACGAGGCAAAGGTACGTCGAAGACAATGGCGTCCTCTGTGAGGCGCCGCCCCTATGATTCCGCTCACGGACCTTCGGAGACAACACGAGGCGCTCGCCGAGAGCATCGAGGCCGGGGTGCTCGAGGTGCTGCGCAGTCAGCGGTTGATCTTGGGCGAGCATGTAGCGCGCTTCGAATCCGAGGCGCGACAATTCTTGGGCGCCGAGGACGCTATCGGAGTTTCATCGGGGTCCGATGGCCTGGTTCTCTCGCTGCTCGACGCAGGGATCGGGCCGGGCGACGAAGTGATCACGACGCCTCTTACGTTTGTAGCTACCGCCGAGGCGATCTGTCGCGTCGGCGCGACCCCGGTATTCGCGGACGTCGAGCCCGATCAGCTCTCGTTGACGAGGGACACGATCGAGCGGGCCCGGAGTGAGCGAACCCGCGCGGTGATTGTGGTGCACCTTTTCGGGCACGTGGGCCCTCTCGAGGACATCTCTGACTATTGTCGTGAGCGAGGCCTGGTGCTGATTGAGGACGCGGCGCAGGCTTTTGGGGCAAAGGTGGGCCTGCGTTCCGTGGGCACCTTCGGCGACTACGGGGTTTTCAGCTTCTTCCCGGCGAAGGTATTGGGGGGAGCTGGCGATGGTGGCCTTGTGGTGGCCCGAGCCGAACGCGGCTCGCGCCTGAGGCAACTGCGCGTGCATGGACACGTGGGCGACGGAGAGTTCGAAAAGGTGAGCGGCAACTATCGCCTTGACGCGATCCAAGCAGCCGTCCTCTCCGCCAAGTTGCCTCATGTGCCTCGCTTCTTGAGCGACAGGCGGGCTCACGCGGAGGCCTACGAGCAGGGGCTATCGCAGGTGAAAGCGCGCCTGGAGCTTCCGCGACAGCGCACAGGGACGACCAGCGCTTGGAACTACTATGTCGTGCGGACCCCGGACGCTCCCGAACTCGTCCGGGGGCTCAAGGAGCGCGGAGTCACAGCGACGGGCTATTACTGGACTCCGCTCCATCGGCAGCGTTGTTTTGCTGGGCGCGCTCGGGCGACGTCGCTCGAGATCAGTGAGCGGGTCGCTCCACAGCTTGTGGCTCTGCCATTGTTTCCAGAGTTGACCCAGGACGAGCGCGAGACGGTGATTCGCAGCGTGAGCGATCTTGTCGGGGAGAGGCCCGCGTGATCCGGGCGGGAGTGATCGGGCTGGGCGCTTGGGGAGCGCGCCTGTTGGACAAAGTGCGTGGCTCTGGTCGTTTTGAGGTGATCGCGATCTTGGACCCGCGCTCGGGCGACAGCCCAGCCCGGGGAGTAGCCTGTGAAAGCGCCGAACAATTCTGGCGCCAGCCTCTGGAGGCCGTTTTTGTGGCGGTGGACCCTCGCGTGCAGGGCGAGCTCGGCGTCGAGGTGCTGGAGCGGGGCCTTTCGCTATTCATCGAGAAGCCGATGGCCCTTTCTCTCACCGTGGCTGAGCAGATTCTGCGGCTCGCTCGACAAGGGAGTGTTCCTTTTCATGTCGACCACCTGGTCCGCTACGACGCGCTCCATCGCGCGGCGCTCGACGGGCGACTTGAGCTGGGGGAGATGTTAGGGAGCGTGCATGTTCGCTTGGGAGCGCGGCCCCGTCCCGGTGTCCTGCCTCACCAAGTGCTTATGCCGCACGATCTGTCACTTATGCATGAGGCTCTCGGGCCAGATGGAGATTGGACCGCGACGCGAGGTCCCGAGGGGACGATCCTCGCGAGGCGAGTCGATCCGCTGGGGCGCCCTTCACTCCTCTGGTCGGGCGCTCTCCAGGCCTCCGCTCGCTGGTCTTTGTACCTCGGAGCCGAGCGGAGCGCCTTCATTGGGGAAGGCTGTTTTCTTCGCGTCTTTCGGACCTCAAAAGAGCTCGTCGATCAGGTGGCTCGGGCCTTTTCGGCCTCAGAGATAGCCGCTCTGCGCGATCGGCTGCTCGAGATGACGCCGACCCTCGAAATGAGCGCTGAAGGAGACGCCCTGCTCGAGTCCATTTTCGCCTTCGCGGCTCGCGTCGAGACGGGGGCGCCGACGCTCTGTGATGTGACGGACGGCTACAGCGTCACTTTGGCGCAGTCGCGCATCGATGCGGCGCTGGGCGCGCCCCGTTGAGCTTGCCGTGTCGAGCTCATGATGGAGCCCCCTGGGGCGCGCTTCCCCCGAGGCCTGCCGGGGACTCTCGAAATCGGTAGCCGACACCTCTTACGGTCTCGATGTAGTCTCGTGCTGTATCGAGTTTCTCACGAAGGCGCTTCACGTGAGCATCGACGGTTCGTGTGGAGATATTGGCTTGCATGCCCCAGACGCTCTCGAGCAGAACCCCCCGCGTCTGCACGCGATTCTTCCTCTCGAGCAGGGTCACGAGCAGCTTGAACTCGAGCGCCGTGAGCTCAATCTCACTCGTACGGACCCAGACCCGGTGAGCTTCCCTGTCGATCCTGAGCTCACCGAAATCGAGTAAACTTGCCGGTTTGTTCGGCTCCCTGCGGGTGCGCCCGAGCAGCGCCCGGACCCGGAGGCCGAGCTCGCGGACCGAAAATGGTTTCACGACATAGTCGTCGGCCCCGACTTCGAAGCCGACCACCCTGTCGACCTCCTCTCCGAGAGCGGTGAGCATCACGATCGGAATGTGTTGCGTGGAAGGTGAAGCCCGGAGGCGCCGGCACACCTCAGTCCCCGAGACATCTGGGAGCATGAGGTCGAGGAGGATCAAGTCGGGAGCGGAGGATTGTCCGAGCAAGAGTCCCGCGTGCCCCGATCTGGCCGTAAGGACCTCATGTCCCTGAGATTTCAGGTGAAATTCGAGGACATCGAGGATGTCCTGTTCATCATCGATCACGACGATCTTGCTCATGTTGAACCTCCGTCTCGGTACGGTTTGCCTGTGACAAATTGGTGAACGAACCGTGGATTTCGCGGAAACTCGTCGCGTCGTGCGGCCCAAGCCTACCGCGCGTTCACCGGAGTTTTCCCGTGTCGTCATCGATTCGTCATGAGCGCAGTTCAGATTCGGCGCGACGACATGGACCTCGACGCGTGGCAGGAGCAGCCCAAAGACAGCCAAAGATTCAAGAGGATGGCCCTCGGCTGGGGCCTCGGCGCGGTGGTGATTCTGTCGACAGGGGCCGTCCTGGCGACGAGCGCCCGAGCGGAGTTCGAACCGCCCCCCGAGGAGGCGATCCTGGACGTCCAGCTCGTCGATCGCATCGAGCCTGAGGAGCCGGAGCCGGAGCCCGAGCCCGAGGCGCATCCCGAACCAACTCCCGAGCCTGAACCGAGCGTCCCGCGGCCCCCGAGTCCCGCCATGCCGAAGCTTGTTGTCCCTACTGAAATCCCGAGCCAGGCTCCCGGGGAGGCCGAGCCCAAGGCGGACACGAATCCCTACGGCGCGGCGTTTGATCCCTATCAGTATGCGGCGATCGGTCCACGGAGCGCTCCCGGAGTGACAGCGCCCAAAGAGGTCGCGTCGACGAAGCCGGCCGCGCCGGCGCCGCGTGCGCCGAGCGGCCCCGTTCGCGTCAGCGCAGAGACGAATCCTCCGGTAGAAATCCAGCGCGGCGTGACGGCCTATCCGGCCGCTGCCAAGGCGGCCGGCGTCGAAGGTGTGGTCGTCGTGAAGTTTGTGGTCTCGGTATCGGGCGAACCCACCGACATCCAGGCTGTGAGCGGCCCGGAGGAGCTCCGAGAGGCATGTGAGGCGAAGGTGCGAGGCTCGAAATATCAGCCTGCGACGAGCAAAGCCTCAGGCCTTGCCGTCGCTGTCATCAAGAACACCCGCTGCGTCTTTCAGCTCAAGACGAACTAGTCAGGCCCAAGAGCCCAACCAAGGATCTCTCATCATCAAAGGAACTGTATGACATTTGATCTCGTGCACATTTGGGCTCACATGAGCCTGCTCAGCAAAGGCATTGCCTTCTCCCTTCTTCTCATGGCCCTCGCTTCGGTGGGGGTTTTTGTGGAGCGCTTCCTATCCTTCGCAAAGGCGGCGTCTGCAACCAGGGCCTTCCTCGCCGACGCGCGTTTGGCGTTCGAGGCTTGGGAGCTCACCAAGCTGATCGAAGTAGCGAAGAAGCACCAAAGCTCCCCGCTCGCAGTGCTCTTCGACCGCCTTGCCTCGAAGTATCTGGCGGTTCGAGAGCACTCGGGGGGAGTCTCTCCGCTGGAACTGGTGCGAGGAGAAGCGACGCGGAGCCTCGAGGCGACGGGCGCTGAACTTCGACGCGGCATGAACGTTCTCGCCTCCGTTGGATCGGTGGCGCCGTTCGTCGGACTCCTCGGCACCGTCGTCGGCATCATCGCCGCCTTTGCGAGCATCGGAAAGGCGGGTAGCGCCGGCATTGCCGCGGTCTCCTCCGGCATCTCGGAAGCGCTGATTGAGACAGCTTTCGGGCTCATGGTGGCGATCCCTGCGGTTCTCTTCTTCAACTACCTTTCGTCCCGCGTCCTCGGAATCGAAGCGAATGTCGGAAGAGCGGTGGGTGAGTTCTTAGACGAAATGGAGAAAAACCATGGGAAGAAGTCCGCTGTCAGGTCCGAAAAAGCTGCCTGAACCAGAGATGAACGTCACGCCCTTGGTGGACGTGGTGCTTGTCCTCTTGATCATCTTCATGGTCATCACTCCGGCCCTCAGCGAAGGAGAGCCGATCGAGCTTCCTGCTTTCGCGATGCCCGATCCGAAGCCGAAGGACCTCCACCCGATCGACGTCGTGCTCGCCCCGAGCGGACGAGTTCTTGTGGAGGAGCGCCCCATCGATCCTGGTGAACTCGAAGCTGAGGTGCGGAGACTTCACACCGCCGAGCCTGAAAGAACTCTCCTGCTCAAGGCTGACGCGCGTCTGGACTACGGGAAGGTGAGGGACACTTTTGCTCGGCTGCAGACCGTCGGCTTCAAGGGGGTGAGCCTCAAAGTGACCGAGCGAAAGGGGAAGAATCCGTGAACCTCCGCATGAAGAAAGGTGCTGCGCCGTGGCGATGACCTCACCCTCGGGGGGAAGAAACCCCGCACCGATCATGAACGTGACCCCGCTCGTCGACGTGGCCCTCGTCGTGCTCATCATCTTCATGATGGTGACGCCGATGATGACGAAGACCTTTTGGATCAACTTGCCCCCCAAGCGCGAAGAAAAGGAAACGCCCTCGCAGCGCCCCGAGAGTCAGGCTCCTTTGGTGATGACCGTCGATCGCGCCGGCGTGATTCGGCTGAACCAGGCGGTGCTCGAGAAAAATGAGCTCAGCGAACGTCTGCCGCGCATGCTGGCGGCAGCGGATCAGAAGGTCGTCTACTTCGACGCCCACGATCGGGCGCCCTATGGCGTCGCTGCGGAAGCTATGGATCTCGCCCGCGCCGCGGGGGCTCGTTCGATCGCGATCCTGACCAAGCCTGTTGTGAAATAGGGGGCTCGTCGATGCCTCGTGCCCTGTCCATGACGGGCAGGGCAGGTCCTATTGCGCGTGAACGAAGGTGTAGTTGGCGTTGCCGGGGGTGAAAACGAGCTCGTACCCGAGTCGGCGCAGGCGCTGCACGTTCTCGATGATCCGGGAGCGCCACTCTCCGTCCAGCGGATGAAAGAACTCATCGAATTCTACGCAGAGAACTCGAGGAAAGATCGAGTCCTCAGCGAGGGTCCGCAAGACCTCGTACTCTGCCCCCTCGATGTCAAGCTTGAGCAGGTCGATCCTGCTATGCTCCAGGGACATTTGAAGGTCTCGCAGGCGCTCCACAGGCGCCTCGAAGTATTCTTCAGTTCCCTGCATGTTCACGACGGAATGCGAAACGTGCTGAGGGTCACGAGGCGCGAAAAAGCGCATCGTCTTCCTCTCGCTCCATAGGCCGATCGGTTGGAACTGGTACTTGGCATTTTTCCCTGCCACTCGCTCGACGTAGGCGATCGCTCGCGGTGTTGGATCGAAGGCGTGGACAGTGCAGCCAAAGCGCTCGATGAGCGCGAGGTCGAAGGAGATATCCTCCCCACAGCCTACACAATAGACGACCGAGCTCGGTCCGAGGAGCTGTCCAGGGACGCTCCAGGAGCCGCCTTTCCCTCCGAGCTGAACCAAGTCAGACCGCCTGCGAATCGGGAACTTGGTGACAGGATCGGTCCCGAGGGATAGCCACAGTGAGCGGCGAAGTCGAGCGAAGGCGCGACCGAGGAGGCCCGAGATCTTCATGCGTCTCCTATCGGAGTCGCTCTCGCGCCTACCTTGTTCCCCATGTTCACCGACACCACGACGCGGAGCCTTATCGCTCACTTTTGCCCTCTTGAAAACTCGGGGACGGAGCATCGAGCAGAACGCGTCTCGACATCGATCCCCTCCCGCGTTGCTCGGATCCATGTCGCTGACCTTCACGGCCTTTTTCCCGCGTCGTCATCCCGCCGTCACTTCTCGCCCGGAGATTCCGGCTCGCAGTGCAGCGTATTTTCCTTGTCGCCCTCTTCATTCACTCGTTCCTTGGGATGGCGCCCTTCGGAGCGGCGTGGGCTTTTGAGACACACGATCCACAGGCTGAACCTGCCCCCCCTTCGAACGCGGAGCGTGGCGTGATCTGGGGTCAGGTGACCAGCTCCGAGAGCGGAGAACCGGCGCTTGAGGCGAGCGTGAAGGTCCTCGGTACGGACCTCGAGACCTTCACCGACTACGACGGATACTATCGTCTGGAGCTTGCCCCGGGATCTTACAAGCTCGAGGTCTTCTATGAGCTCCACGATGCTCAAACGATCGACGGAGTGGAGGTTTTCGCGGGAGAAATCGAACGGCTCGACGTCTCATTGCACGCTCAGGCGGGGGCGGTCGATGAGGTCGTGATCGAGGACTCTGCGGCGGGCGCGACGGTCGAGGGACAGATCCTGCGGCGATTGAGATCGTCCTCGGCGCAAGACGGCGTCGGGCGGGCGGAGATCGACAAAACGCCCGATTCGAACGCCGCTGAGGCCGCGCAGCGCGTCGTCGGGGCAACGGTGGTCGGTGGGCGCTTCGTCTACGTGCGAGGGCTCGGTGAGCGCTATACGAACTCGCTCTTGCACGGAGCGCCCCTTTCGAGCCCCGATCCGAATCGAGCCTCGGTTCCCCTCGATTTGTTCCCAGCGCTGGTCATCGACAGTCTCAACATTCGAAAGACGTTCAGTCCGGACATGCCGGCAGACTTTGCTGGCGGCTCCGTGTCCATCGAGACTCGAGAGATTCCGAGAGAGCCCGTCTTCAGCCTGTCACTGAAGGGCGGTTACAATGACCAAGCGACCTTTCGGGACCGCCCTGGCTACCAAGGGGGAGGGCTCGACTTTCTGGGCATCGACGACGGAACGCGCGCGTTACCCGGAGGTTTTCCTACCGATCATCCGGTCTCGTTCCGCGGACCAAAGCCTGGTGGAAGCCAGATCACCGACGAGGAGTTGACCGGGCTCGGGCGCGCTCTGGCTCAGAAGAGCTTGGTCTCGGGCGGAGCCTTTTCGCCGCCGAACCATGGGCTGAGTCTCGTAGGGGGCAAAGGGTGGACCTTCGGGAAGGCATCTCGCTTCGGCTTCATCGCTTCGGCCAACTACGATCGCTCGTACGAGCGCGTCACAGACGGCGTCGAGAGAGTCCTCGTCCTCGATCAAGGAAAGGCTGAGAAGCGCTTCGATTGGAAGTTCAACTCCGGCCAGGATAGCGTGCGCTGGGGCCTCTTTGGCTCAGCTATCCTCGAGATCGACGCGAAAAATAGCCTCAGGCTCCTGGGTCTTTCGATGCTGAACTCGAACAGCCGTGCTCAGATCTTCGACGGCTTCGACGGCCAAACCCAGACCACCTTGAACAACACTCGCCTGAGCTTTGTGCAGCAGAGGATGAACCTCGGTCAGCTCCGAGGAGAGCACCTATTGCCCGAGCTGGGAGGAGCTGAGCTCAGCTATAGCGGCTTCATTGCCCGAGCTACTCGAGACGAGCCAGGGACGCGCGACAGTCTCTACTACTATGATAGCTCGAAGGGACCTCCGTACCAGTATGCGGACGGTTCGAACAGCGGGCGCCACTTCTACTCCGGCCAAATTGAGGACACCTACGGCGGCTTGCTCGACTTTGTTCAGCCAGTTTTCGGGGACACCAATAAGCTGAAGTTTGGTGGTCTCGTCACGAGAAAAGTGCGCGAGTTTTCGGCGCGACGCTTCTACTACCAAAGGGCCAACGTAACGAGCAATCGCCTTTACTGCGACAGCGCGGGCGCAAGCTTTCCTGTGGGCTGCCCCGACGAGCACATGAGCTCCGACAACATCGGAACCGGCGCTCGGGGCGAGTATCCGTCAGCCCTCGCCTTGGTCGAAGGCACGCGCCCGACCGACGCCTTTCAGTCCGAACTCAACATTTACGCGGGCTACCTGATGGTCGACGCGGAGCCGCTCCCGCGATTGCGCGCTATTTTGGGCGCGCGGGTGGAGGCAACCCAGCAAACGGCGTATCCCGTCGGTCAACTCGGCCTCACCCCGAGCGTCGAGGGCGCCGAGCTGAATGACGTCGATGCCTTGCCCGCGGCCTCGCTCATCTACTCGGCGACGTCGCGGTTTCAGCTTCGTCTAGGTTACGGCAAGACGCTGGCGCGCCCGCAGGTGCGTGAGCTCGCGCCGTTCGCCTTCAGCGACTACTTTGGCGGAAACGAGACGCTTGGCAACCCTGCGCTCAGCCTGACCCGAATTCACAATTTCGACGCCCGGATCGAGTACTTCCCGAGCTTACGCGAAGTGCTTGCGCTGAGCGTCTTCTCAAAGACATTTGAAGACCCGATTGAGACCATCCTGAAGCCGGCCGGCGACGGCACGAACGTTACCTTCGTGAACAGTCCCGGCGCCGCGCTTGTCGGGGTCGAGCTTGAGGCGAGGAAGAATCTAGGGTTCCTGTCGCCCGCGCTCGTGCCTTTCTCCGTCGTCACGAACGTTGCGCTCGTGGCGTCCCGCGTTCGGATCGATCCCGGGGGAGAAGACACCGGAGCTGACCAAAGCTTCATGACAAACCTGAGTCGCCCAATGGTCCAGCAGGCCCCGGTGGTTTTTAATCTTGCTCTCGACTATCAAAACGACCACGGAACCAGCGCGCGCCTTCTCTTCAACGTGGGCGGCGCCCGAATTGTTCAAGTCGGCACCCAAGGGCTGCCGGACGCGTACGAACAACCGCGTCCGATGCTGGACTTCTCGCTTGGACAAAAATTCCTGAGCCACTGGGAAGCGAAGCTCAGCCTGGAGAACCTCTTGAACAGTCCGGTGCGGGTCACGCAAGGGGAAGGAGAGGACGGCGCCTTTGTGGTCCGAGAGTACACGACCGGGCGCACCTTAGGGCTCACCCTCAAGTATGAGCTTTGAGTGGTAGAGTGATCCGCGCGCGGTCGGGCGTGCGGTGTCGCCTGCTCGTCGTCAGGACTTAGGTGGGCCCATTCTCTGGCTTCTTCGAAACGTTACTTGGCGACCATCAGACGGTCACCTCTGAGGGGCAAAGTCTCGGCCCAGGAGATTCAATGAAAATGAAGATGCGAAGGAATCGATATAGTATCGCGCTGGCTGCGACTTTCCTGGGCGCGACCCTGAGTGCGGTGGCCTGTAGTGGGGACGGCGACGGCGACGCGGAGGACCTGGGGGGCGAAACCGGCAGCGGAGGCAAGAGCTCGGGAGGGAAGGGCTCGGGAGGAAAGAGCTCCGGAGGAGCGGAGGCGAGCGGAGGTTCGCTGAACCTCGGCGGAGGCGGCGCGAGCGGAGACACGGGAGGCCCAGGCAGCGGAGGGAGCGAGCCGGAGGAAGAGTTCGAATGCCCCGCGGGCGCGACTGTCCCGGACGAAGAGGATCTGAGCGGTGACCTCGAGGGAGACATTTGTCTCACCAATGACCGACAGTGGTATCTCGACGGGTACGTCTTCGTGAGCGAGGGAAGTGTGCTCACGATTGAACCTGGGACGACGATCCGCGGCTATTTTCGTCCCAGTGGGGAGCCATCTGTGCTCGTCGTGGCGCGAGGCGGCAAGATCTACGCAGACGGCACCCCTGAAGCTCCGATCGTCTTCACGAGCGAGTTCGACGCCCCCGAGCGTCAAGCGGGCGACTGGGGCGGGGTTGTGCTCTTGGGGCGAGCTACAAATAACGTCGGGGATTCGCGCATTGAAGGGTTCATCCTGCCGGAGACGGACAAGCGCGTGAACCACGGGGGCAATGACGATGACGACAGCAGCGGCTCGCTCAGCTACGCGCGCATCGAGTTCGCTGGCGTCGATCTCAGCAATGGAAATGAGATCAATGGCCTCACGATGGGCAGCGTCGGCCGCGGGACGAAAGTGCACCACGTTATGGTGAGCAACGCTCTCGATGACGGCTTTGAGTGGTTCGGCGGCACCGTCAGCGCGGACCACCTCGTCGTGAATAACGCCGGCGACGACATGTTCGACGCTGATCAGGGCTTCCGCGGTAAGCTCAGCTACCTGTTCGGACGGCACAAGAGCGCGAGCAGCTCCGATCCGAACGGGTTCGAATGGGACAACCTGAGCGCCAACACGGACGCGACTCCGCGGACCTTCGTGGAGGTGGAGCACGCGACCTTGTGCGCGGCAGAGCTCGGCGTGACGAGCCGTGCGATGGTGCTTCGTCGTGGCGTGAGCGGGGCGATCTCCGGTCTCGTAGCGCTCGGCTTCGATCAGGCTTACAGCCTCCGCAACGCGAGCTGGGCTCTGGGGGAGGACGCGCCGGTCGCGATCACTCGTTCGACCTTCTTCGGCTATCTCGACTCTCAGGCCCACCTCGCAGATGGCGCGTTCGGGTTCTCCTCAGGCACCGACCCGGACGCAGATGAAAAAGCCCTCGCGGCGGCGCTCTCCTGGTTCGATGACGGGGAGGGAAATAGCCCAGACGCGCCTCCCTTTTCGCTCGAGAGTTGCCTGAGTGAGGCGGGCCCGACCGGCGCGGTGCGTCAGTCAGGAGTTGGTGCATTCGAAAATGGAGATTGGCTGAGCGGCGCCTGGGTCAGCTGGGACGTGAACTGACGACCCTCGTACCTTGAATGGGCCCGGCTCGCTGGCGGAGCCGGGCTCACTCGTCTTCTTGCAGCGTTGGCCGAAGGACCTGATTGGCCTGTGAACGGAGGAGCGAGAGCTCCTCCTCACCCCAAGGGACTTGCGCGTGGCGCTCGACCGAAAAAAGGTCTCGGAGCGTCGAGTCAGCGTCGCTGAGCGGTTGTGTGCGGAAGACCTCGAGCTCAGCGTCGGTTACGAAGACGCGCTGTTTTTCGCAGAGAAGATAATAGCCGGTGCCGCTCTCCTGAATGTCGATGCTCGCCATGATTCCCGCCTCATCTCGAAACATGGCGCGAGAGGTCCGAGCGCGCAAAGTGGGCCGACAGAGCCCGGACGATCCGCTCAGAGTTTCTGGATCAATGCGTAGTAAATCGGACCAAATCCGCTGCGATCGGGCAGGACCTGGAGGCCGTGTGAGGTGCGCTCCGTAAGAGGGGCTCTGGGCAGCTCGAGGACTTCTGCTGGATGGCGTCCCCGCTCGAGGAGACGAGAGAGGACGAGGTCGTTCTCCAGGGGTGCCAACGCACAAGTACTGTAGACGAGATAGCCCCCGCTTCTCAGCGCTCCGAGCGCTGAAGTGACGAGAGCGTATTGTTCCTTCGCCAAGCGCTCGACGCGCCCCTCGGACCAATCCGCAAGGGCGCTTGGATCGAGGGCGACGTGGGCCTCGGAGGAGCAAGGAGCGTCGAGCAAGATGCCGTCAAAGAGGTTCGGGTATTTGCGGAAGATGAGGCGGCCATCTTCTCGCGTCACTCGCGTTCGCTCGCGTACGGAGGGCGGAACGTAGTCTTTGAAGACCTGCTTCAGGCGCTCGACGCGGTCGCTCGAGCGGTCGTTGAGCGTGATCTGAGCGTCCTCGGGCGCGCGTTCGGCGAGGATGAGCGCCTTGCCTCCCGGGGCAGCACACAAATCGAGGATGTTCTTCGCGCCATCCAGGGGCAGCGCGCGCGCCGGCAAGATGGACGCCGGGTCCATCACGTAGCCGAGCCTCAGGCCCGAAGGGTCCGGCGCGTCAGCTCGCATCGAGCGGTCGAAGAGCCAAGTCCCCGGCACAGGGCCAGGCGCGAGGCGGGAGAAATGACCCGCGCGGGCGCTCGCGTCGGAGAACGCATTCTCACGGATGACACGCCCCTCGCCGGGGCGCTCTGCCCGGCTCAAGAGCGAAGCTCGCAGCGAGGGCCAGCGGTCGCCTAAGACTTGCTCGTAGTAGGCCTCGAAGCCCGAGGGGCCACGTCGTCGAGCCGGCGAGGAAGTCTCTCTGGCCTCTTGGGCGGGCGTCCTCTTGCGATCTTTCATTCGCTCCTAGAGGCGAGACCTCGGGCCAGGCGGGAGGGAAGTCCCGGGCCTTCGTAGACGAGAGAGGAATAGATCTGGACGAGCGTAGCGCCGCGCGCGAGGCGCTCTTGAACGTCCTGGACGCTTTCGATGCCGCCAGCGGAGATGAGCACGCAGCGTCCTTGAACGCGCTCGGAGAGCAAGGAGAGGACCTCGAAGGAACGGCGCTTGAGAGGCGCGCCCGAGAGCCCTCCGGCGCCGAGCGCATCAACCTTGGCGGGGTCGGTCGTGAGGCCCGCGCGAGCGATCGTGGTGTTCGTTGCCACGATGCCATCGAGCTCGAGCTCGAGCGCGAGGTCAGCGACGAGCAAGACATCCTCGTCGCTCAGGTCCGGGGCAATTTTGACGAGGAGAGGCACCTTCCGGCCCCCTGTGCTCCTTTGGATCGCACCCTTCACCGCTTCAAGGATCGGCCGGAGCGATTCCGTCGCTTGCAGGTCGCGGAGACCCGGAGTGTTTGGTGACGAGACGTTCACGACAAGATAATCAGCGTGAGGTGCGAGGAGCTCCGCGCTCTTCGCATAGTCGGATGGCGCTTCTTCGGCCGGCGTGACCTTGGTCTTGCCGATATTGATCCCGAGCACCGGCCGCCCTTTTCGTCCGCGCCGGGCGAGGCGCTCCGCGAGAGAACGAGAGCCGCTATTGTTGAAGCCCATCCGATTCAGAAGGGCGCGGTCCTGGGGCAGGCGAAACAGGCGCGGCTTGGGATTGCCCGGTTGTCCTTCTGCGGTGACCGTCCCGATCTCCACGAAGCCGAAGCCGAGCGCACCCAACGCGTCGAACACGCGGCCGTCTTTGTCGAAGCCGGCGCCGAGGCCGATGGGGCTCGGAAAGTCGATCCCCATGGCCCTCACGCCCACCTTCGGCGAAGGGCGGAAAAAGCGAGCGAGAGCGCGGAGCAGGAACGGAAAGAGCTGCAGGAGGCGCAGCGCGCCGATCGCCAAATGGTGAGCGGTCTCCGCGGGGAGGAGATAGAGGAGGGGGCGAATCAGGAGCCGGTACACGACGCGCCCGCGTATCAGGCTTTGCCGCGCCTGACGAGCGAGTCAAAAGAGGGCGTCAACCGCCGAGTTTTGGGGCCCAGAGCTGGGTCCAAGGGAGCGCCCGGGGCCGGCTCGTACGGTCGCTCTTCCGAGGTTCCTTCTCGAGCGCGCGCAGGGTGATCGAGTAGGTCAGCCAGTGGAGCTCCTGCTCGAGCTCCTCGTCGCTGAGAGGGGCGGCCGATTCAAATTGCGTTGAGTGAAGGTTCTTCATCGTGCAGTGCGTTCTCGTTGGAGGTGCTGGCGTGGTCGGCGTCGACGCCAGCGAGGAAAGTCTCGAGCTCCCGAACGCGAGCTCGGAGCGTCTCGAGCTCGTGCCGGAGATCTTCGATGCGCATCCCGTAGGAGGGAGTCTTCTCGCGCCCTCGAGCGGATGGAACGGGCGGCGCGTCGAGGGGTTCGGGGTGGAACTGGCCGCCTCTCAGCACATAACTGGTCGGAACTTCGGGCGGTCGATCCAAGAGCTTGGTGATTTGATGGACCAGGCTCGCCTCCGCTCCCATGTCGCGCAGCGTGAGCAGGATCGCTTCGCGTCCTTCCGTGAGTGAGGGCGCTTTGGCGAAGATGTCCCGATCGACCTTTTGCCAGGCGCTGGTCTCGAGGAGCCAATCTTGGCCGCTGTGAATGAGGCGTTCGACGGAACGTTCGGAGAGGGAAATTCTCGACACTATGCGCTCCTCGCGGCTTCAATCGATACGGTGTTTTGCGGGACTCCGAAGCAGTAGTCCTGGACGCTCTGCAGCTCAGGCACGATGATGGCCGCGGAGGGAGCTCCCGGGTTGCACTGGGGCGCCGAATAGCCGACAGCGAAGATCTCCTCTTCGGTCGCTTCGGTCGCAGGCATGATGGACCGCAGAGAGCGTTCCAGGGGCTCGACCCGTGAGTCCACCGGATCACCGGGCGGAGCCACGCCGCGCCGGGTATTTTCGGGGGCGCGCGCGGACTCGGATTCGGAATCGGGCTCGGTCCGGTATTCCGGGGCGCTCAAGACCTCGAGGGAACGAGGTGTTTCGGGGAAAGAAGCGCCCGGGACCTGAGCCTCGACCGCCGCGATGGCATCAACCGGGGCCTTCGGTTCGTCACTTGGAGCTGGCCAGGTCGGCGTGACGCCGCCGCCAGGGAGCGGTTTTTGCTCAGCGGCTTCTGGCTTCGGGCTCACCGGCGCCCCCACGATCTTGATGGGCGAGGCGGGCGGTTCAGGTTCTGCGCCCGGAGCCATCAGGCTCTCGAACATCGGAACGTGCTCCTCGGGACGATGGAAATTCAAGAGCGAAGGACGTGGCGGTTCGCAGATCGGCGCGATGACAAAACCGTGAGCGCGGGGTGCAGGAACCGGCATGCTGAGGGGTGAGGCCTCTGGATCGACGTCATCGCTCCCACGGGTGACCTCTTCTTCTGCAATGGCCTCCAGCGTGCGGCTGAGCGGGTCGTCATCCGGCTCGGCGCGCACCTGGACGGGAGAAGGGAGCTCGGCCTCTTCCATCTCTTCGAGAGCGCGCTTGCGCGCGATCCGGAAGCGGCGCTTCAAGCTGACGTGATGCGAAACGAAGAGCCCGAAGATCAGCACGATGCCGATGCTGAGGACTCCGAGCGCCCCGTCGATAGAGGCGAAATACCAGGTGGCGAGGAAGGCGATCGCCAAGGTCACGCCCACTGAGAGCGGGACCATCGGACTCGTACCGTGGCTCTGAAGGAAGGTCTGAAACTCCTCTTCGCACGCCACGCACCATTGCCTCGAGGTGAGCTGATGCTCCGGGCACGTCTGAGCGCCGCACACGCTGCAAGAGGCGCCGAAGGTCGGGGCATAACAGAACGCACAGGGGAAGACCTCTGGGTTTACGTCATTGGCCGCTTGTTCGAACCAGGGCGAGTCGGCCTCCTGTTTCTCGGCTGAGACGAGTCGATCTGCCTCGGGAGCGCGGGGCTTCTGCTGGCGTTCGGGCGCCTCTTCGATTCTACGCCCAGCTTCAGGCTGTCGCTCGGGCTCGGGGTGCTCGGACTCCTCATGTTCGAGTGCCCCTCCCGTCAGCCGAGCGAGCAGTGCCTCGTCAGTGTGCGCGCCATCGAAAATGGGCCGAATGATGGGATGAGGCTTTTCGGGCGGAGTGACCGGGTCTTCCTCGCTGACCCTCGCGCGCGGCGGCTCTTCTTCGAACGCAGGTGGGTTGAGGCGCTGGGGAGGCTCGTGGGGCTGAGCAGCGGGAGGCTGAACGGAGAACGTGGGAACTTCGATGCGGCGTGTGCTGAGCGGCGACAGGACGGGCCCCTGCTGATGGCGGGGAGGAGTCTCGGCGGCTTCTTCGGTCGGGGAGTGGTGCTCCGCCCCGTGCGCGGTGCGTTCCTGGTCACCGGTTTGTGGTTCTGCATCATGAGCGCGGGCCTCCGGCGCTTCGGGGACATGACGCAGGAGCGCCAGCGGTGAGCGGAACGAGGGCACAGCGATCTGTTCAGGGAGCTTCTGGCTGGCCGTCCCGTCGGAGCTCTTGGAACCCCGATCCTCCGGCGGGCGGGCTGAGAACGGGACTCCGCGTGGACGCAGCGAGTCAGGGACCGACACGGTGCGCGGCGCCATGTCCATGATGTTCAGGCGTCGGTTCTTCGTGACTTCCTGAACCTTCTCGAGATCCCGCCACATGGCGGCGATCTGAACCTCGGAGAAGTCCAGGTAGGACGCAGCCTCGGACTCGGCCAGGGTCGCGATCGAGCGCCGCGGGTTCTTCTGGTCGAGCAGGTGCGCCATATGGTCCGCGAAGCGCAGGGTCTGGACCATCGCGGCGACGTCGAGGCTGTGCTGGTGAGCGACAGCCGGTTGGTGGTGCAAGGCGATCACGTCGGGGAGCGGAGAGGGAATGCTCCAGCTCGCGAGCACATGGGCCGCGAGGGCCGCGTGATCAAAGCCGTACAGCTCCCGCTCGCGGATGTGGAGCACGTCAAACTGCCCCTCCGTTTCCGCGAGCAGCTGCGGGTAGCCCTTCAAATCGTCGTCGAGCATCATGAGCTCGCCGATGTCGTGGAGCAGGCCGATCGTGAAGAGATCATCCTGGGGCAGACCGAGGTGGATCGCGAGATAACGGCACAAGGACGCGACGAGGGCGCCGTGCTCCTGCTTCTTGCGCGTGAGCGGTGAAGCTTTCCCAAAGTGATCGAAGAGGACCGCGCTGGTGGCGACCTGGCGCAGCTTGACCTGGCCGAGGAGAGCCGTGGCGTGCTGCAGTGAAGTGCAGCGGATGCGAAGTCCGTAGCCCGCGGAGTTCACGAGGCGGAGGATTTTCTGGGAGAGGCCCGGGTCCATCTCGAGGACCCGGACGACTTTGTGGATGTCGGCGTCTTCGTCGCGGGTGAGCTGGACGAGCTTCTGGGCCGCGGCCGGAATCGGGCGTGCCCCCATGATCCTGCCGCCCATCGCGGTCAGGCTGGCGGCGGCGACACGCCGCGCTTCCTCGTCATCGAAATCTCCGAACCAGATGCCCTCTTGCAGAGTGAAGCCCGGGATGCTCGAGGGGGCTCGGCTTGGTTCCGGGGCCCGTGATGCGGCGTGAGTCATAGCCCTGCGTGCGCTCCTCGTTCGGCGGACTTGCGGCCGAGGCGGGCCGTTTGGAATCGAGAGCCCACGAGCACGACCTGGGCGCCCACGCGGGTCGCCACGTTGATGACCACGGGAGCCATCAGATTTACGGTGGGAGCGTCCCCTGCGGACGCGGAAAGGACCACGAGCAGCGCCAAGTCAGCCACGTTTTCGAAGGCGATGCCTGCTTGCTCGGCGATGGTCTCGAGGGGGACATCGGGATAGTCGGGACCGACCCGGGTCGCGTTCAGCAGCGGGAAGGCTACGCTTGGATTTTGGACGGACTGGAGCCAAGCGACGTCGGCGGAGTCGCGGTGGGGAATGAACGCGTAGAGGGTGTCCTTCGGGAAACCCACCATCCCAGCGCTCAGGGTGATGAGCGTGTCGTCCTGGATCTCGAGCTCTCCGAAACGTGTCGTCGCAAACTTCATGAGGAAGCTCCCGGGCTCAGCTGGCCGCGTACGAGGTGGATGGCATGGGCATGGAGCTCGCGGGCTCTGCCTTCATCGAGCCCGAGCACGTCGCCGATCTCCTGGTGGTCACACTTTTCCTGGTAATAGAGACCTAATACGATTTGGTACTGGTCGGGGAGGGCGGTGATGATGCGGGCCATTTTCGTCGCCATGTGTTCTTTCGTGCCGTGCGGGTCACGGGCTTCGTTCGGAAGGTCGAGGCGGACCAAACCGCGCTCAAGAATTTGGACGAGGAGCGAGCTGTACTGCTCGCCGATAATGCCGAGGTGCCGCGCGACCTCACTCTCCTCCGGGGCGCGGCCGAAGACGGCGACAAGCTCGCCGATGGCCGTCGAAATGCGCTCAGAGGTCGTTCGGAGCTGGCGTGTGACGGGGTCTTGGGCTTCGAGGTACTCGAGCACCGAGAGCCGGACTCCGTAGGCTGCATAAGACTCGAAGTCCGCATCCGAGCGCGCTTCGCGTCTTCCGAGCGCCTTGACCAGCCCGGCCCAGCCCGCCCGGAGGACGTCGTCGTAGGTGACGTTCTTCGGCAGACTTCCTGAAGCAGTGCGCAGCGCCACCCGCCGTACGAGCGGCAAATAGCGCTCGTACTCGGCGCGTTCGAGGCCGAGCAGCGCGTCTTTGCGCTCGTCAGGGAAGCTTTGGGAAGAGGAACCAAGCACGCGGAGAATCCAGAAGCGGGGAGGGAGCCTTCGAGTTAGGGGGTGCTCAGACGGGAGAGGAGCTGTTCAATGACCGCGCGCTTCTCGGCGCGCTCGAGGTGCTCAGGGACGCGCGGTCCCCGGCTCAAGAAAGTGATGGGGAGTTCACCCGTGATCGATGCCTGCACGAGTCCACCGAGCGTATCGCTCTCGTCGAGCTTGGTGCCGACGAGCCCGGTGGGGCTGAGGTGACCATATTGATGAACAAGTCTCTCAGCGTCGTTGCCTCGAAGCCAGGTGGGCAACAGGAGGAGAACGTGAACCGCGCGGCGGGCGAGGTGCGACACGTCGGAGAATGCGCGCATGGCAGGATCCGCCGAAGAGCCGACGCTCGGGGTGTCCACCAGGATCAAATCCGCCGGATTGCTCGCGAAAACTGCGCCGAGTTCGTCGGGAGTTTGTGGAGCGAATACGGGGATATTCATGAGCTTGGCGTACCTTTGCCATTGGTCGAGCGCCCCGACCCGGAAGTGATCGAGGCAGACCACAGCTACTGAACGGCCATGATCGAGCCGAGCTTGCGCGGCCATCTTGGCGAGAGTGGTCGTTTTTCCCGAACCGGTGGGTCCCACACAGGCCACCAGCTCGGGCTTTCCGGAATCGAGGATGGAGACGCTGTCGACAAGGGCCTTGTCGAGGCGTGCCGCGAGCTTTTCAGCGATTTCCTGGTCGGATTTGGCTTTGCCGATGCGGCCGCTCAAATGCCGCGCCGCGCTTCCATCGATTCCGAGCACCGCGAGAAGGCTGAGCGCCCTTTGTTTGGACGGGAGCTGAGCTTTCAGTGACTCCACCATGAAGCGGAGCTCGTTGATCTGCGCTTCCATGCGCGAAAGGGTGGGAGACTCGACGCGAAGCCGCTCGGAAGGCTCGTCTGCGGCGGCTTCGAAGCGCCTGGCGCGGGGCGCTCCTTTGGCGATCACAGGAGCAGCCGTGGCGCCGGCGGCGCGCTTGCCTTGAGGATGCAGAGCGCTCGCAAAAGGCCAATGGGGGTTCTGCGGAGTCGAAGGGGCAGCTTGGACTTCGACGCGGAGCTCGGGAAACCCGCCGTGACCGGGTACGTTGATATGCCGGGTCGGCCCAATCAGGGCGTCCGGACCGAAGGCGGCGCGGACGGCGCCCAGTGCTTCTTTGAGATCGGTTCCTGAAAATGTCTGGTACTGCATGGCTGGTTCCGGGGAGACAGGAGGCTTCGGCTAGGCGGCGTGGCTGCGGGGAGCGAAGGAGATCGTGGCGAAAGGACGCACAGGGGTCTGAGGTTCGAGCTCGCGGAATGAGAGCACCGCGAGGCGGGGGCTGCGGCGCTCTGCAAAGGCGCGCACATAGCGACGAATGTCGGGGCTCGTGACGCAAAGCGGGGCTTTCCCTGCTTCGATCATCGCCTGAACTGCTTGTTCGAGTTCATCGCCGATCTGGCGTGTCTGTTCTGGGTCGAGGGCGCCACCGACACCGCTTGCGATGTCTCGGAGAGAACGGCGGAACATTTCTTCGACAGGTCCGTCGAGGACCAGTGCGCTGATCTGACCGTCCATCCCTTTGAAGACCGCGGTGAGCTGGCGGCTCAGACGCTGGCGAAGAGCTTCCGTGAGCTGCTCAGGATCTTTGGTGTTCATGCCGAGCTCACAGAGACCTTCGAGAATGGAGCGCAAGTTGCGGATCGGAACGCCTTCGCGCAGCAGGTTGCGAAGGACCTTGAGCACATCGCCGAGCGAGAGGATGTTCGGGATGAGGTCTTCGGTGAGCTTGGGGTGGCTCTTGGCGAAGTTGTCGAGCAGGTGCTGGAGTTCGGCGCGTCCGAGCAGCTCATGAGCGTGAGCGCGGACGATTTCGGCGAGGTGCGTCGCGATGATGGTGGTGGCGTCGACGACCGTGTAGCCGAGCGCGCTCGCCATCTCCTTGTCTCTCTGGTGGATCCAGCGAGCGGTGCTTCCGAATGCCGGATCGCGCGTCAGCTCGCCGGCGATGGCCGGGGCCTGGCCGCTCGGGTCGATGGCGAGCAGGTGGCCGCTGCGAATCGTGCCGTGAGCGATCTCGGTGCCGAGCAAGAGGAACCGGTACATTCCAGGCTCGAGCTCCAAGTTGTCGCGGATATGGACGGGGGCCATGATGATGCCGAGATCCATGGCGACCTGTTTGCGCAGGGACTGGATGCGATCGACGAGCATTCCGCCCATCTTCGGATCCACTGCGTAAAGGAGCTCGTAGCCGACCTCGAGTGTGAGCATTTCGAGCGGGAGAGAGCCTTCGATGTCCTCCATGGAGCCCGGTTCGACGGCGGGCGCAACCGGCACCTCGTCGGCCTCTTGGGCGACGGCCTCCTTGCGCTTTCGGGCGTAGTAGAAGATCCCTCCCGAGAGGGCCAAAAAGGGCACCATCGGCATGCCCGGCAAGAGCGACATGGCAGCGACGACGACGCCGGTGGTCAGCATCGCCCGGCGGGACCCGAGCAGCTGGGTAGCAAAGGCGCGTCCGAGCTGCTCTCCGGTGGCGCTGCGAGTGACGACCACGCCAGCGGCCGTCGACATCAAGAGGGCCGGCATTTGCGAGACGAGAGCGTCTCCGATCGAGAGAATCGAGAAGGTCTCGGCGGCTTCTCCGAGGCCGAGGCCGCGACCCACCGCCAAGAGCAGGCCACCGATCAAGTTGATGGCCGTGATGAGGAGGCTCGCGATCGCGTCGCCTTTGACGAACTTGCTCGCGCCGTCCATGGCGCCGAAGAAATCCGCTTCGCGTTCGAGATCGCGGCGACGAGCGCGCGCTACGTCCGGGCTGATAGCACCGGCGTTCATGTCGGCGTCGATGGCCATCTGCTTGCCCGGCATACCGTCGAGGGCGAATCGCGCCGCAACTTCCGCCACGCGTCCGGCACCCTTGGTGATCACCACGAAGTTGATGACGACGAGGATCAGAAAGACGATCAAACCGACGACGACGTTTCCTTCGACGACAAACTTTCCGAACGTCTCGATGACATGGCCCGCCGCCCCGGTCCCTTCGTGTCCGCGCAACAGGATGAGGCGCGTCGTGGCCACGTTCAGGCTCAGGCGGAGCAGGGTGGCGACCAGGATGACCGCGGGGAACGAGCTGAACTGGAGCGGCTGCTCCATGTAGAGCCCGATCAGAAAGACGCCGATGGAGATGGCGAGGCTGAGCGCGAGCAGAGCGTCGATCAGGAAGCTCGGCAGCGGCAAGACCATCATCAAGACGACCCCGACCAGGAGCAACGGGACGACACTGTCGCTGAGCGGTTCCTTGGAGGTGCGGACGGGAGAGGCCACCGCCCTCTTCCAAGCGAGAATCGTGCCGAGTCAAAAGGGACCGCGCTCCTGAGCTCGTTCGCTTCGATATCCAGGCCCCACGGCCTGGGGAGCCGGTTTTTTTGCGGATGGCCTCGCCGCTCTCCGCTCTGCCGTCAGGCTCTTGACGCGAACCATGCCTCTTCGGTGTCGGCCGCCTGTCGCGCGATTCAGGCTCGGAGTCCGCGGCGCTTCAAGCGGTAGACGTAGGCGAGCACCTCTGCGACCGCCTGGAAGAACTCAAGGGGGATCGGGCGACCGACCCGCACTTGAGCGTTCAGGGCGCGGGCGAGCTGCACGGACTCGACGACGGGCACGCCGTGTTCTTTGGCGACCTTCTTGATGTGCTGTGCGATATCGTCGACTCCCTTGGCGGTCACCACAGGAGCGCCTTCCTCGGGCCGATAACGAAGGGCCACAGCGACGTGGGTCGGGTTGGCCACGATGACGTCGGAGGTCTTGACCTGGGCGACGATGCCCCGTCGGAGCATCTCCCGAGCGCGCTGCCGCTGGCGCCCCTTCATGCGTGGATCACCTTCCTGCTGGTGGTGCTCCTCTTTGACCTCTTGGCGCGACATCTTGAGCGATTGTTCGCGCTTCCACCAAGAGTGTCCGTAGTCGAGCGCCGACAGGATGGCGAGTACACCCGTGGCCCAAAGGGCGATGCGCGTGATCACCGTGAGCACGACCTTGGTGCCCTGTTCGATGGTCATCTGAGGCAACCTCGAGAGGGTATCGAACTCGCTGGAGATGATCTTGGTCGCGACCAAGACCACGGCGGCGACGCGCAGCAAGGTGAGCACCGTCATGACCGCTGCCTGACTGGGCGCAAAAATCTTCGGCAGCTTGGCGATCGGGTCGAGCCGGTTCCATTTCGGTTCGAGCAGTGACCAGTTCATTTGCAGGCCCACTTCCGCAAGTCCGATCAGGATGGCGCCGAGGGCGGCCGCTCCGGCGACGGGGATCGTGAGAGTGGCGAGCAAAGGCAAAGCGAGGGTCAGCTTTGCGAAGACAGCTTCCGGACCGGCGCGCTCGAGCGCCCCGAAACAGGCCTCAGCGAAGGCGACGTAGCTGTGATAAGCGGCGCCGCCGAAGGCGCTCAAAGCCAGGAGGACGGCGATGGTCGCCGCAATAGGCCCGCTGTCTTTGCTGCGGGCAATGTTGCCTTCTTCGCGAGCCTTGCGCCGTTTTTCTGGCGAAGGTTCCTCTGTTTTCTCGTTGTCTTCGTCGCTCATCGGGCAGCGTTTCCTGCGAGGTGCGACAGCACGCGGAGGAGGGTGGGTTCAGCGCCCCGTGCTAGCTCTGTGAGAGCGCCGGCGATCTCGGGCGCGAAAGCGACCCAGAGCACAGCACCGGTCCCGAGGGTGACGGCGAAGCCAATCGCGAAGATCTGCATGGCCGGGGCCGCGCGGGCCACGAAAGCGAGCGCGATTTGGGCGATGAAAAGGATCGCGAGGATGGGCAGGGCGAGCCGCACCCCGGAGGAGAGCGCGCGAGCCGTCAGGCCGATCATGTCCTCCGCGAGCAGTTCCGGATGGATCATGCTGCCGACCGGGAACACCGAGAAACTATGAAAAACCGCGGCGAGGAGCATGTGATGCAGGCCCGCACTCAGCGCGAACAGAATGCCGAAATAGCGAAGGAGTTTGGTGAGGACCGTGCCCTGACCTCCGAGGCTCGGATCGACGAGCTGGGCCGCGCTGAGGCCCATGGTCGGCGCTATGGCGTCGGCGGCAATCTCAGTGGTCGCGAGGACCAGGCGCGCCACGAAGCCCAAGGAAATCCCAACGAGGAACTCGCTGGCGGTGAGTCCGCTCACATGCAGGATATCCAGAGCCTTGAGATCGGGCCGAGGGACTACGCCGTGCATGAAGAACGTGAGCAGGAGCACGAGGCCTGCGCGCGCGCGCGCGGGCAAAAAGGTCCAGGCGAGGGGAGCCGCGATCAAAAGCCCAGAGAGACGCGCGGCTTCTAGGCCGAACGTCAAGGCTTCCGTGCGCACTAGGGCCTCGAAAGGCAGGCTCATGGGCGACCTTCAATGCGAGAGCCGTGCCAGGGCTACGGTCCTTTGACCACGTCGCCCATGCTCGTGAACGAGTGGGAGGTGAAGGCGAGCAGTTGTTCGAGGGACCAGGCGCCGACGATGCCGAAGGTGACGATGACGGCGAGGAGCTTCACGACGAACGCGATGCTCGCTTCGTTGATTTGGGTCGCGGCCTGCAGCACGCCGACCAAAAGGCCCACGACGAGCGCCGCGAGAATCATCGGTCCCGCCACGATGCCAGCGGTGATGAACGCTTTTCGGAGCAGATCGATGGCGCCTTCTGTGGTCATGCGAAACTCCGGAGTAGCGATCCGGCGACCAAACTCCAGCCGTCCACCAGAACAAAAAGGAGCAGCTTGATGGGCAAGCTCATGACCGTCGGTGGGACCATCATCATACCCATGCTCATGAGGAGCGAGGCGACGGCGAGGTCGACAACCAAGAACGGAAGCAGCACAATCACGCCCATTTGAAAGGCCGTCGTGAGCTCAGAGAGCATGAAGGCAGGCATCGCCATGCTGAGCGGGACTTCCTCGGGCGTCCGCGGCAGCTCTTTCCCGCTCAAAGAATAGAAGAGGCCGAGGTCAGCCTCGCGCGTCTGCCGCAACATGAACCGTTCGACCGGCTCGACGGCGCGACTGATCGCTTCGAACTCTGTGATCTCCTTGCGCACCATGGGCTCGTAGGCGACCGTGCGGATCTCCTCGACGACCGGAGCCATTGTGAAAGCGCTCAGGAACAAGGCGAGTCCGACGATGACTTGAGTTGGAGGTGTCTGCATCGCCCCGAGCCCCTGCCTTAAGAGCGAGAGCACGACCACGATGCGCACGAAGGAGGTAACGCTGAGCAGGATCGCGGGGATCAGCGCCGCCGCGCCCAAAAGGAGGAGGACCTTGAGGGCGGGGGCGAGCGAGCCGGTCTCGAGGAGTGTTCCCTCCATGGTTATGCCTGGAAGCTTCGGAAACGTCGGGCAAGCTCAGAGGCTTGACCTTCAGGGGGCGCGAACGCGGCGCGGGGGGCCTTGGCGGGGGTTTCGAGTGCGGCCTTGAGATGGGCAGGGAGCTCCCCGTCCTCCTCCTCTACGGAGGAGGAGCGCGTGGCGTGGGTCTTCGAGCGGGGACTCTTGCCTTGAGAAGCTTTGGAGAGGAGCGCCTGGAAGTTCCGCTCGAGGTCGACTTTCGCATCGTCCTCTTCGGACACGCTCTTCGGGGCGCTGTCGGCTTCCTTGGTGGTGTCCCCGGCGGTCACCAGCGCGAGCTCTGACTCAGGATAGACGCGGAGCGGAGTCACACTCTGCTCGGTGACACCGAGCAAGATGGCCTCGCGTCCTACAGTCACGAGACAGACTTGAGCTTTGTTCCCGACGCCGACCGCCGCCACCATGCTCAAGTGCACCTGGCTCGGGCGAAGCGGGCTCTTCTGCCGCCTCTTGAGGAAGAGCGCAGCGCCGCCGAGGGCGAGCAGCAAGATCACGGCAACGGTGGCGCGCAGTCCAATGTTCGTTTCGCTCTTGGTCCCGGCCTCGGGTCCTGTGCTCTTCGGCGTTTGTCGCAGATAACTGGGCGGGGCAGCTTCGGCCTGGGGCGCCGGTGCTGCGGCTTGGGTATCGGCCTCTGGGGCCGCGGGGGCCGGAGCGGCGGGCACAGCTTCGGCAGCCGGTGCCGTGAGGGCCGTGGGGGCGGCTTGGGTGACGGCCGCGGGCGCGGCCAGAGTCGACGGCGCCCAGACGAGGGCACTCAAAGCGAGGAACCGCGCGCGGGAGAAGCTCACAGCGCCTCGCCCCCTTCACTGACCAAGACCTCTGTGAGTCGGACGCCATAGCGTTCTCCGATCACGACGGCTTCGCCGCGGGCGATGAGTCGATTGTTGACGTAGATGTCGAGGGGTTCACCACTCACCTTGTCGAGCTCGAGGATGCTCCCCGGTCCGAGCTTCAAGACGTCAGCGATCTTCATGCTGCGGCGCCCGAGCTCGATCGTGACCTCGACGGGTACGTCGAAGACGAAGCTCATTCCGTGGGCATCGGCGCGTTTGGGGAAGGGGGATTTGATTTCGGTCATGGTGCTTGTGGGCCGCCTTCGGGTGAAGGAGCGTCGATGTCTAAGATCTCAACGGCCAACTGCCCTCGAGAGGTTACGGGGACGCCCTGAAACTTTTGAACTCCGCCGAGAGTGATCGCGATCGGGCTCTCGATGAGCGTCGGAAGGCGGAGCACGTAGCCTTCTTTGAGGCCGACGATCTTTCGAAGGCCGAGCGAGAGGCGGCCGAGCTCGGCGGTCACCTGAATCTCTACGTTCTGCAGCGCCTCTGCGACCTTCGGGTCACCTTTTTGGAGCTGAGTGTCGTCCGCTTCGCGGACCGCGTCGTCCACGGCATCCGCGCTGATCGCGAGCACGATGGACGCGTTCGTTCCGTCGCCCGCGAAGTTCATTTCGATGAACAGGCCGTCTCGCGACTCGGATTCCTCCTCCTCATCTTGGCCGATCGCGGTGCCGCCTGAGACCTGAAACTTGAGGCCGGTTTCCTTATGGATGGCCTCTGCGTAGTCTTCGCCGAGCCGGCTCGCGATCTTTGCGATCAGGACGCGCTGGGCGAGGGTCAGACGATCGCCGAGACTCGCGCCTTCTGAGACCTGTGAGTTCCCGAGGCTTCCTTCGAGAAGTCGGGCTAGGCAAGGTCCGTTGAGCAAGAGTGTTGCCCAGGCGGGGCCGTCTTTCTCGGTGAGCGAGACCGCGTAACAAGGGCCGTGTTCGGCGGCGTCACTCTCGCTGAGATTGCCAATTGCGGGCTCTCCTAGATCGAGCCTGACACGCTGCCGGAGCAAAAACGGCATGGCGCGCCGGGCGCCACGGGAGAACGACTCAGCCGTCCTTGCGAGCGCAGAGAGCGCCGCTCGCAGGTGCCTTTGAGAGCCTGTGAGGTCAGCTGGGCGTACACGGCCGTCGATTGGACGGCCTGCGTCCCCCTGAAGTTCATCCACGTGCAGCTGTGCGGCCTTCATTGAGCAACGAAATCCGTGATCCAGACGCCTTTGACCGACTTTCCGGTCGTGCTCTTGATGAGCCTGGTGAGATTCGCTTGGATCTTCGGGAAGTTCGCTCCCTCCGTGAGCTCTTCGAAGGTCTGACCTCGGATGTATTCGAGGACCTTGGCCCTCGCGCGATGTGAGAGCGCTTTGACCGTCTTCTGAGCATTCTCATCGGCGCATTCAATGGTGACGACGAGCTTCACGTGGTGAGGCTCTCCCCCCCCGTCTCGAACATCGACGACGAGGGGGGGCCATTCTACCGAGAGAGGAGGGTTACCCAGATCTGCGTCCGAGCTCGAGGACTCCGCCTGAGACTCCGCAAAGGAGTCTTCGTCGGCTTCGTCTTCGCCACTCTTGGCGGCTTTTTCAGCGCGCTCGTTCGCTTTTGCAGGAGAAGGATTGATGAACTGAGGAGCCAAGAAGACCCCGAGACCGCCCCCCACGAGCAGGACACTCAGCCCTGCGCTGAGAAGGACCATTCGGTTCCCCTTTTTGGCCGGAATTCCGGCGGTCTCTGTGCTGACGTCGGTCGACATGATCCTAGTTCATTGATTCCGTCGTGTGCTCAAAGTTAGCGCTTGATGTTCAAGAGCTCTTGGAGCATGTCATCGGCCGTGGTGATGACCTTCGAGTTTGCGCTGTAGCCGCGCTGATGTTGGATGAGGCCAACGAACTCTTCGGCGAGGTCCACGTTCGACATTTCGAGCGCCCCCGAGCTGACCGCAGCGCGACCGCCGCTGCCCGCCGTACCCATCGCAGCTTCCCCGCTCTCGCGAGTGGCCATGAAGAGCTGGTTGCCCGCGCGTCCGAGCCCGTCGTTCGAGACGAACTTGGCGATACCGAGCTGCGCGATGGCGAGCTTCTCTCCATTGGTGTAGAGGCCGCGCACCACACCCTGTCCGTCGACGGACACGCCGGCGAACTCGCCCGCGGCGTAACCGTCCTGGCTCTGGGAAGAGACGTTCGACTTGCCGGCGAACTGGGTGATGCCGTCGAGACCCGTCGCGCCCGCTCCGAGTGGCGTACCGAGATCGAAGGTGATCGTCTGGGCATTGGCGCCCGCGAAGGTCACGTTCGCCGTGTTGCCGGTCACGGCGGTGAGTGCGCCGTTCGAGTCGAAGGTCAGGGTACCCGTGCCGACCTGTGAGTTGCCTGCGACCGGAGGATTCAGCTCCTCACCGGCTACCAGCACATTGAACTCCCAGGCATTTTCGCCGCTCTTACGGAAGTAGACGTCGAGGTTGTGCCCGTTGCCGAGGGAGTCGTAGACGGTGAGCGTCGTCGAGAAGTTCGAGGTCGCCGACGGATCCTGCGCGTCCCAAGCGAGGGCGGGGATCTCGGCGTTCGAGTCGAGATTCGCGGTGATCATCACGTTCTCGGTGATCTTGGGCGGAATGGCCGAGGTGGGGACCTGAACTGCGCTGAGGCGTGCCTCGAAGGTGCCGTTCGCTTGAGCGGCATAACCCATCACGTTGAGGCCGTTCGGGTTCGTGAGGAAGCCATCCTTGTCGAGCTGGAACTGACCAGCGCGTGTGTAGAAGTTCGCGGTGACGCCGTCGACGGTGCCGGAGACGGTGAAGAAGCCGTCGCCCGAGAGGGCGAGGTCCGTCGAGAGACCGGTATTCGAAAGCGTTCCTTGCTTGTGCAGGACCTGCACGTCGGTGACGCGCGTTCCCGAGCCGGGGTTGGCCGCGGGCGTGCCGGCCAAGATCGAGCGTCCGAGCTGATCTTGGAAGATGGCGCGCTGCGACTTGAAGCCGACAGTGTTGACGTTGGAGATGTTATCAGCGTTGACGCTGAGGGCCTCTGACTCAGCCCGGAGACCGGTGACGCCGGTCTGAAGGGATCGCATAACCATGTTTCTTTTTCTCCTGATTCCTGTGGTTGGGTTCTTTCTTCTCTCTCGTTCAATGAGCTCGAACTAACGTTCGAGTTTGAGCAAATCTCCGACGGGCGCGTTCATTCCGTTCTGGAGGTGGAGTACGGGGTACCCCTTGTCGAAGGACACAGCGGTGATGAGACCGCGCGTCTCTTGGTCCACGTCGACCGTCGCTCCGTCCGCATCGGTAGCGGTCACGCTGACTGTGTAAGGGCCCTTCGGTTGGACGATGCCTTGATCGTTCTTGCCGTCCCAGTTGAGGGTGACCTTGCCTGCCGCTCGCGAGCCGACGTTGATGGTGCGCACTGGGTTGCCGGAGAAGTCCGAGATCGTCACCTTGACGGTGTGTGCCTCGCCGGCGAGCTCGAAGCCGAACGGTACCGGTTGTCCAGAACCTTCAGCCGTGATGGTGCCGCCGCGCAGGGTGGCCATCGCGCCGACCATGTCGACGATGTTGCTGTTCTGCAGGCCCTGGTTTTGGAGCGCGAGAGTGTCGAGGCGCTCATTGATCGCCACCGTCTGCTCGAGGCTGGAGAACTGAGCGAGCTCGGCGACGAACGTGGAGTTATCCTGGGGCTTGAGCGGATCTTGGTTTTGAAGCTGAGCGACGAGCAGCCGGAGGAAGTCGTCCTTGCCGAGACTCTTGGCGGCGCCGGTGAGCCCTTGAGCCTGTTGAGTGGCGGTCGCGTTCGCCGAGGCGGTGATGGGATCGATCATATTTATCCTATGAGGTTGAGCCGTCGCTTCTTGGGCCTGTGTGGGGCTCCCGCCGAGTCCGGGGTGGCGTCGCCTTCCCGTTTCTCCCGGCTACGAGCAAGAACGGTGCCGAGTTCTCCGCGGCCGATGACGTTCACGGTTTTGACGGGCAGGCGAGCCCCTTCGAGGTGGCGGGCAAGGCCGAATGGATCGGCCGAAATGAGGGAACGAGCTTCGTCGGAGGCCGCGATCCAAAGGGAGAGTTCGCCGCCTTTCCGGTCCACGATGAAGTCGATGCGCCCGAGGGTCTCGGTGGTGATGGAGAGGGTGAGGCGGGATGGACCCTCGGGATTGACACTTTCGGTGTCAGAACTCTGGCTCTCCATCGCGGCAGCGGGCCCTTGTGGAAGTTCCTTGGCCCCTGCCTGCGCACTAGGTGCGGTGGGGGTAGGCACGAGCAACGGGCGCTCTTGCCGCGGGAACGCTTGCATGAGCAGCGCAGCCCAGGCTGCTTTGTCCTCGTCCTTGAGCGACGGGGGCTCGAGCGCGGCTGTCGGCGATGGGATCCCGATGTGGGCGAGAGCCTCTCCGGCGTGGCCTTTTGACTGCATTCGGAGAGCCGCTCTTGCAAGCGACAAGCCACGCGCTAGTGAGCGGTCAATGACTCGAGCTCCGCACGTCCCGGAGCTGGCTAAACTTGGCTTGCGCGACCTCGTCCGTGTCCTTCTGTTCCGCGCGCACAAGCGCAATCCGCTCCTCTTCGCGGATCTTCTCGAGCAGGAGCTCGACTTTGCGTCGCTCTCGCTCCGCCTTCATCTGCGCGCCCTTTTGCGCCCGCACGCGGTCCTCAGCGAAGCGCCGCTGTTCCATGAGCTTTTCGAGGGCCTGTACCGTGGCCTTGAGCCAGTCGCTCTTCACTTCAAAGTCCTGGACGAGGCGCGATTCACCGGGCTCTACGCGGAAGCCCGTCGCTGCCTTCCGTAAGGCCTCTTGCCCCTCTTGGACGCGCAAAGTCGCCTCTCGGAGAGCCTGTTCGGCCTTGGCGACGAGCCTCTTCTGCTCCTCGAGCTCACGCTCCCTGAGCGCGAGCAGCCTGGAGAAGCGCGGGATGCGAGAAGCCAATTACTTTCCTTTCGCGCCCACCAGCCGAAGCAGGACGGCGAGGGTTTCCTGGGGGCGCGTCTTCTCGTCCGTGCGCTGTCGGAGCAGCGCGTCGAAGGCTGGAGCGAGACGCAGAGCCTCATCGACGCGCGCGTCGGAGCCGGGCGAATAGGCGCCCACTTGGATCAGGTCGAGGGCGTCGCGGTGGGCCCCGAGTAGGTCCTTGAATCGGTTCGCCGCTGCGACATGGTCCGGATGTGCCACTTCGTTGACCAAACGAGAGACGCTCGAGCCGATGTCAATCGCGGGGAAGTGTCCACGCTCGGCGAGCTTGCGCGAGAGGACGATGTGCCCGTCGAGCACGCCGCGCACTGTATCGGCGATTGGATCGGAGAGATCGTCACCCTCGACGAGCACCGTGTAGAGCGCCGTGATCACACCCTGGCCGGGACTTGTGCCCGCTCGCTCCAGAAGCCGCGGCAAAGCGGCGAACACGCTCGGCGGGTAACCCTTGGTCGCGGGCGGCTCTCCTGCGGCGAGGGCGACCTCCCGGAGCGCCATCGCGTAGCGGGTCACCGAATCCATCACGAGCAGCACGCTCTTGCCCTGGTCCCGAAAGTACTCGGCGATGGCCGTTGCGGTTTCGGCGCCGCGCGCTCGAAGGAGCGGGGCTTGATCGCTCGTCGCCGCAACGACGACGGAGCGCGCCAGGCCCTCTTCACCGAGGGACTGACGGATGAACTCGTTCAGCTCGCGCCCGCGCTCTCCGATCAGCCCGATCACGTTGATATCTGCGCTTGAGCCGCGGCAAATCATGCCAAGCAGTGTGCTCTTGCCGACGCCACTGCCCGCGAAAATGCCGACACGCTGACCGACGCCGAGCGGGAGCAAGCCGTCGATAGCCCGTACGCTGGTCGACAGCGGCGTGCGGATCGGCTGCCTGGCAAAGGCATCTGGGGGTTCTCGATCCAGGCTGACCCGAGAAAGGGCTGCGGGGAGCGGCTTGCCATCGAGAGGACGTCCAAGCGCGTCGACGACGCGACCGAGGAGCCCTTCGCCGACCAGTGTTGTCCCACCGTGGGAAGCGAAAACGGCCTTGGAGCCTCGCCTGAGCCCGGCTGTCGACCCGAGCGGCGTAGTGAGCAAATGGGACTTGCGGAAGCCCACGACTTCGAGGCGGAGCCCCTGGGCGCTCGGGACCGTCAAACAATCGCCGATCGCGGCGCGCAGCCCGCCTACCTCGACGATGAGCCCGTTTACTTCGACGATGGTGCCTTCGGGGCGATGGACCGCGGCGCTTCGAGTCCGCTCGATGAGGGGCTCAAGGTTCATACTTCGCCTTCTCCCGTGAGGGCGGAGAGCAGCGCGTCGAGCCGGGTCGAGATGGACTCATCGACCGAGCCGAGGCTCGAGCGGAGGTGACAGGCGTAGGGCTCAAGGGTCTCGTCGATGGCGATCTCGGCGTGGACTCCTTCGCGCTTCAAGCGCTCCACGAGGGCCGGAACCTGGGCTGCGAAGCCGTAGCCGAGCAGGACCTGGGTATGGGTGGATTCTTCGAGCGCTGAAAGGCCCTCGCGTACGAGGCGCAGGGCGAGGTCGTCATCGCCGTCGATCTCGCGAGCGATCACCCGCTCTGCCACCAAACGAACGAGCGAGAGCAAGGCGCTTTCGGTGTCCTTCAGGAGCTCCTTGCGCTCGAGCTCGAGGGCCAAAATGGCGTCTCCGAGCTCCGCGAGCGCCTCTTCGGTCGGCGCGCTGTCGACCGAGGGAGGGGGAGCGCGCCAGGATTCGCGCATCGCGGCGGCGAGTGACTCCGACTGCATCTTTGCGTCGTAGAGCGGGTCCAGGGCCGCTTGAGGGACCTGACTGTCCGAAGGGCGCTCGGTCTTCGGCGTGAGCTGCGTCGACTCGCTTCCGCGCTCTCGTCCGAGCGTAACCTGAGCCGCGGGGCTCTCTGGGCGCTTCTCCGGCTCACCGCGGAGCCATTCTGGGACTGGGCGCTGTCCTTCCGTGACGTCGTGAAAGAGCGCTTTACTCGGCGCCACTCTCACGACCTTAAACAGATCACGCGACATCTTCGTCCCCGTCGAGACTGATCGAGCCTTCCGCCATCAGCCGAGTCGCCACCTCGACGATCTCGCGTTGAGCCGCCTCGACGTCCGCGAGCCGAACCGCGCCCAGCATTTCCATGTCCTCGCGGATTCGATCGGCAGCGCGACGCGACATGCTGGCAAAAATGGCGTTCTTGAGCGGCTCCGGAGCGGTCTTGAGGGCCAGGGTGAGGCGTTCGCTCGCGACTCCTTCGAGCACGAGCCTGAGGCTCGCCGGGTTGAGAACCGAGAGATCCTCGAAGGTGTACATGGCCTGACGGATCGCGTCGGCGAGCTCGTCGTTCTGCTCCGCCATGGCGTCGAGCACTTCTTCGCCCAGTCCGCGACCGAGCTTTCGGATGACCGCGGCGGTGCGATCGAGTCCGCGCACCTCGAGGGTCGCGTCGGCGTCGACGGAAGGAAGCTCGCTCGTGAGCGCTCCGGCGATTTCCTCGACGATGCTGGCGGGGACCTCCGTCATGGTTCCGAGGCGCAGGAGCACGAGCGGACGCTTCTCTTCGGGGAGACGAGTGATGACCTCGGCGGCCCGCTCCGCCTGCATCTGCGAGAGAATCGCGGCGACGAGCTGCGGGTGTTCGTGTTCGAGGATGGCCGCCATCGCGGCCGGATCGGCCGCCTCCAGGCGCTCAAGGGAAGAACGCTTGCGCCCGGAGAAGATCTCTTCGCTCTTGGCAGGCCCGAGAGCTCTTTCGGCGATCTGCTCGAGATAACGCACGCCCCCGCGAGGTACCGCAAGGGCTGCCTGAGAGCGTTCGATGAACTCCCGGTAAACGGTCCCGAGCTGTTCAACAGGGACCGAGCGCAAGTTGGTCGCGGCCGTCCGCAGGCGCTGGACCTCTTCGGAGCTCATCTCCGCCAGAACCGGCACCGCTGTAGCCTCCTCCATGGAGAGGAGCATCAAAACCGCTTTCTGCGGACCGGTCAGGGGTGCCAATTCTGCGCTCATGGTTGCATCATTCCTTGGTGGTGTTCGCCTCGACTACTCCGCTGCCTTCTCTTCGAGTTGCTCTTCCTCGGCGAGCCATGCCCGGAGGACGACGGCCGTGGACGAGGGGTCCTTTGCCGCGATCTCGAGCGCTTTTTCGCGAATTTTGTTGATGGCCTCGGGGCCGCCGCCCATCGCCTTCGGCTCGAAGGCGGCCTCGAGGTTGAGCTCTCCATTTTCGTCGAGCGCTCCACCTGCAAGCATCGCTTCTGCTTGCTCGCGCTCCTTGAGACGGGCCGCTTCGATAGCCGCCAAGAGCTCGCGCTGTTTCTTCTTGCTGCGCCAGACGAGCACCCCAGAGAGGATCACCAACAGCGCAAAGAGCCCCGCCGCAGCCGGAACCATCCACGGCTCCTGGTACCACACCATCGGCGTAGCCTCGGCGTCGAGTTCGAGATCCGGCCTTTGGAAGCGAGCGGTGGTAACGGTGATCGTATCGCCGCGCAGCGCGTCGAAGCCGACAGCTTGCTTCACGAGCTCCGTCAGATCTCGGATCTCTTGTTCGGAACGCGGCTCGTAGACTTCCTGTCCGTTCGGTCCCTTTCTCCAGATTCCGTCGAGCAAGACCGCGACGGAGAGGCGCGCAACGCGCCCTGGAGGCGTGTGGATCTTGGCGACGGCGCGGTCGACCTCCCAGTTGCGGGTGCTCGAGTTGCGCGTGGTGGTGTCGAGGTTCTGGTTCGTCTCGGCCTGGGCGACGTTGCCGCTGGCGTCGGGCAGGTTGGTGCGCGAGCCAGGGATTCCAGCTTGAGCGCCGCTCTGGTTCCTGATTTCTTCCGAGCTCGTTTGCTCGCTCCGCAGCGCTGTCTTGTCAGGCTCGTAGGTCTCCTTGGTCTCCTCGCGTGTCGACGTGTCGAGGGTGACAGCGATCCGAACATCTGCACCGGACGGACCGACGACGCGTTCGAGCTGAGCGTTGGCTTTGGCCTCAAGGGTGCCTGCGATGGTCTGCGCTTCCTCGACGAGCGTCTCGCTGCCGATGCCGCCTTCACTCGTGCTCGGCCTGTGAAGAGTCAAACCTTCGGTGCTGACGAGGCTCACGCGGTTTCGGCTCAGTCCAGGAACAGCAGCCGAAACTAAATGTACGACCGCGGCGACCTCCCGCTTCCCAAAGAGCGCGGGATTTTTCAGGCGCACGACGACGGAGGCGGAGGGCTCTTCCTTTTTTGCGATGAAGACACTTTGCCGCGGCAGAACCAGGTGCACACGGGCAGCCTCGACGCCGCTGACGGTGGCGATCGAGCGACTGAGCTCGCCTTCGAGGGCGCGCCTCAGGTTCACGTGTTGTTCGAACTCCGTGGCGCCGAACTGGCTCTTATCGAAGAGCTCAAAGCCGACCGAGCTCCCCTTGGGCAAGCCTTCGCTCGCCATGTCGAGGCGCAGCTTATAGAGACGCTCTTCCGGGACCAAGACGGTCGAACCGGAGGCTCGAAGCTCGTAAGGGACGCCGCTCTGCTCGAGCTTCTCGACGACCTTGGCGGCGTCCTCGGGCTCGAGGTTTGAATAGAGGGGAACCATCGCGCGCGAGCTGGACAGCATCGGCAAGAGCAGCGCGAGCAACAGGACGGACGTCGTTGCGAGGACGAGCGCGATCCGCTTGGTGTTGTCGAGCCCGTCCCAAAAGGTTCGGAGCTGCTTTGTGAATTCGCGGAGTCCCTCAGGCACGTGTCATCCTCATCAAATCTGCATCCGCCACAGCTCGTAGAACGCTTCGACGATCTTGTTCTTCATCGTGCCGACCATGCGGAGCTGGATGTCGGCTTCCGTGAGAGCAATCATCGTGCCGTGAATGTCGTCGCTCTGGCCGTCCGCGAAAGCACGCGCCTTGGCGTCGGCCTCGGTGAGCGCCTGGTTCGTCGAGGCGACAGTTTCGTGCAAGAGCTTTTCGAACGGTGACGCCCCTTCGACGCCCCGTCCTCGCCCGAGCGGGACGACGTCGTTTCCGACGCTCGGAACGGCGAAACCGCCGTCGATGTGCGGAGGGAGCATGGCAATGGGACCGATCGGAGCAGCCAATGGACTTACCCGCCGATCTTGATGGCCGCGTTGGCCATACCCTTGATGCTCTCAATGGCGCTGACGCCCGCCTCGTAGGCGCGCGCCGCCGTGATCATGTTGACCATCTCTTCGACGACGTCGACGTTCGGGTACTCGACGTAACCGGAGGCATTGGCGTCCGGATGTTCCGGATCAAAAACCAAGGCGCCTTGACGCGGGTCGCGGACGAGCCGTTCGACCGACACCTTGGCGACGCCTTGCATCCCCGAGCCGGCGGCGAGCCCTTCGGAGCGAAAGAGCGGGTCGATCCGGCGGAAGGGAGTTCCATCAGCGGTCTTCGTCGTCTTTGCGTTCGCGAGGTTCGACGCGATCGTGTTCATTCGCACTCGTTCGGCCGAGAGGCCCGAGGCGGCGATATCCATGGCACTAAAAGCTCCGAGCATGATGATCCTCTTGATTAACGGCCGTCAGTGACTGCGTACCGGAGTTGGCCGAACTCCGCGGAAGCGATGGCTGAGATGACCTCGTAACGGAGGCGGTTTTGAGCGATCTTGCTCGCCTCAACGTCGAGCGAGACAGAGTTACCGTCGAGGCCTTTCTCTGCGTCGGGTGAATCGATGACCCGCCCGCGAATCGAGGCGGATGTGGGACTGCCGGGTAGATGACTTTCGTGCGTGCGCGTCATCGCGGCAGACAGCAGGTCGCCAAAGTTTTGACCTGAGACCCGCGTCACGTCCTTCGCCTGATAGCCAGGCGTTTCTACGTGAGCCACGTTGGAAGCCAGTACATTGTGGCGATCCATGTGGAAACCGAGAGCTTGCGCCAGCGGACCGATGCCTTGAAACAAACCACTCATGCCTGCTCATCAAGCAGGAAGCGTGCCGGAGGAGGTCCGGCGGCGCTTTTCAGAGGCGCCTCGAGGGGCGCGCTCTCAAAATGAGACGGAGTTTCGGTTTGGGTGAATCGAAAGGGAGGCTTTCCGGGTCGCAGCTGACTCACCTTCCGGATTTGTGCGACAGGTCAGTCGCTTATTAAGTGCGGAAAGTTATTGATGAAAACGCCGGTGGGGTCAAAGCCTACCTCGGTGCGACCCCTCGAGTGTCAACATTTGGACTTAGGTGGTCTCTTTTGACGCCGTTTCAGGGATGGCCCGAGGAGTTATGAGCGACAGCCCCATCTTCCCCCCTGAACCTAGGACAGACATCAATAACCTCCCTCGTAGTATGAAAGGCGTTGTTGGCCGCTCAGCGAAGCTGATCGAGACCTTCCGCATTATCGACCGCGTCGCCAAGACCGACTGTACGGTGTTGATCACAGGAGAGAGCGGCACCGGGAAAGAGCTCGTCGCTCGCGCCGTCCATGAGCACTCGAATCGCTCGAGCGGCCCGCTCGTCACCGTCAATTGTGGCGCGATCCCCGAGGCCCTTCTCGAGTCCGAGCTCTTCGGTCACGCGCGAGGAGCGTTTACGGGGGCGGCAGGCGCTCGGATTGGCCGGATTCAAGCTGCTGAAGGCGGCACCCTCTTTCTCGACGAGGTGGGAGAGCTCCCCCTGAGTCTGCAGGTGAAGCTGCTTCGCGTGCTGCAATATAAGGAATACTCCCCGGTAGGTGACGGTCGCGTGCTCACGGCGAACATCCGGGTGGTGGCTGCGACGAACGTCGATCTTGAAGCCGCGGTGCGCGAGGGGACGTTCCGGGAAGATCTCTTCTATCGCCTCAATGTGATTCATGTGCGAACTCCTGCGCTCAAGGAGCGGGACGGTGACGTTCGCTTGCTCTTGGATCACTTCTTCGACTTGGCGCGGCAGCGCCTTGGACGCGAAGATCTCACTGGTTTTTCGCTGGAGGCGAAGGCGGCCCTCGAGGCCTACGAGTGGCCCGGAAACGTGCGCGAGCTCGAAAATACGCTTGAGCGAGCGATCTTGCTCAGTGCTGGCCCGCTGATCGACCTGAGTGATCTTCCTGAACGAGTGCTCGGGCGTAGTGGCATTGCCCGCACGGTGCAGACTTCGCTCCCGGAGGTCGGCATTGATCTGCGGCGCGCGGTCGAGAGCTTCGAGAACCAGCTCATCCAGCAGGCACTCGAGCGCACCGGTTGGAACAAGAAGCAGGCCGCGTCTCTCCTTGGTATCAATCGGACGACGCTGGTCGAGATGCTCAAGCGCAAGCGCCTCGAGCGCGCCGCATAAGACCATCATCCACCTCGGGACTCTCATAGGCCCTCGTTTCCCCATTCGGTGAGACGAGGGCTTTGTTGCGTCAGCGTCCCCGCGCCAAGCGGAAAAGTCAGCCCGAACGCGTGCGCTCTGCGCGCTTCAGCTCGGATGCCGATGCGCGGGAGCGCTCCGATGGCGCTGTCGCGAGCATCAGCCGAGCGTCAGCTTCATGAACTCGCCGCCAGCGCTTTGACGCCTGAGGGCTGCCCCGAGCGCCGAGCGCAGTTTGTGCCTCGCGCCCCGGAGCACCTCGAGCGAAAGCGCCGGATGCCTGCGGAAATGTTCGAGCCTGCGCTCGAAAGAGCCGCGAGCTCTGATGTAGGCGAGGTGACTGCGCAGCAAGGGGAGGCGCACCTTCGACACCAGGATCAAGGCGTCTGCATGTTGGCACTCTGTTTGCTCATGCTTCAGCTGCGAGCACGAGACGAGCTCGAACCAGACGGAGCCCTACTATGTTTCGATCACTTCACGTTGCTGCGACTGGAATGGCGGCACAACAAACCCGCCTCGAGGGGATCTCCCACAACATTGCGAACTCCGGCACCGTCGGCTTCAAGCGCCAGCGCGTCGAGTTTCAAGATCTTCTCTACCAAATGGTTCGTCAGCCCGGCGCGACGACCGGTGAGACGACTCAAGCGCCGCTCGGCGTTCAGCTCGGCAGCGGCGTGCGCATTGCTGGCACCGTCAACATCCACGAACAGGGGACCTTCCTGACCACGAGCAACCCCCTCGACCTCGCGATCGAAGGGAACGGCTTCTTCGCGATCCAGCGAGAAGATGGATCGCTCGCCTACACGCGCGCCGGGAACTTTCAGGCGGACGCGAGCGGTCGCATCGTGACGAGCGACGGCCTGCCCCTCGACCCACCGATCAGCATCCCCGCAGAGGCGCTGAGCGTGAGCATCGCGGCCAATGGAACCGTGACGGTGACGATGCCCGGTGAGTCGGACCCCGTAGAAATCGGCCAAATCACGACCGCTTCTTTCGTCAATCCGGCAGGTCTCCGAAACATCGGGCATAACCTCTACGAGCGCACGGTCGCGAGCGGTGAGCCCGAGTTTTCGACGCCCACCACCGGCGTCCACGGCGCCATCATGCAGGGCGCTCTCGAACAGTCGAACGTCGACATGGTCGAAGAGATGGTGAACCTGATTTCGGCTCAGCGCTCCTACGAGATCAACTCGCGTGTTGTCTCGTCTGCTGACGAGATGCTGCGCAAAGCGAGTGAGATGGCCTGATGAAAAGCGCGCTCTTCCGAATCGCCCTTGCCGCTCTCCTGCTCGTCGCCCCCAGCGTGGCGCTTGGGACGGAGACCGTGGTGGTTTCCGGAAGTCGCGTGCGCCTCGTCGACATCTTACCGAACGCGCCGGCGGGCATTTCGAATACGGACCTCGGTCCCGCGCCGCCGCCAGGACGTTCTCGGTACCTCGATCCGGAGGAGATCGCGTCGCGCCTCCGTGCCCAGGGAGTCGCCGCCTCGCGGCTCGAGCTCCCGCGCGGTGTGCGGGTGGAGTCCGCCGGACATCTCTTCACCCCCGAAGAGTTGACGCGTCTGGTCGCGAGCCCTCTTGCGGCGGCGTTGCCCGAGGGGATCACGCTTGTCGAACACAGCGTTGCGAGCGCGCATCTTCTCTCGCCCACCGTGAGCGTGGGCGCTGTTCACCTCCCGGATTTGGGCCGGAAGCAGGAGATTGTCACCCAGACGGCGACGGTGGAGCTCGTCGCGGGCGGTGCGCCGGTGCTCCGGCTCCCGGTGAGGATCAAGGTCCGCGTGAGCGACTCTGTCCGCGCGAGCTTCGTCGAGCGAGGGAGCAGCGTGACGCTCTCGATCGTGCGCGGGCGCGTGGAGGTGTCGGGCGTCGGTGAGACGCTCCGTTCGGCCAAGGTCGGTGAGCTCGTTACGGTACGAGTCTTGGCCACGAACAAGGTTGTCACGGCGGAGCTCGTCGCTCCTGACCGCGCTCGCTTGGAGATGAAACAATGAAGAACGATAAAGTTCTTTTTCTTGTGCTCTTAGCGTCGCTCCTTCTGAGCACAGGATGCTACCGGAACACGATCAAGGAGCCGAAGCCGCGCGAGCGCGACTACGACACGGGAGAATACGCGGCGAGCGCTGAGCGGAACCGCCCCGCGATTGGTTCTGTGTATTCCGAGGCGCAGTCCAGCTACTTTCAAGACACTCGCGCGCTCCGGGTCGGTGATATCGTCATGATCCGCATTGAGGAGCACGCCGATGCGCGAGGGGGCGCGAGCACGAGCCTGAGCCGTCAAAGCGACCGCGATTCGGGCGTCAAGGAGTTCCTTGGACTCGTTCAAGTCATTCAGGCCCAAGCCCCAGAGGTAGACCCTGCGACCCTCTGGAAGCTCATGAGCGACTACGAGTTCAGCGGTTCCGGGAAGACCAGTCGAGCGGGCAGCTTGAGCGGCAGCATCGGGGTGCGCGTCAAGAAGGAAATGCCGAACGGCGATCTGTATGTCGAGGGAACTAAGATCGTGATGATCAATCACGAAGAGTACCACCTCTACATTTCCGGCGTCATTCGTCCGGCCGATATCCAAGAGGACAACAGTGTGAGCTCGGCTCTGGTGGCTGATGCGCGCGTTGAGTTCACCGGTCGCGGCGATATTGAAGAGCAGACGCAGCAGGGCTGGCTCAGCTGGTTCCTCAACAAGATCAATCCATTCTGATGAGAGCACGCATGGACCTGATCGAACGGATCGATGAGCCCCAGGGCTCGCCCTCTTTTGCGGGGGGAAACTCGTCCAGGCTCTTGGCGCGCGCCTGGAGTCGCGTGGCGCTCCTTGTCGCCTTGGTCTTCTCCCTTCTGCTCCCGAGCCTTGAGGCGCGCGCGGAGCACCTGAGCGATCTCGCTGAGGTCGTGGGCGCCCGAGAGAACCAGCTCGTGGGGTACGGTGTCGTGACCGGTCTCGACGGAACCGGCGATGATTTCCGCTCCCGGGTTGCAGAACAAACGCTGCGTTCGCTCTTGCGTCGCCTCGGAGTCCAAGTGGACGAGAGCGCGCTGCGGTTTCGGAACGTCGCGGCGGTGATCGTGACGGCGAACATTCCCCCTTTTGCTCGTACGGGCAGCAAGATCGACGTCACTGTTTCCTCGATCGGAAACGCCCGCTCACTCATGGGTGGGGTCTTGATTCAGTCGCCGCTCCGCGGGGCGGATCGAGTGACCTATGCGGTGGCACAAGGGCCGATCGCGGTCGGGGGATATGGTGCCCGCGGCCGGAGCGGCAGCTCGGTCCAAGTCAACGTCACCAATACCGGGCGTATCCCGGGCGGCGCCCTCGTCGAGCGGGAGATCCCAACCAATCTGACCGGCGTGCACCCTGAGGACAAAAAGCAGAACGAGGGAAAGACCGGCAAAGAGAAGGGGAAGTCCGAGCCCGAAGAGAAACCTGAGCCCGCGCTCACCTACGCCCTCCGCATCCCCGATTTCGTGACAGCCCAGCGGATCGCCACGGCGATCAATGATGCGCTGGGAGACTCGATGGCGGAGGCGGTCGATGGAGGCGCTGTGAAGGTCAAGCTCCCGGATGAGTTCAAAGAGAACCCGGTGCCTCTTCTGGCTCGGCTCGCGGAGATTGAAGTCACCCCTCATATGCCCGCTCGAGTCGTGGTGAGCGAACGGACGGGAACGATCGTCGCTGGCGGTGACGTTCGGCTCTCTCCGGTCGCCGTTGCCCAGGGTGGCCTGAGCATCTCAATCTTCGAACAGTACAACGTGTCCCAACCGAATCCGTTTGCGGACAGTGGCCAGACGGTGGTGCGTCCGCAAAGCGACGTCGCTGGGAGCGAGCGGGAGGTGCCGCTGCGCTACATCGAAGGAGGCGCGACTCTCAAGGATGTTGCCTCGGTGCTGGGCGCAATGGGCGTGACTCCTCGAGAGCTCGCGAGCATCCTGCAGGCGCTCAAGACGGCCGGTGCGCTCCGCGCGGAGGTGATCGTCCAATGACTCCCGTGCACGGGGTGGGGGTGAACTTCCTCGAGCTTGGGGGCAAGGAGCCGGCAGCCCTCGGTTCCGCGAGCGCAAAGGGGAGCTCGAGTGACAAGCTCGCGAATGAGAAGTTGAGGAAGACGGCTCTCGAGTTCGAAGCGGTGCTGGTGCGACAGATGCTCGGTCCCCTCGAGAAGAGTCTGACGGCGGGCATGGGGAGCGGTAGCAATACTCCAATGGTGGGCTCGATGGTGCTCGAGAGCCTGAGCCGGGCCATTGCGGACGGGGGAGGGTTAGGGCTCGCCGACGTCATCGAGCAGGCGCTCCTCGCCGCGGCCGCAAAAGAGACTCCTTCCGGAGAAAAATAGAGACGCCTCGACAAAAGACTCAAGTTCGCGGGCACCTGAGCCGTTCTGACGACGTGAGGCGACCCGTCTCGCGCTCCCCCAGTCAGGGGAGCCAGCGGCTCACCCGAAAGAGACCACCATGAAGGGCATTACCGGACATCGTGTGCACGACGCCTATGCGAGTATGGGAGCTCGACCGGCCGGCGTTCGGGCCAAGCCGGAGCAGACAGGGCCGAGCGCCGGGCGCGCCGCTCCTGAAGCCGCCTCCGTGGCCATCTCTGAGGGGGCTCGCAAGCTCTTTGAAAGCCGTGCCGTGAGCGACACCGCGCGCATCGAGCAGCTCAAGGACAAGGTGAATGCTGGGCCCAGCGCCTTCAACGCCGAGCTCATTGCGGAGCGCATGCTGGCGGAGCTGGGAAGATGAGCGGCGGGAAGACTCCTCAGACCTCCGGCACGTGGGAGAGTTGGCTCGTTGAGCTCGGCGAGCTCCTGATGAAGGAGCGGGCAGCGCTCCAGAGGATGGACGCTCTTGGGGTCGAGGCGGCCAGCGCAGAAAAGCTCGCCCTCCTTGAACGCCTGGAGGGCAAAGAGCGCGCGGAGGCCACGCCCGAGGCTCTCCGAGAGCTAGCGCGACTGCGCGAGGTCGCCCTCGAAAATCAGTTGCTGCTCGTGCACGCGCGGGACTTGCTGCGGGGCGCCGTCGAGTCACTCGGACCAAGCCGTGATGGAAGAGGAGCTCTCCTCGAGGCGGTCGGATAGATGGGCATCAACTCGCTCCTCTACACGGCGCGCGATGCCATTGCCGCCCAGACCTACGGTCTGACCGTGACCGGCCAGAACATCAACAACGCCAATACCCCCGGCTACGTGCGCCGCGAGGCCATCCTCTCGAGCCGCATCATGGGCAACGAGACCTATGGGTCCGTCGTTGTCGATGGCCTGAGACGTCCCGCGGACGCCTATCTCGAGGGACGCCTCTTCACCTCATCGTCGCTCGCCCACGCCGCCAATACTCGGGGAAACCAGCTCACCATCACCGAAGGAATCTTCAACGAGCTCGCCGGTACCGGTTTGGGGGACGTGCTCGATCGTATGGCCCGCTCCTTCCAGGAGCTCTCGGTCAACCCGAGCGACACGGTGGCTCGGGATCAGGTCCTGCGCGGCCTTGAGGACTTTGTGAACCGCGCGAACGAGACAGGCCAGGCTCTCGCTACGCAGCGGAACGAGATCTTCGGATCCATGGGCGAGGTGGTCAGCGAGATCAACGAACACGCCCGAGCGATCGCGAAGCTCAATGAGCAGATCAAGAACGCGACCCTGATGGGGCATGACGCGGCCGATCTGAAAGACAAGCGCAATCAAGCCCTCGCCGCGCTGTCGCCTCTCATCGACATCCGCGTCGTTGACGCCGACGACGGTCAAATCTTGCTGCAGGCGGCCGGAGCTACCCTTGTTGAAGGCAACAGCTTCCGTGAGCTCTCCCTCGACATGGACGCGAGCGGCAATGCTGTCGTGCGTGCGGGGCGTCCGGGGAGCTCGACGACCACGAACATTACAGGTGGACTCACGGGAGGCATGCTCGCCGGCTTAAAGCAGGTGAGGGACGGCGATCTCCGCAGCATGATCGATTCGTTCGATCGCTATGTTTACGACGTCGCGACGGCCTTGAACGGTCAGCACGCGTCCGGTTACGGTCTGGACGGCTCAACTGGGAATGAGCTCTTTGATCTTTCCGCGGTGACCTCAGCTCCCGCGGGGGCCGCTCGCTCGATCCAAGTCAGCGCTGCGATCGCCTCGAACCCGGCGGCGATCGCTGCCTCGGGTTCGGACGCGACGCTGCCCGGCGGAGCCGACAACGCGAAACGACTGGCCGAGCTCTTCACGAGCCCGGTGCTTTCGGGCGGGACGCAGAACCCCGGAGAGGCATATGCGAGCCTCGTCGGAAAGGTGGGGACGATGCGGGCGGATGCGATCCGCGAGACATCACTCCGCGAAGCGATGGTGAGTCAGGCTTTTGAGCTGCGTGAGAGCAAGCTCGGCGTGTCCATGGACGAAGAGATGATCAACCTGACCCGCTTCCAGCGCGCCTACCAGGCCGCGTCGAAGTTGCTCTCGGTCGCAGACGAGCTCCTCGAGGAGCTGATGGGGATTGTGCGATGAGGGTCACGGACAATATGCGCGTCGGTTCGGCGCTCACCAACCTCTCCAGCTTGCGTTCTCAGCATTTGCGGGCGACCCGTGAGGCGTCGACGGGACTTCGAGTTCTCGCGCCTTCCGACGATCCCGCCGCGGCGGCTCGTCTCACGCGCATCCAGCGCATGCAGAGCGATGGTGAAGCCATCTCGCGCTCGCTGGCGATGGGCCGTATCGACCTCGAACTCGCGGAAGGAACGCTGGCATCGTCTGCGGAGCTCATGAAACGGGCCAAGGAGCTCGCCATGACAGCGTCGAACGACGCTCTCCCCGCCGACGCCCGAGCGAGCATCGCGGACGAAGTCGCAAGCCTCAGAGAAGCTCTGCGAGCCCTCGCCAACACCAAAGGGAGCCGCGGTTCCCTCTTTGCGGGATCCAAGACGGACGCGGAGGCCTTTGACGCAAGCTTCACGTTTCAGGGCGACGACTACGAGCACAGTATCCGGAGCGGCGGCAATTCCCAGGTGACGATCAACGCCAGCGGCGCTCGCGCCTTCACCGCGGCCGGAGGACGCGACATCTTCGCCGATCTCGAGGCCCTCGAGACAGCCCTTCGGAACAATGACGGAGCGAGCGTGCGCGCGTCCTTGGACCTCCTCGACCAAGGCCACGAACAGATCACCCGAGAGCGCGCCCGAACCGGGGTCCAGCTCAACCGACTCGCTCAAGGAGAGGAAATCCTCTCAGAGCTCAACTACCTCTACGAAAGCCAGAAGTCTGAGGTGGCCGGTGTCGATCCGGCCGAGAGCTACAGCAAGCTCATCACCCTCGAACAAGCGGTTCAGCGCTCGATTTCCGTCACCGAGCGACTTCTGAGCCTCAGCGGCCAATACTTGTTCAGTGGTCAATAAGTAGGCGAAATCCTGCTGGGCTTGGGCAGGGGCGCGCCTTGGGGCGTGACGGAAACCTTGGCCGAGCGGTGGGATCGGCGCTATCCCGCTTGAACTGCCGGGGCTCTGCTCTTGGCATGAAGTCTGCCTAGGAAGGGTCGATCACCATGCTTGTCGTCACGCGTCGGAAGGGTCAACGCATCGTTATTGGGAACGACATCGAGGTGATCGTCTCCGGGATTTCTGGCTCTACGGTGCGTCTCGCGATTGTCGCGCCCCGGAATGTGCCTGTTCTTCGCGGAGAAGTGTTTGAGGCGGTTCGGGACATGAATCAGGTGGCGCTCGGCACAGAGCTCGATAGTGACTTCACCTTCGACGTGGGGAACCTCGAAGTGAAGGTCGAAGAACAAGAAGCCCCCGTCAACTCTCTGTCACCTGAGAGCGTCAGCCTTCCGGCGGAGAAGCCATGATCGAGTACTTGGGTGATGGGGTGTTTGGTCCCGAGCTGTCCGCGGCGACGAAGCGCGCGGTGGCCGAGGCGGTCATTCATGGGCGCACGGAAGAGACCGTAGACGGCTGGCCTTATCTGGCCCTCTCGGGTCGGGCGAACGAGCCGCTCGACGCGCCCCTCAGCTACGAAACTCTTGAGCAGCTCGCCGACGAGCGGGACTCGGCCATCGTTGTGTTTGGCCTCGGTCTGGGGCACGCGGTCCGGGCCATCCGGGGCGCAGGAGCGCGCATCGCGTTCGTGTTCGAACCAGACCCGGGCATCGTGCGTCAGTACCTCGAAGACGGTCCCATGGACCTCGGCGGGATCCACATCATCACCGAGCTCGCGGAGCTCGCGGACGACTGGGGAAAGCTTGTCGGCTCTGCCTCGCGCGTCCACATGATCGACACGCCTGGCTACCAACGCGCGTTCCCACAAGCGCGTCGGGCCTTAGCTCAGGTCATCACACGCATGCTCGAGAAGAACGTCGTGAACGACGCGACGTTCCGCGCGCGGGGGCGCGCTTGGATCTCGGATATCATCGACAACGCCCCGTTTCTCTCCCAGGCTCCGAGCGCGCTGCATCTGCACGGAGCGTTTCGCGGAGTTCCTGCTTTCATCGTCGGCGCCGGTCCGAGTCTCGCGAAGAACGTCGAGCTCTTGAGGGAAGCTGCGCAGAAGGGGCTCGTTTTCGCGACGAACACGAGCGGTCGCGCTCTCGATCGGGCGGGCGTCGCTCCCCAGTTCCTCGGTTGTATCGAGTCGCTCGATCTCTCGCGGTTCTTCGAAGGGCTCTCCTTCCTTGAACGCTCGATCCGGCTCTTGAGCTTTACCTCTCACCCTCGCCACTTCACGGTGAAAGGTGGACCGATTCTGACTGTACATGAGCTCTTGCCACACGTTTCGGCGCCCTTCGATCGGCTCTACGGTCGCTCAGCTCTGCCGGTCTGTGGGAGCGTCTCGACGGCGCTCCTCGCTCTCGCGGTACGACTGGGTTGTTCTCCGATTGTCTTGGTAGGACAGGATTTCGCGTTCTCAGGCGGCCAGGCTTATGCGCGAGGGACGGTATTCGAGGGGAGTCGGGTTCAGGTTTCCCCGGACGGCACATCCCTTGTCCACGAGCGTTGCGACGCCAAGGCGAGCACGGAGCTCGAAGCCCGGAAGGGGCCGCTGACGGAGCGACTCGAATGGGTCCAAGGCTGGGGCAGCGGAGAGTCAGTGCCATCGACCGCGGCTTTCGGTCACATTCGTACCTGGATCGAGCGCTTCGCCTCAGTCTTATCCCGCATCGAAGCGCCGCCAGAGCTCATCAATGCGACAGAGGGCGGCTCTCACGTCGCGGGGTTTGCGGATCGGCGGCTCGCAGACGTGCTTGCGGTTCTGCCGGAGCGAGGCATCACTCCCGAGTCCATTGTTGAGCGAGCGGCTTCGGGGGGACCACGCATTTCAGCCAGCGATGCTGCGGAGTTCCTCCTTGCACAGGCGCGGGGCGCGCGCCTTGTGGCGCGTGCAGCGCGAGAGCTCGAAGCCGCGGCCTCGATGGCGCGAGGTTCTTGGAACGTGAAGAGTCCGGAGCAGACCCTGAGCGAAATGCGCGCTTTGGACACGGCTGAAGCTGCGCTCCGTGAGCGACTCAGCGAGTTTCCTTGGGCGGACGTGTGGGCGTGGGCGGAGCTCGATCGCACGGCGCCCGCACGCGGGTCCACGCAGGTGCTCTCAGGCATCGAGCGCGAGATCCGTAGGGGCGCGATCATGGGACGCGCGGCGGATGAGCTTGCGGGGCTCCTCGAGGCGCGCGCTCGCGCGCTCTGAGCCTCGCGCCCGAGTGAGCCGAAGGTAGCTCTCACTGAGCGAGCGGCTCGTGATCGGGGGCTCTGTGGTCCAAGAGCCGCACTTTGGGCCGAGCTTGAGGCTCTCGTGGGGCGAGCAGTTCTTTCACCACATATGGGCGAGAGTAGGGAGCGAGGCGCAGCCGTCTCGAGCCCTTCGCCGAGGTGTCTCGGATGGAGGGAGCTCATCCTCGGGATTCCCGAGCCCGAGGGACCTTCGCCGAGGTGTCTCGGATGGAGGAGGTGTCTCGGATTGAGAAAGTGAGTCCGAAGAAAAATTTCGTGACGTTCTGCTCAAGGTCAGCCCCCGGGTTCCGTTCCAAGGGGTGTCGGGCATTTGACGCCCTACCGGACCCCCGGGTCCGGGACAACCCAAGGAAGGGAACATCACATGGCACTTACAATCAACACCAACGTAGCATCAATGGCCGCCCAGAAGAACCTGGGCGCGAATCAGAAGAACCTTCAGGTCAGCTTCAACCGCCTCTCCAGCGGTCTGCGCGTGAACACCGCAGCAGACGATGCCGCCGGTCTCGCGGTGAGCGAGAGCATGAAGTCCCAGATCCGCTCCTACAGCGTCGCCGAACGGAACGCTGCAGACGGCATCTCAATGGCTCAGACGGCGGAAGGCGCCCTCGGCGAAGTGCACTCGATCCTCGGTCGTATGCGCGAGCTCTCGATGCAGGCATCGAACGGCACCCTGACGACGACAGACCGTGCACAAATCAACACCGAGTTTGGCCTCTTGAAGGACGAGATCACCCGTATCCAGGGCTCGGCCAAATTCAACGGCGTCTCGGTCGTGGGTTCGGACGAGAGTTCGCTCACCTTCCAGGTCGGCCTGCATGACGAGGCGACTGACCAGATCACCGTGACCTTTGGCGGCGTCGCCTTGACCAGCCTCTTGGCTTCGACCGTTACTGTTTCGACGATGTCGAGCGCTCGCGCGTCTCTTGCGGCGATCGATGACGCGATCAGTTCTGTCTCGACCTCCCGTGCAGGATTCGGTGCGGCCATGAACCGCCTCGAGATCGCCACCTCGAACATCCAGACCATGCGCCTGAACCTCTCGGCTGCGAACTCTCGCATCCGTGACGTCGACGTGGCGGAAGAGACCTCGAGTCTCTCGAGGAACCAGGTCCTGGCTCAAGCGGGCGCCTCGGTCCTGGCCCAAGCGAATCAGCTCCCGCAGATCGCGCTGGGTCTCCTTCGGTAATGTTTGAATCGGAGGGCGCCGCCTTCGGGCGGCGCCCTCCGGACCTTTGAGGAACGAATATGGCAACGGTGAGCTTCAGCGGACTCGGTTCGGGAATGGACGTCGAGTCCATCGTCAAAGGCCTGATCTCCGCCGAATCGGTGGGAATGAATGCGACCCAAAATCGCATCACCCAGACCAAGGCCGCCGTTTCCGACCTCTCCAGCATCGGTTCTCTGGTGAGCGAGCTCCGAGCGGTCGTCGATTCGCTCGACGCAGCCAGTGAACTGTCCAGCTTTAGCGGGAAGAGCAGCAACGAAAGTGCGCTCTCGATCAGCACTACGGGCACAGCTCGCGCCGGAACCTACGACGTCCAGGTCGTGAGTTTGCTGAAAGAGCAGAGAAACTACTCTGCCACCTACGCCGCCGCCGACGCGGCCCTCGGCGAATCGGGGACCTTGCGCCTGACACAAGGCGGAACCGACTATGAGGTGGCGATCGCCGATACGGACTCCCTGAGCGATATCGCCGCCAAGATCAACGGCGCCGGAGCGAACGTCAAGGCGAGTATCTTCTACGATGGCTCCACGTACCGGCTGCAGCTCTCCGGGACGGAAGGCGGCGCGCACGCGGCTTTTTCGGTGACCGACGTCGACGGCACCTTGTCCCTCGGCCTCGACGCTCCGGAGTCCATTCGCCAGCAGGCCGCTGACGCGGAGATTCTCATCGACGGCATCTCGGTGAAGAGCAAGTCCAACGTCATCACCGGAGCTATCGACGGCGTTTCGCTTACTTTGAAGGACGAGACGAGCTCGAGCTTCAAGGTCCAGATCGCAGCCGATCCGACCAAGATGACGGAAAGCTTGAACGACTTCGTCAAGAAGTACAACGCGGTCATCACCAAGATTCATACCGTCGCGGGGTTCGGTTCGATCAAAGGAACGAACAAGGAACTCATTGGAGACGCTGCGCTCCGAACCATCACGAGCGGGCTCTCCTCGAAGGTGCTCTCCCGCGTCGGAGCCGACGGTGAACTCGGGAGTCTCGCGGACCTCGGAATCAAGCTGAACAACAACGGCACCCTGAAGCTTGACGAGGCCAAGATGAAGGAGAAGCTCACAGAGAATCCGGCCGGCTTCGTCAAGGCGCTAGCAGGTGACGAGTCGAACGATGGTCTCATGGACATCATGGGCCGCCTGCTCAAGGGCTTCACGGAAAGCGGCACCGGGCTCATCGCGACCCGCCAAGACTCCTTCCAAGCGCGCATCAAGGCACTTCAAGACACCGCGGCCCGCGAGCAGCTTCGGCTCGACCGCATGGAAACGCGCCTCCGCGCCGCCTTCTCGATCATGGACACCCAAGTCGCGGCGTCCCAAGACAAGCTCAACTATCTCTATCAGTTTGGTGGTTTCTAGTCGGCAGGAGGCTGACGGGAGACCGGACGGTTCACTCGGAATTCATCAAAAAGGCAAAGCACGGATGCTTTGTCCCCCAAGGAGGCACGGATGCTTCAAACTGCAGCAGCAAGGTACGAACGGGTCAAAGTCACGACGACGAGCAAGGGCGAGTTGCTCTTGGCTCTCTACGAGGGGCTGTTCCGCTTCCTCAAAGGCGCTCAGATTTGCTTCGAGCGCGGCGAGCGAGTGCGCGGGCGAGAGCTCTCCTCCAAGGCGCATGCGATCATCAGCGAGTTCCAGATCGCTCTCGATCCCGACAAGGCCCCCGAGCTCTGCGCGCAACTCAGCGCTCTCTACGATTTCTGCCTCGACCGATTGCTCCAAGGCAGCGCGAAAGCTGAAGCTCAGCCCATTCAGGACGTGATCCGCGTCCTCACTCCACTCTACGATGCTTGGCAACAGGCGGTCCCCGAGGCAGCCCGTCAGGGCATCTGTAACCGGGCGGAGTGAGCCATGGCTGCACCTCAAATCGGCGCGTCCCCCGAGGGACGGCGCTCTGTTGATCTCGTCGCACCGGCGTACAGCGAGCTGACGCTGGGCCGCTTTCGCGCAGCTTTCCCTGGAGACTCGACGACTGTCGAGGTGACTCGCTCGCGAGAGCGCTTCTATCCTGGGCTTTTCGGGCCGGCGCCCCGCACGGACTCCATCTACCGAGCTCTTGCGGCGTTCGTCCGCGACCAGAACGTTGTCGATATTGGCAGTGGCTCAGGCGCAGGCCTCGCTGTCTTGAGTGCCGCTCGCTCGCGGGTGGGCGTGGATGTCTCTGAAGAAGCCCACCGCTTCGCGACCCGGGCCACCCCTGGGGTGACTTTCCTCTGCCTCGACGCCGCCCAGGCCGAGCTGCCTCCCGCAGACGTGGTGACGATCGTCGACGTCTTGGGATGCGCCCACGATCCGGCTGCTCTCTTGCGCGCGGCGGCGCGCAGCTTGGGCGCTAGCGGGACTCTCTACGTGGCGGAACCTCGTGCATCCATCGCCCAGGAGCTCTTGCCTCCGGCTCGGGCGGCTTTTTCGAAGCAAGGTCTCGCGGTTCTGCTCGCGGAAGCAGGCTTCGAACTCGAAGCTTGGCTCAGTGAGGGCAGGTTTTGGGTGGTACGGGCTCGGCGCGTGCCGAACATTTGGGCCGAACGGCTCGAGCTCGCTCGCAGCCAACTGCGGGCCTCTGACGTCAATCGAGCGCTCGAGATCCTGTCCCAGCCTCCTCCCGAGCCGGGCGGGCTTCTCGAGGCTTCCTGGGCCCTTCTCAGCGCGGAAGCCCATCGTTTGCGAGGAGACGGCGACGCGGCGCTCACCGCCCTCATCCGTGGTCACGAACAGGCCCCGGACGACGCGCGGCTCCTCGCTCGTCTCGCCGAAGTGCTGATCGATAGCGGCGAACGGGAGCAGGCCGAGCGCTTCGCCAGCGCGGCGGTCGATAGGGATCCAGCTTCGGCGGAGGCGGTGCGGGCTCGCGCGCGAGCTCTCACGGTGAGCGCGACTCCGGAAGAGCGTGTGGGGCTGTGGCAGCGCGCCTTGCGTCTGGACCCGAGCAATATGGACCTTTCGGTGCGTCTCGCCATCGCGGCATCCGAGGTCGGTTGTTATTCGATAGGGATGACGGCGCTCGAGAAGGTCCGGGAATACGGGGGCAACTTGCCCGCCGATTTCCACCTTACCCTCGGCTGGCTCAGGCTCATGGTCGGCCGGCTCGAAGAAGCTCTCGTCGAATGTCGCTGGGCCCAGCTCATCGAGCCGAACCACCCTGGTGTCATGGATCTCCAGCTCGCGATTTGCGAATCCGATCCTAAGCCACTCGGCCAGTGTTAGCCGCTATTGCCCCCTGAGCGACCGTGCCCTCCGAGAACCCGAACAGGTCGCTCGTCCGGTCTTCGGCGGCGCGAGCGGCGATTACGGTCTTGCCATGGAGCTGACGAGACGCCTCGGAGGCCAAAAACACGATGGCCGCCCGCGTCTCTTCGCATTTGACGATCCGAGACAAGAAGGAGATCCCTTGGAGGGGCTCGGCGAAGCGAGCCCCGAGGGCGCGCGGCGGTGTCCCTTCGAAAATCGAGTTCACCCGTACTCCATCGTCCCGAAAATAGTTGGCAAGATAGCGGGTCATGACGATCACGCTTTCTGCGTCGAGGCCAGGTACGAGGTCCGTGCCTGGTACGATGTTGACGATGGTGCCGCCGCCAGATGCCGCCATGAAGGCGCCGAAGGCCAGGCTCGCGCCGAGTGCGCCGCGCATCCCCATCGCGAGCTCGGCATGCCACTTTTCGAGAGGCTGCTCCTGATGGACTGGAGTCGTCGAGAGCGCTTCGTCGGGGCCGTTCAGGACCACGTCGATGCGACCATGTTTGGCGATGATCGCGGCTAAGAGCTCGTGACAAGAATCACGGCGGGTCGGATTGAGGTAACCCGCGCTCACCTCGCGCCCACCGAGATCCGAGGCGACCCTCTGAGCGCGGGCGTAGTTCGAATCTCCGATGACGACTTCGGCGCCGGCTTCGAGGGCCGCGCGGGCGGCCTCCTGACCGAGCTGGCCGGCGCCACAAGTGACGACAACCACGCGATCTTTGAGGCTGAAGCTATCGCTGAGCAGAGGTGAGAGTGCGGTGTTCATGCGGTGAGAGGGGAGTCGAAATTATGCGTCTTCGCGGTCCGGTTGCTGCGCAATGCGGAGCGCTGCGATGGCCAAGTGATCGCTGAAAGTCTGGAGATCGACGGAAGCAGAGGGGAGGCTCCGGGTGAACGGTGCGCTCGAGCCGAGCGGCTGTGCGCGCTCTGGGCTGGCAACAGCGCCATTCGGGTTTCGGGCCACCCTTGCCAAGCCCTCCGCGGGGCGCGCGGGTGAGAACTCGAGCCTCGGTGCACGAGGTCTCTCTACGCCGGGTTCGAAGATGCCCTCGCGCAAGAGGGCGGCGGCTTTGTTCGACACGGAGCGGACATAGGCGCCCTTCTCTCCGGTGAAATAGCCCCCGGCGTGGAGCTCCTCGACGAAGCGGGCGGGGTCGCCCTCTCGGGCGGCCTCGAGAGCCTTGGGATACTTACGCTCGAGAAGGCTGACGTAGTCTACGGCGCCTTCGTGGGCGGTTTGGTAGGCGCGGAAACGGTCGCGGATCGTCACTTCGTGGGCGCCGTAGCCCTCGCGGGTGCGCTGGGTGACGTGGAGCCCTGAGGGGCCGGTGCCTTTGATGCCCCCGAAGTTGTAATTGAACATGGAGCTCCCGCCCCCTGTTTCGTGGCTCCACTGGGCGGTCAAAATGGCGACAGCCTCCGCGGGCGGCGGCGCGCCGAATTTCTCGGCCCAGGCGCCCTCGAGCGCAGCCCCAGCTTCCGCTGCCGAGAGCCGGGTGCGCGTCGCGGCGACCGCCTGACCCTCGGCGGCTCGCAGCTTCTGGGCGAACTCGGGACGAACGGGGGCTCTGGGGCCCTCAGGTTCGCGCGGAATTCCGCTCGGGAGGAGTGCGCCAATCTGCACGCCTCGCCTCAAAGCAAGGCGTGGGCCAAGCCGCTGCGCGTGGGTTTTTGGGGTCGGTCGGGCCCTCGGATCAGCCTCTTCCTATGGGGCAGTGTTTTCCGAGACCACACTCTCTCAAAAGGGTTCAGTCAGTCCTTTGACACTTGCGGGTTGACCTGACGTCCGGGTGTTGACGCCCCGAGATCGACGTTCAGGCGCTATTTTCAGGTCCTTAGAGGTGGCAATGCCTCGGATTCGACTTGGCCCGGCGCTTGCTGAACCATCGCTCGATGGCTTCAGGAATTTGGGCAGCAGCCTCCGGTGCAGTCTCACAAGTGGCGCTCCTCGACACCGCCGCGAACAACCTCGCGAACGTGGACACGAACGGCTTCCAGCCAGACCGCCTCGTCTTTCGTCGCGTCTTGCAGAGCGCACACGGTGGGGGCGAAGCGCATCCGAGCCTCGAGTACTCGGTGGGCCGAACCTCGGCCCATGAGACCCGCGCTGGACGCGCCGTGCCGACGGGCCGCGATCTCGATCTTGCCCTCACTGGTGATGGACAATATTTCCCGGTGCAAACCGCCGACGGGGTCCGCTACACGCGCGCCGGGAGCCTGCAGATTGCTCCCGACGGTGCTCTCACGATGCAAGGGGGGGCCACCTACCTGAACCAGAATCACCGCCCGATCATCGTTCCCCTCGGAGTCGGCCACGTGAAAGTCGAGAACACGGGAGAGCTCTCTTACGATGGAAGACCGAGTGGTGAGCGCATCGCCGTCGTTCAATTTCACAATCCCGGTGCCCTCGTCAAAGAAGGAAACGTGCTTCTGGCCGCTCCTCCCGCCGCTGGCCCTCCACTGCGAGTCGATGTTCCTTACTTGCAGACAGGTGCTCTCGAGAAAGGGTCCGATCAGGCAATGAAACATATGAGCACGGTGGTGCAAGCGAGCCGGGATTTCGAGGTGCTCTCCCAGGTCATCCAGGCTTTCCGGGATGTTGAGAAGAGCGCCGCCCGGGACATCAGCGGATCTTAGCCAATCATTCCAGCGGATTGGCTGATTGGCTTTGTGAACTCGTCAGGCGCGTGATCGAGTAAGCGAGTGGATCGCGTCCGGATTCTTCTCGTCGACGACGATGAGCTGGTGGCCAAAGCCATGGCTCGAACGCTTCTTCGAGGGGCGGATGTTGACCACGAGAGCCGGATCGAGTCCGCGCTGGAGCGCATCGCGTCCGACCCGAATTATGACTTGATCCTTTGCGACCTGTACCTCGGTGCGGCGCGTGGCACCGAGCTCTACCAGATCGTGCTCGAGCGTTTGCCGAGCTATAGCTCACGAATCGCGTTCATGAGTGGGTTCGGGGAGACGCCACGGGAGCTCGAAACGCTGCGTGAGGTGCCTTGTCTAGGCAAACCCGTGCCCGTCGAAGCCGTGATTGCCTTAGCGCGCCAGGGAAGATCCCGCGTCCACGGTTCGTAGACACGCCGCCGGGTCTTTGGCATCCTCCCGTCCGTTTGGGGACGGGGGGCCAAATGCTCACGCTCCCTCGAGAGGACAATCGACGATGCTGAATCACTCACGAAAGTTAGGCCTTCTGATCCCTTCGCTCGCTCTCGCTATCGCGTGTGGCGGCGGCTCGACCACGCGGATGGTCGATGACCCGACGGGCCAAGCGACGACCTACGGCGGACCGAAGAACACGAGCTACCACGCGGAAGTCGACACCTCGCAGGGAGCCGCTCAGGTGACAGTTTTCCAGTCGTCGCTCTGTGACGTCATCCCGATCACGGTGATGCAGCGCTACGAGGAGGTCCTCCACGGCGACAAGGTGGTCCAGCGCAACCCGGTCACCAAGAAGCAGGTGGCGGGTGATCCGACCGGGACGGTCCCCTGTGACCAGACCTACGCGCGCAACGTTGAGGTCTTCTTGGCTGCCGGTGACGGGCGCCACAGCATCGGGAAGACGGACGAACGTGGCGTCGTCTCAGCCGATCTGGCGCAGGTCTTTCAGGTAGCGAACTACGATCAGGTTCCGGACAAGGTCGAGATCGTCTTGCGCCCGCTGCGCGCGCGCGAGGTCGTCTCCGCGGGTTCGGTCTCGCTCTCAGAGCTGAAGCGTCAGCAGGGCCGAGTCGGAGAGCTCCTCGCATCTCTCGAGGAAATCCTCGCCAAGGGCGAGACCGGCGCGAGCCCGGCAGAGATCACCAAATCCTACGAGGTATACGCAACGCTCCAGGCGATGGCTCCTCACGACCCGCGGGTGAAGGGAATTTCGGCCCGTTTCTGGGAGCTCTTCTACGGTCGCAAACAGGAAGAGGGCCGCGAAAAGATGGAGAAGAACCTCAAGGCTCTGGGCGCCGCGAAAGAGACGCTCAAGGTGATGGGAGACGCGGCGATTCCTCTCTACGTCCAGGCTGCAGTCAACAGCGGCACTTTGGACTCGAGTGCGGTCGAGTGGTCGACATTGAGACTCATCTCGGCTTTGCGAGCCGCTCCCACAGTGTGTGCGAATTTCAGCTTTGGCAGCGTAGGAACTTATGGTTGGCCGGCGGACGCTCGCCTGGCGGCCTCCTATGTGAACTTTGCCCGCGGCGATAGCTACGCATCGATCCTGTCGCGCGCCTGTGGGCGTTAACAGGAGCGGAAAAGAACTCCGTGGCGCGCGCCAGGGCCTCCCTCTCGGGTGAGGCTCTCGGCGCGCTCGCTTTCTTCGGCTCCTTGACCCTGCTAGCCGGAGCGGCGATCGTGCGCCCTGGTGTCCCTTTGGGCTTCGGCGCTACTTTGGTCCGGCATGTGGGGTGCGCTCTCGGCCCCAGCGCCGCGGCCCATTGCGCTACATGTCGAAGCTCGCGAGGCCTGTGTCGCACGGGCGGCGCTCGCGAAGGACCTCGACGCCGAGCTCGCTCCTTATACCTTTCGACTGACAGGGGACAGCGAGGCCTCTTTGGTCGTGAGTGTGCAAGAGGCGCCCGGCAAGGTGGCGCTCACGATTCGCCTCACGCGTCCCGACCATGAGATTTTCCTCCGAAAGCTGACCGCTCGGGATTGCGACGAGGCGCGTCTTGCCATCCGCTTCATTGTCTCCGTGGCGCTCGGATTTGTAAGCGCGGAAGCTGAGACTGCAGCCGACGGCGGGACTGTTTCTTCGGGCGACGCTGCCGGCGCGAGCACAGGCGTGGACAAGGCGCGCGGTGTGCCGAGGGACGCAGGAACTGATGTGAGTGGACAAGGAGATGTGCCTGCTGAAGGGGCGCCGCGGTTACGCCCGGAGACCGCGACTCGAGCTCGCCGCAAGCCCCGCTCGGAACCCCGGGATGAAGTGCCGGGGGACGCCTGGCTGGGGGCGGGGTTGGTCGTCCGAGGCGGAGCCGCGCCGGGGCCCCTCCTCGGTGGGAGCGTGAATGCTGGGTGGGGACAGAGACGCACGGGAGCTTGGTCACCGGCCTTGGGGCTGGAGCTGAGCTACGCCGCGGCGCTTCCCTCGAGCGGAGCGCTCGGCACGGCGAGCTTCGAGAGTGGCCGGTTCGGGCTGCTCGGTTGTCCGAGTCTTTTTGCTCTGGGGCCGCTGCTCCTCCGGCCCTGCGCGGGGTTTCATGCGGGGTTTTTGCGCGCCGCGGGCTCAGACACCTTTGAGGCGGCGAGCGCGACGCGCCCTTGGATCGACGTCGGCGTGAAGCTTGTGCTCGGGATTCCGCTGTCGTCGCGCCTCGACTTGGAGCTCGGGGCCGAAGGCCTTTACTCTTTCAATCGCGACACTTTCCTCTTTGATTCCGAGGTGTTCTTTCGGGTGGAACCGATTTCGGCCGGAGGCTCACTCGGCCTGGTGTTACATTTGTGGTGATCGATCTGCGGTCACTTTGCATTGTCCCTAGGAAAAGATGATGGTCGTCGTCGCTGAGCCCGCTCTTGCCGTGAAGCCCGTGGACGCGGCGACCCGGGCCCATTGGGAAGCGCTCTACATCGCGCACCATCAGGTCGTCTGGCGCACGCTCCGCCGCATCGGATTTTCTCCTGACGCTGCAGCTGAAGCGACCCAGCAGGCTTTCCTGATTTGCGTGCAGCGCTTTGAGGATGTCCGGCCTGGTTCGGAGCGCGCTTTCCTGTTTTCGACGGCGATCCGAGTTGCGAAAACCGTCGCCCGGAAACATCGGCGCATCAGCCTCGAAGAAGAGCTCGAGCACCCCGATCTCGGAGTGTCCGCCGAGGCGCTCGACCGGAGGGAGCTCGCCGTAAAGATCTTGGATCGCGTTCTTCGCCAGCTGGACGAAGATCTCGTCACAGTCTTTACCCTCTTTGAGATCGAAGGTTTCAGCTCTCCCGAGATCGCTGAGATTCTTGATATCCCGCTGGGTACTGTTGCATCACGCCTCCGGCGTGCTCGGGAAGGGTTCCGGAAGGCAGCTCGTGCGGTGGAGCTCGAAGGGCGCGGCAAGGCCAGCGGTGCGGTGCGTTTGCAGGTAGCGAGGAATGAGTCATGACAGACCCGATTCGACTGGTCGAGAGCGGGGACCTGAGCCCGTTTGAGAATGAGCTTTTGGAGAGCGCTCGTCTCGAGAAGCCTGACGCTCGTCTCTCTGCGATCTTGCTTTCGGGGATCGGGGCGCCCGTAGCGCTGCCGGCTCCTGAGCTACTCGAGGCGTCGATGCGCCCGAGCGCGGCGATCGGCTGGTCGCGGGCTGCGCTCTTGCGGGTGGTCGCAGGGGTGGGCCTCGGCGGAGCTTTGACCGCTGGCTGGCTGGTGACGCGTTCGGCGCCCGAGGGTGGGGAGGTCTGCGCTGGGCCAGCCTGCGCTCACGAGCAAGTGGCGCCTCTGTCGGCTCCGGTGAACTTGCCGTCGACATCCCCGGCTGTCGAAGCTCCGGCTGTCGAAGCCCCTGCGAGCTTGAGCGCTGTGGAGCGCGTCGACGCGTCGTCGAGTGAAGAGGAGGCGCCCCCTGAGACGCCAACAGCTGCGCCTGCCAAGCGCCCAAAGAGCGCGAGCTCTGTGAAGGCGAGTCCGGCCGCGCCGTCCACATTGACGGAGGAGATTGCTGCCCTGGAACCGGCGCGGGTTGCGCTCCGCTCTGGGGATGCGTCCCTCGCCTTGCGTGTGCTCGCGCGGTATCATGCTCGCTTCCCTTCCGGAGTCCTCCGGCCTGAGGCAGAGGCCCTCCAGGCCCAGGCCCGGGAGAAGGCGAGCGGCGCGATGATCCGTGATTCTTCTGAAAAGCCGAGATGAGATGGAGGTTGCCGGTCCTGTGGGCGGTCCTCGTCGGAGCGGGTGAGCTCGGGGGCTGCTCCTTTGGGGCCGACATTCGGCTGGGGGGAGCTGCGCCCACTACAGGCGGCCACTCTCCCGCAGATGGCGGGGGCGTCTCCCTGGGCGGCGAAGCCGCGAGTCAGAACGAAACGGGGGGCTCAGCGAGCGGCGGCCGCAGCTCAGGGGGAACGCACGTGGGGGGCGCCGTGAGCTCGGGGGGCGCGATCGAGGCGAGCGGTGGACTTGGCGGGGCCGGTCCCAGCTTCACGGTCACCGTGAGCAACATTCGCCCGTTGGTTGAGATCAACGCGGAGCAAAAGGACGATAACCCCACGCTCACAGACGACGAACTGCTCGTCTGCTTTACGTCGAAGCGTCCCACCGAAACCGGAGGAACCGACGTTTGGTGCAGCGAACGCTCATCGACAAGTGAGCCTTTCGGCGAGCCTCGTGAACAGAGCTCATTGAACACCCCGGGCTTCGAGAGCAGTCCATCGCTCGGCGCCGATGGTTTGTCGATCTGGATCGCCTCCGACGTCGACGGGGATATGGACATTCTTGTCGCTTTCCGCAGCGATCGAGGGTCGGACTGGGGCCCGCTCCAGCCAGTCGCCGAGCTCAACTCGACGGCGGATGACTTGCCGCGCCCGCTGGCACGGGGAGGGCGTTTGATGCCGCTTTCGTCCCGTCGGGACCACTCTCAGTATTGGACCTATTTAGCGGAGCGACCGAGCCTGGAGGAGCCTTTTGGGGAGCCGCGTCTGATTGAAGAACTCGCCGAAGAAGGGCGGAGTTTCGTCGACGGCTTTCTCCTCGAAGATGGGCTCACGCTCTTTTTCACAATGGTGGAGGAGGGCGGAAAGGGAGATCTGTATGTAGCGCGGCGCGAGTCATTGGATGCGCCGTTCTCAGAGCCCGAGGAGGTGCGCGGCGCGAACACCGACTCTGAAGAGCGAGATCCCTTCGTGAGCGCCGATGGAATGAGGCTTTATTTTTCCTCCGACCGTGACGGAGAGCTGGACCTGTTCGTGGCCGATCTCGAAATTGTCGGCGGATGAGCCGAGATGAATGTGCTAGAGACCGCGCCGAACATGATCGGCCGCCCCATGGAACGAAGCCAGACCTCTCGATTGCGTCCCCTTTGCCTCATGGGCCTTGTGCCCTGGCTCCTCTTCGCCTGCGGAGAGAGCGGAGGCAGCGGAGTGGGAACCGGAACCGGTGGTGTTGAGGCTGGAGGTGGCGCCGTTGGGTCTTCCGGCGGGGCGCCCGGCGTGGGAGGAGATGGCGCTCCTGCGGGGGGCAGTGCCCCGGCCAGCGGCGGTTCTGCGGTGGGCGGCGCGAGTGCGTCCGGAGGCGAGGGGAACGCTGCCGGAGGGACGAGCGACGGCTCTGGTGGAGGAGCGACCGGCGGTGCGGAGAGCTCGGGGGGAGCGGAGAACGTGGGCGGAGCACCGGTCGACGGCAGTGGCGGCGGAGGCGGTGCCGCAGAGCCGTGCCCCGCTGATGCGACTTTTTGTTCTGGCTTCGATAGCGCGGAGCTCCCGGATGGAGCGGTGTTTCGCTTGAACGGAGATCCTGCGACGCCCTGGACCGCTTATTTTGAAGTCGACTCGACAGTCAAGCGCTCTGGAGCCTCGGCGCTCCGTGTGAAGTCTGTAGGGGAGGTGTCGGCCGCCTATAAGATGCTCTCGGTGCCGTCCGGGGGAGCGAACTTCTGGGTGCGCCTCTATATCCGGAGCGACGTGCCTCTGGGGCACGAAGAGCACAATGTCTTCGGTCAGGCGTCGGGTTCTGACGATCCGAATGACGCAACCTCTGTCGAGTTCGCAGAAGACGTCGGAATCTCTTTTAACTCACAGGACGTTGTTCGCTGGCCCGAGGGTTACGGGCGCCTGCAGGCGGGCGGCACCATGGCGTACACTCTCCCCGCGGACACTTGGCACTGCGTCGAGATCCATTTCGACGGGACTGCGAGAGCTCAAGAGCTCTACGTGGGCGGTGAGAAGCTGATCGACGCGCCGAACTATCCAGCCGAGCCGAAGGCCTTCACACGCTTCAAATTCGGCTATAACGCCCTCCATTTTACGGAGAGGAAGGTCTGGTACGACGACGTCGCCGTGGGCCCCACGCGACCCGGCTGCCTCGATTGAGGAGAGAGGCGAGCGCGCGTGCTTCAAAGGACGCGCGCTTCAGCCGGTGCGTGTAGGTCGACTCGACGGGGGCGAGCTGCGCAGGGCTGGGGAGCGATCAGCGCTCACGGCAGTGTCTCGATATGTTGCGCGAGGCGCAGCGCGAGAGCGGTGAGGGTCAAAGAAGGATTGGCCGCCGGTGAGGTCGGAAAGACACTCAGATCACAGACGAAGAGGTTATCGTGCCCCCTGAACTTGAGGTTCATGTCGACGACCCCTTGGCCTTCTGGACCGAGCCGCAGCGTGCCGACTTCATGGGCGACTCCACCGAGCGCGCCCGCGTTCAGGGCGAGCGAGCCGCCCTCGAGGGGCTCCCCGCCGAGCGCGCCGATGATTTGGTCTTTGAGAGCGTTCACCTCGCCCCAAAACGGGTCGGCTGCCGGGCTTTTTTGCATGAAAATTTGAGGTTTCACGTAAGATGGGCCTTGCTGCTTGACCCAGTTTGCTTCGACAAGAGGCGCATTGAAGAGAAACACGATCTCGCAGAGCATCGTGTCTCCTTTGAGAGCCCGGTGACGCTTGAGGGTATCAGGATCGAGATAGCGGCCTTGGTTCAGATCGGCGCCGAGCTCAAGCAATACGTTGTAAGGATGGGACGTGGCGCTCGCGCTGCGGTGCCGAGACAGGGTCTTGCTCGAAGCGTCCGGTCGATGCCACTGCTTGCCAGGAGGGATGGAGAAGTGGGTGAAAAGGACAGGGTGATCCGTGATGCCTTTGCCGACAAGCCCGTAGGGGTCTTTGAGTCCGCTCAGTTGCGCGAGCTTGGCGCTCTCGACGGTTCCCGCCGCGAGGACGACATATTTGCCCTGATAACGGCGCACGCGCGCTGCGATGAGGTCCGTCGCCTCGACAGATGTCACGCGGCCGCTGGGATCGACCTGGAGCCCTGTGACGGCGTGATTCAAGTTCACCGTGCATTTCCCGAGACCGCCAGGGTCTGTGGAGATCCTGCCTTCAGTGAGCAAGTCCGCTGTCGAGAAGAGACCGGGAGCGAGGGTGCCCCGCGCGTCGTTGAGCTGACGAACGGCCATCGGCGCGTCGAAATGCGCGTAGTCGGCCCAGGTTTGATTGAGCCAAGACTTGACTTGAGTCTGATATGGCGCCGGAGCGGGCGGCCAATACATGAGGTCCTCCGCTTGTGCGTAAGCGACGTCCTCAAGCGCCCAGCGCACTTCTTCAGGCCAGGCTTCAAGCTCCCACCAGGTCATGCGCGGAATGAACCCGCCCCAAAAAACGCTGCGTCCTCCTAAGTTGAAGGCCTGAGCTCCCTGATAGTCAGAGCCATCAGCGTTTTGGTAGTTGATGACCTTGTATTCATCAAACAGAGCCCAAAGGTGCTTCTCAAACTGGCCGAGCTGATATTGCCTCGGGAGATTGGCGGTGTGCGTCGTGAAGAGCGCGCTCACCGAGAGGGGGAAATGCGACCTGCTCGTCGGCCACCACGAAGTCGACGTCGGGTCCGCGCGGCGGAAGGAACAGGTTGTCTCCGAGCATCCAAACTCCCTCGAGCAGGAACTTGAAGGCAGTTCCGTTTGGATAGCGGTCCTCGTCGAGTTCGAAGTGCCAGGCGTCTTCCCGGTAGTGGCCGGCGATATCCCGGTTCCACCCGTCGACCTCAGTCCGGAGCGTCAGCGTAATGTCTGGCCGGACTCGTTGAGTCTCCCATCGTATCGCGAACATCGTCCCCCCATGGGGCCCCGCTCTGAGCGGCCCCTTCCTCCCCGGAGTCTAGTCGACCGACCGAAAACCAGAAACGCCGCATGTTTTGCGCTCCCTGCTGCCTGACCGCGTCGGCCGTGATAGGAGCACACGAGGGAGAGAGGGGGCGGCGCGCCGCTTGAGGCAACTGGGGCGGCTCGGGGTTCTGGACCTGCTGAGGCGTAGGGATGGGACCCACAAAGCGGCGTCGTCCTCTTCGACAAGACGAGCCCTTCGGGGGATAAAGGACGAATACCTCTTGATGCAGCCGCGACGCCTCGGAGTTCTCCTCAACGAAAACCGCTGCGCCTACAGCTACGCGATGGCGGATGAGCTGGACGTCGCCGCGTCTTTGCACGGAATCGAACTCGAATATTTTCCGGTCGACTGGGCCGGCGCTCAACAAGAGGCAGACCAGAGAGAGCTCTTGCGTCTCGTTGAGCGCGCGGAGCGCCTCGAGGGGCTCGTCATTCTCTCGAGCGTCTTCAACCACAATGTGAAGTCCTTGAAGCGTTTCACTCAGGCATGGTGGCCGCGGCCCGCTTCGAGCATCGGGTTCCGTTTGCCGCTCGTTCCGTCTGTGCTTGTCGACAATCGCCGCGCCATGTACTCGGCCACGCGTCATCTCATCACCGAGCACAATCGGAGAAAGATCGTGTTCATTCGTGGGCGCCCTGACAGCCAGGAAGCCACCGACCGCTACTTTGGTTTTCGTCAGGCTCTTCGCGAAAGCGGCATTCTCGGCGATAGCGCGCGCGTCCTCGAGGGCGACTTTACGCGCCAAAGCGCGGCCGCTGCGCTGAATCTACTTCCGCGCGCGATCGAGTTTGACGCAGTCTTGGCCTCGAATGACGAAATGGCCCTGGGTGTCGTGGCTGAGCTAGAAGCTCGAGGCCTGAGAATCCCCGAGCACGTTTCCGTGATTGGTTTCGATGACGTGCCTGCCGCTGCGAGAGGGCGCGTCCCTTTGACGACCATGCGACAGCCCTTCGACCTCGTAGCTCAGAAGGCGATTGAGCTTGTCCTCGACCAATGTGAGGAAGCGCACGTGTCAACCATCAGTGAGGTGCCTGTGCAGTTCATTCACCGAGCGTCGTGTGGCTGCGGAGCGAAGAGAAGCCTCGGTCCTGAACGCTTCGGTTCGTAGGGCGCTGTCGGCAAAGAGCTCTCTCAGCGTCGTTCGCCCATCGCGGGCCCTGGCTCGGGGGAGATATGTTCCGCGCGGCGCCACTCGGCTGCGCGCGCTTGTTCGATGCGTTCCGCGGCGCGTCTGAGGACCTCCGCTTCATTTGCGGTTAAACTGCCGTCACTGGTCGGGTACCGCTGAGCGCTGTGGAGCGCGAGGGCTTCGGGGGAGAGCAAGTGGAGCGCGGCGGAGAGGCTATCGCTGCGCGAGTCGCGCGAACTTTGGGCCGGAAGCGAACCAAACACGAGTCCCAGGCCGAGAAGGAGCGAGAACAGCCCGATGACTTGCAGGGGAGAGGCTCCTTCGAAGAGTCCCGCGAGCGGAGGGCCCTCTTTCTCCGAGGCCTCGAAGAAGGGAGAGAGCGTGAGCGACGGCATATGGGCGAACAGGGAGCGACTTTCCGCAGGAGCGCTCGCGGGCTCCTCTTCGCTGCCTTCGGCCGGCTCCTGGGACGCGACCTGTTCGGGTGTGGCGCTCATGACCGCGTGGTGAGGCGCGCTCGCGCACCCGGAGCACACAAGAAGTCCTAAGGTGATCACGATCACGAGAGGTTTCCAGGGGCGCAAAGGATGACTTGTCATGGCTATTGGACTCACTTCGAGAAGTGAAGTTGCAGGAGTCGTGCCAGCCAGAGCTGAGGCCTTAGGCGCTTTGTTTCTGCTTGTTTTCGTGAGGATGCTCTTGGCGAATGCGCTGGAAAGCGCTTCGGACGAGCTCTGCGTCGGCGTCGCTCTCTGCGCCTTCGTCCGATGAGCGCTGCTCATCGAGGGGAGCTCCCCGCTCTGACAACATTCTCACGGCCGCCTCGAGAGCTCGATTGCGCTCAGCGAGATCGCGCTCGTATCGATGCCGGCGCGCGATGGCCCAGGCGAGGGCGATAAGCAGGAGTATGCCAAGTCCAAGCGCGGCGGCTCCCGCCAGCGTGAGAGTCGTTTTTCCGTCCTTCGCGAGTGTGTCGACAGCTTGGAGGACATTGCCTTGATCTTCTGGAATTTCTCCGCGCTCTCTCTGGGAAGTGACCTCGTCGATCGCATCTTGGAAGCCGAGAGTGGCCTGCTTGGCGAGCTCACGAATGCGCCCGAGGTGTTCGTCGCTAAGGGCCCGTTCGACCGACGCGTCGACGAGCGAGTGAACAACAGGAACAAGCGCCGCGGCGACTTGGGCGCTGCGCTGCTCGTCGTTCATGGATCTGGCGAAGCCGTCCGTGGCTCCTGAGACGACTTTCTCTGTGACCTGTTCCACGCGAGCGGGCTCGACGGCCGCCACTACCTTGTCCTGATTTTTCTCCGAGAGAGCGGCCTCGATTCCGCTATCGACTGCCTCAGGTGTGGCATCCCGCGCCACCTGCTTCGTAAGTGAACCGCAAGCTGAAGTGGTGAGGACTAAACCCAGTGCACATAAGGCCCGGAGCAACGGAGAGATAGGAGAGCGGGTCATGACAGCACCTGGGGGAATCGCAAAGAGGTGCACTTCCCGTGCCAGTGCCGTCCTAGCCTCGGCTCTCGTTCGGTCCGGTCTGCTCCCACCCGAGGCCAAGAGTCAGTTGCAGCTGCCGGTGACGATAGACGCAGGGCGGACCGAGGTGTTCTTGATGCTCGCTGGGTGGGTCACGGCGACCTCCTCTGCCCAGGTCCCCGTCCAACTTCCGTACACACCGCCCTCAGCCATATCAAAGGGACCGTCTTCCTTGCAGTCATTGTTCGGCACAGCGCCCCAGGACCAAGCGAGCCAACCAATTGCCGCCTTCTCGGCCTCTTCGAGCAAGACGCCATAGGCGAAAGGCTCCGCTGAGCATTGGCTCACTGCGTGCTGAGCGAACTCACCTACGATGAGCGGCATGCCGGCGGCGACAGACTCAGCGAGCTCCGTCTTGACGCGGGTGCCTTCGGGGTCGTTCCACCACATGTGCACGCTGAAGAGGAGATTGGACTCCGGGTCGTGAGCGACGAGAGCTTCCCAGGAAGCTTGCAGAACATTGATATTCTGACCCCAGGAGGGCGCATCCAAGATGAGCGGCAGCACCAGCCCTGCTTCGCGCAAACGGGTAATGGCTGGCTCATAGGCGGCCTGAAACTGCGCCGCGGTCACGTTCCCGTCCCCCGCTTCGTTGGCGATGTTCAAGAGCAAGTCTGCTTCGTATTTCTTCAAGACCGCGATAATGTCGGGACTGACCCAATAGTCCACGACCTCGGGGAGCTTGGAGAGGTCACCGGTAGCGCTATGGTGCTCGACCATCGGTATCAGCTGCTCCTTGAGCGCATTGGCGATCGCTGTCTCGAGCTCGGCGGCGGTGCCCTCTTCGTTCCAGACGATGCGCACGACGTTCGCTCCGGTCTTTGCGATCTCGCTGAACTCAGGATCTCCATCTTTACCGCTCGACCAAATGATCATCTCATTGACGCCGCGGAGCACGACCTCTTCTCCGCACCGATCCAGGAGCTTTGCACCTTGGACGCGGAACGTGCCTTCTACAGCTGCCCCGCCGCTCCCGTCGCCGCCGCTGCTCGAGCCGCCTGCGTCCGTACCTCCCGCAGAGTTTCCGCCCGCCGCGTCGCCACCCACGCTCGGCCCTGCGCCGCCGGAGCCTCCAGCGCTTCCGTCCGAGCCTCCTGCCGCCTGACCCCCAGCTCCGGGAGCCCCGCCGCTCGTCGTTCCTCCCGCCGTAGCGCCTCCGGCGCCTCCGATCGGCTGATCGGTCCCCGAGGAGCAAGCGAGTCCGGGGCCGAAGCCAAGGACGAGGACAGCAAGCGAGCGAAACATGTGCGACGCGTGGAACATGGGGCCGGATAGCCGGGACCTCTCGGCGCCTCTTCGCATCTCTTGCGGGCCTCTTCGCGTCTCTGCACCCCCTCGGGGGGGCGGGAAGCCGGTCCGCGGGCCGAGCCTCACGGGCGCCGCGCCCAGGATGAACCTCATTTCTCAGGGTTCAGATAGAGCTTCGGCGAGCGACCGAACCGGGCCGAAAAAACGCGGTGAAACTGGGAGTAGGACCCGAAGCCCGCCGCGAGGGCGAGGTCCATGAGCGACAGGGCCTGGCCCCGTTGTTCCGCGGAGTCGACGAGCGCGAAGAAGCGCTGGAGGCGCTGCTCGGTGCGGTAGTCCTGAAGTTTCTTCCCCACCTCTCGCTGGAAAGATCGACTGAGCCGCACCGCGGACATGCCCAGGCGTTGTGCGAGATCCGCAAGGGAAGCCCCCGGATCGGCCCCGAGGAGCTCGAGGCAGTCAGCAATTTCGGGCGAGAGGGCCGGATTCGGGAGCGGGGAAGCGCGGTCGCGAGCGGCGCGGAGGCCGGGAGCGAAAAGGGCGGCGAAGGTCGCGAGCAGCTCTTGTTTTTCGACATCGAAGGGCGCCGAGGTGAGCGCCGCGTCGTTGTAGAAGAGTCCGAGGGGTTCGCCTTTGTCTACGATGGGAGTCTTCACGAACCAGCCGCGCCCGATCACGCGGGTGTGTTCTCCTTGATGAGCAACGTGGGGAGCGTTGTCATAAACTTCAAATGCCGTCTTCCCAGCGATGAGCGCTGCCCAGAGCTGCTCGTCGACGGGATCGACGACGTGGCGGATGTGTCGTTCATCGACGAGCGCTCCGAGAGCGTTCGTCCCGATCAAGCCGGAGAGCCACTGGCCACTCTTGCTCCGAAGAAACAGAGCAATGCGATCGAGCTCGAGGACAGAGCGGATCCCCTCGACCGCTGCCCATCCGTACTCGAGCAGTGGGGCGCTTCGGGGGAGGCGTTGTGAGGCGAGCAGCGTCTCTTGCACGCGCCCTGCGGCGGCTGTTTGAGGCGTAGGACGGATCGCGAGCGCCCCTTCAATGAGGGGCCAATCGACTTGTCGCACCTGAGCCATCCGAGGACAGCTTCAATATGACCCAGGGCGAAAGCCTTGGAAAGCGGGGGCGTGAGCTCTTTAGGCGACGCTCTCGAGCTCACCCTTTGATTCGGCAGGGAGCGCCTCGAGCGCGGAGAGAAGGGCTCGCGTCTCGCCTTGGAGCTCGGCCAGGACGGCGAACAGCGCGTCGGGGTCTGCGTCCTTTTGGCCTGCGCGCACGGTGGCGTTCAAGGCGAGCAGGTCGGTCCTGCGGGCCCGCTCGATCAGCGCACTGTGTGCGGCGCGCCCCACGGAACTCGACTTACTGTTGGAATCTTTTTTCATGGCGGTTTAGCTCGGGAGGGTCGGGCGATAGCTCGAGTTAACGAGATAGGGCTCAAGGGCTAAGAGGCAGTCTTTGAGCTCGGGCAGCGCGCCTGTAGCGCCAAGATCCATCTCATCGGCGACGGCCGTTACCAAGAACATCAGTCGGTCAAAGTGTTCAGGGGTCACCGCAAACCCAGCCACCACACCTTGGGGAGAAGGGCCGCGCCAACTTCCAGGTCCACCGGTGAGTACACAGAGGAACTTCTCCAGCTGGTCGATGAGCGGGACGGGATTCGTTCCGTAGAAGAAAGGTTGGAGGAGCGGATCGCTAAAAACGCGGCTGACGAGCGCCGTGGTGAACAAGCGCAGCGTGGGCGCGCCTCCGAGCCTCTTGTACAAAGAGGAGTCGAGCTGCGGCTTCGTCCCTCCACCCGTCATCTGAAAAGACTCCATAGCACGTCCCTTTCAGATTCAGTTGACGTTCGCGACTTGCTCGGGCCGGAGCACGAACATGAGCTCTTTCTCTTCCGGGATGACAAATTGGATGAGCTTCCGAGCGAGCTTGGGCATCGTGAGCGGAGGAGGCGCAAGGCGACTATTCGCGACCTCGCGCACGTCCAGGATCGAATCCGCAACCAGGGCGAGGGGACCGTCGCTCGTCTTGAGTACAAGCGTTGCGGATTCCGCTGTGGGTTCGACAGCGGAGAGCCCGAGCGTGCTCTTGGGATCGATGGCCGGGATCGGCGCGCCCCGATAGCTCAAAAGGCCGAGCAGCGCGCTCGGCGCCTTCGGCACGGAACGAAGGGTTTTCGGCGGCAAAATCTCGAGGACGTCGTTGACGTCGACCGCGCACAATTGGCTCGAGAGGCGGAAAGAGAGAAGGCGGGTCATTCGGCGGGCACCTGCATGGGTGGGGGAAGTTGGCTCGGAGCGTTCGGACCGACGGCCATCCCGCCAGCGACGGCGACGCCTTCGGGATCGAGCAGCAGGGCGACATCACCGCTCTGGAGCTGGCAGGCGCCCGCGTAGGTCTTCACGCTGCGCAGCACCCGGGGGGGCGGTAGGCAGGACACGTCAACGGCGTCCCCGACCTCATCAACGACGAGCCCGTAGGTCTGGTCGCGGACGTGCACAGGCAAGATGGTCATCGGTCCGGGTTGCTCATTGCGAGGAGCACCGAGCACATCGCTCAAATAGATGAGCGGGAGCAGGCTCTCGTCGACGCGGATGACGGGGGCGCCGCAGGCGAAGCTGATCTCTTCTTGGGCTTGCTCCTCGGAGAGCACGAGGGCCTCCGAGACGTGTTGGTCAGCGAAGACGAAGTGCTCGGCACCGAGGCGTACCGGGACACAGTGGCTCGGCGCGGGAAGCTCGAATTTGTCTTCCCGGAAGCGGGCCTGTTCGGCGTCCCCGTGAGGAAGAGCCTGGCTGAGCGCTTCGCGGAGCGACTCGGCGAGCTCATCGACCACGACGCTCAGATGATTGGCGCGCTCAACGAGGCGGGCATCTTGAAGCTTTTCACTGCACTCGAGCAGAGCATTGCGGGTGGCGCTCAGATCTTCGACGGTCTGAGCGAGGCGATCGAGCGGGTTCGTCTTCATCTTGTGGGGGCTCACTGGGGGGACGGGGTGCACGGCGCCCGTGGGGGTGGACACGGTTGGATGCCACTGCACTTCCGGGGATGTGCAGGGGCGAGCTCCCTGTAGGTTCGTCGCTGCGCGGCTCACTTGTTCCATGCTGGGCCCACTTGCTTCTTCGTCATGGGACAGTACGGACCCAGGACGTGAGGCATTAAGGGGCTTTCGCCTCAAACAGAGACCATGTCTGAGGGGCCTCTCGCGCTCACTGGTCAGAAACTTGGAGCCTCGGATTCGTTTCGCCCATCATGTCGAGAGCGGTCCCTGTGAGCCGGCTGCGCGCTCACGGACCCCGAAAGGAGCGAAAAGATGCGAAAATTGCCCGAATTTTTCAGCCGCGCCTCGCGACGGGTCGTGAGACTCAAGTGTCAGGTGGTGCTTGAACGGGATTTTCGTCTGGTAGCGGATCGCATCATGGACCTTTCGACGACGGGGCTCCTGGTCGGGCCCTCGGACCCGGTGCTCACTGGAGAGCGGGTGTTTGTGTCCTTTGAGCTTCCGGAGCGTCGAGGTTGGCTCGACACGATGGCGACGGTGCAGCGTGTCCTACATGGACGCCGTCCGGGGGAAGCCACGCGCATGTTGGGCCTGAGCTTCGACCCGCTCGGTCCCTACGACCGCTATCGTCTCCGGCGTGCGATTGAAGAGCGTCCGCCCATCCCCGTGGGCGCGAGGCCCGGTCGTCGGGCTGCTCGCTTCTCTCCTCGGGAGCTGTTTCCCCTCAGCCCCGCGCTCGAGTGCTGAAGGACGCGCGGGGATCGCGCTCGGATCCCCGCAGTCTGCGTTCTCGGAAGGGCGCGCCGAGAGCGTCTCTAGGTCAGCCGACGACGTTCCGGGGCGTCCCCTCCGCGAATGCCCGGATATTCTGGACAGTCTGCGCGAGCAGGCGCGCTCGGGCTGCGCGCGTCGCCCAGGCGATGTGGGGCGTGAGGAGGGTTCGAGGCGCAGTCAGGAGCGGATGATCAGGGCGCGGGGGTTCTTGGGAGAGGACGTCGGCGCCGAGGCCTCCGAGGTGTCCGCTGTCGAGGGCCGCGCGCACGGCACGCTCATCGAGGAGGCCGCCCCGCGCCACATTGATCAGGTAGCTGCCCGGTTTCATCTGAGCGAGGGCCTCGGCGTCGATGAAGTCCTTCGTCTCCGCCGTGAGCGGAAGATGGAGCGAGACGACATCGGAGCGCTCCAGGAGCTCGCGCTTCGTGACGAAACGCGGGTCTTGAGGGACAGGCGTTCTGCTGTGGATCAGGACGCTCATGCCGAAGGCCTCTGCGATGGCGGCGACGCGTCTTCCGATGGCTCCATAACCCACCACACCGAGGGTTCGGCCCGAGAGCTCCACGAGGGGCCTGAGGGCGTAAGCGAAGCTCGGCGCGCGGCTCCAGCTTCCCTTGCGGACATCTTCTGCATGAAGGCCGACCTGATTCGTGAGTTCGAGCAAGAGAGCGAAAGCATGTTGAGCCGTCGAGTCGGTCCCATACGCGGGCACGTTCGAGACCACGACGCCGCGGGCTTTGGCAGCCTCCACGTCGACGTTGTCAGTTCCGGTCGCCGTGATGCTGACGAGGCGCAGGCGAGGCAGAGCCGCAAACTCGGCGTCCGTCAGGCGGATCTTGTTGATCACGAGCACATCCGCTTCACGGGCCCGTTCGATCACCTGGTCCGGCGCCGTGCGGCGGTACTTGGTCACCGGGCCGAGGGCCTCGAGCTCGTGGAGCTCGAGGTCCTCTCCTTCCGCCGTCGTCGAGAAGCCGAGGGCGGGTTCGCTGTCGAGCAAGACGATGTTCAAAGCGTATCCCACACGTAGCGCTCATTCTCGAAGGCGTGATCAGCCAGAGCCTTGAGCTGTTCGTCGGTGTTCTTGTCGATCTCCGAGACCGCCGAGCGAATGATCCGTTCGACGCGGTCGGCGAAGATCTGGGCAATCGAGATCTCCTTTTCGGCCGCTGGGGCTCCCTTTTCGGAGATGGCGCTCGTAACGCGACTGAGCACACAAGCGAGCACGAAGAGGTGGATCATGATGTCCGCCATGCGCGCGGTGGCGAGCTGTTTCTCGATGATCTTCTTGCCGTGGCGCCTGAGCAGCTTGTCGGCAGCGGACGCGAGCTCCCGCGTGCCCCACTCGAAAATCTCTTGCTCAGCTTTGAGCTCCGGGGCGAGCTGAGTGAAGGTTCGCTTGGCGGATTGGGTCGAGAGGCCCGTCGCGAGCTGGGCGCGATGGATCGCATAGTCGCGGATCACACCGAAGCCTTTGATCGGATCGGCGAACACGTCCTTGAGGGTCGCCGCGAGCTCCTTCAGGTTCTGCCCGACGTCGTCCATCGCGTTCAGAGCGATGAACAGCCTGAGGATGTCGTTCGTGCCTTCGAAGATGCGGTTGATGCGCGTGTCGCGCACGATCTGTTCGTAGGGGAACTCGCGCATGAAGCCGTTGCCGCCGGCGACCTGCAGCGCCTCGTCGGCCGCGGCCCACAGCGCTTCCGAGGCAAAAACCTTGCTGATGGCCGCTTCAATGGCGTAGTCGGTCACGCCTTCGTCGATCAGCCCGGCGACCATCGAAACCGCCGACTCGGCCGCGTAACAGCTCACCACCATGTCGCCGATCTTCTTTTTGATCAGACCGAACTCGCTGATCTTCTTGTCGAACTGCACGCGGCTTTGGGCCTGGACGGTGGCGAGCTCAATGAGCCTCTTCATTCCACCCACGGCTCCTCCACCGAGACCGGTGCGGCCGCTGTTCAGGATGCCCATCGCGATCTTGAAGCCCTTGCCTTCTTCGCCGAGCAGGTTCGCCGCGGGTACTCGCACTTGATCCAACATCACGGTGGTGGTCGAGCTCGCCCGAAGGCCCATCTTGTCTTCGTGAGGACCGACGCTCACTCCCGGCATGTCGCGGGTGACGATGAAAGCGCTCAGCTTGCGCCGCTCTTCCGGGCCGCTTGTCTTGGCGAAGACGGTGAAGAAGTCGGCGATGCCACCGTTGGTGATCCAGAGTTTTTCCCCCGAGATGACCCAGTCGGCGCCATCGCGCACGGCGCGCGTCTTGATGCTCGCGGCGTCCGAGCCCGAACCGGGCTCGGTAAGACAGAAGGCCGCGATCATCTCGCCGGTCGCGAGTTTCGGGAGGTAACGAGCCTTTTGTTCGTCGTTGCCGAAGAGAAGGAGGCCGCGCATGCCGATCGAGCTGTGCGCACCGACGGTCACCGCCGTCGACGCGTCGTACTTCGAGATCTCTTGCAGAGTGCGCGAGTAAGCCGCGTTGCGGAGGCCGAGGCCTCCGTGCTCTTCGGGAATCACCAAGGAGAACAAGCCGAACTCCCGGAGCTCCTCAATGAACTCGGGCGGAAACTCACCGCTCCGATCCCAGGCCGGGAAGTCTTTTGCATGGGACTCGAGAAGCTGGCGTAAAGAGCCGAGCACGGTCTCGACTGTCTCTCGTTCAGCGTCCGCCATCTTGGGGAAAGGGAGCAGCTGTTCCTCGTGGATGGCTCCCATGCAGAGCGAACGCATGAAACTCACATTCTTTTCCATTTCTCTTCTCCTTGGCTCTGCTCTCTGATGATGAGGCGGATGGCAAAGGGCAACCCGCGTCAGAAGACAGCGTCTATCCTTTCAGGATAACACGAACTTTGCCTCGCGGGAGAACCTCCAGCCGCGCCTCTCCTTTTTCGACGCCCTCGTCTCGCTCTTCCTTCTCGGCGCCTCGGCCGACTTCTTTGGTGTGCGTGACTTGTGGGATAAAGTGGCGAGGTGACGATTCACTCCGAGGCTGGGCAAAACGAAGCCCCGAGTGGAGAGCGCGTCCCGCAAATTTATCGCGGTTGGTATGCTGCTCTGACGACCGACGAGCTCAAGGGCAAAGCGCTCCGGGCCGTGCGCATCTACGATCGGGAGTTCGTCGTGTATCGAGGACCGTCGGGCCGCGCGGTGGCTCTCGTCGATCGCTGCCCCCACCGCAACGTTCCTTTGTCCCTCGGGAAGCTATCGAAGTGCGGCGAGCTTGAGTGCAAATACCACGGCTGGACCTTCGCCGAAGACGGGAGGCTGACGAGTGTCCCGGGACGTGTGACGCCTTGCGAGAAAGCCAATGCCATCTCCGTTCCCACTCATGAGGACAAAGGTCTCGTTTGGATTTGGCCGAGCCCGGACGCACCACCCTCGGTTGGTCCCACGCTGCCCCCGTGCCACGGAGAGCCTGGCTACACGACGGTCGTCAGGCGCGTGAGCGCCCCCGCCTCTCTCTACCGCACAGCAGAAAACGCGCTCGACGTCCCGCATACGAGCGTCCTGCACCGAGGGCTATTTCGCTCGGGCGAGCGGCAGCGGGTGACCGTGACCGTGCGACGCAGTGGGCAGAGCGCGGAGGCTGAGTACAGCGGCGAGCGGCCGCCCCGAGGGCTCTTGAGCCGGGTGCTCGGAGCCGGCGCGAAGGAGCGTGAGCTCGGAGTCGCCGTGCAGCACTGGGACAGGTTCATCCTACCGGCCACCGTCCAAGTCGAATACCGCTTGGGCAGCTCCACTCATTTCATCGTGACCGCCTATTGTCTTCCGCGGGACGCCGAGCACACCGAGCTCTTGGCGGTCGCGACATTTCGCACCCCGCTGCCTGGTCGGCTCGTGGCGGCCGTCTTGTTCCCGGTGGCTCGCTTCGTGTTCGAACAGGATCGCAGGATCTTGGGAGCGCAGTCGCTTGCTCTTCGGGGCAGCGCCCCCGAGTATCACTCGAGCGAGCTCGACGCCCTGGGCCAAGAGATCTGGCGACTTCTTCTGCGAGCGGCGCGCCGTGAGAAGGAAGGGAGCCCGGAGGCGGCTCCTTTGGGCCGTGAGGAAACGATCGTGCAGACCTTCGAGCTTCTCGCGTAGGGCGGCACGAACGGAAGCTTCTCGCAAAGGGCGGCGCGAACGGAGAAGGGGCCTTCGAACGCGTCCCACGCGCCTTGCGGAGCCGATTCTTGTCGCGGGGACCCCGAGTGCTATAGCCGGCCGCGTCATGCAGGAGTCGACGTCCCCGGTTCCGGCCGAGTCCACTGAAGTGCGTCTGGTCATCACCGCGCTCTCGGGAATCGTGTTTCTCTTGGTCGCGCTGGTGGTCTACTTTCTGCCGGGGGCGACGGACCATGAGCGGCCGAGTGTGCTGGCGAGTCTGAACGCCTTCTTGAACGGATGCGCGACGGTCTTCCTCTTGCTCGGCTTCTACTTCGTCCGGCGCGGCAACATTGTCTGGCACCGCCGCAGCATGCTGGCGGCGTTTGGCGTTTCGAGCTTATTTTTGCTCACCTACCTGCTCCATCACGTTCGGGTGGGGTCGGTTCCCTTTCAGGGCGTAGGATTCATCCGCGTCGTCTACTTCTCCTTGCTCATCCCGCACATCATCTTGGCGGCCATGATCGTTCCGATGGCCCTGCTCACGATCTACCGAGGCTGGACCGATCGCATCGCGCTTCACAAGAAGATCGCGAAGGTGACGCTGCCGATTTGGCTCTTCGTTTCGACGAGCGGCGTTGCGCTCTACTTCATGCTGTACCATCTGTGAGCTGGTGGTGAGGGTCAACGAGAGCCCGTGAGGCGATGAAAGCTGTCATTCAGCGCGTCAGGCGCGCCCGGGTCACGGTGGGCGAGGAGATCGTTGGCGAGATCGGCCACGGGCTCTGCGTTTTGGTCGGAGTCGAGCGCGGCGACGAGCCCACAGACGCGCAAGAGCTCGCGCGAAAGCTCGTGAACTTGCGCATTTTCGAAGACGAGGCGGGGAAAATGAACCTGAGCGTGAAGGACGTCGGCGGGTCTCTGCTCCTCGTCAGCCAGTTCACCCTGCTCGGTGATACACGCCGGGGGCACCGCCCGGGGTTCTCTCAGGCCATGGAGCCGGAGGGGGCGGCGCGCCTCTTTGAAGAATGTGTGGCCGCGGTCGGGGCCCAGGGGGTCCCCGTCGCTACGGGGCGCTTCCGGGCCGAAATGTTGGTCTCACTGGAAAACGACGGCCCGGTAACGATCCTAGTGGATACGCGAGCGCGGGCCGGATCTTCCTAAGGGGCCTCAGCTGAGCTCGCCGCTCTTGGCCTTCTCGATCCACTTGCCGATTTCGCGCTCGATGATCTCGATCGCCTTGCCCTGGAAGGGGCGCAGCAAGAAGGGCACGTCGAGCTCGATGTCGATGGTGGAGGGGCGGACAGAGACCGAACCGTTCAAAGTCATCCCCTTGGCGGAGAAGGCCACCTGGGCCTCGTCGTCGCTCTTCCACGTCGTCTTCGGGCTGAACTCCGCGAAACGGTCGGAATAGTTGCTGAAGGCGGCTCGGACGACCTGGCGCGCAGTTTCGAGACCGAGGGAATGGGGGACGGAGTGCTTCATCGCGCCAGAGGGTCTAAGGGAAACTGTCTTGACAGGCAACCGCCTGGAGCAGATACGTCCGCCCGTGATCGGCGTAGATTTTGGTGGCACAGGGATTAAGGCCGGAATCGTTGAGGGGGGACGGGTCCTCCGGTCCTTCGACGAACCCACCCCGACCACCGGGCGGGCGGAAGACGTGCTGGACGCGATTGCTCGCGCCGTGTTGGCCCTGACGCCGAAGCCGGAGAGTGTCGGGATCGCGATCCCGGGGGAAGTCGACTCCGAGGGGCGCTGCTGGGGCTTGCCGAACGTTCCGGGCTTCCGCGGAGTGAACCTGGGCGTGCGCTTGAGCGAGAAGCTCGGCTGCCCTGTGGCTGTCGAAAACGATGCCACGACGGCGGCCCTCGGGGAGTACCTTTGCGGCCACGGAACGCGCTTTCCGTCGTTCTTGATGGTGACCTTGGGCACGGGAGTTGGGGGTGGCCTCGTCCTCGGTGGCCAGCTCTACCCGGGAGCCAACGGGTTCGCCGGAGAGATCGGCCACATCAACGTCGATCGCAGCGAAGGAGCGCCGCCCTGTGGCTGCGGCCGACGCGGCTGTCTCGAGACCTATACGGGTACCGCAGCCCTCAAGCGGATGTTCAAGACCTTCGGTGGCTATGACGTCGCCGGGATCAAGGAAATTGCTGACAACGCGCGGGCGGGCGGGCGCGCCGGACTCGACACGTTCCAGGCGATGGGCGAGTGGCTCGGACGGGGTCTTTCGGCCATCCAGAACACCTTGGATCTGAACGCGCTCATCTTCACGGGCGGGATCTCGAATGCCTTCGATCTCATTGAGCCCTCACTGCGCACGGCCCTCCGCGAGAACTGTGTTGCGGAGCCGCTCGCTGAGGTGCCGCTCGTCGTGAGTGAGCTCGGGGCACAGGCAGGTGTGATCGGTGCCGCTCACCTGCCGCAGCTCGGAGCTTGAGGCGCCCTCCTGGGGCCGAAGTCACCGGAGCGGCGCGTTCACTGGGCGAATGCGAATGAAGCCGGGGCCCGCTTTGACGCGGGCCTGACACGCGAGGCGGCTGTTCGGCGGACCGTCGAGCAGGTCGAGGAGATCCGCTTCCGCCTCCGAGGGGGGCTCAAAGAGATCTGCGCCTTCGAGGATTTCGATGTGGCAGGTGCCGCAGCTCGCCGAACGGCAGGAAAAGGGGATCGCCGCTAAGACCTGGTCGCAGACGTCGACGAGATCGCCGCCTTCTGGAACTTCGGCCCATTTCTCCGAGAGCAGCCCGACGGCTTCGAATTCGATGGAAGGCATGAAAACGGGGCGGACTCTAGCTTCCGGCTCTCGACTCGCAAGCAATACGAGCCGGAGAAGAGGCCGCCCCCTCGAGGCAACCCGGACGGCGGGCTTAAGTCCCTGAGTCTGCTTCCCCTGCTTCGCCTTGTGCGGGTAGATCGTGCAGGATGACCTCGTCCTTGGAGAAGAGCGGGATCAAAAGGCGGTTTCGCCCTTCGTCGTAGCCGATGTCGGCGGGGGAGGCGACGCCCGTCACGACCTCGATGAAGCTTCCGCCGGGACTGCCGCAGTGCACGCTCGAGGTCTCCCAGGAGGACACGCACACGCGTCCGTCCTTCAGACGCACGACGCCGTCATTCTGTCCGCCCACCTTCTGCGCCGACTCGCGCTTGCCCTTGTCGGAGACCCAGTAGAGCTCTCCGCTCCCGAAGGTCACGATCCAGGTCCCGCCCGCGTCAGGGAGGACGCCGTTCGGATGACCCAGGTCCTTTTCGGTTGTGAGCTTACGAAGAGCCCCACTCGTGATCTTAAAGACAGCGTCCGTGCCGGAAGCGGAAAAATCGGGCTTGAAGCCAGAGTCTGTCACGTAGAGGCTCCCGTCAGGGCCCGCCGCGATGTCGTTGACGAAGGTCGCGCCGGGGATGACGATATCGCCGCGCGGAGTGCCCGTCTTGGCGTCGAACATGCGGACTCGATCGATGTCGGTCACGTAGAGCACGCCGCCCGCGACGGCGAGGCCTTTGGGCGCGTTGAGCTGGACGGCAGCGTCGGCACCATCGATGAATTTCAGTGTGATCTCGCCGCTGGGGGTGATCTTTGAGATGAAACCGTTATCATCTTTGTCCGTCGGCGAGCCGTTGATATTGCTCACGAAGTAGACATCTTGCGTCGGATCGTGGACGACACTTTCCGGCGTCTGGAAGCCGACTTTGGCCAGGATGACGACTCCGACGTCCTCGGGCTTGGCGACGGGATCCGGCTCGACGGGCGGAGGGACATGCTCGGGCGGGGGCTCTGGCGGAGGCGGCGGGGTGGCGGCCCCTTCGCTGCTCGCGCTCCTGCCACCACACGCGGTGAGGCACATCATGAAGCCAATGGTCAGGTGGGTGAAAGTTCGCTGCATCACGTCTCCGTTTCTGGAGCCCGGGGGACCTAGTGCCACCTCGCGCTCCTTCACTCACCTTGGAGCCTAACGCGATCCGGGCGTCCTGCGCGAGGGACTCACGTCAGCCCAGTTTCTGGCCGGTTTCGGTCGCGCGTTCGGACGTGTTCCGATGACATTCGATCGCTGTTCAGGGCGCTCGCCATCTTCCGACTGCCTACGAGCCGTGTCATGGTGGCGTTCGTGAATCCTGCCCTGATCAACGTGCCCATCGAACCGCTCGAGATGACTCAGAAGGCACTCGTGCAGTCCTTCGTCCACCACATCCAGCACACGCAAGGAAAACACCCGCGCGCGGCGACCTCCTTGGACCATTTCGTGGCCACGGCGCGTTCGGCGCGCGATCGCATGTACGACCTGTGGACGCGGACTTGGGAGCGGCGCCGGCTGCACACGAAGCCCAAGTACGTCTACTATTTGTCGCTCGAGTTCTTGATGGGCCGTTTGCTCTCCGACGGGCTCATGGCCCTCGGCATCTACAAGGAGGCGGAAGCCGCGCTCGCGGAGCTCGGGCTCGACCTCGAGACGGTGCTTGAGCAGGAGCGCGATCCGGGGCTCGGCAACGGCGGCCTCGGTCGTTTGGCCGCTTGCTTCATCGATAGCCTGGCGACGCTCGGGATCCCGGCCGTCGGCTACGGCCTTCGCTATGATTACGGGATCTTCCGTCAGGACATTCATGATGGGCGTCAGCACGAGGCGCCCGACATGTGGCTCCAGTACGGGAGCCCCTGGGAAGTAGCTCGTCCGGAGCGCACTTATCCCGTCCGCTTCGGCGGCCGGGTGATCCAATACACGGGCCCGAATGGCCGGCTGGTCCATGAGTGGATCGATTGCGACACAGTCTTCGCCATGGCCCACGACATTCCCGTCCCGGGCTACAAGAACGGCGTCGTCAATACGCTTCGCCTCTGGAGCGCTCGGGCGAGCCGCGATTTCGATATCGCCTACTTCAACGCGGGAGACTACGCGCGCGCGGTGGAGCGCCGGAGCCACGACGAGAACATCACGCGCGTCCTCTACCCGAACGATAACCATGAGCTCGGCAAGGAGCTCCGCCTGAAGCAAGAGTACTTCCTCGTCTCAGCGACCTTGCAGGATTGTGTCGCTCGACATCTCGCGACCCACGGTGACATCCGGACCCTATCGGCCGGAGCCGCCTTCCAGCTCAACGATACGCACCCCGCGCTCGCCGTGGCCGAGATCATGCGCATGCTCATCGACGACTACGGTCTGACCTGGGATGAGGCGTGGAAGATCACGCGCGGTAGCGTGAACTACACGAACCACACGCTCTTGCCCGAGGCCCTCGAGAAATGGCCCGTTTGGCTCATGGAGCGCCTGCTCCCGCGCCATCTCCAGATCATCTACGAGATCAATCACCACTTCATGACCGATCTCGACGCGCGTTATCCGGGCGACGACGATCGCAAGCGTCGCATGAGCTTGATCGAGGAAGGCCCGACGCGCTTCGTGCGCATGGCGAATTTGGCGGTGCTCGGCAGCGCGAAGGTGAACGGCGTCTCGGCTCTTCACTCACAGCTTCTCAAAGAGAATCTGTTCCGCGACTTCGAGGAGTACGAGCCGGGCAAGCTGACCAATCAGACCAACGGCGTGACGCCGCGGCGCTGGATGCTCAAGTGCAACCCGGGTCAGTCGGAGCTCTTGGATCGGGCGATCGGAAAAGGCTGGGAGGTGAATTGTGAGCGCCTGGTGGGCCTCGAAACCTACGCCAATGATCCCGCTTTCCAGGCGGACTTTCGCGCGGTGAAGCGCGCCAACAAAGAGCGCCTTTGTGACAAGCTCTGGCGCGAGGCGGGCATCGAGCTTGACCCGTCGTTCATCATCGACAGCCAGATCAAGCGCATCCACGAGTACAAGCGCCAAACTCTAAACGTGCTCCACGCCGTCGCCCTCTATCAGGCGTACAAGGCGGATCCGAAGCTCTGCGCCGAGGCGCTGCCGCGCGCCTTCTTGTTCGCTGGTAAGGCGGCTCCCGGTTACGAGACGGCCAAGAACATCATTTGGCTCATCAACTCGGTCGGCAACATCGTCAACAACGACCCGGCCGTTCGCTCGAAACTCCGCGTCATTTTCGTCCCAAACTACAGCGTCAGCTGGGCCGAGACGATCATCCCGGCCACCGAAATTTCAGAGCAGATTTCGACCGCCGGTTATGAGGCCTCGGGCACCGGGAACATGAAGTTTGCGATGAACGGTGCGCTCACGATCGGAACGCTCGACGGTGCGAACGTCGAGATGCGCGACGCCGTCGGCGAAGAGAACATCTTCATCTTCGGGCTCGAAGCGCACGAAGTCGAAGCAGCGAAACGTCAGGGCTATAGCGCGCGTCAGCTCTACGCGTCTGATCGTACGATCCGCGGCGTGATCGATGGCATCATGCATGGCCAGTTCAGTCCGGAGGAGCCGAGCCGCTTCGTGGGCTTGATGGAGGGCCTCTTGAACAACGACACCTTCCTCGCCCTCGCCGACTTCCGGAGCTACCAGGCTTGTCAGCGGGTGGTGGCGGACGCCTACCGCGACGTGGAAGGCTGGACGCGCAAGTCGATCCTGAACGTGGCCCGCATGGGCTTCTTCTCGAGCGACCGGACGATCCGCGGTTACGCCCAGGAAATCTGGGGCGTGTCCTCGCTGGTTTGACGAAAAACCCGCTGCAAAGGGCCGGGGCCGTGGTCATCGACACGGCCCCGGAGCTGTGCCAATAGGACGGCCCTATGTCCCGTATCGCCGCCAAATTCGGTGGAACGAGCTGCGCAAGCGCCGCCCAAATTCGGAAGGTCAAGAGCATTGTCGACGAGGATCCTCGGCGACAAGTTGTCGTCGTCTCGGCGCCGGGTAAGCGCGTCAAGACGGAAGCCAAGGTCACCGACCTTCTCTACTTGTGCGCTGAGACAGTCCAGATTGGGGCCGACGCGCGTGGCACCTTCGACGTCATCGCTGAGCGTTTTCTCGAGATCGAGCGTGAGCTCGGCGTCGACGCCGGCATCGCCTCTGAGATGGAGCTCTTTTGGGAGCAGCTCAAGGCGGGGGTGACGCTCGATTTCGTGGCGTCGCGTGGTGAATATTGGAACGCCAAAATCGTCGCGCGTTTCCTCGACGCGATCTTCATCGATCCGCTGAAGTCGATCTCGATTCTCTCGAATGGTCTTGTTGATCCGGCGACCTATGAGGCCCTCGGCGCTGAGCTCCAGCCTGGACGCCGCTATTTGATCCCGGGTTTCTACGGGCGCGGCCCGGACGGCCAGGTGAAGACCTTCTCCCGCGGCGGTTCGGACATTTCCGGCGCGATCGCCGCTCGCGCGATCGGCGCTGTCGTGTACGAGAACTGGACGGACGTCTCCGGATTTTTGATGGCCGACCCGCGCATCATCGACAGCCCGCGTCCGATGGTCGAGGTGACTTACCGCGAGCTGCGCGAGCTCTCGTACATGGGCGCGTCGGTGCTTCACGATGAAGCGACCTTGCCGGTGCGTGAAGTGGGCATCCCGATTCAGATCAAGAACACCAACGAGCCTTCTCATCCTGGCACACGCATCGTGAGCCGACTGAGCGATCAGGAGGAGAAGACAACGGCCATTGCCGGTATCGCCGGCAAGGAGACGTTCTCGATGATCTGCATCGAGAAGAGCCTCATGAACAAGGAGGTCGGCTTTACCTACCGCGCCCTCGGCATCCTGCAGCAGCGCGGCCTCAGCATCGAACATGTTCCGTCGAGCATCGACGGCCTGAACATCATTTGTGACTCCGAGAAGCTCTTGCCCCAGGCGGATCAGGTGCTCAAGGAGATCCAGACCCAGCTCTCGCCCGACAAGGTGACGCTGGTGCGCGAGCTTGCGCTGATCGCGATCGTCGGTGAAGGCATGAGCCGCACCATCGGTATCTCCGCGCGGGTGTTCGGCGCGCTCGCCCGGGCCAACGTGAACGTTCAAGTCATCAACCAGGGCGCGAGCGAAGTGAACATCATCGTCGGCGTGGCACCGGCGGACTTCAAGACCGCGATCGCCGCGCTCTATCACGAGTTCGTCGACTCGAAGAGCGGTCAGCCGCGCGTCTGAGGAGGCGGCGGGCCGGCGTTGGCACTGCGCCTGAGGTTCGGTCCGCCCCGCGCGAGCAGCGCCAGCACAAAAATCAAAAGCACAGCCGTTGAGATGGAGAGGACAGCGGCCGGATCGCTCAGGCCCTGACCGTGCTCGAGGCCGAGCGCTCCGGTCAGGGTTTCACTTTCCGTGTGAGCCAGGGCGCAGCGAAAGTACCCCCCGTCGATGAAGTCTGGCAGGCGATCAGGGGTGCCCGGGCCGAGCGCGATGTTCCAGGCGGGGTCTTCTTGCGCCGCGAGACGCTCGGGGCGGATCACTCCTTGGAAGCCCCAGCGCGCCGGGATGACGAGCATGGGCCATTTGAGCCAAGGGACGGTCGTCACGGGCACCATCAGCCCTCCGAGCACAACCTGGGGGATGAGCGCGATCGGAGTGAGCGCCATGGCTGCTTCGCTCGTCTTGACCAGGCTCGAAATGAGGAGGCCGAGAGCTACCGAGCAGATGGCCGTGAGACAAAGAATCCCCAGCTCCGTTCCAAAGGCCGGCGCGCCTCCCCCTAGATCCAGCAGGAACCAGAGCAAGCTGAGGAGCGCTCCACACTGCAGGATCGAGAGCAGGGACAGCACGATGAACTTTGAGGCGATGTAGTTCGTGGCGCTCAGGTGCACCATGCGCTCGCGCGCGTAAATGGCGCGTTCGGACACGATCTCCCGCGCCGCGTTGCTCGTTCCGAACCAAATGGCGCTCACGACCATGAAGAAGAGCGCCGGAGCTCGGTCGGTTGCGGGCAAGATACGCTCGGGCAGGCCCGACAGATCGATGTCTTGTCCGGCCAGGGCTCGGAGCTCATCGAGCGCTCCGTAACACCACGCGGGCGCCGCCGGCTTCTGATCTCCGAACACGAGCCCGAGGAGCACGCCGATCAGGGGCGCCTGGAGGAGCAGGATCGCAGTGCTCACAGAGTCGCGGAGTTTGATTTTGGTGTAGCGCGCGATCAGGATGCCGAGGGCGCGCAGGCTTCGGGCCCGGCGTGGAGCGGCCTCGTGCGCGACGTCGGAGGAGAGGGGAGCCCGGCGCCCGCTTCGCATCTCCCGAGCGATGGTGGAGGCCTCGTATTCTTCCCGGAACAGTGCGGAGACGGCGGCTCTTGCCTGAGCGGGTTCCATGTCAAGCTTCTTCTGACGCTCGCGCAGCTCCGCGAACATGTCGCGGGGATTGTCGATGTGTGCCCGCTCGAGGGGCGGACGCCAGGATTCGAAGAAGGCGTAGGCCGCGGTGGTCGGCCCGAAGTAGAGCGGGACGCCGCCAGGCCCGAGGATCAGGGCGAGGTTGAAACGTTCGTATTCGCGGCGCGCTGGTTGATGGATGGTCGCGATGATGGTCTTGCCGCCTTGGCTGGCGAGACGCTCGAGGAGGAGCACGAGCTGAGCTGTGTCGTCGGCCGCGAGCCCGCTCGTGGGTTCGTCGAGGAACAGCAGGACGGGGTCCGTGACCAGCTCCATCGCGATGTTGACCCGCTTGCGCTGGCCGCCGCTCAAGACCTTGGCGTCGGGCTTGCCGATGCGGAGGTGAGCCACGTCGAGCAAGCCGAGCTCTTCCAGCGTGCGCGTGACGCGGGCGTCAATCTCTTCCGGGCTGTAGTCCGCCGGCAGGCGGAGCCGGGCGCTATAAGTCACGGCCTCACGCACCGTGAGCTCTGGGTGCACGATATCGTCCTGCGGAACGTAGCCGATGCTTCCGCGCAGCGAGCTGAAGACTGCCTCGAGGGGGCGCCCGTTGACCCGAATCTGTCCAGAGGTCGGTGCGAGGGCGCCGGTGAGCGTGTGCAAGAGGGTCGTCTTGCCGGCTCCGCTCGGCCCCATGAGCGCGATCAGGTCGCCCGGGAGCGCCTTGAAGCTGACACGGTCGAGCAGAACCTTCGACTGGTCGGGTCGGAGTCGATCAGGCACGACGATCGTGACTTCATGGGCTTCGATCTCGAAGGAGGGCTTCAGAGCAAAGCCCTCTTCGTCAATCACGGCGAGCGTCACCGCATCGCCGTCGACGCCGAGGCGAGTCGCGATGGGTCCGAGATGGATCTCGGCGCCCGCTTCGACGACGCGGCGTTCAAAAGGACGAAGACGGGCTCCCTGGACTAACGTCCCGAGGTCGCTCCCGGCGTCCTCGAGCAGGATCTGTCCGTGGGAAACGATCAGGGTCGCGTGGTGGGCCGAGATTTGGGGGTATTCAATGACAATGTCGGCATCCCGTGAGCGTCCGATCCGAAATGAGCGCGCCTTGGCCATCTGAACGGACCCGACCACCGTGTGGTGACGGCGCCTCGGCGCGCTCGCGGCGGCTGAGTTCGCGCCGCCGAAGGTCGGATGCACGGGTTCTGCGGGAGGGCCGAGACCGTGCTCGTGGAGCTCGGTGAGGGCGCGGATCGACAGGACCGTCGAACCGAGCGCGATGATCGCGTCCGGCTCGACCGTGGTGGCCTCGTGGGGTGGGAGCAAGCGCTCCCCGACGCGGGTGCCGCTCGTGGAGCCGTGATCTTCGATCGTGACCGGCGCTCCCGGGAAGGGCGGGAACTGAACGGTAGCGTGACGGTTCGAGACGCTTGGATCGAGGAAGTAGAGATGACACTCGGAGGGCTCCCGACCGAGCACGATTTCCCCGAGGGTAAATGGGAGCTCCCCGCGTCGACACTGCATCTTGAGCAGCACAGGATGCAAGGGATCGAGAAGTGAGCGATGCGTTTGATAGACCGCGAGCGGGTCGAGGCGAAAGGGCTCACTGCCGCAGGGGACACCGTTCTTCTGCCAGTCACTACCCGGCGCGGGTACGAGCGTCAGTACACCACCGCCGCTGTGCACGACCTCGCCCTCCAGAGGTAAGACCGCGTCTCCGAGCAGCCGAATATCACAGCTGTCCCGCGAGCCGATGGTGATGGTCTGTACACCGAGGCGGACTTTTGAGGTCATGGACGGATGAACTCGACGCGGAGAGATTCAGGGCCGAGCTCAATCGTATCTTCGTCTCGAACCTCGACGAACTTTCCTGGGGCGATGCGCTCACCGCGGACGCGGGTCCCGGAGTGCGAGTTCTCATCGCGCACGAGCAGAGTGCTGCCTTCGATGCGGAAGGTCGCGTGCACCCCGGAGACCTGCGGATGACTGAGGACGGCCGTCGCGCGAGAGCCATCGCGGCCAATCGTGAGTTCACTGTCGGGGAGAACGGTGAAGCGCTCATTTTTCCCGCGCAGGACCACCCGCGCCATCGGCTGTGGCTCCTTGCGCGGGCCTCTCTGACTGATCGGAGCCGGTGTGAGGTACGGGGAGCCTTCGATGCGGATTCCGGAGTAGGTTGTGAGCGCCGTCCTGCGCCTCGAGATCAAACGAGCGAGCCCAAACCAGATCAGCGTGAGGATGATCGCCGCCGCCCCGCCGAGGGCCCAATACCAGAACTTCGGGATCGGGCGCTTCATGGCTTTGACCTCGATAGCTGTGCCGGCGGTGAGGCCGCTCGAGCGCTTTGCTTTGCGGTCGACGATCACGAAACGGGCTGCCTGTCGCTCCCCGGCTCCGTGCAGGATGCGATCGGTGTCCGGGACGCGGAACTCGGCGAAGGCTTCATTGGCTGCGACAGCAGGGCTCCTCATATCGAGGGCGATCAGACGCTTGCGCACGTCCTCGTAGGAGTTACTGCCGCTGGTTTGCAGAGAGTCGGGCAGAGTCTCACCGGGCGGCAGGAAATAGACCTCCGGGCGGCTCAGGTCGCCGCCCCAGCAGAACTGCCCGAACACCTTGAAGGTTGAGCCGGGAAAAAGCCCTCCAGCCGCGTCAATCTCACGGCGCGTCGTCGCGAGATCGACATCGAGAGGCCAGCTCGCCGGATCGAAACCGAGCGGCACGTCCTTGAAGGAGGAGTCGCCGACAATGGGCGGGTCGGCGGCAGGGAAGATCAAAGAAAGCGACTGGGTGAGGGTGCTCGCGACGCAGGCGAGCCGGAACCTCGCCACTAGGAGCGACGCGAAGCGCGCTCGAACCGCATCGACGATGCGCGGGGCGCGGGCGGACTGGCCCTTCTGAACCACGCTGAAAAAACCCCCGATCTCCGGGTTCGCCAGGTTGCGCATGAAGTCGCTGGCGAGCTGCGCGTGTTCAGCGTAGCCCGTGGGGGGAGTCATGATGGCGATCGTCGGGAGCGGCAGCTTGGGCAGGAGCGCGTCGCCTTCGCCGAACTTTCCTGCGGTGAGGTAGCGAGAGAGCTCGGCCGCGCCGGGGCCTGTTGTCGCGGGGTCACCGCCGCCGTAGCCGCTCGAGAGGAAGAGAACCGCCTGATGGAGCGGGAGGCGCATCCCGCTCGGCGGAGAGAGGGTGCGGAAGGCGTCCTGGATTGTGCGCTTGAGCAGGGTGAGCAGGGGGCGCGTTCTGTCCCGCGATTTGACGACATCACGCGTCTTGCTGAGAACACTCTCCGCCGCGTCTCGCCCCGACTGCGTCTGCCAGCCGCTATCGCCGATGACCTGTTTCTCTCCGAGGACGACGACGTTGACGAGATCGGTCGCGGCGAGAGCCGAGACAAAGGCGCTTGCGACGCGATGGAGCTCTTGGAAACCTGGTTTGCCCCGCTCGTCGGCGTCGAGCACGATGAGCCAAGCGGTGCCGATGCCGGGCTCGTGAACCGCGTCGCCGAAACGGGTCACGCTTTCGAGCTTGGCCGGGAACTCTTCGCCGTCGATGCGCACGGTGAGCAGAGTCTGCTCAGCGGGCATCTTGTAGGGGCGATACAGGGCCTGGGGCGCCTCGAGAGCATCGCTCTCGCAGTTCAGCGCCTCGGTGCCGGTCAGTCCGGCGCAGTGCCCTGTTACTTCACTGATGCGTCGGGCCTCGCTGAGATCGACGATCGTCGTCAGGATCGGGGCGCCGCTGCTCGTAACAGTCTCCGGATCGACACGTAGGATCCTCGCTGCGGGGGTCGCGAAGGCGACCGCCGGCAGCAGCATGAAAATGGCCCAACAAATGGCGCCGACGGAGCGCATAGCGGCCAAGTATAGGTGAGGATCGGGCATTCGACCCCAATTCTTGGGATCGAATGATTCCGGGGAGCGAAAAGGAACGATTACTGAGCGGAGTTTCCGCGCTCGAGCTTCGCGCGAACGCGAGCCTTCTTGCCGGTCAGCTCGCGCAGGTAGAACAGGCGGGCGCGACGCACGATGCCGCGAGCCTCCACCTCAATCTTTTCGATGCGCGGGGAGTGCAGGACGAAGGTCCTCTCGACGCCGACGCCGAAGCTGTTCTTGCGCACGGTGAACGTGGAGCGAGCGCCAGCGCGGTGCCTCTTGATGACGAGGCCCTTGAAGAGCTGAACGCGCGTCTTGTCGCCTTCGACGATGCGGTAGTGGACAGCAACCGTGTCCCCGACGCGGAACTGGGGGAGATCAGTACGGAGGTACTGAGACTCGAGCTTTTCGATGAGGGTTCCGCGGGCTTCTGTGGTCATGTTGAAGAGCTCCAAGGGAAGGAGGGGGCGGTAAGTATGCACTTCGGGAGGGGTTCGTCAACCGATCGCAGCTCGGATCGGCAGGGAAATGGTCAATGCCGTTCGTCTTGGAGGATTTTGCAGCCCGAAACTTCGGTCACCATGACGTTCTTCTCGACCACCCCATCGGAATTTGATGGGGTTGCAAACTTGTCGGTGGGAGCCCAGCGAAGTTTGGGGTCCGACCACTCGGCCAAGAAGGACGCCTTGCAGGAGACGATGAAGCGGGCGAGCTTGGTCTCTGCGACGCCTTGAGGGGGCTCATCGTGGAGGCGCGTGGCGATTTCCGGCTGGGCCCAGAGCCCGGAGGCGTAGAGCAGAAGGCCGTCCGTGGTTCGGTAAGGCTGCAGGATCGTCGCCTTGTTGTCATCGACCGGCGCGTCCTCGGGCCGGGGGAATGGTTCGCCATTGCTCTTGAACTCGCAGTGAGCGCCGCTCGGGGCGACTCGGTCGTCTGCGCAGGCGAGCTTCCTGTAATCGGCGGTGATGACCGTGAGATGCAGCTCCTGGCTGCTGCCCACCTTCCAGGAAGAGCGCGCTGCCGAAGTGGGAGACTTGCGCGTGATGAGGGCGCTCAAAGGACTCACCGGCACGATCACCATCCCCGCGGTCAGGATCGCGGCGATCAGAAGCCGACCACTGAAGACCTCGTTTTCGGGCTCCGGGGTCTTGGGCTTCGAAGCGCCCGACTTCTTCTTTTTCGGGGCGGGCGCCGTCTGGGCGGCGGGAGCGTCCTTCTCTATCTCGGCCATTGGCCGCGATTCTTATCACGACCTGCCAAAACCGCGGCTCCCTTTTTTCTTCGGCGCACCCGGGCGGCCGTGGATGAGCCAGCGGGCCGAGTCTCCGGCGCAGTCCGGGGGACCGGGGCGCCTCTCAGGGGCGGGCCGGAGCTCGGGGGGGCTGAATCAGAGGCAGTCGAAAAACGCCTGCTCGTGGAGGAGCGCGCCGAGGACCTCATGCCCTTTGGGGCCGGGGTGGAGTCCGTCCGGGCGGCGCATCTCGAAGTCGGGGCACAGCTTCTCAGGCTCGCCGCAGCTGAGGCGCGGATAGGCGTCGACCGCTACGTCGAGTGTGCCGCGGCTCACCTGTCCGAGGATGAAAGCGTTGAGCGCCCGGGTATTTTCTCCGCGCTCCGCCGTGAAGTAGCGAGCGAAACCTCCCCAAGGCAAAACTGTCACGCCCACGGTCCGAAGGCCCGTGCTCCGAGCCTTCTCATAGATCGCAAGCAGGGATTGCTCGATGCGGTCGTTGGTTCGGGACGCCGTGATGTTGCTGTAAAGATCGTTCACCCCGCCGAACACGATCAGAGTGTCGAGCCCGAGGCGCTCTCGGGCAGGCAAGAGATCTCGCTCGAGGCGCACCAGCATCTGGTTGGTCATGTCCCCGCCCTTGCCGAAGTCGTAGAAGGAGCTCTTGGGACAGGCCTGTCGGAGATAGGCGAGATAACGCCCGCCGCCGACCCTTTCGTCGGTGATTGAGTCGCCGAGGGCGGCGACTCTGTAGATGCGTCTCGGAAGCTCTGCAGGAGGGGCCGGAGCCTCAGGGGGCTCGGCCACACTCTCAGGGGCGCGCACTTTTGCGGGAGCGCCGGGAGTCTCGATCGGGCGCGGCGGTTCTTCGCGGACGCGGCAGCCCGACCCGACGCACAAAAGGGCGATCGAGAGTGAGAGCAGACGTCGCATCTCGGGTCCCTCACATGCGGGCGGGCGCCCGGATCCCCAGGAGGCCGAGGCCGCGCTCGAGCTGACGCGCGGTGAGCGCTGCCAAGGTGAGTCGGCTCTTCTGGAGAGCCCCCTCGGCCTTCAAGATCGGACACGCCTCGTAGAAGGACATAAACGCCTTGGCCAAAGCGAACAGATGGTCGGTGAGCAGGTGAGGTTGGTGGGTGCGACCGGCGGCCTCGACCGCTTCGCCAAAACGAGCGAGCGTCTTGGCGAGCTCGAAGGCAGCTTCCTCTCCCAGGTCGAGCTCGTGGTTCGGCTCCCGGATCGTCTCGCCTGCCTTGTCGAAGATCGCGGCGACTCGCGCGTAGGCGTACTGGAGATAAGGGCCGGCGTTGCCCTGAAAACTCACCATCTTATCCCAGTCAAACTGGTAGTCGCTCCGGCGATTTTGCCGAAGATCGGCGTATTTCACCGCGCCGATGCCGACCGCTTCCGCGACGTCGTCAATGGCGCTCGGGTCGAGGCGCAGCTTGCCTTCAGCGATGCCCTCTTCGATGCGACTTCTGGCTCGGGCAACAGCTTCGTCGAGCAGCGACGAGAGAGTTACGGCAACGCCGTCTCGCGTCTTGAGGGGTTTGCCGTTCTCGTCGAGGATCGTCCCGAAGGAGATGTGGTGGGGTTTGGCGCGGACACCGAGCAGCGCGCCGAGGGCAAAAAGCTGCTCGAAGTGATTCGCCTGACGCGCATCGACGACGTAGAGGATCTCGTCGGCGCCGAGCACGCTATCCCTGTAAAAAAGAGCGGCGAGATCGGTCGTCGCGTAGAGGAACGCGCCATCTTTCTTTCGGATCAGGAAGGGCTCAGCCTGCTTCTTGAGACGGTCCGGCGCCCCTTCGATCTCTGGCCAGAACACGCCGATCGCGCCCTGGTCTTCTCGGGCGAGCCCGCTTCCGATCGCGCGTTCGACCACACCGGGTAGATCATCGTTGTACGCGCTCTCTCCGCGCCAAGAATCAAACGTCACCCCGAGTCGCGCGTAGACGCGGTCGAGTTCGGCGCGGGTCGTGTCGACGAACCTCCTCCAAAGGGCGAGATTCTCCTCGTTGCCAGCTTGGAGTGCGGCGAGTTCAGCGCGCGCTCGTTCGGCGAAGGCTTCGTCCTCTTTCGCTCGCTGGGACGCGGCCTTGTAGATCCGCTCGAGCTCAGCGATCGGCGACTCGGAGAGGGCGGCTGCGTCGCCGAACTCCCGCATGCCCGTGAGCAGGAGCCCGTATTGCGTGCCCCAGTCGCCGATATGATTGACGCCGGTCACCTCGTGGCCGAGAGCGCGGAGGATTCGGATCAGCGCGTCGCCGAGGATGGTCGAGCGGAGATGCCCGACGTGCATTTGCTTGGCGATGTTCGGGCTCGAAAAGTCGACGACGATGCGCTCCTTGGACGACAGCTGCGGGATCCCGTCGTGCTCGAGGTCGAGGACATCACGGCGGAGCTGCTCGGCCAGCCAGGCGCGCTCAAGGGTCAAGTTGACGAACCCGGGCCCCGCCACTTCGACCCGGCAGAAGGCAGGGACGCGCCGCAGCTCTTCGGCGATAGTCCCGGCGATTTCGCGCGGGTTCTTCTTGAGCTCCTTGGCGAGACTCAGCGCCGCGTTGACTTGGTAGTCACCGTGGGCCGGGTCGGCGGTGGGCCTGAGCTGGGGGGGGACATCGAGCCCAGTCGCGGCGCGCACCGCGTCTTGGGCCAGGGTCTCGAGGGTTTTTTCGAGTTGCATCGCTCCGACGAACGCCTTTCGCCGAGGAAACCGGCGACTTCGGTCCTTTAGGGGCTCCTCGCTCCAAGTTCCAGCTCTTTCTTAGGGATCGAGCTATCGTACTGGCCAAGCCCTGGTCATCGAGGCAAAAGCCTGCGCGTGACGCACGTGCTCTACGTCGAGGGTGGCCCGGCCCTCTCGTCCTTTCGCCTCGAAAAGAAGAAGGCGCTCGTTTCTGGGGAAGTGCCCGGCCTCGTGGCCCTCTCCGCTACCCTTGTCTATTTCGTGCAGCTCGAGTCCCCCTCGGCGCCGGACGCGGCTCTGACCGAGCGTCTGCTCTCGGTGATGGGCGGGGGCGCACGCCTGGCGTCCCCGGAGGCGCGTGCGGGGCAGATTTTCGTGGGGCCGCGCCTCGGCACGATCTCGCCCTTCAGCTCGAAGGCGACTGACATCTTGCGCGCGTCGGGGCTCGAAGGTGTCCGGCGCATCGAACGTGCCGTGCGTTACGAGATTCGCGCGGAGGCAGAGCTCTCCCAGGCGCTCCTCGACAAAGTGGCTTCGGGTCTGAGAGACCGCATGACCGAGACGGCCTTCTTCGCCGCTGAACAAGGAGCGCGCTTGTTCCTCGACGAGACGCGGCGGCCGCTCCGTACGATTCCGCTTTTGTCCGGGGGAAAAGAGGCGCTCGAACGAGCCAACGTCGAGCTGGGTCTCGCGCTCGCTCCGGACGAAATCGACTACCTGAAAGAGGCGTACCTCGGGCTCGGGCGCGATCCGACGGATTGTGAGCTCATGATGTTCGCACAAGCGAACTCGGAGCACTGTCGGCACAAGATCTTCCGGGCCGACTACATCATCGACGGTGTCCCCCAAACGCATTCCCTGTTCGGAATGATCAAGAACACCTACGAGGCTTGCAAGACCGGTGTTGTCTCCGCCTACAGCGACAACGCCGCCGTCATGGAGGGCTTCACGAGCGAGCGCTTGATGGTCAAGCCGGGCCCTGCCGCTCCTTATGAGCGCATCGTCGAACCGACCCACATCCTGATGAAAGTCGAGACCCATAACCATCCGACCGCGATTTCGCCTTTCCCCGGAGCTTCCACGGGCAGCGGCGGCGAGATCCGAGATGAGGGCGCCACCGGCCGCGGCTCGAAGCCGAAGGCGGGACTTGTCGGTTTCAGTGTCTCGAACCTTGAGCTGCCCGGGCACAAGATGGCCTGGGAGAGCGACGACGTCGGCTATCCGAGCCGCATCCGCGATGCCCTCTCGATCATGATCGAAGCCCCGCTCGGCGCTGCAGCTTTTAATAACGAGTTTGGCCGTCCGAGTATCGTCGGCTATTTCCGGACCTTCGAACAGAAGATCTCGGGCCAGGTGCGCGGCTATCACAAGCCGATCATGCTGGCGGGAGGCCTCGGGAACGTGCGCGCTCCTCTTGCCACCAAGTCCCCGTTCCCGGCGGGCTCGAAGCTGGTCGTGCTCGGTGGCCCTGCCATGCTGATCGGTCTCGGCGGCGGAGCCGCGAGCTCGATGGCCTCCGGCGCGAGCGCGGAAGATCTCGACTACGCCTCGGTCCAAAGGGACAACCCCGAGATGCAGCGCCGCTGCCAAGAGGTCATCGATCGGGCCTCGGCCCTCGGCGAGGACAGCCCGATCTTGAGCGTCCACGACGTGGGGGCAGGGGGCCTGTCCAACGCGTTCCCGGAGCTCGTTCACGACGCGGGGCTGGGCGCGATCATCGATCTCGACAAGATCCCGACTGCAGAGGCGGGGCTGTCTCCGATGGAGCTCTGGTGCAACGAAGCGCAAGAGCGCTACGTGCTGGCGATCGCCAGCGACCGCCTCGAGCTCTTCGAAGAGATCTGCAGGCGAGAGCGCTGTCCTTATGCGGTCGTCGGGACCGCGACCGAAGAGGAGAGGATTCTATTGGCGTCGTCTCCGGAGGCGCCTCTACCGGGACCGCGTCCCATCGATCTCGAGCTCGGAATTCTCCTCGGCAAGCCGCCGCGTATGGTGCGCGACGTCCGCAGCGTGGAGCCGCCCCGGGCCCCGCTTCGCCCCGATGTGCTCAGCGTGAGCGAAACCCTCGATCGACTCTTGGCTCTGCCGACGATTGCGAGCAAAGCCTTCTTGATCACGATCGGAGATCGCACGGTGGGCGGTCTCGTGCATCGGGATCAGATGGTGGGGCCTTATCAGGTTCCCGTCGCGGACGCCGGCGTGACTCTCGCGAGCTTTCGCGGCTTCGAGGGAGAGGCGATGGCGATGGGTGAACGAACGCCGCTCGCCTTGCTGGATGGAGCATCCGCCGCTCGCATGGCCGTGGGCGAAGCTCTCACGAATCTCCTGTCCGCGGCGCCCGAGTCCCTCGAGCGGGTCAAACTGTCGGCGAACTGGATGGCCGCGACCGGGCATCCCGGTGAAGACAAGACCCTCTATGAATCGGTCCGCGCTATCGGTCTCGAGCTGTGCCCCGAGCTGGGCCTGACGATTCCGGTCGGCAAGGACAGCATGTCCATGCGGACCGTCTGGGAAGACGGAAACAAGAGTGTCGTCGCGCCTGTCTCCCTCATCGTGAGCGCGTTCTGTCGTTTGCCGGACGTGCGCAAGGCGATCACTCCGGAGCTCCGCAAGGATGTGGGCGAGACGGAGCTGCTCTTGATCGACCTCGGCCGGGGCAAAAACCGGATGGGCCTGTCGGCTTTGGCCTTTGTCACGGAGCAGGTGGGCGAGGTCACCCCCGATCTGGAGAGTACGGAGGAATTCCGAGCTTTCTTCCTTGTCGTGTCCGAGCTGATCCGCGAAGGGAAAATCATCGCTTATCACGATCGTTCGGACGGCGGCCTTCTGGTCACCGTCTTGGAGATGGCGTTTGCGGGCCGCGTGGGGCTCGAGATCGAGCTCTCCAGCGTAGCCCTGGCGAGCCGAGCCGGCGTGACACCGCAGGAGCTCCTGTTCTCCGAAGAGCTCGGGGCTGTGGTCCAGGTGAAGAAGGCCGATTTGCCGCTCGTGCTCGAGCGGCTCCGAGGAGCGGGCCTTGGTTCCCTCGTTCACTCGATCGGTCGCCCGCGCTCGTCGAGCTTGGACGTGACGGTCTCCCTGAGCGGCGCTCGGCTGCTCCAGGCGGATCTGCTGGAGCTTCAGAGGAAGTGGGCCCGGACGAGCCACGAGATGCGGCTGCTCAGAGACAACCCCGCGGTCGTGCGCGAGGAGTATGAGGCGCTCTCGGACCTCTCCGATCAGGGCCTCGTGCCTCAGTTGACCTTCGATCCCGCTGAATCCCTCGTCGGTCATTTCATTGAAGCGAGTGAGCGGCCGAAGGTCGCGATCCTGCGCGAACAAGGGGTCAACGGTCAGGTCGAGATGGCTGAAGCGTTCGAACGGGCGGGCTTCGCCTGTTTCGACGTGCACATGAGCGATCTGATGCAGGGGCGCACGACCCTCGAACAATTCACCGGTTTCGCGGCTGCCGGCGGCTTCTCCTACGGAGACGTGCTCGGGGCAGGCCAGGGCTGGGCCAAGTCGATCCTGTTCCACGAGAAGGTGCGCTCGGATTTCGTGCGCTTCTTCGCGCGAGAGCGGACCTTTGCGCTCGGCGTCTGCAATGGATGCCAGATGATGGCCGGTCTCAAAGACATCATCCCTGGCGCCGAACATTTCCCGACGCTCATGCGGAACGACAGCGAGCAGTTTGAGGCACGATTGTCTCTGGTTGAAGTCCTTCCGAGCTCCTCGATCTTCCTGCGAGGCATGGAGGGATCTCGCTTGCCCATCGTGGTCTCTCACGGTGAGGGCCGGGCTGTTTTCGCGAGTGAGACCGCTCGCGCGTCCGCCGAAGTGGCGCTCCGCTACGTGGATTCGGCCGGCCGCCCCGCCCGCCGCTATCCGGAGAACCCGAACGGGTCCCCCGACGGGGCCACGGCCTTTGTGGCCCTGGGCGGCCGCGTGACCATCATGATGCCCCACCCCGAGCGCATCATCCGCCCCGTCCAGCACAGCTGGTGCCCGCCCGAATGGCTCGCCACGGACCGGGGCCCCTGGCTGCGCCTCTTCGAAAATGCGAGGAAATTCGTTCAGTAAGGCGCAGAGGCGGGGCGCCTTGTGCGCCCCGCGCTCCCTGAAACCAGCTTGACCCCGGGGCCGAGGGGCGCTACCTGGCTCACCCCTTTCCGCCCGAGAAAACTCTCAGCGGAGCCCTCGACGCAGCGGCCGTCCAGGGTCTGGCTCCCGGGCATGGTGCCCTGGGGGCTCGTCCCCGGAAAAGTGTCCCCTGCCAATCAGGAGTAATTCATGAACGAAAACACTGGCCTCATTGGCCGCAAAGTCGGAATGATTCAGGTCCTCGAAGAGGACGGCACGGTCATTCCCTGCACCGTCATCCAGGCGAACGCAGTGGTCCTCGGCAAGCGCACCCTCGACAAGGATGGCTACACCGCGCTCATCCTCGGTCTCGGCGAGCGCAAGGAGAAGCGCACCACAAAGCCGCTCGCGGGCCTGTTCAAGAAGGCTGGTGTCACTCCCAAGCAACTCATCCGTGAGCTGCGTTGTACGCCTGAGGCTCTCGACACTCAGGAAGTCGGGCAGCCCTTCAAGCTCGAGGGGATCTTCGAGCAGGGTCAGTTCGTCGATGTGCAGGCTGTGAGCCGCGGTAAGGGCTTCGCGGGCGTCATCAAGCGTCACAACTTCAAGGGCTCTCCCGGGTCCCACGGTACACACGAGTACTTCCGGCACCCCGGCTCGATCGGTACGAACATGACCCCCGGTCGCGTTCTGCCAGGTCGCAAGCTGCCCGGTCAGATGGGCAACAAGGTCACGAGCGTTCTGAACCAGAAGGTTGTCCGCATTGTGCCCGAGGAGAACGCGATCCTGGTGCGCGGTGGGGTGCCCGGCGGCGCGGGCACGGCGGTCGTCGTGCGCGGCGCGATCAAGAAGAAGAACGGCGGTCGCGTCTGAGGTTTCCTCGGATCAAGCCATAGCCAACCGTGATGTTCGGCGCGAAAGAGCGGACCTTGAGCCCCTTTCGCGCCGAACGCATTTTGTTCCACGAGGATGGCCTGCTCGTGGTCGACAAGCCTTTCGGCGTGGTCGTGCACGGTGGGCGCGAGGGATCCGGGGAGAGCTTGGTCGAGCGCCTCAGCGCATTGTTGCGCGCGTCTACCAGCGCGCGTGAGCCGTATTTAGGCGTGCACTCTCGACTCGACGTGGGCACGAGCGGCGCGCTGCTCTTTACGACGGAGCCCGCTCGGAACGAGGCGGTGCGCGTCGGCCTCGAACACAAGACGCTGAGACGGGTCTACGTGGCCCTGGTTGCGCCCGTTCCGGGCGCAACCCTCCACGCGAGCGGTCAAGTGAAGCTGCTTTTGCGCTTTGCGCGAGACAAAGCGGAGGTTTGTTCCTCCGCTCCGGGGAAACTCGCTATCACCCGCTACCGCGTCTTGGAGCGCACCTCGAAGCTGGCTCTTGTCGAGCTTGAGCTCGAGACAGGCCGGACCCATCAAATCCGCGCGACGCTCGCGCATCTGGGCGCCCCGATCGTGGGAGATGAGCTGTATGGTGGACCACGTGCGCCGCGCATCTTTTTGCACGCGTCTTCCCTTTCCGGTGCGCCCTTACCAAGAGCCGTGGAAGCGCCGTTGCCGCGAGTATTTTTGGAGTATTTCGAGCACGAACGCGTCGCCTTTCCCTCCGAGCGGGGTGAACTCGAGGCGCGGATCGCCGACGCGATCACGCTCCGGGCTCCGCTCGCCGGACAGCTCGACACGCTCCGCTGGATCTGCGGGGAGCGAGATCTCTTACCCGGTCTCGTTGTGGATCAGATCGGCGGGATCCCGTGGGTGAATTTCGAGCCGGGCCCACCGCCAGGAGCGCTCGGGGCGATCCTGGCTGAAAATGGGTTGTCCTCGGAGGTCGTCGACAGCGCTGGGAGCGAAAAGATCGGCGCCGAAGGGCCGCTCCGTTTTTCATACACTCCTGGGAAGCGCCCGCCCCTCGACCCTGAGGCGCGCCACATGCGCGCGGAGCTCAGAGAGCGCGCTCCGAGGAGCGTCCTTTCCCTCGGCTGTGGACCGGCGCTGCTCGGAGTGGCGGCCGCGCTCCGGGCCACAGAAGGAACCCACGTCGACGCGCGCGCGAGCTTTCTCGGCAGTTTTCGAGAGGCCGCGGAGCTCTCGAGTGTTACCGGCCAGCGCTTCTTTCGCGAGGAGCCGCTCCGCTACGTGGACAAAGCCCTCAGGCGCGGAGAGCGTTATGAGGCTGTGCTTGTCGACGCCAGTCAAAAGGGCGGGCTACGGCTCGGGCCGAAGCCAGAAGACTTCCTGAGCGCTTGTCTTGCGCTCCTTCGGGGCAGGGGGCTGTGCGCGATTTGGCTGGGCTCGGGACATCGCCCACGCACCTCTTTCATGCAGACCGTGGCGGAACTCGCTCGGGACAGAGGCGCGGAGAAGGTCCGACGGATCTCGCTTCCGTTCGAGTGGAACGAACCCGAGACCGTCGGCTTCCTTTTGTCTTTTCCGATTATTTCTTCTTCTTGAGCTCGGCGAGCTCCTCGGCAGCTTTGCGAGCCGCTTGCTCTGCGGCTTCAGCTCTGACCTTGGCCTCCGAAGCTGCTTTTTCTGCAGCCTCGGCCGCGGCCTTGGCAGCGTCTGCCTGCGAGCGCGCTTGATTCGCCTTCTCCTTGGCTTGTTCCGCGAGGGCGGCCTGCAGGGCCGCGCGTTTCTCTGCTGAGTCTGCGGACTGATCTTTGACCTTCGCCTGAATAGTCGCCTGGGTCGCTTCTCGCTTCGCCTTGTCGGCTTCCTTCTTGGCGTCGGCGGCTGCCTTTTGCGTCTCGAGGGCCTTGGCCTTCGCTTCCTCGAGCGTCAGCGCAGGCTCAGCAGGGGGAGGCTCCTTGGTCGGCTCAGCGGGCGTGTTCTTGCTGGGAGCCTGCGGTGTCGCTTTCCCGGGTGGGGTGCTCGGAGTCTTGGCCGGTGCGGGGGTGGCTTTGCCGGGCGTGGGCGTCGTCGCCTTCGTGGGCTCACTCGGAGCAGCTTTGCCTGGCTCGCTAGCTGCGGGCGCTTTGGCGGGCTCACTGGGGGCCGTCGAGGCAGCTTTCGCGGTTGAGGTGGAGGCGGGCGCTGTCGCCTTGGCCGGGGACGAACTTGAGCTTGTGGTGGCCTTGCTGGGAGTGGTCGAGCTCGTGGTGGCCTTGCTGGGAGTGGTGGCCTTGCTGGGAGTGGTCGAGCCCGTGGTGGCCTTGCTGGGAGTGGTGGTCTTGCTCGGGGTGCTTGAGGTCGACTTGCTCTGCCCGAAGGCGGGCTGTGCGAGCAGGGTAGCCGCGAGGCAAATGCGTGCGAGGGGGGATCTGCTGATTCTCATCTGTCACTCCTTCCGTGGGGGGCGCCTGACCTGAATTGGCCGCGCAGTCCCCGACTTTCTTCATACTGAAGCCATCAGAAATGTCTTCCCCCGGACGCTCGTAGCTGATTGTTCGCTGGAGCGCATTCGAGAGCGACTTGGGCCCCCGGTTTGACAGCGGGGACCTTTGCGGTGATGGGAGGGGGCGCCGTGGCGAACAAGCACTCGAACCCTTACATTGGTGACCCGCGGACTCGCGAGGCGAAGAAGAAGGGCTATCCGGCGCGCAGCGTCTTCAAGCTCGAAGAGATCCAGAACAAGACCCAGATCTTGAGGTCGGGCATGAAGGTCTTGGACCTCGGAGCCGCGCCCGGGTCCTGGACCCTGTTTGCGAGCCAAAAGGTGGGCCCTTCGGGCAAGGTGCTCGCTATCGACCTCCAAGAGATCACCCAGCGCTTCGCCCCGAACGTTGTGGTCGTCAGAGGTGATGCTTTTGAGATAGGGAGCGAAACCCTTGAGCAGTTTGCGCCCTACGACGTGGTCCTGTCTGATATGGCTCCGCGCACGAGCGGGGTGAAGCTCCGCGACCAGGCGATGAGCTTTGAGCTGTTCGAGAGGGCGCTCGATGTCGCTTTTCATTACGGCAAACCCGGCACTGCCTCGTTCGTGTGTAAGGTCTTCATGGGCCCCGATTTTCCGAAAGCGGTCGAGCTCGCGAAAAAGGTCTTCAAAAAGGTGCGCATCGTGCGTCCTGAAGGCATCCGCACGGGCAGCAAAGAAGTCTATTTGCTCGGCCTCGAGAAGAGGCCTTCCGAACCCGGGACCGCGGAAAACTTTCCCGAGCCGCCCGCGGCGGGTTAGGGCAAAAAGGAGCCTTCCTGCTCCTTTCTCCGCCCGTGTATCGCGAGTTTGGTCCTCCCCTGACCCGCCCGGGGTCTCAGCCCAGAGCGACAAAGCGCGCGCGGCGTTGGCCCTATGCGCTCCTCGCGGGAGCTTGCGCCTCCCTCTCTTCCCTTTCGCCTTACGGCCCCTGGGAGTCCGCCGTTCTTTCGGTCGAACTCGACCCGGCTCCAGCTCGTCCGGTTTCGCCCGAGGAGCCGCCTCGGGTCGCGGAGGAGCCGCCCCCGACTCCTGCGGCGCGCGTCGCTTCCCGGAGTTTGCTCGGACTCGCCGAGACCCCGAGCAAGGGGCCCCGTGAGCTCGACTCCTCGAGCAAACTGCCCACTTCGCCCGAGAGCGAACCTCGGCCCGAGGCCGATCTCTTCCTCGGCGTGACGGGCAAGGAAGCCAATATCCGCGCTCGCCCCGATCCGAACGCCGAGGTCTTAGGCATGGCGCGCATGGGCACGCTGCTGCGCCGGGCGCCGACTCCTTCTGGCACAGTGAAATGTCCCGGAGGTTGGTACGCGGTGGCGCCACGCGGCTTTGCTTGCGCTGGCGCGTCGACGACCCTCGACCTCGACCACCCGGTCTTGCAGCTCGCGTCCTTAGAAGCCGACCGCTCGGAGCCTTTGCCCTATCGATACGGGCGCACGCGGGCGGCAGCTCCGCCTTTTTACACGAAGGTGCCGAGCCCTGAGGAACAGAGGGCGACAGAAGGGGCCACTTGGGGGGGCTCGAAACAGCTCGCGCGGCTGTGGGGAGACGATCCATTGGGCGCGCCGCCCCCGGCTCTCTTGGGGGGACAAACGATCCCCGGGCGACCGGCGGACAAGGTGGCGACGGGCTTCGGTCTGTCGCGGAGCGCCTTCGCGTTCCTCGACCTGTTTGAGAGTGAAGGTCGCCGCTTTGGTCTCACGACCGACTTTTCCGTCATTCCCCTCGACCGCGTCGAGCCGGTCGAGCCCTCGAGCTTCCGCGGGGTGGTCCTGACCGAAGAGGACACGCTCCCGCTCGCATTCGTGCGGAGCAGAAGCGTCTGGGTCTATCGACAGGACGAAAAGACAAAGGCGCTGGCTCCTCTGCGCATGGCCAAATTCCGCGAAGCGTTCCACCTCGAAGAGGAGGCTGAGACGATCGGCGGAGCTCGATTTTTCCGCACGAAGACCGGGGAGCTGCTCCGCGAGCAAAATGAGCTGATCGTCCTTCGAAATCCCGAGAAGATGCCCAAGTGGGCCTCAGGCTCGGCTCCCTGGCTCAGCGTATCGCTCCTTCGACAAACCCTCGTGGCGTTCCGCGGAGATCAGCCGGTATTTGCCACGCTCGTCTCCACGGGGGTCGGCGGCGCGGCGGATCCGTCCGAAACTCAAGCGACGGTCCAGGGCGTGTTCCGCATTCATACTAAACACATCACAAGGACGATGGCGGGTCCCGAAGCTGACGACCCCTACGACCTTCGCGACGTGCCTTACGTCCAATATTTCCACGAAGGGTACGCCTTGCACGCAGCGTTTTGGCATGACGGCTTTGGGCAACCGAAGAGCCACGGGTGCATCAATCTGTCTCCGAGTGACGCGCGCCACCTCTTCCACGTCACCGAACCCTTGGTCCCGTCCGGCTGGCATAGCGCTCTCTCTCGGCGCGGGACCATCATTTGGATTCACCCCTGACAGCCCCCGAGGCGCGCGCCTTGGCTTCGGAGCGACTTCCGGTCTGACGTAACTCAGGCCTGGGGCGTGTCTGACGACGGGAGCGGGGCGGGCGGAGTGTCCTCTGGCTCTTCCGAGGTAGGCGCGGGAGCAGACTCCTGGCTCGTCTCGGGTTCCTTCTCCGTCGCAGGGCGTGGCGAGACGGCCTCGAGCGCGAGCGGAACCCGGTCTGCGTCGGGCGAGCGCGGGTGCTCGTAGACCGGCGTCTTGTCGGGAGCTTGAGGGGCCGGCGGAGCGCACGCGACGGCGAGCCCAGCCAAGACGGACCAAAGCGTGAAGTGGGCAATGAAACTCCGCATAGGCCCAAGGACATTACCTTGAAGGGGCCCCTTTCGGCGAGGGGCAGCGGCGAAGACGCGGCTTTTTGCTGGGCTTCGGGCTGGCGAGCGGTGCCTTTGGGAATATAGTGCGCCCCCGTGCGATACTCAGCGGTCTTTCAATGCTTCAGCGGATGCCCCGGCCAGTGGGCGGTGACCGAGCTCATGTACACGTGTCCAACGTGCGGCGGCCTGCTCGAGGTCGTGCATGACATGGACGCGCTCAAGGATAAGAGCGGCCCTGCTTGGACGAAGCTGTTCGACGAGCGCTACCGTGTGAACCAGTGGCCCTACGGCTCCGGCGTCTGGGGCAAGCGCGAGTGGGTGATGCCCTGCGTCTCAGATGATGAAATCGTGAGCATGTACGAGGGCGGCACGAACCTTTTTTGGGCGGACCGCTACGGCAAACAGCTGGGTTTGAACGATCTGTGGGTGAAGCTCTGCGGAAACAGCCATAGCGGCTCTTTCAAGGACTTGGGCATGACGGTGCTGGTCTCCGTCGTCCGCAAGGCGATCCGTGAGGGCAAGAAGATCAAGGCCGTCGCTTGCGCCTCGACGGGGGACACCTCGGCCGCTCTGGCAGCTTTCGGGGCTGCGGCGAACCTGCCCGTGGTCGTTCTTCTCCCGCGCGGCAAGATTTCTACGGCGCAGTTGGTCCAGCCGATCGCTCACGGAGCGATGGTGCTCGGGCTCGATACTGACTTTGACGGTTGCATGGAAATCGTAAAGCGGCTGGCAGAGGAAGGGCTCGTCTACCTCGCCAACTCGATGAACCCCCTGCGCCTCGAAGGGCAGAAGACCGTGGGAATCGAGGTTGTTCAGCAGTTTGGCTGGGAGGTCCCCGATTGGGTCATCCTCCCGTCCGGAAACCTGGGCAACGCTTCGGCCCTCTATGCCGGCTTCAAGATGATGAAGGAGCTGGGCGTGATCGATCGGTATCCGCGGCTCGTCGTCGCTCAGGCCGAGAACGCGAACCCCCTCTATCGTGCCTTTGTCGCAGGTCAGAAGGAGGTCACGCCGATCGTGGCCAAGCCGACCCAGGCCACCGCGATCCAAATCGGCAACCCGGTTTCAGCTCCGCGGGCGCTCCGTGCCCTCGAGGCCATGAATGGACTGGTCGAGCAGGCGAGCGAGCAAGAACTCGCCGACGCTGCCGCTCGCGCCGACGCCACAGGCATGTACACCTGTCCCCATACAGCCGTGGGACTCGCGGTCTTGGAGAAGCTCCGAGCGAAGGGGACGATCCAAGAGGGGGATAAGGTGGTCTGCATCTCGACGGCCAACGGTCTCAAGTTCACCGAGTTCAAGGTGCGCTACCACGAAGGGCAGATCGAAGGCGTGAACTCGAACCTAAAAAACCCGGCCGTCCTGCTCCCCGCGGACTTCGGTCAGGTGGTCGACGCCATCTATAAGCGCTTCCCCTCCTGAGGGGATCGGCTCGCTCTCCTCTCGAACGAGAGCGTCCCAGCAAAAAAGCCTCGCCCATCCGAGAGAGGGCGAGGCTTGCAGCATTGTGGAGAGGTTTTCGGCTCAGAAAGCCATCCGCGCCACGGCGCCGCCCCCGAGCGGTCCGCCGTAGGGGGCAACCACGACCCGACCCGGAGCGCGCCGAGCGGCCTTGGCGGCCGGAACTTCGTCGTCTTTGGCGGTCAAGAGGACCACGCCGGTGATGCCGAGCGTGAGCGCGACGCCGAAGGACATGTCCGAGATGAGCGCGTTGCGCTCTACTTCGTCCGCGAGCTCCGCCGTCGGGCCTTTGTCGTATTTGCTCTTGGCGTCGAGGGCGAGGATGCCGAACACGGTCCCGCTGATGAGTCCGGCGGCGCCGATGCCGAGGGTGACGTAAGCGGGGACCATGCTCCGCTCTTTCTTCGGGGCGGGCTCTTGGCCGAGCGCCGCCGCGTCGGTCGTCGGTACCGCGACCTGCTTCTGCAGCTCGATCGGGGCGCGCACATGGCTGCCGGCGACGGCGTCGATTTCGACGAGGGATACCTCATAACCGGAGGCGCGGAGCTCGAGCCGATGGGTCCCGGCGGGAAGCTCGATTTCGACCGGGGTCTTTCCAGCGATGAGCGCGCCGTCGACGTAAACCTCAGCGCCCGCTGGGGTGCTTTCGATGAGGACCGTGGCTGGCAGAGTCGCCTTGAGCTCACTGGCTCGCTTCTTCGCAGTCTCGACCGCCTCTTCGCCCACGTGGATAGCAGCCGGGTTCGTCAAGAAGAGCTCATAGGCTCGAACGACTTCTTTGGCCGGCTTGTTCGCCTTGTCCATCGAAGCGGCGATCCAATACTCCGCGTGAGGGGAGGGGATCTTCTCGTGGGCGATGCGGAACTCGGACTCCGCCTTGATGTAGTCGGCATCGGCGTAGGCCTGTGCGCCGGCTTCGAAAGCAGATTTCGCGAGCTCGATATCTTCAGCGCTCGGTGACGCGGGCGCGACCGGGGTCACGGTCCTTGCCGTGTCGCCCTCTGACGCTGTGGCCTTCGGCTCTTCTCCGCTCCGCTGAGACTCCCCCGAGGTAACCGTTTGGGGGGCGCCTGTGGAGGTGGTTTCCGCACAGAGGTCACCCAAGAAAAGCGTCGTCACGAGTCCGACGGCCGAGAGAGACGGCCAAGCGGCCTTCCAGAGTTTTCGTTCTTTCATGTGTGCATGCTCCAGACCCCGGCTGTCGGGTCGCGCAAGTTCCTCGAAGGCTAGAGTCGATCACTCGGAAAACAAGCCTAACTCCGCTATGATCCTTCCGAAAGCGGGGATCTTCACGAGCCCGCCCACTGCTTGCCATGGAAGTGTCACAGAAGGAAGGGTCGACCCGGCCGCGTCGCTCGAGACCTGCGCCGAGTCCTGACCCGCTCGACTCGGGGTTTCCGGCGTTCGCTGACCGGTACGATCTCGAGATCCAACGCTTCATTGGTAAGAGCGCACCCCTCGCGACCCTCTCCGCACAACTCCAGGCCGCGCGGCGCGCAGGAGACCCCACGCGCATCGCCGACGTCCTGGAGCGACTTGCTCATCACCTCACGAAGCTTGGCATCGAACCGGGCCTCGCGGCGACGGCGCTCGAAGAGGCGCGAGCCGTGGGCAAACGCGACATCCTCCCGATGCTCATTGATGCTTGGCACCGGGCCGGAGATGCGGAGCGGGCGCTCGAGTACTTTGGCGCCTGGGTCGCTGAGTTCGAAGGCGGAGTGAGTGAAGAGTTTGTTCGGGACGCGCTGGCGTTCTTGATGAGAGGAGCTGACCTCGCGGCGCACCTCGGCGATCCACAACAGGCCCGTCGCGCGCTCACGCTCGCTGACGATTTGGCCCTGCGCCAGCCGACGCTCCGAGCAGAGATCCAGCGCAAGCTGGGCGCGATCGGCTTTTGGACGGGCGATCTCGACGTCGGAGCCAGCGCGTACCTTTTGGCCGCGGAGCTCGGAGAGCTCGCTGGCTCCGGCGAGGCGCCGCTCGAAGATGCTCGGCGCGCTTTTGAGCTCACTCCGAGCCGGCGTGATGTTGCCGAGAACGTCGCGCGAAGGTTCAGCACGCGCGGTCGCATGGCGGCCGCCGATGCGGTTCGACGGCTCTCAGTGAAACACGGCGGCGCGGCCGATCGCGCGACTTACCATGGGCGGCGCTTTCAAGCAGCGCTCCGCGCGAAGAATTGGGGAGAGGCGCTCGGCGCGGCGCTCGAAGCGGGTCTCGATATTGAGCTCGACCTCGAACGGACGCGCGAGGTGCTCGCACAGCCTCCTTTGGTCCCGACCGACTTTGAGAGTTTTCTGCTCGCACTTGCGCAAGGCGTGTGGCTTCCGGAGACGGAGCCCTTCGCCCAGTGGCTGCTCGGCTTGATGGAGGCGCACGCTTGCCTCTGGGGTGAAGCGGAGGCTCATGGCCTTCGCTCCCGGGCGATTCAGCTGCTCGCCCTCGACCGACCGACGTCGGTGACTCCTCCAATCTCCGAGCCGCGAGCTCGCGCTCTCAGACAGCGTCTCGCCGAGGATATCTCCCCAGAGGAGGCTACGCGCCTGCGCGATGAGATTGCGCGGAGTGAGCTGCAGCGAAGGAATTTCGAGGCGGCCTTTGAGGTGCTCGAACCGAACCTTGAAAAGGACTGTCCGGGCGCCCTCCAAGCCGCCATCGATTTGTTCATCGTGAGTCGTGTGGGGGAACGCGGGCGGGTGCGTGCTCTCTCTCGCTTGGCTCGGACGCTACCAGCCTCGGCGCGCACGGAGGTGCTCGCGGTCGCGTCATTGACCGCCGTGCTCTCGGGGGAGGGTCCTCTTGCCTATCGTTTGGCCGAGCAGGCTCTCACAGGCGATCCTGGCTCAGAGCGGGCTGTCGTCGCTATGTCTGAGGTCGCGACGACCTACCCCGCATTGGTCCCCGCGCGCTTCATTGAGGCGACCTTGGCGGAAGCTGTCACGACCGCCGAAAAGTGCTTGATCCTTTCGCGTGCGGCCGAGGAGCGGGGAGCGCTGATGCTCTCGCTCACTTGGGCTGAGCAGGCGCGCAACCTTCGTCCCGCGGATCCCGAAGCACATCGGGTCGTCTTGGGACTGGCCCAACGCGCCGAGGATGCAGCGCGGCTGGCCGACGCGATTCAGACGGTCGCTCGTGCCTTCGTCCCGCACGACCGGATCGCCGATGCCATTGAGTCGGCGCTCATCGCTCTATCGGAGCTCGACGAAGAGCGAGCTATTGGTACTGGAGAAGAGGTTCTCTCCCATTCAGGACACATCGAAGCCCTGCGCAGCGCGGTGATCCATGTCGCCGAGAAAGCGCACGCGCCCCTTCTGCTCGCTCGGGCGCTCGACCTCTCGCTCGCGAGCCGCGTTGCCGGCGACGTAGGCCTGCTCCTCTCAAAGCTGGCTCGCGCTCGCGCAGAAGCGGGCGATCTGGCTGCGGGGCTCCGCGCATGGTTCCGTTACATCGCCGAGCACGGCGGAGACCCGGAGCTTCCGGAATTCCTCGCGGCGAGCGGTGCGGTCGACGACAGCCAAGCTGATGCGGAGTTGTATCGAACGGAGGTGGAGGTGCTCATCCGCCGTCGGAAGGGCGAGCTCAAAGCCGAGGAGCTCTTCCGCCTTGCGGTACTGCGCTGGGATTTGGCGAAGGATACCGACGGAGCGTTCGAAGCGCTCCTGTCTGCCGCCCGACTCGTGCGCGACGACGGCTACGGGCTCATGTTCCACTATCTCCTCCGCTTGGCGGGCGCCACGACCGCCGCTGAGCTCCTCGAAGCACGAGCTGCCTTAGAGGACGACGCCGAACGTGCGGGGACATTGCTTGGGCTCGCGAGTCGGGGGCGCCTGCTCTCGGGCGAACGGGCGCGGGCGTTCCAGCTCGCGCAAAAGGCGCTGCAGCGGAACTCCCATCAGCCGGAGCTCTTGCTGCTCGCGGAGCGCACTCTGGCTACCGGAGAGCTGGATCGATTGGAGGCTCTCTATGACCACGTGGCGGACAACGCCTATGGCCGCTTCGGCGAGCGAGCGGTTCGTTATCGTGCGGCGCGACTTCTCGAGCGACGAGGCGGGATCGAACGCGCGTTCCGTCACGCGCAACAAGCCTTTGAAGCGGCCCCCGATGAAGGTGTCACGTTCATCCTCTTCTCGCGGATGGCGAGCGCGCTCGGAAAGTCGGAGCTGATCCCGGATGTGATCGATGCTTCGCTCAGCCGCGTGCGAGATGCGCGCACCCGAGAGCGCCTGAAGAGGAGGCGCGACGCGCTCCGCGCAAACGGTCAAAAACCAGGACTCGGGCAGGCTGAGGTTTTGTTCCGGGCGATGGCGCTGTCTTACACGCCTGAACTCGGTCAGGACCTCGAGAAGGTTCTCTCTGCGCTCCTCAGTCAGGAGGAGTCTCGTGAGCAGGCGCTCGAATGGACGAAAGAAAAGGCCCCCGAACTGCTCATCGCGCTGAGCGGCCCTGACCGAACTCGCGCCGCGATCCACCTCACACGGATCGCACTTCAGCACTTTCCGGACGATGAGTTTGCGTTCTTCTGCTTGGGCCGCGCCGTTTCGGGGAGCCTCCAGGAGGCGGAGTATGAGTCTCTGCTCGAGTTCAAGGATCGTCTGGGGACGCACAAGCAAGAGCTGCTCGAGCTCTGGGGACGGATCAAATCCATGAGTGACTCCGGTGAGCTCTTGGGTAGTCCGCTTGCGATCGTGCTCGCCGAGAGCATGGCCATCGCTGAGTTATCCTCGGAAGCCGCCGAAGTCCTCGTTCACGCCGCGTCCGATACTCCCGATGACGTGCGTGTGAGCCAGCGCGCGCGGGAGCTCGCCGAACAATCTGGGCGCTTGGACCTAGTTCCCGCGATTGAAGGGCTCTTGCCGGCTCCGCTTTGGGTCCGATCGATCTTGGACCGAATCGACAGCCTCCCGGATGAAGAAGCCGTGAACGCTCTCGTCGAGGTGGATCTCTCCACGGCTCCTCCCGAGCTCAGGGCAGAGGCCCTTGAAGCGCTCGCGCGCCGGGAAGAGAGGCTCTCGAGGTTTGCGGACGCCCGCGACACTTGGCAAGAGCTCCTGGAGCTCGACCCGAAGAACCTCGCAGCGCTCATGGGGCTCGAACGAGCAGCGGATCGCGACGATGACCACGAGGCCCTCCTCGAGATTCTGACGCGCCGAGCTCAGCTGGCGTCGGATCCTGACGCGGAACGGACGATTCACTTGCGCCGCGCGGCGGTCCTCGAGACGCACCTGGGACGGCCCCTCGAAGCGCGCCAGCTCCTCGAAGAGCTGCTCGAGCGACAAGGCGACACCTGGTCGGTGCTTCGACTCTTGGCCGACTCCTTCGAGCGCACCAGTGAACATGCGCGAGCGGCGGAGCTTTGGTCGAGGGCGCAGGCGGTGGCTGTCGACGTGGAAGCGGCGGCCGATGCGTGTTTTCGGGCGGCCCGCGCCTATTTTGAGGCTGGCGATCTATGGCGCGCCCAGGACTCCCTTCGTTATGTCGATATGGGGAGGGTAGATTGCGTCGAGCTGGGCTTGAAGGTGCATCGCGCACTTGGCGATCAGGCAGCGGTGATGGATGCGCTTACGGTCGCGGCGCGCATGAAGCGCGACGATCGTGAGTTCGTTACCAAGGCGCTCCTCGAGGCCGCCGAGATCGCGATGAAACTCGACGCTCCGGATGTGGCGGAAGGACACGCGCGGGACGCGATTCGTCTCGGCACGGACTCTCCGGAGGCTCGCCTCCTCTTGGCTCAGCTGATCGCCCGCAGAGCTCGGCCGCTGGAGAAAGCCGACGCGGAGGAGATCGCTTCTTTGCTTCCGGGGACCGAATCACTCCGTGGCGCGCAGCAGCGAGAGGTTCGTGCTTACCTGCTCGCCATCGTCGACGAGCGTCTGCGGGGAGGCGAGGCCTGCCGAGCGGATTTGCGAGCAGCGATCGCGTCCCAAGGGCCCCGTCCCCTCCTCGCCGCGGCACTTGCGCGTCGCTTAGACGACGATCCGGAGGAGGCTTTGAAGCTCTACGAGTCGGCGATGGGCGGGGAGTTTGCGGGGCTCATGAGTCGTTCCGACGTGGTCGTCGAGGCGGCTTCGCTCGCCCGCGACACCGGGCAGTTCGCTCGCGCTCAGGCTTTTCTCTCGGCGATTGCGGATTCGGAGCTGCCGCGAGGCAAGGTGGAGGAGATGCTCGAAGGGATCCGCGCTTCGCGCTCGCGCGCCGAGGAGTTCGATTCGAAGAATTGGCGCGCCTGGGCCCAGGCGCCGCGAGGGGTGTCAGACGAAGCTCGAGCTCGGGCGCTCAAAGAAGCGCGCGAAGCGGAGAATCTGGCGCGCAGTCAGGCGGCCCGCGAGGAGCGGGTGTTCTCGCCTCCTTCGGAGCCGAGCCCCAGCGAGGCAGGGAGCAGAGAGCCGTCCCATCACCCGACCTCGGACGCGAGCGCGCTCGAAATTGCAGAAGAGGCGGAGCTCGTGCGGGCCTTCGAGGAGGGGGACATCGAGGCGGGCCAGTCCCTCTTCGACATCTACATGAGCGACCGCGCCCGCAGTCGGGACGCTGTGCTCGTCGCGATGCACCTCGTCGATAAGGCCCCTTGGGATCCTGACGCGCTGAGTTGCCTCGCGACGGCGGCGAGTCGAGATGGGAGCGAAGCGGTAGCGCTCGCTTGTCGCCACTTGCTCGCTGCTTTCGGTGAGGGAGAGCCGGTTCAGCCAGTGGACCTCGCGCTCCTTGTCGGGCAGCCCGACGCGGCCAGCGCCGTGATCTTCCGGGGGGCGATGACTCCGTCGGCGGAGGCGCTCCGCATCGTTTGGGAGCATGCTGGAGGCCTGTTCCGCCGTGACCTCGCCGACTATGAGGTCGATCCTGCGGCCCGCGTGTCCCCTTCTGAGCCGGGACCGCTCCCAGAGGCGTACCGGGGGGCGAGCCGCGTGCTGGGCGTGCGCTCGCCGCTTTATGCGCGTCCAGATGGGGAGGACATTGCGATCTCCGTCCTTGTGACGATACCGCCGTCGATCCTCGTCGACGGTGCCGTTGACGCTGTGAGCGACGAGTTCCGCTTCCACCTCGGGGCGATGCTCATGGCCACCGCTCCCGAGTTCGTCCTGTTGCTCGGGAGTCAGCCGGAAGAGGCGAAACTCCTCCTCGATGCCATCTGTCAGGCCTTTGGTCCGAGTGAGCGGAGCTCCACACAAGACCCAAAGGTGGTGGAGCTATCGGCTCGTCTCTGGGAGCTGATCCCAGCCCGCGCCCAGCGTCGTCTCAACCAGCTTTGCGCGGATCCGAACGCCATGAACCTGGATCTGGCCTTCGCCAACGCGACCATCGTGCTTCGGCGCGCGGGGCTCCTCGTGAGCGGCGACATTCGCACGGCGATTTCAGAGGTTTGTGCCGCCCACCAGCTGGAGAGCCCGACGAACTGGGAGGAGCTTGCCGAGGTGGCGCGCGCGTTGCCGGAGGTCGTTGACCTCTTGTTGCTCGCGGTCTCTCTCGAGTACGCGGAGCTGAGGTTCCGTCCGGTTCCGGGGATCTGAGGCCGACACGGGAAGGAGCAGTGTGACAAGGATGTCAGTCCAAAAGGCCTCCCGCGCGCGCAGGGCTCGGGCGATTGGAGTCTGGCATATCCGTTGCTACGAACGGAGCGTGACTCCTCTGCAGAGGCTCCAGCGATGTGCCCAAAGGGCAGGAGTTCTCGCGGCTTTGCTTCTGATTCCGGATTGCGCCGCCCCCGAGCGTGACAGCGGGCTCGCCAACCTGGAGCCGCTCTGCCGGGCAAACCGCGACTGTCCATCGGACGCCGAGTGTGTTCGCAGTCGCTGCGTGAGTCGGCAGACCGAGTCGGTCCCCCTGCTGGTCGAGGTCATTGCGCCCGCGGGGACCCCGGGGCTCGCCGGTGTCGCGATCGCTCAAGAGGTCCAGTTCGCGAGTCGGGAGTTCGACATCCATCTCGGCTACTCGAGTGCCGCCGTGGTGCACCTCAAGAGCGAGCCAGTTGTCGACGATGCATGCTTGGCTCGCCTCTCGTCGCAAGAGCAAAGTGAGGAGGATCCGGTCCCGCCGTCGGCGCGGGTGACTTTTTTCCCGCGGAAACGACAGCTCAGCCTCACCGACGCGGCCCGGGTCGTGACGACGACGACTCCCTCTTTGGACGATGTCTCGCTCTCGATCACGCTGGTTCCGGGCAAGTACGATCTTTATGTCGAGCCCCTTGAGCACGATGGAGAGTGTCTTCGACCCCCCGAGCTCTTTCTGGACCAGGAGGTGACGGCGAGTGATGTGAGTCTGAGCATCCAGCTCGGCGCCCCCCAGCGCTACGATGCTCGGGTTCGCTTTCCCGCTTCGGAGGGCTCTCTCGAAGGTTGGCGATTGGATCTGGTCGATCCCGACTCCGGTCTGGCCCTGTCGAGCGGCGCTGTCCTCTCGGATCCACGCGAGGCCGAAGGAACTCTCGAGTACGACGCCTCCGTCGTCTTTGTCCCGGTCCACTCGGGGACCCCGCGCACGGAGATGGTGCGCCTGACGCCCCCCGAGGGCGTAACGGCCCCGACCCTGCTCGTGGCGCGTGGGGTCACGGAGCTCTTCCAGTCCGATCCGGCGATTGTCGATCAGCTCACCTCCCTGCCGAAGACTGTCACCCTGAGCGGGCGCGTCGTCCTGAAAGGGACCCTGGACGGCGTGGAGGCTGGCTTGACCTTCGTCCTCGAAAGTTTGTCGGGGCTCGCCGAGGGCACCTCGGTCTCCTTCTCACGGGAAGTGCGGACCGGCACGGACGGGACCTTCGAGGCTTCGCTCCTGCCGGGCACCTATCGCGTCGTGACGCAGCCCGCCTCCGATCAACTCGCCCAGTCCGAGGAGAAGTTCTCCGTTTCCGGGGGAACTCCGAGCCAGGCCGGCCGCACCATTGAAATCGCCGAACGCCGCAGCATCCAAGGGCGCCTGTTCGACTTCCGCGGCAATCCCGTCGCGAAGGCGCAGGTCGATCTCGTCCCGGTGCCTACCTTCCATCGCGGCGGTCTCGCGCTCTCGGCCTCGGCGGTTCGTTTCGTTCCGAGCGGCCTCGCTGGGGAGACCGAGTCGGACGGCCGATTCAGGCTCCTCGCAGACCCGGGACGCTTCGATATCGTGGCGCGGAACGTCACCAAAGATGCCGATTTTTCCTGGGCTTTTCGCCTGGGCGTCACGGTCGGAGACGGGGACGTGGTCCTCGGGGATCTAACGGAACGGCCGCCCCTTTTGGTTCACGGGAGCGTGAGCGCCGAGCAGACGGGGCCGCTTCCGTCAGCGCTCATCCGCGCTTATGCCTATGTGAAGGCAGGGGAAGTCAGCACGCCCGACGCGGCGGAGTACGTCCTTTTGGTGGGAGAGACGCGGGCGAACGCCGACGGCGACTATCAGCTTCTCCTCCCGGCCGATCTCGCGGCCACCGACGATTGAGGCGCTCTCAGCTCGGACGAGAGAGCCCGGGCGTGCAGTGACAGAAGATCGGTGAGTGCGCCCATCGGGAGCCTCTCACAATGCACCAGATCAAGTCACAGTGGAAACCATGAGGAATCCCGGGGAAAAGACGTTCCTCTTCCCCTTTGCGCGCTAGTCTGCAAGCAGCAGTCGGGGTAATGTAAGGCGCCGCGTGCGCCTCGTGACCTCAGCCCCCAAGTGTCCCTCTTCTACGGACTCGGAGTCCGCGGAGAGGTATTCTTGCGCGCTGCACGAAGTTTCCAATGCGCTCACCGTCATCTTGGGATGGTTAGAGCTTGCAGAGAACAGTGACTCCCGCGCCGATCTGAAGCGAGCGCTCGAGGTCGCTCGTGAGCATGCTCAGCGTGGTCAGGTGATTGCGCGACGGGCGATCGGTTCGAGCGTTGAGTCCCAGCAGGGTGGCAGGAGCGCTCAATCCATCGGGAGCTTCGCGGCGGTGTCGGTGGAACCGTCGGCGCGCGCGAAGCGCGTGAAGATTGACGTGAAGTCCGGCGCGGGGACGGAGGCGAGTCTCGATGGAGAAGCCGCCGTACTTCAGATCCTGACGAATCTTCTACTCAACGCGATCGCGTTCTCGCCAGACGACGGGATCATCTCCCTCGAGATCCTGCGCCAAGGTGACGCGGTCCGGTTCATTGTCACGGATCAGGGACCTGGCGTGCCGCCTGCGCTGCGCGACAGCTTGTTCACGTCGCGCGCTTCGCTGCGCCCCGGCGGGGCCGGAATTGGCCTGCCCCATTCGCGGGCTCTCGCCTCTGAACACGGAGGAAGTCTTGAGCTGCTTCCATCGAAAGCGGGCGCTTGTTTTGAGCTGACCTGGCCGGTGGTCCGGTCTTCTGCGCCGCAGAGCGCATTCCCGCCTGCGCTTCGAGCGGCCTTGGATGGCGCGCGCATCCTGGTCATCGAGGACGATCCTGCCGTCAGCACCCTCGTCGAAATGAGCCTCGAGGCGCGGGGCGCCGAGCTGATCCTGGCGGGCGGCTACGACCAGCTGCGCTCGATTTTGGCCGGTAAGCCGGTCGTCGATCTCGTTCTCATGGATCTCTCACCGATCATGGACGAGCTGCGCGAGGTGATCACGGAGTTGAGCGTGGTCTGTCCGGAAGCGCCCCTGGTGCTCATGAGCGGTCAGCCCGGACGGATCCCGCCGGATCTCGAGGGCGCGTTCTCGACCTGGATCCGCAAGCCTTTCGACATGGGCCAGCTGACTCAGGTGGTCGCTGAGTCGATCGCTGAGCGAACCACCCCAGCGACTGCCTGAAACGTCGAGGCGCTGCGGCGGGGGGCTCTCCGGGTGCGCGCCGAACGAGGCGCGCCGCATGAGCAGCTCTGCGGGCCTCGTGGCCCCGGGGCGTAGACTGAAACCCGGGGCGCGTCCGTCAATCAGCTGGGGAATTCGGAATGAGCAGCTCTGCGGGCCTCGTGGCCCCGGGGCGTAGACTGAAACCCGGGGCGCGTCCGTCAATCAGCTGGGGAATTCGGAAATGTTACCGGACAGTGCTTGACAATTAAGGGGGCCCGCCTAGTTTTCGGGGCCCGAGTTCCTGGCGAATTCGGCGCTCGGAGCCCTCCGTGCGCCGCTTCGGAGGGGACGAGAAACCGCGCGAAGATGGCGGAATGGCAGACGCACTAGCTTGAGGTGCTAGCGGGGTAACTCCCGTGGAGGTTCGAGTCCTCTTCTTCGCACGAGAAAACAAAAAAGGCCCTCGAAGGAAACTTCGAGGGCCTTTTCGTTTTGCCCTCCGCGCCTTGACCTGGGAGTTTTCGGCTCTTGCTGGGAACCCCGTGCCGGAGGGCCGTGGCGCGTTTGGGAGGAGCCCCTGAAGGCAATGCTCAAGCGGCGCGAGGTCGGGCGCGGCTGGGCGCGGGGCGTCTGGGCCGGGGGGAGCCCAGGAAGGAAGGGGGGAGCCCAGGACGCGCCGGCCGGACCCGCACAGGACGAGCCGTACGGGACCGCACAAGCCGCGGCCCGGGGTCAGTTGTCGATGCCGAACAGGTCTTCGAGGTCGGCGCGGGTGAGTCGCTTCTCGCCGCCCGCGTCTTCGCTGAGCACAGAGGCGACCAGGTCCTTCTTCTTCTGTTTGAGCTGCAGGATCTTCTCTTCGATGGTTCCGGCGGCGACCAGCCGGTACACCGAGACGACCTTCTTTTGTCCGATGCGGTGGGCGCGGTCGGTAGCCTGATCTTCGACGGCGGGGTTCCACCACGGATCGAAGTGGATCACGGTATCCGCGGCCGTCAGGTTCAAGCCGCTGCCGCCCGCCTTCAGGCTGATCAAAAAGACCGGGATCGTCGGATCGCTCTGGAAACGATCGATGCGCTCTGCGCGGTCAGTCGTGCTGCCGTCGAGATACTCGTACTTGATCTTGTCCTCATCGAGCGCTGACGCGATGAGCTTCAGCATGGAGACGAACTGGCTAAAGATGAGTACTTTGTGTCCGCCGGTCTCGACCTCGTCGACGAGCTCTCGGAGCGCGGCGAGCTTTCCGCTGTCGTCATGCTTGAGCTCTTTGGGCAGGCCGAGCAAACGGGCGTCGCAGGCCGCTTGGCGGAGTTTGGTGAGACCAGCCAGGATGTGGAGTTGGCTCTTGGCGACGCCGACCCTCTCGACCTCGCCGAGCACAGTGGCGCGCACCTCCCGCAGCACCTGGAGGTAAATGGCCCGCTGCTCGGGGGTCATGTCGACGATCTTGTCGAACTCGAGCTTCTCGGGGAGATCCTTGGCCACTTCGAGCTTCGTGCGCCGCAGGATGAACGGATGAATGACGGCGCGCAGGCGCGCCGCTTGCTTGGAGTCGCCCTGATCGATGGGACGGGCGTAGCGCTCCTCGAACTTCTGCAGCGGTCCGAGCAGTCCCGGACTGACGAAGTCGAAGATCGACCAGATTTCGCTCAGTCGGTTCTCGATGGGGGTACCGGTCAGGGCCAGGCGATGTCGCGCGGCGAGGGTCTTGGCGGCTTGGGCGGTCGCCGACAAAGGGTTCTTGATGGCCTGCGCCTCGTCCAAGATCGCATAGTCGAGCTTGAGCGCGGTCAGTAGCTCGATGTCACGCCGCAGGAGCGCGTAGCTTGTGATGATGACGTTCGCTGCGTGAAGGTCATCCTTCTGCTCTTTGCGCGCAGCCCCGTGCCAGAGGGCGACCTTGAGCGAGGGCGCGAAGCGCTCGATCTCTCGATACCAGTTGGTGACGACGGAGGTGGGCGCTACGATCAGCGCCCGCAGGGGTTCCTCTTTGTTGCCGTTGAGGGAGAGCAAGAGGGCGATCGTCTGGATGGTCTTGCCGAGACCCATGTCATCGGCGAGCACGCCACCCGAGCCGATCTCATTCAGGAATCGGAGCCAAGACAGGCCCTGCTCCTGGTAGGGGCGCAGGGTGGCCTTGAGGCCCCGGGGCTTTTTGACCTTCTTGATCTCGTCGAGGTTGGCCAGCTTTTCAAAGAGCGACTTGGTCGCCGCGCTGACGGTCGCTCCGTCTGCGTGCTGCAGAAGTTCTTGGACCCGGCCCGCCTGGGACAGGGGCAGCTTTCCTTGTTTGCCTGAGGCGGACAGGAGCTCGACCTCGCGGTCAATCAGGGCCTGAATGCGCTCGCGGTCGAGGGCGGCGTAACTGTTGTCCGAGAGACGGACGTACTTCTTTCCTTCGCGCAGACAGCGTTCGATTTCTGCCCGATCGACGTCGATGCCCGCCGCGTCCCAGGTGATCTTGACGTTCAGCCAGTCGACGCCGCTCGAGACGCGCGCTTTCATCGAAATCGGGGCCCGCTGCACTTTGGCGCCCGCGAGCTCGCTCGGGATGTAGAGCTTCCAAGATTTCGGCAGGGAGCGCACGCCTTCCGACCAGAAGTGGATGGCGTCTTCACCTTCGGCGGTGAAATGCTCGCCGCTGTCGCTGGGAGACAGGCCCTGGGCCAAGAGGAGCTGAACCGCTTCCTGTTGGGCCTCGATGTCGGTGCGGATGCACTTCAGCTTGCGGCGTCCCTCTTCAGGCGGAAGGAAGATAACGGGGGGCGAGATACCATCAGCGCGGACTTCGATCTCGAGCTCGCCGTAACGTGCGCGGAGTGACGCCTCGGCCTCAGTCAGCCCGCCGCCCGCGCGGAAGATGAACTCGGGGGCGATGTCGACGACATCGGCGACCTGGGACAAGTCAGGCAGGTCGGCGCCGGAGTCGAGGGCGACGCGGGGTAAGTCAGAGGTGATGAGGGTGATGAGCTCGGAGACGGGTTCAGCGATGCTCGGACTATTCAAGAGCCGGCGCAGAGCAGAAGGCGAGACGCGCTTGTCGATGGCTCGGACGATGCCTTCGTTGGTATCGATATGGTAGCCAGGCCATCCCTCGAACCAGCCGCCGCTGGTCAGGGAAAAGCTCCGACCATCTTCGCCACGCACGAAGCTCGCCTTGGCGACGACCGTGTCGCTCCCCGCCATCTCCAGCTCGAACTTCGGACGCAGAATATCGTCGGAGAAGCGCACCTGCATGAGCGCTGGCTCGAGCAGGACCCGGCGCCCGCGCAGAAGCGGCAAGAGCTCGGCGGCGTCTTCTCCGCGCACGTCGACAGCCGGATGGCGCGGGTTCCCCGACTCGTAGCGCTTGAGGAGGCGCAGCGCGGCCCAGTCGTCGGTCGGATCGATGGAGCAAAACGCGAGCGCTACGCTCGGCAGGAGCGGGACGCGGGCCTCCGTGTCGAGCACTGTGACCGTGAGGCCCCCGGAGCGGACGTGAAGGCGGAACTCGAGGGAGAGCTCGCGCTGAGCGTCTTCGGGAGGCAACCAAGCGCCGATGCCCGTCGAGCGGGCGCCGTTGGCAGGGTTCGGGACGTTCCGGATGCCCATGGCGGTGGGCGGGGTCGGCAGACCACCGCGCCTGCGACGCTCTCGGCGGCGGCTCGCCTTGCTCTGTTCCAGACGACCATTGCCGGCTGGCGCCTGGGCTTGGGGGGGCGCGGGGGGCGGAACCGGCTGGGCGGGGGGACGAGGGCCGCCTTTGGCGCGGGCCTTATTGCGCACGTGGATGAGGAGTGCCGCGATGTGTTTGCAGTGCTGTCCCGTCTTCTCGAAGGCGGGGCAAGTGCAGTGGGACGTGATTCCTTCTCCGCCCATGCGGATGTTCACGTCGTAGGCTTGGGCCTCCGAGCCTCGCACGATGCAGTTGGCTTCGGACTCTTCGAGGACCACGTTCTCGACGACCTTGCGCTTCTCGTAGTCGAGACCTCGGAGAAAAGTCCGCGCACCCAAGAGACGACGAAGACCACGGTCAGAGAGCGTTGAGAGGGCGTCAGATAGATTGGACAAGAGCTATTCTCGTTTCGAGGAAAAGATAGGGAAAGATGGGGTCGTCAGAGGACGATCGTCTGCAGGCCGGCGAGCAGCGTGCCGAGGCTGAACGAAAGCGTGAGAGCGAGCGGGCCCACGCTGGAGCGTGGAGAGGTCGGTTCGCTCGACAAGAAGCTCGAAAGCCCCACGCCGAGGAGCAGAGCTCCGAGCCACAAACCAAGCAGCAGAGGAGTCAGGATGGCTTGCGGGATGAAGCTCGTTTGAGCGAGCAGTCCGAGAGCTGTGGCCAGCCCGAGAAAGAGGAGCAGTGGCCTCCCCGCCCCGGGGACGACCCGCTCTCCAAGTTCTACGGGGCGGGTGAGAGGGGAACCTTGGGCGCTGCCTGCCGCCTGAAGGAGCTCACTTTGCCGCATTGGTTCTTCGAGGGTCCGGCGGTGGGAGGCGAGGGCGGCGGCGATCCCAAGCCCTCCGAGCAATACCAGAGGTCCGATCAGGAGCGGGGAGAGCTGCGACAGATCGTAGCTCGGGCCTTCCATCGAGAGCAGGAAGAGACCGAAGATGCCGGCTTCTGTGAGCGGTTTGTGTTCGAGGGAGTCGTCTTGGATCGCAGCTTCGGCGAGGCTCTTGTGAAGAGCGAGCCAGGCCAAGTGCGCGCTGCCGCGGCGATAGTCCGCCGCGAGCGAGGAAAGGAGCGCGACGGGAGCGAGAGCGACCGAGAGCGCGAGCAAGATCGTGGTGGCGTTCAAGTTCGGTTCGAAGAGCCGAACCGCTAGGAGCGCAACCGCTGCAAGGAGGGGCGCACGTGCGGTCATGAGCAAGACTCGACCAGACGGCACGAGCGAGCGCTCCGCTCCTCGCCTGGTCCCGAACAGCGCGGGCAGGAAAAAGGCGAGGATAGATGCGCCACCGAGCCCCAAGCTCCAGAGCAGGATGCGCGTGCGATGCGGAGCGTCGTCGTGACCGCGGGCGAGCGCGACGCTGGCCATGAGGATGAGCAGAGCGGTCCAGGTCCCACGCCCAAAGGCCTCCGCGCTCTCTTCTTGTTCGCTCGGGCGCACCGCGAGTCCGCCCATGAGCGTCGCCAAAGCAGAACCGGCGAGCACGAGGAGCAGGAACGTTCCCGCCTCACTGTCGGTCGGATCGGTGGAAGTGAGCCCTCGGGTGAACTTGTCGAAAGCGATCAGAGCAATCCCCGCGAGCAGCAGGAGCGAGCGCATCGGGCGAAGGAGCCCGAGAGCGGCGGCCGCCCCGAGATTGGTCGGGCTGGGCTCTTTCGGGCGGCTGTTTTGCAGCGTGAGGGGCTCCAGGGTCGCGGCGGCGAGAGCCACGAAAACCGCAGAAAGGGCGACCCCGGCCGCGGCCCAAGGGGCTAAGCGGATCCCGTAGGCGCTGTCGAGGTGCCCGAGACCGAGCCCCACGAGCGCTCCCGTCGCTTGGGCGAACAAGGTGGCCCCGAGGACACGGCGGGCCAAGCGGTGGACCCCAGTGGGCCCTTTGAGCTCCGTGAGCTCTGCTCCAATCTCGAGCAGGCCCGCGCTGGCACCAATCCAGGCCATAAAGAGAGCCCCGACGGCACACAGGGGGACCACGAAGAAGGGCAGGAACCAACCGTTGCCCCGCAGAGAGCCTCCGAGCGCCGCCAAACCAGCGACCACAAGGAGTGCTCCGAGCTGCAGCTTGAAGGAGGCGAGGAGCTGTCCGACAGCGGTCTTTCTCACCGCATCGAGCGCTACCTGCCCCCCCTCCGACAAGCGCCCCACCCGCACGCTTGCCTTGGCGAGACCAAGTCCGGTCAGCGCGACAACAGCGAAGAAACTAGCGAGAACAGGAAGGGCAGACATCTCTTCGAGCGGACGCGGCATCAGTTCCCTGCCGCGCGGCCCAGTTTCCTCTGGAGAGCTTTGCCCAAAGGGCGAAGTCACCAGGAAGCACGCACCGGGCTCAAATTTCGTGCTCGCGGCAGGAAACTAGCTCGAACCCCCGACCCCCTGCAACCCATTTTTGCCCCCGGGCAGCCTAGCCTAAGGGATGCGGATTTGGGCTTTTTCTCCCGAAGACCGCGCTCCGGGGCGCCCGAGGCCATCCCGGAGCAGTCTGCCGGGGGCCTCAGCCCTCTTCCGAGTTCGTCTGGATCACCATCAGATGATACTTGCCGAACTCTGCCTGACCGAGCGTGAAGAGAACCTCGACGAGAAGCCGGTAGGGAGTGGTCTCGTCGGCGATGATGACCGCCTCGGAGCTCGAGGGATCTAGACCGCGCTTCTGGCGCACGAGCTTGTCCGTCTTGCGTGCAGATTGCAGGGCGTTGCCGAGCGGCGCGATATAGAGATCGTTCGGCCCGTTGCGCTTGTTGCCCGCGCCCGCGCCCGTTTGGACCATGGACTCTCGGCTCGGCAGGGTGAGAACTTTATCATCACCCACCAAGATCTGAGTCTTCGAGACGGTGACGACGACACCTTCTTGCGACGGCTCGCCGCGGAACACCGACTTGGGAAGACGGAGATCATCGCTTTGGGGCACAGAGGCGCTCGACTCACCGAGGCTCTTCAAGAGGAACACCAGGATGATCGTCATGATGTCGAGCATCGCGGTGATGTTCAGGAAGTTGATCTCGGGCTCTTGGGCGTTCTTGCGAATGGCCCGGCGGAGCGCTGCCTTGAACTGGACCTTCGAGGCCTTCTCTTGAGGCGTCCGCGGCGGCAAGGGCGAGGTCGCCTCCGGCTGGTTTCCATAGCGCGGTTCGTCAGCGTCGCTCATTGGGCCACCTTGAAGTTTACCTTGTCGAACAGGGTCTTGCCGTCCTTGGTCGTCCGGAGCGCGTCCATGACGTTCACAAGCAGCTGATACTCCGTGCCCGGGTTCGCGCCGATGAAGACCTGATCTTCTTGGGCGTAAGCGGGGTTCGACGCCTTGAGGCGCTCCGCGCAGGCCGTCAGCCCGGCGAAGTCATACTGATTCCCTTTTTTCGGAATCGAGATGCCCGATCCCACTCCCTGACAGCCGGTGGCTACGCTGCCGCCGGAGGCCTTGAGAGAGAAGCCCTCGTTCACGATCAGGACCGTGAGGTTGAGCGTGTCAGTGGGGGTGGCGGTGCGGACACCGGTTCCCTTTGCTGCGGGCGGCGTCGTTTCGATCGTCGACGTGAAGGTCACCGCGACGGTGGCCAGCACGAAGATCAGGATGTTCACGACGATGTCGAGGAAGGGCACGATGTTGAGCTCGCCACCCTCTTCATCGGGCGCGAGCTCGCGCGGCTGACTGAGCCGTCGGATCTTTCCTCGCTGCGCTGCGCTGAGCTTCGCCATCTGCTTCGTGCCGGTAGATGTCCGTGCGAACGCTTCGCGCGAGTTAGGCTTTCGGGCGCTGGATGGTCAGGAGATTGAAGGTTCGCTCCATCACCGACTCGAGGTCGTGCTGGATCGACTTGGCTCGTGTGTGCAGGATGATGTGCACGATCATACAGAACACGGCGATGCCGAGACCGAGCGCCGTGTTGTACATAGCTTCGGCGATACCGTTCGCGAGCAGTCGCTGCTTGTCGGCCTGGGACAGGTCAGGACGAGCGATCGACGCGAAGGTCGCGATCAGACCGGACACGGTACCGAGCAGGCCGATGAGGGTTGCGATGTTCGCCAGCGACCAGAGCGCTCCAATGCGCTTCTCCGTCTCCGGCTTGAGCTCGCTCAGCTTCTCGCTGAGAGCCGCATCGATCTCTTCTTCGCCGCGGTTCGCTGCGGTCAGGCCGGCCTTCACGAGCTGGAGGATCGGATAGTCGCCCGCCTCACAGAGCTTGACTGCGCGATCGATGTTCCCCGCGAGAACCAGCTTCTTGATCTGAGCGAAGAACTCGCTCGAGTTCACCCGGTAGCGGGTGAGCTGGAACATGAAGCGCTCGATCACAATCGTCAATACAATCGCGGACGTGCACAAGTTCATGACCATGAAGGTCGGATTGTGCTTGAAGGCTTCGACCATCTGGCTCGAACCGCCCGCGCTCAGCAGTAGATGCATTCCCCTATCCCTTTCCTAATTCAGCCATCCGACCGGCCAATCAAACTAGAAACTATCGCTTTATCGAGTGAACTCGCAAGGGCAGCTCCCAGGAGCTTACGCCCTCCAAGGGTACGAATTAAGCCTGAGGATCACGCGGACTGCCGGATGCGGACGGCACTATAAGGGGCGAGAACTCTTCAAAGCAACTCGGCTTTGTCTTGCTCGTGCGTTTGGTCTCTCGGCCGAGGTGTCTTTGTGGGGATGGACGATGGGGCGGGGCGGTACGCGAGGAGGCAGACGTTTCATGATGTGGGGGCCAAGAAGGGAAGAGCACTGCGTCGACGGGCGGTCAGTGAGGCGGAGCCGAAGAGAGGTGAGCGCATGGGAGATGGGAGGGAGTCGGTCATCCGATGCGCCCGTCGAGGAGGGTGTGGGAACGTTCGCGGGGGTGGGGGTGCGCAGAGGGGCACCGACGGGACAGAAACGGGACAGAAGTATGAAAGTGAAGGGACCGTCCCCGGGTCGCCCCAGCGGATTTCACCAAGGTGGAAAGATCGTTCCAGCCTCCAAGATCGCGGATCCGCTGCATTCGCACTTGACGACGGGGGGCTGATTTCAGCAAGATTGCACAGTCCAAAATCCGGCGGTCCCCGCCAATTTGGATGTTTTTCAACAATTGCGGCTACTTGCCGGGTGTCCGGGGGCTTTTTATCCCTTGGTGTCCGGCGTCGGAGCGGCGCCACTCACTCATCCCGGCACCGTTCCACCGCACACAGCACACCAACGACGAGGATAGAAGACAAATGTCAGATGCCTGGCACCACTACCAAGAGGGCGGATGGGCGATGCACCTCATCACGTTCTGGCTCATCTGCGGCATCGCCGTGATCGTGGAGCGTTCCGTTTATCTGTTCGGCGCGACCCTGAACAAGGATGGGTTCCTGTCCACAATGCAGAAGTGCATTCTCGCAGGCGACGTCGCGAAGGCCGTGAAGATGTGTTCGGCTGCCAACGCGCCGCTCGCTCGCATCGTTCAAGCTGGCCTCGTGAAGGTCAACCGCTCGGACGAAGAGGTTCAAGCGGCTATGGACGAGCAAGCACTCATTGAAATGCCGAAGATCTCGAAGCGCACGGGTCTCCTCGCGCTCTTCGCGAACCTCGCGATGCTCTGCGGTCTGTTCGGAACGATCGTCGGCCTCATCCGCGCATTCAGCGCGGTCGGCGGTGAGTCGATCGACCCGAGCCAGAAGGCGCGAATTCTCGCTGAAGGTATTTCCGAAGCGATGAACTGCACGGCGTGGGGTCTCCTCTCGGCGATCACCTGCCTCATGGGCTTCGCGTTCTTGAACACGAAGACCCAGTCGATCGAGGACGACATCAACGAGGCGAGCGTTCGCGTTCTGAACCTCGTCGTGTCGAACCGCCAGAAGGTGAGCCTCGACGGTCTCGAGCAGGCAGCGTAGTTGTTGAGACACTGAGCGGGTCCACGGGAACTTTTCCTGTGGACCCGTTGTCTCAGCAAGGAGAGCGCAACTTCCTCGGGCTCCTCGGGTGCCCGAAGAAAGCTCGACCGCCGAAGGTCCAATCCCTCAGAGAATTAGAAGAAGCAAGGATAGCAAGATGGCTGGTATTGATGTTGGTGGTGGTCACGGAAAACGTTCGGCCAACCACGAAATTCCCCTCATCCCGTTCATCGACTTTTTGCTCTGCCTCGTGATGTTTCTGCTCGTGACGGCCGTCTGGTCGCACATGGCACGCATCGAAGCTGATGCGCGTGTGCCCGGGCCTCCGAAAGACACCGAGCAGGACAAGATCGACAAGGACAAGGAGCTTCACGTCGAGATGCGAGGGGACCGTAAGTTCCAGCTCGTTTGGAAAGAGGGCAGCACGGTCGTCAACACGATCGACGTTCCTCGTAAGCCCGTCGAAGTGGGCAGCGACGTGACCTTCCCGGACCTGGCAAAGAAGATCGATGAAGAGTGGAAGTCGCAGGGTGCTCACCGCAGTGCGGCGGACAAGAAGTTCGATCGCGCTGTGCTCCACGTCGACAACTCCGCTGACTTCGGCAGCGTCATCGCCGTTCTCGACGCCATCTACGCGCCGACCCGTGAGTTCGGGCCGACTGCTGAGAAGGTGCCCGCGTTCCAGGTAACGTTCGCTTCCGACTAAGAAAGTCTAGCTTTTATGTCAGGTAATAAGGCTCTCAGCAGATTTCACCAGCCGATCTCGGTTCCGGGACGTAGACTCCTTCACCACGTTCGGCTGAACTTCGTTAAGAACAAGGTCGTGGGTGGGGGTGGCCGTTCGGTCAACCAAGAGATCCCGCTGATCCCGTTCATCGACTTCTTGCTCTGCATCGTTCTCTTCCTCCTGGCGAGCTTCTCGGCCACCGGCGAGATCCCGCTGGACAAGAACGTCAAGTTGCCGAGCGCCCAGAACGCGGTCGACATGCTCGAGGCACCCATCGTGGCAGTCTCAGGCACGCAGATCCTCGTCGACGGCATTCCGGCCGGCAGCACCCGCGCCATCATTGACGCTGGTAAGCTGCAGAAGATCGACGAGCTCGACGCCATCTTGAAGAACAAGCGCGAGCTCTGGAAGCAGCTCAAGCCCGGCGTCGACTTCCCCGGGAACGTCATTCTCCAGGTCGACAAGCGCGTCCCCGCGCTGGTCGTGAAGAGTGTTTTCCAGACCGCCGCCTTCGCTGGTTACCCCGCTGTGAGCTTCATGGTGGGTAAGCTGGCCAGCGACGAGTAAGTCGAAACGAATCGACGAGCGAAGAGAACGCCGGCGTCCCCGCGGACCCGGCGTTTTCGCGTATGGTGCGGAGCAGAAGCAAATGGTGCGCGAACCTGGCCTGAAGGTCCTGAATCAATCGAAGCGAACTCGCCATCGACAGATGGTGACGGGGCGTGCCGCGATCGGCGGTGGACTGCCGCCGAAGCTTTTCCTGGCGGGCTTTGTCCTGCTCGTGGTCGCGGGGATTTTCTATTACCGAGCTGATGCGCGGAAGGTCGAAGAGCAGCGCGGCGCTTTGCTCGCGCAGCAACGAGCCATCGAGGCGACCCTGGGACCGAAACTCCGTCCGCTGCAAGAGAGCATCGAGAACGCCGCCCTCGAGCTGAGTCGCGATCCCTTCGAAGGCGGGCTCGTGGATCTTTCGGAGCCACTCGAGAAACTTTGGACGACGCCCTCCGTTTATTTGCGTCTCAGGCTGGAGGATGCCCGAAGCCAAGAGACGATGCGCAAGGCCGCCCGCTCGGCGCTCCGCGATGCGTTCTCGGCCTGTCTCTTCCGCGACCCCAAGGGGATTCCGTTCGGGGAAGGCAAGCCGTGCAAAGAGAGCCTCGAGTGCGAGCCAGGTGAACTCTGCACGGAGTTCGCTGTGTGCCAGAGGCCGAGCACGCCTTTCAACATGAAGCTCGTGCACAGAGCCGCCTCGGTGCTCGATGAGAGCTGGGTGGCGCAGGTGCGTGAGGCTCGGAGTGATCTGACTCTCACGGCGCTCGAGCGCATGCTGGAGAGCGTGACGCGCGTGGATGTTCCGCTCGCGATCGAGGTCCTTCAAAGGGCTCAGTTTGTCGTCGTCTTGCTCGATGAGCCGGCGAGCTTGAGCGAGCCGCCGGAGCGAGGGCCCGAGGAGACCGACGCCGACTACGCGCAGCGCATCCCTCACACCGCGCGCGCGGGCATTTGGTCCTTCAAGGAAGAGAAGTGGCTCGCTCGGCTTCGGCTGGAAGCGCGCGGAGAGCTCCGAGAAGTTGGCGCGACCAAGGCGGATTTTGGTCCGGAATCCGAGCGCACGCGGCAGCGCCAGGCCCAAGGCTGCGCCTTTGCGCTTGAATTCCAGACGAGCCTGCAGAAGGGCGTCGCTCCGAAAGACAATGAAGGCGCGGAGCCCGCGCCGGCTCCTTGATCAGAAGCTCAGAGCTCCGCTTTCGGCCGCACCTTCCCGCCCCCATCAACATGCGGGGGCTTCTCGGGGTTCGGCTCAGTTGAGCAGCTTCGTGTCTTCGGGGGGCTGGGCGAAATGGAACGCGACCTTGCCGTCGACCACGTCGACCGTGGCGATTCCTCCATGCTCGAGCGCTCCGAAGAGGATCTCTCCGCTCAGGGGCTTCTTGATTTCCTCCTGGATCAGACGAGCCAAGGGGCGAGCGCCGTTCTGCTCGTCGTAGCCCTTTTCGGCGAAGTGGGCGCGAGCGCGCTCGGTGAGCTCGACGGTCACGTTGCGATCTTTGAGCAGCTCGCTGAGCTCTTTGATGTTCTTGTCGACGACCTGGACCATAACCTCGCGGGGTAGGGGACCGAAGGCGATCCGAGCGTCGAGGCGGTTTCGGAACTCGGGGCTGAAGGTGCGCTTGAGGGCGAGATCGTCGCGTCCCTCGCTGCTCACGTTTCCGAAGCCGAGAGGACGGCGAGCCAGATCCTGTGCGCCGACGTTGCTCGTCATGATCAGGATGACGTGCCGAAAGTCTGCCTTCTTGCCGACGTTATCCGTGAGCGTCCCGTGATCCATGATTTGAAGCAGGACGTTGTAGATGTCGGGGTGGGCCTTTTCGATCTCGTCGAGCAAGACGACAGCGTGAGGCGTCTTCGTGACGGCGTCGGTGAGCAGGCCGCCGCGATCGTGCCCGATGTAGCCGGGGGGAGCGCCGATCAAGCGTGAGACCGTGTGAGCTTCGGCGTATTCGCTCATGTCGAAGCGAATGAGCTGAATGCCGAGGGTCTTGGCCAGTTGTTTGGTGACCTCGGTCTTGCCCACACCGGTCGGGCCGGTGAAGAGATAGGACCCGATGGGTTTTTCGGGGGGCCGGAGGCCGGCGCGGGCGAGCCGAACCGCAGCGGTGAGCTCCGCGATGGCTCGGTCCTGTCCGAAAACGACCTTCTTGAGGTCTTCCTCGAGACTCTGCAGAGCGGTGCGATCGTCGCTCGAGACCTGCTTGGGCGGAACCTGCGCCATGGTGGCGACGACTTCTTCGATAGCGGTGACGCTGACCTCTTCGAGGCCTCGGAGTTTGGCGAGGGCGCCGGCTTCATCGAGGAGATCGATGGCCTTGTCGGGGAACTTCCGATCGTGGAGGTACTTTTCGGAGAGCTGGACGCAGGCGTCGAGGGTGCCTTCAGCGTAGCGCACGCCGTGGAAGGACTCGTACTTCGGGCGCAGTCCCTCGAGGATGGCCCGGGTGTCCTCGAGGCTCGGCTCGAGAATGTCGATCTTCTGGAAGCGCCGCGAAAAGGCGCGGTCCTTCTCGATGTGGCTTCGGAACTCCTCGAAGGAGGTCGCGCCGATCACGCGCAGGGAACCGCCGGAAAGCGCAGGCTTCAGGAGATTCGCGGCGTCCATGCTGCCGCCGCCCGCGGCTCCCGCTCCGACCACAGTGTGCATCTCATCGACGAACAGGATCGAATCCGGACGCTTCTTGATCGCCTGCAAAATGGCTTTGATGCGGTTCTCGAAGTCGCCGCGGAAGCGCGTCCCCGCGACCAGCGCGCCCATGTCGAGCGCGAAGATCTCAGCGTCCTTGAGAGCGGCCGGTACGTCTCCGCTCACGATGCGCTCGGCAAGTCCTTCGACGACGGCAGTCTTCCCGACGCCCGGATCGCCGACCAGGAGCGGGTTGTTCTTCTTGCGACGCGCGAGCACCTGGATCAGCCGCGCGAGCTCCGTCTGACGTCCGACGAGGGGCTCGATCTTACCTTCCTTGGCGAGGGCGTTCAGGTTCGTGGCGAAGCGCTCGAGGGCGTCCTCTTTGCTTGCGTCACCGGACTCGCCGGAGTCTTCCTCTTCGGTGGACTCGAGGGGCGCCGGGAGCGCCTCGCTGCCGTCTTTGCGGGTTCCGTGGGAGATGTAGCTGACGAGGTCGAGCCGGGTGACGCCCGACTCCTCGAGGGCGCGGGCGGCGTCCGAGTCAGGTTCCGAGTAGGCGGCGACGATGACGTGCTCGCCCTTCAGCTCGTCCTTTCCGCTCGACTCGACGTGCCAGGCGGCACGCTGCAGCACGCGGCGGAGCCCCCGGGAGGGCTCCGGGATCAGCGTTGTGTCCTCGGGGACCTCGTCCTGGCTCTCAGAGATGGCCTGGTCGAGCAGCTCTTTGAGCTTCTTCAGGTTCGCCCCGGAGTGCTGAAGGGTGGTCGCGGTCTCCGCGTCGTGGGCCAGGGCGAAGATCAGGTGCTCCACCGTGATGACCTCGTGTCTCCGGCGCGTCGCCTCGCTGTGGGCGAGGTTCATGGCAATTTCGAGTCCGGTGCTGAGCTTCATGTCGACCTGTCTCAGGGGGAGGGTGGGACGACGTGGCAGAGGAGCCCGGCCGACCCTTACCATTCATAACATCATTTGGGTCCGAACCCTTCCGGCTCGGCTGTCACTTTTAACGGGTGACCGGCCTCCCGGGCCCTCTGGGTGACCTTTTCGACCTTGGTCTCCGCTACGTCCCGGCTGTAAACACCGGCGACACCACTGCCCCGGTAATGAACCTGGAGCATGATCTGGGTCGCTTCGGTTGGGGTCTTATTGAAAAGGTCGACCAGAACGGCCACGACGAATTCACGCGTCGTGTAGTCATCGTTATGGAAGACAACAGCAAAACGTCGCGGCCGAGCCGTCTCGTTTCGCTCTCGGACCGATATTTCGCTTTCGCGATCAGGAGCATCCGAATTCGCCACGCCGAATTCATCCTGGGGCGGGCGAGCCAGCCTGTCGAGAGGCTGGCGATCGAATTTCCTCAGGTCGTGGTCTTGGCAGCCTTCGGTCCGCTGTCGGCAGCGTTCTCACGCTCACGCTTCAGCAGCCACTCCGCGTTCTTCTTAGCGCGGCGCTTCTTCTGACGATGGCGGGCTCGGGCGTCTTGGGGGCTTGACATGGGCCGCTGCCTCTAGCGTATCCGCTCGTGAAGATCCAGGGAAATTTCAATGGGCGCTTGCGTGCCCGTCAATCAGAGCGGCCAGGCGGGGCGCAGCCTCTTCGACGTGCTTCTGGGCGGCGGGCCGCAGCTTGTCGTAGGTCTTTTGTAAGGCCAGGTTGTCAGCCTGTCGGACCCGCTCGTCGGCCACTCGGAGCAGACGACTGGCCACCTCGGCCTTGCGGGCGACAACTAGTCCCCCCGGAGGGAGCCCCTGGGCGATGGCGTCGGCGTAGGGCGCCTCGAAGGCATCCAAGAAATCGTCGAAGAGCTTGTCCACCACATGGCGGACGAAACCGGGACGCGTCCCCTTCAAGACCGCGAACGCTCCTTTAATAGCGAGCCCCCCGAGTCCACCTTTGTCCTGGATCTCCGCCTCGAGGACGCTGACCGCGTCGTTGACAACTTGAGCCCGCTTATCCCCCGCAGACAACTGCGCTCGTAAAGTCTCCGCCATCTTCCGAATTTCGCCCTTAGCATCCCGAACTCGCCCCGGAAAGCCGAATTTTGGTGCTCGATCGCGGCGGGCGCCTGCTCTATGTGTTCTTTCCGGAGCACCGGAACGAGGTGCGCCCATCCGCCCGATTCGATCATGAAGCTCGAGCCCAATTCCCCCGCTGGCGAGCGGTCCGCGCGCGTTCTCGTCGTGGACGACCAACGCAATATGCGGACGACCTTGTCCCTTCTGCTCCGAGGGGCTGGGTACACAGTCGATGAGGCGAGTGACGGCACATCCGGGGCCGAGCTCGGGTCTCAGGAAGCTTACGACGTCGTCCTGACCGATCTGCGCCTCGGGGAGCCCGATGGCATGGCGGTGCTTCGGGCCGTCAAGGAGGCCCAGCCCCGGAGTGAAGTGATTGTGATGACGGCCTACGGGACCATCGAGTCGGCCGTCGACGCGATGCGCCTCGGAGCCTTCGACTATCTTCAAAAACCGTTCAGCGAACAGGAGCTGCTCCTCAAGGTTCAGAAGGCCATCGAGAGTCGGCGTTTGCGCGGACAGGTCGACGCTTTCGCTCAGGACTTCCGCGAGCGTTATGGGTTCGAGAACATCGTGGGCCGCTCGCTCGCCATGCGCAACCTTCTGAGCCGCGTGGTCCGTATCGCGCCGACCGACGTGACCGTCCTCATCACCGGCGAGAGCGGCACCGGCAAAGAGCTCATTGCGCGCGCTGTTCACGCGAGCAGTCGCCGGGCGGACAAGCCCTTTATCCCCATCAACTGCGCTGCCATCAGCGAAACGCTGCTCGAAAGTGAGCTCTTTGGGCACGCGCGCGGCGCGTTCACCGGCGCCAGCACGGCGCGCAAGGGGCTCCTTGAGGAAGCCGAGGGAGGCACGTTCTTCTTTGACGAGATCGCGGAGACGACGATGCCCTTTCAGGCCAAGCTCCTCCGAGCGATCCAGGAGGGGGAGGTTCGGCGCATTGGCGACAACCGACCGATCCAGGTTGATGTGCGCGTGATCGCGGCGACGAACGTCGATTTGGCGCAAGCAGTTGAAGAGAAGCGGTTCCGGGAGGACCTCTACTACCGCCTGAACGTGGCGCGTTTCCGGCTTCCGCCGCTTCGGGAGCGCCCCGAAGATATCCCGCTATTGGTCGACTTTTTCTTGAACAAGTACGGTCAAAAGATGGGTGTGAAGGCGCGGCTCGCCGATGATGTGATCGATCGTCTCATGACCTACCAGTTTCAGGGGAATGTGCGCGAGCTCGAAAACATGGTCGAACAAGCTGTGGCGCTTGCTTCCGGGGGCGTCATCACCCTCGATGACATCTTGCCGGAGTCAAAGGGGCTCCGTGAGGCGCCGTCTCCGCGCACTCTCGCAGGCATCGTTGATGAGGCGGAGCGTCGCGCGGTCCTCGACGCGCTGAAGAGCGCCTCTGGCAGTCGAGAGCGCGCCGCCGAACTGCTCGGAATCAGCCCCACGACCCTCTGGCGGAAGATGACACGCCTCGGTGTTGTCTACGATCCGAAGCCCTCCTGAGCCGTGCGCACCGAGCTTTTCGATTACTCGCTCCCTGAAGAGCTGATCGCTCCTTACCCTTTGCCCGAGCGAGACGGCGCTCGGCTGTGTGTGCTGGGCCCCGAAGAGCCGAGCGAGGCGCGGGTGCGCGATCTGCCGCGCCTGGTCGAGCCTGGCGATCTCTTGGTCTTGAACGAGACCAAGGTTAGGCCCGCGCGTGTGTTCTGCGAGCGGCCCCGCTCCGGGAGCCAAGGGGGCGGGCGCGTGGAGGTGGTGTTTCTGCGACAGCTTGAGGCGGGACAGTGGGAAGCTCTGGCGCGGGCCAATCGACCGCTCCGCCCCGGGGACAAGCTCGCCATCGTCGAGGCAGGACTTGAGCTCACTGTTGAGAAAAAGGGGGAGCAGGGGACCATCTTCCTTCGCTCGACCGAAGACGTGGAGGAAGCTCTCGCCCGGCACGGCCAGATGCCGCTCCCTCCTTATATGCGGCGGGCAGCCGAGGATCTCGATCGCTCCCGCTACCAAACCGTGTTCGCGAAAGAGGTGGGGTCTGCCGCGGCGCCGACGGCCGGCCTCCATTTGACGCCTGAGCTTCTCTCCGAGATCGAGGCGAAAGGGGTCCGGGTCGCCCGCCTTGTGTTGCACGTCGGGCTCGGGACCTTTCGCCCCGTTTCGACGGACGATCTCGACGATCACGCGATGCACGAGGAGTGGATCCGCGTGACCGCTGAGGTCAGCGAAGCGGTGCGGCGGACGCGGGAGCAGGGCGGGCGTGTGGTGGCGATCGGGACCACCGTCGTGCGCGCGCTCGAGTCGCTCGCGGACGAACAGGGGCAGATCGCGCCGGGGGAGCGCGCGACCCGCCTCTTGATCCAACCGGGATATCGGTTCCGAGTTGTCGACGCGCTCCTCACCAATTTTCACATGCCGAAGAGCACGCTTGTCGCGCTCGTGTCCGCGCTGGGGGGGCGCGAGCGAGTGCTCGCCGCCTATGAGTGGGCCATTGCACGGAAATTTCGGTTTCTTTCGTACGGCGACGCGATGTGGATCCCTGGGAGAATGGCTGAGTGAGTCCTGTTCATTTTCGTACCATCCAGACGTCGGGCGCGGCTCGGGCCGGAGTGCTTGAGACTCGGAGCGGCGAGGTGCTCACGCCGGCGTTCATGCCCGTGGGCACTCAGGCTGCCGTGAAAGCGCTCGACAGGGATGAGGTGCTTGCGACCGGTGCGCGCGCCGTGATCATGAACACCTACCATCTTTGGCTTCGGCCGGGGGCCGACGAGGTCGAGAGCCTCGGGGGACTCCACGAGTTTTCTCGTTTGCCGTGCACGCTGGTCACAGATTCGGGAGGATTTCAGGCCTTCTCACTCGCTGAGCGCACGAAGGTCTCCGAGGATGGCTTCGAGTTCTCATCGCACATCGACGGTCGGCGCATGGCGCTGTCACCGGAGCGCGCCATGCAGGTCCAGGGACAACTGGGCGCGGACATCGCCATGCAGCTCGATGTCTGCCCTCCAGGAGATGCGCCTCGGGGCGAGGTTGCCCTGGCAGTCGAGCGGACGACGCGCTGGGCCGAGCGTTGCCTCGCCGCGCGCCGTCCGGAGCAGGCGGTGTTCGGCATCGTCCAAGGCGGCATCCACGTCGATTTGCGGGTCAGGCACGCGGAAGCACTGGGGGCGATGCCCTTTGATGGCCTGGCGCTGGGGGGGTTCAGTGTGGGTGAGGATCCCGCGGAGATGCACAGGGTGCTTCCTCTGGTGGTGCCGAGCGTGGATCCAGCCCGGATCCGCTACCTCATGGGGGTCGGCACCCCCAAAGACCTCCTGATCGCGGTGCGGGCCGGGGTGGACCTTTTTGACTGCGTGATGCCGACGCGCAACGCGCGCAACGGCCACATTTTCGTTCGGGGCGGCCGCCTCAACATCAAGAACGCCGCTCACCGCCTCGACCGACAGGTCCTCGAGGCCGGCTGCGACTGCTTCACCTGCCGAGAGGGGTATTGTCGAGCCTACCTGCGGCACCTCTACATCGCTGGCGAAATCCTCGCCCTTCGGCTCCTCTCTATCCACAACCTGCGCTTCTATGCGCGGCTTCTCGAAGGGGCACGAGAGGCGATTCTCGAAGGTCGATTCGAACGCTATTTCGAGGCCTGGTTTCCCTCGACCTAGTCCTTCCGCTAAGCTTAGCTGTCCGCCTTTGGCAAAAACCCTCTGCTCCCGAGAGGTACGCCCGAGCGGGCGTGAGCTTTGGGGCCCATGACGGAAAAGAAGCAGCTCGGTCGAATCCTCCTGAAACAACAAGCTCTCACGTCCGAAGAGCTGGAGGAAGCGCTCAGCGAATCGGGGGGGCGCCTCGCCTCACGGCTGACCGAGCAGGGAAAAATCAGTCACCTGGCTGCGCTCAAAGCACTCAGCGAACAACACGGTATCCCTGGGATCGACCTCGACCAGGTGTGCGTCAAGCTCTCCGATCTGGAGCTGCTCCCGCGGGCGATCGCCGAGAGACACTTGATCCTGCCTGTTCTCTCGAAGGGCGAGCGGCTTTTCGTCGCGATGGCGAATCCCCGTGAGAAGAAGGTGATCGACGAGCTCGAGTTCGTCACGGGCAAACGCGTCTATCCATACGTAGCCCTCGAGAAGCCCCTCCGAGCCGTCGTTGAAGAGGCTTACTCGCGCAAGGCGCGCGGCGACGACTACTACGTAGGACCGAACTGTCCTGAAGAGACCTTGGCGAAGCTCGGCATCGATAAGCCGAATGCAGATCGGACCGAGGTGGAGTTATCTCGTCCTCCGGGTACCCCTGCCATCACCGATCCGGGCCCCCCCGGCGCTCAGCCCGGCGACGATGGGGAGGGGGCGCCCTCGAGCGTCACGAACCCAGAAGGACGCAGCGAAGTGGCCGAGCCCGTCGATGAGGACTTCGGAGACCTGAACGCCGAGCTCTCGATTGTTACGGATCTGCCCGTAGCTCCTCCGTCAAAAGCGCCACCCGGCGCCGCCACGATCCTGCTGGTAGACGACGAGGCGGACATCCGTCGCATGCTCGAGAAACTCCTGAGCGGCCGTGGCTACCGGGTGCTCCAGGCGGACGCGGGTCACCTCGCGCTGCGCATGGTCAAGGAACACAAGCCGGACCTGATCGTGCTCGACGCCATGCTTCCTGAAGTTCACGGCTTCGATATTGCGCGACGCATCAAGGGCAGCCGCCGCTACGGTCACATCCCGATCGTGATGGTGAGCGCGGTGTATCGAGGTTGGCACTATGCCGAGGACCTGCGCGCAAGCTGCGGCGTGGAGGCGTTCATCGAGAAGCCCTTCAAGATTCAGGACGTCGTCGCCGCCGTCGAGAACGCGCTCCTTGGCAAGAAGGACGATAAGGAGCGAGCGGAGCAGCTCGAGGCCATGCACCAAGAGGCAGAGCAGCTTCTGCACTCAGGGGTCCAGGCCTACAAAGAGGGGCGCTTCGAAGACGCTGCCAGCATGCTGCGGAAGGGCGTCGAGATCGATCCCCTCGCGTACCGTCTCCACGTGCATCTGGGCCTGCTCTATGGCCGTATGGGACAGGTTTTTGAGGCGATCGCGGCGCTCGAAAAGGCCATTGAGATCAACTCGCGCCACTTCCCGGCCCTGAAAAATCTGGCGATTCTGTATCAAAAGGCCGGGTTCAAGAACAAAGCAGCTGAAACCTGGCACAAAGCGGCGGTCGTCGCGCCTGACGACGAAACTCGAGCTGCGGTGAAAGCGCAGCTAATGAACTTGCTTTGAAGGCCGTCCTGCCATCTGGAATTTCGCTTGTGGCCTGCGGGGGATATGCTCCTGCCCTCAGGCCGCCGCGGCCCCGCCCTTTGACCGAATCGAGATGAACTTCGACTGTCCCGCCTGTCAGGCCAAGTACCAGATTGCCGACGAGAAAGTCGCCTCCAAGTCGGTCAAGATGAAGTGTCGTAAGTGCGAGACGCCGCTGCTCATCAGCTCGCTGGGCGCTCGTCGCGCGCTCGGCGCCTCCCGAGGGAAGGCTGTGTCGATGCCGCCGGGCATGAGCATCGCACCGGGGACGAGCTTGCCTCCGGTCTCCGCGCCGCGGTCGCGCGCCTCTTCGGCGAAGGCGATGCCCCCGCCGCCCCGGGGACCTTCGCTCCCGCCGCCGTCGAGCGCTGCGCGTGCGGGGAGCCTCCCGCCCCGTCCGACTCCCATTGCGGCGCGATCCACTGGACCTTCCCTGGGTCCTGTGGCGCCAGAAGCGGGAGCGCTCGCGGTTCAGATTCGTGAAGTCGACAGCGACGAGCCGGCGCCGCCGTCTTTGCGTCGGGTCGCTTCCCGTATTCCCCTCGAGGCCTGGCACGTCGGAATCGACGGCAAAGTCGAGGGGCCTGTCTCGCGCATCGAGCTCAGGAAGTGGATGCAAGAAGGGCGCATCAACAAGGAGACACTCGCCTGGAAAGACGGGATGTCGGGCTGGGCCGCGATCGAGAGCATTAGCGATCTCGGCGATCTGCTGGAGCTCGTTCGCCCCGCTCCTGTCCCCGAGGCGCCGGTCCCGACGGGCTTCGCTCCGCCGGAGCCTGCCGCTTCGGCCCCGCTCTCCGCTCTCGGTTCATCCGCCGCCAGCGCGAGCGCCGTCCAGATCAAGGAATCGAGTGAGCCTGCCATTGCGAGCCCGATCTCTGGGTTCACGCCGAGTGTCCCTCCTACTCAAGGGCTCACAGCAGCTGCTTCTGCTCCGCGCCACGATTCGATCTGGGCCCGCGCTCACATTCGCCCGCCCAAGAAGAGCCACATCGTCTTCGCTGTCGTCGCGGCTGGTCTGTTCGGCATCGCGATGGGATTTGTGTTCTTCGGCGGCCAAGAGGTCAAAATTGTCGAGAAGGTTGTCGAGGTGAAGGTCAAAGACGGCACCAAACCTCTCGACAACGTCCCGCCGCCACCGACCGTAGACGCGGAAAATGCGCCCGAGGAAGCTCCGAAGGTCGCCGACGCGAAGGCTCCGACGGGCACGACGAAACAGCCCACCACCTCGACAACCGACACCACTGCAGCGAAGACGCCGGCAGCTCCGCTCAAGGGCCTGACGGGCCTCGATGGGCTTTCGTCCGCCGGTCCCCAGACGGGTCCTTCCGCGAACGTTGGAGCCTCTTCGAGTCAGGCGCTCGACAGCGCGCAGATTGAGAGCACCGTTTCGCGCTATCGCACCTCGGTGAAGCGAAGCTGCTGGCAGCCGGCGCTCGATGCTCGTGACAAGAGCGCGCCGAGCTCGGCTCGCGTCACCGCTACCATCACCGTGCTGAGCTCCGGTGCGGTGAAGAGCGTCACAACGAGCGGCGACCCGCCGGGGTATCGTGGGCTCGCCAGTTGTATTCAGTCTCGTGTATCGACTTGGACCTTCCCGGCCTCGAGCGGAACGACCACTGTGAACGTGCCGTTCGTCTTCGCGGCCCAGTAGCTCGAGGCGATCTGCTCATGATCCTCTACCTGTCGGGGAGCGCCTCCTCTGCCGCGTTCCTGTCAGACAGCGCGCCTTATGCGATCGTAGGTTTCATCCTGGGCTCTCTTTTGATTCGCTCGGCACGGCGCCGCTCCGAGAAGCGTCGGGCCGCGCTGGAGGCGAAAAAAAGCTCCCTCGAGCGACGAGCTGAGCTGCGCCGGGAGCGTTTGCGTTCGCTTCTCTCCTCCTACCGCGAGCCGATGGAGGACCTCGCCCGCGCTCTCGGGCGCGATCCGGAGGTGGTGATGAGTCGTTTCTCCGAGGGGTTCTTGCGCCGCGGGCGCTTCGATGAGGGGATGCTTGTGGGGCTGGGCGAACCTTATGTTTCTCTCATCGATGGCCCCGGCGGCGTCTCCGCTCAGGCTTTCGCTTTGGGCCTTCTTCCGCTCTTTCCGGGAGCGCCGGCGCTGAGCTTAGACCTCGAGCGGAGCGATGAGGCGCCCCAGTCGATCCTGTCCTCTTTAGCGGCTTGGCTCGAGGGGCAGCAGATGCGGCTCTTTTGGGGCGGCGATGACGGGAAGATCACCCTTTGCGCGGCTCTCCCCGCTGAGCTCGCGCAGCAGCTCACTCGGCTCGTCCCGCCGGATGACCCGGGGCCCCTTCGTCCGTTCGGCGACGCTCGCTCCGCATAAAGAAAAGCGTACCGGCCGCGAGGGCCGGTACGGAGCGAGATCCACGTAAGCCGGGTTCTGTGGTGCCTCGGCGGTCACCCGCCTGGGCCTGACGATCATTCCTCTAGGACTCCCGTCACCGAGAGTCTCTGAGCAGCCTACCCGAGGAGGCGATGGGCGGGTCACCCGACTCCTCTGCTTGGCCTTGCTCCGGATGGGGTTTGCCGTGCCGAGTCCGTTACCGAACTCGCGGTGGTCTCTTACACCACCCTTTCACCCTTACTGGCTCTAGGCCAGCGGTTTGCTTTCTGTGGCACTGTCCTCGAAGTCACCTTCACCGGGCGTTACCCGGCATCCTACCCTGTGGAGCCCGGACTTTCCTCCCGATCCAAACGGATCCGGCGATCGTCTGTGCATCTCGTTCGCGCCAGACCTAACACAGACATCTTGGGCCGTCACGGCGCTCGAGAACGAAGACAGGCGGGGCGCGGAGATCTGCTCCGCTGCTGCTCGGGGAGCAAACAAAAAAGGCTCCTCGAGAGCGACCGAGGAGCCTTCCGCAGAACAGGAGGAAAGTTAAACCGAGAAGGAGCTGCCGCAGCCGCAGGTCCCGGAGACATTCGGGTTTCCGAACTTGAAGCCGGAGCCGTGGACGCCTTCGACGTAGTCAATTTCGGTTCCGTCGAGGTACTGATAACTCAGAGGATCGACGTACATCTTCACACCGTTGGACTCGAAGAGCTCGTCCATTTCGGTCGGCTTGTCTTCGAAGTAGAGGTCGTACTGGAACCCAGCGCACCCGCCGCCGATGACGCGGAGGCGGAGCCCTTGATCTTGGAGTCCCTCTGCAAGGGCGATCTCACGGACCTTCTCAGCCGCATAGGGGGTGATCGAAACCATGGGTTCTTCTTAGCGCCGGCCTGAGACGCGCGCCAGGGGCTGGACGGCGCGCCCTCTGCGCTCATTTCTTGGCTTTTGCGGTCGAGGAGGCGCCGGCTGCGAGGTCTTTTAGACTGGAAGCCAAGAGGCGTGGGGGCTTCTGGGTGACGACCGTTCCAATCGCAGCGGCGCGGCTGCCCGGGGAGAGCTGGACCGGCTCGCCGTAGGTCACGCTCGCGAGGCAGGGGGAGGCAGGGCAGCCTCCTTCCACGTCGAGCACCAAGCGGCTCCCCCCGTCCAAACGCACCTCCACGACGACTCCCTCAGCTCGGACGAGGTCGCCGGGCTTCCAGTCGGCGAGCGCGACCGGGGCGGCCGAGCGCGTCTCGGCGGCTTCGAGGTGTAAAGTGGCCTTTCTTCCCACGCTCTGAGGGTGCTGGGCGACGATCTCGAGGGTCCCCGGTTTCGGCGCTTCCAGGATCAGAGAGAATTCGCCTTCGAAGTTGGCGTCGACGGTCTGGTCACCGACGGTGACCTTGGCGTTTTTCACCGTGCGTCCGCTCACGAGCAGCGGTCCACCTCGGAGTACGTGACCTTCCGCCGGGCTTGTCAGCCGGAGCGGAACAGCCCAGGCGTTGACACGGGCCTCCGTCGTCTTGGTGTGTCCGTCACGCTCGACCTCGACCGGCACGATGCGGTCGATGGGCTCGGCGGCGTCGGCGAAGCCGGAGGCCATAGCGCCGAGAGGAACATCGAGCGCGGCAACTCCATTCGTCAGGGGCGCCTCTTGCCCTTGGATTTTGACCTTGGCGCCCTCTGGTGCGCTCACTTCGATCCGCGCGTGGGGCGTATCGCTCATGAGCTCTTCGAGAGAGGTGTCAACGCGGAATGCGACCGGAACCGCGAGCGGGATCCTCTCCGGATCGCGGCCTTTGGTGGTGAGGAGGACCTCGACTTCGTTCTGCCCCACGGCGAGCCTCTTGCCGGCGCTGAGGCGGGCTTGTCCGTCGCTCAGGGGTTCGGTCGTGCCTCCGATGCGGACGGTGGACCCGGGCGGACATTCCTTACATTCGAGGACAAGGAAGTCGCCGCCTTCCGCGGTCGTCTCGAAACGGCTCACGCGAATCGCGAAGCTGGGGCGAGTCATCCAAGCGAGCCCCGCGCCGATCGCGGCGGCGCCGACCACGCCGAGCGCGAACCAGAGGGCCTTTGAACGAGTCCTCGGGGAGGCTGTGACGAGCCGAGAAGCAGGCTCAAGGGAAGCCGGGTGGGGCGGGGAGAGCTCCGGAGGGGGCGCGGACTCGGGCGAACGGAAAGGAGAACCGGCGATGCCGGGCGTCGTCGAGAAGCTGCGCGCGGAGGGAGGGAGGGGATCGCCGCTGGGCGCGATGCCGGGGCGAGCGACGCCGAGCAAGGTGCCCCCAAGAGGACGCTCCACGGGACGGGGCTCCGCAGCGGGGAGATCGGAGCGCGCGGGCATGCCGATCATCGTCGCACCCAAGGGCTGGGTGGTCGGACGAGGTTCGTCGGCGCGGATTTGGACGTTGACGGGGGCGAAGCCGAGCGTGGTCTGCGCGAGAGAAGGAACAGCTCCGGGAGCTTTCTCGGGAGCCGCGGATGCTCCTCCCGGGGCCGCTTGCGTTGCGACGGGGAGCTCGGGGGCGATGCCGACCATCGTCTTCGCCAGGGCTGCGCGACCTCCGGGACGAGGGGCCTCCTGGTTCGGTGAGAGTTCCTGTTCCAGGGGAGGAGGCAGAGGTGTGGTGGTCAGATCGAGGGTCTCGACGTGGATCGTTTGGGCGCCAGGCCGGGCGAGGCCCGGTGAGCGTTCTGGGGGCGTGACGGCAGGAAGCGTCGAGGGGGCTCGGCTCGGGTGCGCCGCGCGGTAGGCGAGCTCTTCATCACGGCTCCTGCGGGTGGGGGCGGTGAGCGTGCTGCCGAAGGGGACCGCTTCGGGTTCCGCGCCCTCGAGTGGTGCGTGGCATGCGGCGCAATGAGTGCTCTCCGCTGGGTTTTTCGCCCCGCACGCTCCGCAAAAAGGCATACCTTTCCCTAGCCCATTCCGGGCCCACTTGTCCAAACCCCTGTGCAGTCGCTCCAGAGTTTTCGGGGGAACCGGCAACCTCCCCCACTTCTGGACTTTCGCACAGGTCCCGGTTCCGCAAAGATGGACGGGTGCTGGCCAAACGCCTCATTCCCTGCCTCGATGTCCGCGACGGACGCGTCGTCAAAGGCGTAAATTTCGTCAATATTCGCGACGCTGGCGATCCTGTCGAGTGCGCCCGGCGCTACGACGCCGCCGGCGCCGATGAGATCACCTTCTTGGACATCACCGCCTCCCACGAGGCGCGCGGGGCGCTGCTCGACATCGTGGAGCGAACGGCTCGCGAGGTATTTGTGCCCCTGACCGTAGGTGGAGGAGTTCGTTCGGTGGACGACGTCCACGCCCTGCTCGATGCGGGCGCGGACAAGGTGAGCATCAACAGCTCGGCGATCGCTCGCCCGGAGCTGATTGCAGAGGTGTCCTCTGCCTGGGGAAGGCAGGTGCTCGTTGTGGCCATCGACGCGCGCCGCGAAAGTGACGGCACCTACGGCGTGTATACACACGGTGGGCGTCGGCCGTCGGGGCTCGACGCCGTCGAATGGGCCGCGCAGGCGGCGGAGCTCGGCGCGGGGGAGATTCTGCTCACGAGCATGGATCGCGACGGAACGCACGCGGGCTACGACATCGAGCTCCTGCGTCAGGTGACCGCGCGGGTCACGATTCCGGTGATCGCGTCAGGGGGCGTGGGTACCCTTGACCATCTGCGTGAGGGGCTGGTCGAAGGAGGCGCAGACGCCGCCCTCGCCGCCTCGATTTTCCACGACGGGCGGCACTCGATCCAAGAAGCGAAGCAGTATCTCAGGTCGAGCGGGGTTTTGGTGCGGGGGGAGGCGTGAGCGTTTCCATCGCCGACGTCTTGGCCGCCGCTCGAGTCGGAGAGGTCGCCCTCGTCGGCGAGGTTTGTGGGTACTTAGTGCTCGGCGCGGCCGATGCTGTGCTCGCGACAGGGGCGCTGCCGCTTCCGCGCGCCATTCGTTTGAACGAAGAGGGCCAGATTGAGGTCGTGGCGGAGCCGGCGCGTCCCGAGGTCCAGGAGAAGGTTCTTCGGCAAGTGCTCGGAGAGCTGCTCGCAGAGGTGCGCACGCCGTTCCCGAATCTCTCCCGCGTCGCGACGCGCGAAGAAATGCGAGGTCTCGCGTCGCTCGTGACAGAGCTCGAGGCGGCGCTCGTTCCTGTGAATCGGCGGGCGGCCAAGCGCTCTCTGTCTCGACTGTCTCGTGAGACGCTTCGCGCACTGCAGCGCGGTCTGATCGTGCCCGAGGTCTCTCTGCCCGCGAGCGCCGACCCGCAGCAGTCTCCCGCGAACGTGCAGGCCAAAGAGCCTCCGGCCCCCCGCGAGGAAGACGCTGTGACGCCTCATCTCGCGGTTTCGCCGGAGCTCGCAGCGCGTGCGACGCCAGCTGGGGCGGCTCTCGGACTCGCGTCCGCTCCAGCGTTCGAGCAGCAGGTCTCTTCTCCGGGCTCTCTCTTCGATCCCGCTCCCTCCGCCCCACTCGAAGCGGCTCCTGACACGACCCGCGGTGTGCCGGATATGGTTCGAAGTGAGCCCGACCCCTTCGACGACGAACCGACGATCGTCATCGCTCCCGTCGAGGAATCTCTCACAGATCTGATCGCAGAGCTGCGTGCCGCGGGCGCTCAAGTGGCGCCGATCGAGGCAGGAGCGCCCGGTGAGGATTTCGAGGTCTCTGTCGAGCTGGACGAATCAGAGGAGCCTCCCCCGGCCACCATCGCGATCCCTCGCCCTTCCTGGGCCATGCCCCCCGAGGCCGCGGCCCCGGCTCTCGACAGGTTCCGCACCGCGCGTCCTCGCTCGGACCTTCCTCCTCAGAATCCTACGCCGCTCATTCCTCCGAGCGACGGCAGCCGCGCGCCCCATAGTGACCTCGAAGGGCTGCTCTCGGCCCTCAAGCCGCCGGTCCAGCCGGAACATCTGAAAGAGACCCTGGAGGCCCTTTCGCCGTCGGAGTTTCCCGGACGGAGCTGAGCCCTTCGCTCTCTTGCCCAGCCAGCGGTCCACGCCGAAAATAGTCTTTGCCCATGCTCGCCCGAGTTTTCACCGTTACCTTGAATACCTATCGAGAAGCGGTACGAGCCCGGATTCTGCACGGATTGTTCGGCCTGGCCGTCGTGACCTTGGGCTATGCGCTCGTCGTGGGCGCCTATGCGCTGAGGAGCCACGATCGCGTCGTTTCCGACCTCGGCTCCGCCGCCATCTCGGCGTACTCGATCGTGGTGGCGGTCGTGATCACGGCGACGAGCCTGTATCGGGAACTCGAGCTCAAGACGATCTATCCGATCTTGGCGCGACCGATGCGCCGCTCTGAGTACATCATCGGCAAATTCTTGGGAACGTGGCTCACGCTGCTCGTCTTCATTGTCGCGAACGCGGGCGTGCTGCTTGTGGCCATTGGGATTCAAGCGGGCGCGGCGGGGCGTGCTCTTTGGCCTTTGCTTCTGCTCGCCACTGCTGTTTCGATCATCGCTTACAAGAAGCCGAAGCTCCGCACCTGGCTGCCGATTCCTTGCGCGGCTCTGGTGCTCGCCTTGGGAGTGTGGCTGAGCTCGGCGCAGCGGGCGGAGATGCGGGTGATCGTGCTGCAGGGAGCGCTCACCGCCCTCGAAGTCGGAGTCGTCGCCGCGCTCACGCTCGTCTTCGCCGCGTTTTCGTCGCCCTTCCTCACGGCTGTTTTCAGCCTGGCCATGGTGGTCGTAGGGAGAGGAGCGGCGACGCTCGCGGCGCTGCCCGAGCGGGTTTTCGGAGCTTTCATCAAGAGCCTCGGCGAAGGACTGGCCGCTCTCGTGCCGAACTTGATGGTGTACGTTCCGACGCGGGCATTTCTGACAGGCGAAGCTGTAGCCGTGCCGCTTTGGCCGTACATGGGCTGGGCATCGCTGCAGGCATTGGGTTGGATCGTGTTCCTTCTCGCGGGCGCGGTCCTCATCTTCGAGCGTAGAGACTTTCTGTGAGTCAGTCAGGCGCACGAAAACCTTCCTCGTCCACGCTTCTTTCGGGAGTTGCCTTGCTGCTCTTGGCGCTCCTATTGGGCGGCGGGGTTTGGACCTATCGGTTGCTCGAGCGCGGCGAACAATCCATGCGGGAGAGCGACCAGGCTTTTCATCGGGGGGCGCTCTCTGAATCGATGCGTGGCGCTGAGCTTGCTCTTCGGGCTTACGTCCCCGGTGCTCCCCACGTCCACGCAGCCGAGGACCGTTTGCGCGCCATCGCGCGTGGGGCCGAGGCAGAAGGGAAGCTGACGATCGCTCGAGCCGCTTGGGATGCGCTCAGGGTGCACGAGGAGCGGACGGATTACCCTGGGCGAGGGGCGACCCGTTATGGCGAGGAGGCGAGCGCTGCGCTGATTCGCATCGACCGTCGTCTGGCGGAAGGAGCGGGCGGACCCTGAGGCCCGCCCTGCTCGCACAGAGTCACATGTCGTAGCGGGAGCTTTGGGTTACGAGCGCCCCGCGGGGGGGACCGCGGGGAGGATTGAGCTGAGCGTGAGGGGGGCTCTTCGGGGGCGTCAGCCTGTTCGAAAAGAGGGCGGCCGGCGAGGAGCGAGACAATTTTCGTCGATGCGCCCGGAAAAAATCCTTGCGCAGGCGCAAAGTTCCTCGGGTTTTCGAAGGTTCCGAACAGCATGTCGATGAGAGGCACGTCTGCGTAGTTGTTTCTGTGGTAACCCCTCTGATGATGTCGTGAGTGACTCTCGGGCCTTTGGATGAGGTAGCCGAGCCAATGGGGAGTCCTGAGGTTCGTGTGCTGAAAGGTTCCGAGGAATGTCACAACGAAGATGGCAAATGTGGCGGCCTCGGGACCGACCCCACAGACGACAACGAGTCCCAAGCTCGTCACAAATGTCCAGCCGATCATGTCGAGGGGGTGGAAATAGAAGGCGCTTGGGACGTCGAGGCGCTCCGAGGCATGATGAGTCTGGTGGATGAGGCGGAAGAGCACGTTCGAGCCATGGAGTGCCCGATGGTAGAAGTAGCCGACCAGCTCGTAGGCGAGGACCCCGAGGGCGACCTGGATTCAGATAGGGAGTCCTTGCGCGTCGACCAGGCGGATCTTCCCAAGCTCCGCGTCCCAAAAGAGCGGGAGGTAGGAGGACACAAAGAAGAAGAGCAGGAACGCAAGGACCCCGCGGAGCCGCGCTCCCGGCACCGAGGGTAACCGCCGAGCCGGGAAAAGGAGCTCAAGGACCGTGAGGATTCCGTAAATGCAGAAAACGACCCAGCTGACCGGGTCCGTGAGGAGTTCGATGGGATGGGGCATGGTCGTCATCTAACCCAACTCGATCCCAAGCATCTGAGTCATTTCCGACAGGATCCGACCGGATCCGACAGCTTCACACTCGCGACGCCGGATGGAGCAAAAAAGTGGCTCTCCTGAGGGCAAAGGACGCGTTTTTTTCTGCGACGAACGCTCTTCCGCGCGAAACTCTGGCCCTCTCCTGTCCGATGAAGACGAGTATTGCTCTGCTCACGATCCCCGAGTCGTCCGGTTCGCTGCTGTACGGCATGGCCGACTTGTTCGTGTCGGTCCGCCGAGATTGGTCGCAGCTGGTGAAAGGATCGCCCGAACCTTCCCCTTTTGAGGTGCACCTTACCGGGCGAGCTGTGGGGCCGCTCCGTGTGGCGAACGGAATGCTTGTCGAGGTCGCTCGAACCTATGACTATTTCCCTGACATCCTCTGCGTGCCCGAAGTGCTCGTGGGGCCCCACGAAGAGCTGGGTGATCGCTTCACCCCGGAGCTAGAATACCTGCGCGCCGCTCGCGCACGCGGCATTGTCCTCGCCACGGCTTGTACGGGGGCGATTCTGCTCGCTGAGGCGGGCCTGCTCGCAGGGCACTCAGCGACCACCCATTGGCTCTGGTGCGACCGGCTCAGCCGGTATCCGGGAGTGACGGTGCTCCCGAATCAGGCCCTTGTCGTATCGGACGAAGGAAGGCTGGTCCTCGGGGGAGGAGGGACCGCAAGTGGGATGCTCCAGAGACTGTCATCCTCAATCCTTCCAAGCCAACCAAACTATCACAACCTATCGCAACTCAAGCCGCATGACGAATTAGGCGGCAACAACCTTGACACTCACCGCTTCCCCCCAACCGCGTCTCCCCGGACAGGGTCGTCGAGGAGTGTCAGGTTTGGCTCGCAGAGCACTACGACTCGCCCTCGCCGCTCGCCACCCTCATCGAACGGACGGGCCTGAGCGAGCGCAGTTTGCAGCGGCGATTCCGCCAGACGACCGGGCTCTCCCCGCTCGAGTATCTCCATGCCATCCGCATTGAGGAGGCGAAGCAAATGCTCGAGACGACCGACGACCCGGTGGAAGCGATCGCGCTGGAGGTTGGGTATGAGGACGCAGCGTTCTTCGGGCGGCTTTTTAAGCGCAAGGTGGGCATGACTCCCGCTCAATACCGGAAACGGTTTGCTGGGCTGCGCCGGGAGCTCAAGCGGGCGATCGGAGCGGAGCGCGCATCCTGACCCCTGGGGCCGGGCGAGTGGGGGAGAGCCAAGAGCGCGAGGGGCCGAGCCCCATTTTTCGCCCGAGGGGGGCGTTTCGGCTAGAGTGGGCGGGATGAATGCGCGCGATGCCGAGCTCCTGGATGGCTTCGAGCGATTCCTGCGCCTCGAAAAGCGCGCGTCCGATCACACGTGCAAGGCGTACCTGACGGACGTGCGGGCCTTTCTGGCGCACCTCTCTGCCAGCGAGTTCGAGGGCAGTTGTGAGCGAGCCGGACGCGGGGAAATTCGCGGCTTCTTGGAGCAGGAGTCCGTGCGACTCGGGACGCGCTCTTTGGCTCGCAAGCTAGGCAGCCTCCGGGCTTTCTACGGATTTTTGGCGCTCAAAAACGCGACCACTAAAAATCCGGCGCGCGCCGTGCGCATGCCAAAGTTGCACGAGTCGTTTCCGTTGGTCCTGGCCCCGGAGGTGGTCGAAAAAGCGATCCTCGCGACTGAGGAGCTTCCGCGAACTCGGTCAGGGGCCCAAGCGAGCGCGCTTCGGGATCGCGCGCTGCTTGAGCTCCTCTACGGGAGCGGCCTTCGAGTCTCCGAGGCGTCGGGCCTCACGATGAGCGCACTGTCCCTCGCGGAGCGGAGCGTCAGGGTCCTGGGGAAAGGGAGCAAAGAGCGGCGGGTGCCCTTGGGAGAGGTGGCCTGTGAGGCTCTTTCGAGATACCTCGCCGTGCGCTCTGAGCTAGCGCATCCGAAGACCGGCTATCTCCATCCTTCGCTCGTCTTCGTGAGCTCTCGAGGGGGGCCCTTTTCGCCGCGGAGGATCCAGGAGCTCGTGCGCCGGCTCGGTGAGGTCGCCGCGGGACGCGCTGATCTGCATCCGCACGCTTTGCGCCACTCTTCGGCTACCCACATGCTCGAGGGGGGCGCTGATTTGCGCGCGATCCAAGAATTCCTCGGTCACGAGAGCCTCGCGACGACCGAGCGTTATACGCACCTCTCCACCGCCGATCTTGCGCGTGTTTACGACCAAACGCACCCGCTCGCGCGCCAGAAGACGCTCTGACAGAGTAGGTCAAACCTGGTATGAGCCTCGGGCTCATGCGCGCGCGCCCCGATCCTTCCGCACAAGGCCTCCTCGACGACATTCTGAGCGTGATCGCCGCTGCTGTCCTTGCGGCTCTCGTGATGACTTCGTGGGGATCGTTCATCTCTGCGATCGACGACGCGGCGTGGGCTCCCACTTTGGGCTTGCTGGTGATCCCCGCGCTCATTCCGGCCGCGCTGGGACGTGCGGGAGCGCGATTCTTGCGGCTGTTGCGTCCCCGGCCGAGTGAAGAGGAAAGGGCGCGAGGACCGCTGACCGTCCTTGCGATCCTTCTCGCGCTCGTGGTCCTTGCTCCGCTCACGCGCGTGATCTTTCAGGCTTCGATGCCGGACAAGGCGAAGAGTGTGGTCTTTGCGGTGGCGGCGACGTTGGTGGTGGGGCTTTGCCTAGGCGGGGTCGAGCGCGCCCTCCCCATGTTGCCCGCGTCGCTCCGGCGAGGAAATCGGGCGCTCTTTTCTGGGACAATTCTCGTGGCTGCTCTGAGCGTGGGTCTGCTCGCCCTGCTCGGCACGACGAGCGGTGAAGGCCACGTGCTCGCGGTGTTTGGGGTACTGCGCCGACCCGAGCTCGATCTCAGGGGAGCGAACCTCGCAGCCCTGGCTGCTCTGCTCGCGTTTCTCTCGGTGGGAAGTGGCCCCCGGCGCCTACGGGCCCTGGGAGCGCTCCTCTCCGGCGTGTTCATTCTGAGCCTCGGCAGTGCGGTCGAGATGAGTCCGGCGACGGCGCTAGCGATCGAGCGCGGTCGCGGTCCTGCGGCGTTCTCTCTCAGCCGCTTGAGTCGCCTGTTCGACGCAGATGGCGACGGGGCGGCGCGATTCTTCGGAGGCGGGGACTGTGATGATCGCGACCCCGAGCGATCGCCGCTTCTCGTCGAGATCCCGGGCAACGGTCGCGACGAGGATTGTGTGGACGGAGACGGCGCTGTGGCGAGCCCTCCGCCTGCTCCTCAGACCTCTCCGGAGGCAGCTGCGGCTGCGAACGCCGAGGCGCTGCCAGATCGGGAATGGAACGTGCTCCTTCTGACGGTCGACACCTTGCGTTACGATCTGGGCTACGCCCGGGAAGGCGCCGACCCGCGCCTCTCCCCTGTGCTCGATGGTCTCGCTCGGCGCGGCACCGTTTTTTCTCGCGCCTACTCGCTCGCCTCTTACACGAGCAAGAGCCTCGGCCCGATGTTTTTGGGCCAATATCCCTCCGAAACCCTCCGCACCTTCGAGCACTTCGATCGCTTCGATCCGAGCGTTCCTTTCCTCGCTGAGCGGCTTCAGCGCAGAGGCATCAAGACAGTGAGCGTTCAGGGATACTGGTACTTCTTTTTCAAGGGGTACGGCTTCGAGCGCGGCTACGACATCATCGACTCGAAAGCGGCCCCTAAGGTCGTCTCCATCGAGGGCGACAAGAGCGCCAATGGCGACAAGGTCGCGGCCCAAGCCATCGAGAAGCTGGGGGAGGTCTGGGCGCAGCCGGGCCGCTCTTTCGCCTGGGTGCACTGGGTCGATCCTCACGCGGAGTACGTCCGGCATCAGGGCTACGACTTCGGGCCCGGAGAGCGCGAGCGTTACGACAGCGAAATCGCCTTCGTGGATGCGCAAATTGGGCGAGTCCTCGGGGCCCTCGACGAGAGTCCTGCTCGGGATCGGACCGTCGTGATCGTCACGAGCGATCACGGCGAAGCCTTCGGCGAACACGGCATGATTCGTCATGGCTTTGAGGTTTGGGAGGAGCTGGTGCGGGTTCCGCTGATCCTCTTCATTCCGGACGTGCCGTCGCGCACGATCACGGCTCGTCGCAGCATCATCGACATTGCACCCACGATCCTCGAGCTCCTCAATGTTCCCTGGGACGAGGCGGACGCTCTGCGTGGGACTTCCCTCTTGCGAGACGTGGAGCTCTCGAAACCCGAAGAGGCCAAGGAGCGCCCCGTTTTTGTTGACATGCCCGAGGGGCCTCACAACAAGGAGCGCCGCGCCTACTACGACGGGCACCACAAACTCGTGACGAGTCAGGGTCGCGTGCTCGGTCTCTACAACCTCGACGACGATCCGGGAGAGAAGACGGATCTTTCCAAGGATACGGAGCTGGTCGCCCGCATGAAGGCGAGCATGGCGGAATTTGTCGCAGGTCTGCGGCCGATTCCTCCGAAGAAGTGATACCTGGCGGCGGCATGGTGTGGCCTCTGCCACGTGCTTCGAGGGGACGGGTGCGGGGGCCGTCGGCTCTGCTAAGAAACTCGTCCCATGCGCTTCTCCCTCCTCGACCTGGCTGCTGTCGGCCCTTCGGAGACCATCGCTCAGACCTTCCAAGGAAGCGTCTCTATGGCGCAGCTCGCGGAACGCCTCGGCTACACCCGCGTTTGGTACGCTGAGCACCACAGCATCGCCTCGATCGCTTCTGCGGCGACGTCGGTCCTCATCGCGCACATCGCTGCTCACACGAAGACGATTCGCCTAGGAGCCGGCGGCATCATGCTTCCGAATCACTCGCCGCTCACCATCGCAGAGCAGTTCGGCACCTTAGCGGAGCTTCATCCTGGCCGGATCGACCTCGGGCTCGGGCGCGCGCCGGGCGGCGATCGTGCGACTCTTTACGCTCTGCGTCGCGATCCCTCCGCTTCCGACAGCTTCCCCGACGACGTCGTCGAGCTCCGCAGTTTGCTCGGGGACGAAAGCCCCATCCCCGGAGTGCGCGCCATCCCTGGACACGGCACCCATGTGCCTCTGTACATCCTCGGCTCGTCCCTTTTCGGGGCGGCGCTCGCGGCCCGGCTCGGGCTCCCCTACGCCTTCGCTTCGCATTTCGCGCCCGCGGCGCTCAGGGACGCAGTCGCTTTATACAAGAGCCGTTTTCAGCCCTCGAAGGAACTCGAGCGGCCTTATGTGATCGCAGGTGTGAACGTGATCGCAGCGGATACGGACGACGAGGCGAGGGCACTGTTCGAACAGACGCGCCTCATGGTGATCCGTAACTTGAGTTCCCGCGGCGGCGCTCATCGTCTCCCCGATGATCCCGAGGTTCTCTTGCGCTCGCCCCACGCTGCCTTCGTCGAGCAGATGTTTACCTATTCGGCGATCGGCGCGCCGGGCCACGTCGCCGCATATCTCGAAGAGTTTGCGGAGCTTTCGGGGGCCGATGAGCTCATGACCGTCCACCATACTCCGAGCATCGAGTCGCGCTTGCGCTCTCTTTCGCTCCTTGCGTCTACAGTAGGGCTCACGCCAGCCGAGGCCACAGCACCGTCCTCCTGACGGCAAATGCGCTGGCCCGACAGGGGCGCCGCAGGAGAATCAGAGTTTTTTTCCTTGGAGGAGCGGATGGAGCGAACCGAGGCTCAAGTTCCCGTAGCGGTGGTAGGCGACGCTGATCGATTGAGCGACCAGATAGTGGCGCTGTTCGAGCTCCGGATCCTCTGAGACGGGGTCAGAAAGCACGCTGAGCCCGAGCGGAGCAACGAGCCGGCGCAGCTCGGGGGGCATGCCTCCGACGAGGCGGACCCGGGTGGTTCCCGCTGACTTGAGGATGGACTCAAGAGCGCGCGTGGCCCGAAGGATCGTCGAGGTTCGATCGAGAGCATTCTGGCTTTCGTTCGGCGGAGGCGAGCGATAGACGATCGCGTGCGCCCCGACGTTCTCTGCCTGGGAGAGCGTGCGCTTCAGGTCGGTTTCCTTCGCATCTGAACCCACGACGACCACCACCTCGGCCGGGAGATATCGGAGCCAATTGGCTTCGCCGACCACAGGCGTGCCAGGCACCTCCGGAGGAAGCCGGGGCCCGTCGGCCCTCACAGGCGAGGGGGCCGTCTTCTGGCTCTTCGGCGTGAGCAAGGCGAGCTCTTGGACGTAACCGGGCCCTCCCGCTTTGACGCCTGGACCGAAGTTCGAGGCTTTGTGGCCACCGAAAGGCTGCCTTCCGACGACGGCGCCGGTGATGCCGCGATTGATGTAGAGGTTCCCCGCGTGCATTCCTCTCACGAACCGCTCCTGCTCCGACTCAGAGAGACCGAAAAATCCTGCGGTGAGGCCGTAAGGCGTCTGGTTCATGAGCGCGAGCCCGTGATCAAGGTCACGGGCTGAAAGGACCGAAAGGACGGGCCCGAAGAACTCTGTTGTGTGGGCGAAGCCTCCCTCTGGGACGCCCCAAAGGATCCCCGGAGAGACGAGCGCCGGGTTCTCGCTGGAGATGGAAGGACGGAGCGCCCAGCGTGCGCGCCCGTCTCCCCGCGAGAGCACTGTCCTGAGCGGACCCGACGGCGGGTGGATGAGAGGGGTCACGAAGCTCTCGAGATCCCAGGCCGAGCCTACGGGCAGGCTCGCTGCTGCGTCCCCGAGCGCTCGTCGAAAGGCCGCGTCTTCATAGACCTCCTCTTCGAGGACCAGGACGCTGAGCGCGCTACACTTCTGTCCCGCGTGCCCAAATGCGCTCTGCACGATGGCGGAGATGGCAGCTTCGCGGTCTGACAGAGCGCTGACGAAAGCGGCATTCTTTCCGCCTGTTTCCGCGAGCAGGCGGAGCTCGGGGCGCATCTTGAGGAAAAGTTGAGCGGTGGACGTGGCCCCGGTCAGGATCACCTGGGCAACCCGGGGGTCGCAGATGAGTGGGCTGGCCACCGAGTCGTCACAGGGAAGGAAGCTGAGCGCGTCCGTGGGCACTCCAGCCCGGTAGAGCGCTTCGACTCCTGCCTGGGCAACCAGGGGAGTCTCGGGCGCGGGCTTCAAGATCACCGGATTGCCCGCGGCAAGCGCGGCGAGACAACCGCCCATGGGGATCGCGAGAGGGAAGTTCCAAGGCGGGGTCACGACCGTGACTCCGCGCCCTCGGATTTCGTACCGCTCGTCGAGCTCAAGAACCTGACGCGCGTAGTAGCGAGCGAAGTCGACGGCCTCGGAGACTTCGATGTCCGCTTCTTCGACCCGCTTGCCGGCGTCTTTCACCATGAGCGCGATGAGCTTCAGGCGGTCCTTTTCTAGCTCATCGGCCGCTCGATCGAGGATGAGGGCGCGGATGCGCGCTGGGGTCTTACTCCAAAGGGGCAGGGCGGAAGCGGCGACCGTGAGGGCTTGTTCGATCTCGGGGGGGCCCGCGAGCCGAATCCGATAAGCTCTTTGACCGGGGCGAGAAGGATCGAAGCCGAAGCTCTCCTGGGAGCCGCTCTCCTGGCCTTTGATGCGCGCCGTGACGTCGAAGGAGGCGGCGTCGACCTCAGCGAGAGCACGCTTCAGGGCCGCGCGATTGACCTCTCGGGTCCAGTCCGTGTCCGCCGCGTTGTCGAAGGGCGACATGCCTTCTCCACGCACCGTGAGAGCTCCGGGAGCGCTCCGGTCTTGGCGGCGACGCGTCGGCTCTGCGCTCGTGTAGGAAGCCTCGAGGGCAGACAAGAAGCGCTTCGCTTCCCGCTCAAAAGCCGCGTCGTGCGCCTCCATAGAGAGGCTCGAGGAGAGGAAATTCTCTGCGCTCGTGTTTTCGTCGAGCCGCCGGACGAGGTATGCGATCGCAGCGGGGAACGAAGCCGCGGAGACGAGTGGAGCGTAGACGAGCACGGGACGTCCCAGCTTGGTCCAGGCGCGTCCGACGCTGTCCGACATGCCATAGAGCATTTCGAGCTCCAACATGTCCGACGCGCCGCGCTGCTCGGCGAGGAGCACCGCGTAAGCTTGATCGAAGATGTTGTGAGAGCCGAGCCCCACCTGAAGGAAGCGCGTGTGGTCTGGCTGGAGCGCGGCGCGCAAGACGCGTTTCATGTGCGCGTCTACTTCGTGTTTGCTTGGAAAGATCGGGACCTCAAGTCGATGGAGCGAGGCCTGGACCGTTTCGGCCGCGAGGTTCGCGCCTTTGACAAGTCGGACGCGGAGTCTCTCGCCTCCCTGCTCCACGCGATTTTTCGCGCCGTCGGCGATCTCTGCGAGGGCGCCGAGCGTCTCGGGGAGGTACGCCTGGAGCGCGATCCCCGCCCGCACTCGGGCGAAGGTCGGATCGAGCACTGTGCGGAGAAAAATAGCGCGCGTAAGATCGAGGTCCCGGTAGGCCTCCATGTCGAAGTAGATGAGCCTGCCATGCTCCTCGGCCGCTTCGAAGATAGGAGCGAGCTTCGACGTGACGCGGCGCACTACTTCGTCGAACGCGAGCACGCGAACTTGGCTAAAGAGACTTGAGAGCTTGACGCTGATAGCGTCGGCCTCGGCGCTCTCGAGGAGCGCGATGGTTCGTTCGACGTAGTGGCCTGCGTCCTTCTCGCCGAGCACCTCTTCGCCCAGCTGGTTCAGGTTGATGCGGAAGCCTTCGGACTTGAGGCGAACAAGCTCTTCCTGAAGCGCGTCTGCGTCGATGATGAAAGCCTGCGACTCCAGGTGGAGTCGGGCGCGGAGCGCGAGAGTGGTCACAGGCGGGACGAGACCCCCGACGAGATGGAGAGCGTCCAGCTGGGCTCGGTCGAGGGGCCCGAGACTCGCGGAAGCTTGCGTCAGGCGCGCGGCCTCCCTCGCGGCCGCTACGGTTCTTCCTGGTGATGCGCTGCGATAGGCGCGATCGGTCAGGAGGAGACCGAGTTTCTGGGCGGCCTCCGAGCGGAGGAGCTTTCCGACGCGGCGCCGCTGCTTTTCCTCGCGCGCCGATCTCTCGGCGACGGAGGTCTTCAAGATGAGCTCTGCGAGCTCGACCGCGAGCGCTCCCAGATCCTTCTCGGAAGCTCGACGGGCGCGGGCGAAGAGGTCTTCTATCATAGGTTACAAGATGGACTTGCCGAGGGCCGAGAGGACGAGGCTCACTGCGGTCCTCGCTGTTTGATTCCGGACATCGAGCATCGGGTTCACTTCCACCACGTCGAGGGCGGTGAGGAGCCCGCTATCGGCCACGAGCTCAAGGATGAGGTGCGCCTCGCGATAGGTCAGTCCGCCGCGCACCGCTGTCGCGGTGCCCGGTGCTTCACTGGGATCGAGGGCGTCGATGTCGAGGCTCACATGGACGCGGCCGGGTCCCTGGACCCGGTGGAGCGCCTCTCGGGCCACAGCCCCGATACCCCGCTCGTCGATGTCCCGCATCGTGTAAACGGCGATGCCGGCGCTCGCGAGGGCTTCCTTCTCGCGCAGGTCGAGGTCCCGAATGCCCACGAGCGCGACGTGCTTCGGATTGAGGCGTCGCCCCCGACAGACCGCCGTCAGGCGCGGATGTCCCTGACCGAACAAGACCGCGAGCGGCATGCCGTGCACGTTCCCGCTCGGAGAGGTGTCGGGCGTGTTGAAATCGCCGTGGGCGTCGATCCAGAGAAGGCCGACGGGGCCCTCCGCCATGCTCCCGGAGACGCTGCCGATAGCCACAGAATGATCTCCGCCGAGGGTGACCACGGTGGCGCCTGCCTTTTGTGAAGAGCGAACGCGGTCTCGCAAGTCCTCGCAAACCGCACCGATCACGTCGATCACGTCCCGATCGCCGACGTCTGCCGGAGAGGGAGCGTCCACGTTCCCCAGGTCGCGGGCCTCGATGCCGAGCTCTTCGATCTGAGAGAGGAGGCGCGCGTAGCGAAGCGCGGCGGGACCCACGTCCGTGCCCCGGACCGTCTGACCCAAGTCGAGCGGCGCCCCGATCAAATGGACGCGCTCGGGTCTGCGGAGGCGAGGTCGGGTCGTCAGGATCCCCTCCCACCCACGAGTGCAAAGCGCAGGTTGATCATAAAGTCTTGGACGTTCGTGACGATCGGCATGGCCTGGGCCGAGCCCCGGTTCGCGAGCTTGTCCGCGGAGAACTCCGTAATATCGACGATCGTCAGGTAGACGGGACGCACGACTCCCGCCGCTGTGACGCGATAGCTCGGCACCATATTGCCGAAGGCGATGGAGTGGAGCTGGGTCGCGAGGGTGATGACGGTGGTGGCGCGCCGTGCGTGTTCGCGCATCGCGTCCTGAGCTGCGTAGACGTCCGCGATGACTTCGGGGAGCGGACCGTCATCTCGGATCGAGCCGCAGAGGACGAAGGGCACGCCCCGCCGCACACATGCAGCCATCACACCATCGGACCCGGGCGTCTCCGCGAGGGCCTTGGCGATGGATCCAGAGCGCCGGACACGGTTCAGGACGTCGAGGTGATGATAGTGGCCTCCCGGAACAAGCTTCTGGGAGTAGACGTCTTGTCCGAGTCCGGTACCGAAGTAGCCGGCTTCGAGATCGTGGGTCGCCACGGCGTTTCCCGCGAGAAGCGCGTGACAGTAGCCGGCTTCGATGAGCTCCCGGAACGAGTCGCGGCTGTCCCTGTCAAAGACGACGGCGGGTCCCGCGACCCACACGATGTAGCCGTGGTCGCGCTCGTAGCGCAGAAGGTCGTAGAGGTCGTCGTAGCTTCGTGAGAAAGGGGTCTCTCGGGTGCCGCGGGTGCGGAAGCTGAACTTGTCGGTCGGGCGCTCGGCCTCAGAGAAACCGGTCGTGTGAACGTAGATTCCGTCTTCCCCGGACTCCGTGCGCCCTACCGCGACGAGATCTCCGGCCCGAACCCGGCGGGCCTCAACGACCTCCAGGCGGTCAGCTCCTCCGCGCACGATCACCGCGTCCATGCGGCTTTCCGGGACGAGTTTCCAACCGGTTTCTAACCGCAAGTATTCCGGATGATTCGAGGTGGCGTGAAAGCCTTCGGGGACCACACCATCCATAGGCGCAGGCTCAAAGCGAGCGCAGGGGGCATTCGACAGTTCCGGCAGGGAAAAGTCGGGCGCGTGGAACTCGGGAAGAACGAACGCCATGTCGCAGACCTCCCTGTCACGTTAGCACAAATGAGGGAACCCCGCAGCGACTCTCACTCATGGACGACTGACGCGGGCGCGGGCGCTTTCCGCACATGACAACCACAAAGGTCCGCGGGATAAGGAACCTGTCTCCTTCTTCAGGCGCTCCGGACCCCGATGCACACACAAGCCGATGGAAATCAACTCGTCCCGATCGTCACGTTGCTCGGGGCCGCGGTGCTCATGGTGCCGATATTCCGAAAGCTCGGTCTCGGCTCCGTGCTGGGCTATTTGGCCGCAGGCCTTGTGATTGGCCCCTTTGGGCTAGGCTGGTTTTCTGACCCGGAGAGCATCCTCCACGTGGCGGAGCTCGGGGTGGTGATGTTTGTGTTTGTGATCGGGCTCGAGATGCGCCCGTCGCATCTTTGGTCTCTGCGCGGCCAGATTTTTGGTCTTGGAACTCTGCAGATTGCCGCGGCGACTTTGTGCTTGACCGTGGTCGCGGCGCTCCTTTTTCGCTCCTCCTGGTCCGCGGCCTTCATCTCGGCCGCCGGTTTCGTCCTGACCTCCACGGCGATTGTGATGCAGCTGCTCGGCGAGCGCGGCGACATCGGACTCCCGCGCGGTCAGAAAATCGTCTCCATCCTGCTGTTCGAAGACCTCTTGATCGTGCCGCTCCTCGCGGTGGTCGCGCTCCTTTCGCCTGTGGTGGGAGGACAGCACGGGATCCCCTGGAGCCAGCTTGGGCTCGGGGCACTCGCGCTGGCCGGGCTCATTGCCGTCGGCGTTTGGCTTCTGAATCCTCTGTTTCGCATTCTGGCGGCAGCGCGGGCGCGGGAGGTCATGACGGCGGCAGCGCTCCTGGTCGTGCTGGGGGCGGCGCTGCTCATGGAACTCGGGGGCCTGTCGATGGCGATGGGGGCGTTCATCGCCGGAGTGCTCCTCTCCGAATCAACGTTTCGCCACCAGATCGAGGCGGACATCGAGCCCTTCCGAGGCATTCTGCTCGGTCTCTTCTTCCTCGGGGTCGGCATGTCGTTGAATCTCGAGGTCGTCGGGCAGAACTTCGGGATCATCTTGCTCGCGGTGAGCTCGATGATGGTCGTCAAGGCGCTGTGTGTGTACGGCGTCGCACGTCTCATGAAGAGCCCGCCGGCCGAAGCGCTTGACCGGGCTGTGCTCATGGCTCAGGGCGGCGAGTTTGCTTTCGTACTCTTCTCCGCGGCGACTGCGGGGCGAGTGATCGACGCCGAGACGAACGCCAATATGACGGCGATCGTCGTGCTGTCGATGGCCTTGACGCCGCTTCTGGTCCTCGCGCTCCGAGGGTTCTCGTCGAAGACCTCGGAGTCGCTCGAGGGGATCGCGCAGCCCAACGGAGAGACGGGCCGCGTTCTAGTCATCGGTTTTGGGCGCTTTGGCCAAGTGACGAGCCAGTCCTTACTCGCGCGCAACGTCGACGTGACCATCATCGATAGTGATGTCCAGCGTATTCAGAACGCCGCCAACTTCGGCTTCCGGATTTACTACGGAGATGGCACGCGGCTCGATGTCCTCCATGCCTCCGGAGCCGGCGTGGCTGAGGCGATTGCGATCTGTGTAGATGACCCGGTCGCGACCGACCGCATCGTGGAGCTCGTGAAGCACGAGTTCCCGCAGGCCAAGATCTTGGCGCGTTCTTTCGACCGGAGGCACTCGGTGCGTTTGGTCAAGGCGGGGGTCGACTATCAGATCCGCGAGACCTTTGAGTCGGCGCTCCTCTTCGGCCGTGCGGCCCTCGTCGAGCTCGGCGTGTCCGAGAGCGAAGCGGAGAGGATTGCCGGGGAGGTCCGACAGCGGGACGCCGAGCGTTTTCAGCTGGAGCTGGTCGGGAGCGATCCGCGGGGCCTCGTCATCGGGAATCTGCCCAAGACAACTCCGACTCCGCTCGTCTCACCCAAGCGCGAGACTCAGCTCTTGAATCCCGAGGAGACCCCGCCCCTCGAGCAAGAAGAGGCGAGCTAAGAGGAAGTCGTGAGGAGTTAAGGAGCGACCGCCGCGGACGTACCGAGTCCTTTTGCAGCGCGAGTGCCGAGGCCGTGCCAAGCGTCCTTGAGCTGTCCGACCTCGAAGCTTGTGACCTCCGGGGCACTCTGAAGGAGCTCCAGGACCGCTTCGAGGTCTTCGACGGTTGCGCTGCCGCGAGCGCGGGGCATGACGAAGCCCTCCAAGAGCCCATCGAGGCTACAGCCGCCTCCGAAGAGCAGGGCACGTCGCTCGACGGCGTCCACGAAGCGTTCAATGAAGGCAAGGCGGGCCTCTTTCGAGGAGGAGCTGAGCTGGGCTTGAATGGAGAAGCCGAGCTCGCGAAACTCTCCGAGTCGTTTCTTCTTACGCAATCGGCGCTTCATCGCGCTTGTTTCTCACATGAGCCCGGCGGCGTCGAGGAGCGCAAACGCGCGGGAGGGGCTCGAACATAGACGATGTCATAAGCATTTGTTCCGTGGCTTCTTTCGGTTTTCCCCAGCGTGCGTCCCGACGCGTTAGGCCCTTTCCCCTCAAGGATCTTTGCCGGCCGGAGCGCGACTGACTGCGCTTCCGATAGGCAGGGGGGCCCAGCACTTGTCCACAAAATGAGAACAGCTCGTCAGGCGGTCCGAACGAGCTGCTCTCAGGAGGCTCGGGGAGCTTACTTCTTGATGAACTTGAGGGTCATCCGATCGCTCTCGCCGATACCGACGTACTTTTCGCGATCCTGATCACCGTCAGCCAAAGACGGGGGCAGGTTCCAGACGCCCTTCGGATGATCCTTGGTGTCCTTGGGGTTGGCGTTGATCTCTGACTTCTTCTGCAGAGTGAAGCCAGCGGCCTCGATCTTCTGGATCACCCAAGCTTCCGGCAGGTAGCCGAGCTTGGCGCTTTCCTCGGGATTGGCGTCGGGATTTGAGCGATGTTGCTCGACGCCGAGCACACCTTTCGGCTTCAGAGCCGTGTGGATTTCCTTGAGCCAGGCGTCGAGCGAGCCCGCATTGACCATGCCGTGGAGGCTCCGCATCAAGAGAGCCAGGTCGACAGAGCCTTCGAGGCCGAGCTTCGGTTCGCTCGGATCGAAGATGACGGTCTTGACCTTCCCGAAGAGCTCCGGTGAGCGCTCGAGGAGGAGCTGAACGCGCTCTGCGTAATAGGTGCTCCGAGCTTCGGGGGGGCCGTTCGGGTCGGTATTGGTGATGATGAGCTGGCCCTTCTTGGCGAGGGCGGGGGCGAGCAGCTCGGTGTAATAACCCTCGCCGGGGCCGTACTCGAGGACCGTCTGGGTCGGCTGGAAGCCGAAGAACTCGAGGGTTTCGAGGGGATGGCGATCCTTGTCGCGGGCGGCATTGGCGGGCTTGCGGTATTTTGCCTTGAGCGCCGCGTCGATCGCCGCGCGGCCGCTCGCGTAGCTCTTTTCGGCGAGAGTTTTGGCCTCAGCGTGGAGTTCAGGAGTCCAGCGCGCGACCTCAGCCGTATGGTCTTCCTTGAGACGAGCGCGATCCTCCTTCAGCTTCTGGAGAGCGGCCTGGCGCTCGAGCTCTTCGGGAGTCGGCTCAGCCTTCTCTTCCGCGGCGACAGCGGCGGGCTCAGGCGCAGGCTGAGCGGGTTCCGGCTCAGGGGGGGCAGCCTCGGGCTCAGCAGGCTCCACTTTCGGACCACAGTGAGTCAGGAGCAAGGAGACAGCGAGGGCTTGCATGACGGACGTTCTGTTCATAGGCCAAGTCCTACTCATCGATCGCTGGATGTCCACCCTTCGAGCAGACTCAGGATCGGCGCTCCACGGCAGCGAGCTCAATCATGCGTTGATTTGCGGAGATTTCGCTCACCGCGGATCTTTTTTCTTCTTTTCGCGCTGCTCGTTCGAGATGCTGTAGACTGAGGGAGGGCTGATGACTCAGAACAAAACGGCGATCGTGCTCGGAGGCTCAGGCTCCGTTGGAATGGCTCTGCTCGCTGAGCTCTTTCGCGACGAGAGTTTCGACGCAGTCATCGCGCTGCTCAGGCGCTCGGTTCCGGAGGCTGTCACGCGGGCTCGCGCCGCGGGCACGCAGTACCGTGAGGAGTTGATTCCAGAGATGACGCCGGAGACGCTCAGGGCGCGCACCTTGGAAGCGGCTCGAGCAGTGGAAGGAGAGCTCATTGGCTTCAGTGTGCTCGGGATCGGCGCCGGCACGCGCAAGCTCACTCTCGATGAACACCGCGCGGTGGACGTGCGTTTGAATGAAGCATTTGCCGGCGCTTTGCGTGACTCAGGACGTGTTCACCATCTGGCCTTCATGAGCGCGGTGGGGGCCGATCCGACCGCAAGCGCGGAGGGAAACGGCGCCGCGGGGATGCCTCGTTATGCGCGAGTGAAGGGGGAGTCAGAAGAAGCGGTACGAAAGAGCGGCCCCGAGGTGGTCAGCATATTTCGTCCGGCCACTATCCTTGGTTCGAAACACACGCCAGTTTGGCTCGGCAAAGCGCTGGGGCTGATTGCCTTCATGACGCCCGGCAAGTACCAATCGGTGCGCACCGATCAGATCGCCCGCGCCATGATCGCCGTGACGAAGCGTCGTCCGGCCCATAGCGCCATCTATCACTATCCTGAGATGATGGAGCTCATCGGAGGTTCGTAGCCGAGCGTTTGGTCAGGCGAGGCGCCGGGCCACCTCAAGACCATGGCGGACGAGAGCTTGTGCGCGCGCCTCCGTCTCCGCCTCTGCGTAAACTCGGAGCTCCGGGGCGTTGCCCGAGGGCCGGAGGTGCACGATCTCGCCGGATTCGAAGGTGAGTCGGAGGCCGTCGGTCGTGTCCCGACTCTTGAGGCCTCCGAGGCCCAAGAGGCCCGCGAGCTCTTCACTGCAGGCGAGCGTGAGGCGCTCGATGAGCGCGGTGGAACGCGCGGTGGCGAAGGAGGGGTCGCGATCGCTGGCAGTGACGCGCGGGGGGAGCAGCGTGGAGAGCTCCGAGAGCTTCTTCCCGCGCGCCCGAGCCAGGAGGATCATCGCCAGGTGGACAATCACGGGGTCTCGAGTGGGCAGGGGCGCGAGCTCTCCGCCTCCCGGCACCGGGAGGGGCGAGACATGCAGGAAGCCACCGTTGGCTTCGTAGCCGACGACGCGTTTGGCTCCTTCGGCCAAGAGGTTCTGCATGCCTTCGATGACAAAAGGCGATCCGATGCGGGTGCGTCGCACCCGGTCGCTCACTCCCGAGAGCTCGAGCGCGCTGTTGCAGCTGACGGGGCAAGAAACGCCATCGGCAGAGAAATAGAGGCTCGTCAGGATTCCAGAGATATCGCCGCGGAACCACCGGCCGTGCTCGTCGGACGTGAGGGGCCGGTCCGAATCGCCATCCGTCGACACGAGGCTGAAGAGGCCCCGCTTCGGCACGACATCGAGGGCAAGAGCTACGTCTTCGGGGCGAATCGCTTCGGTGTCGACGGGGATGAACTCTGTCGAGTCGAAGAGGCGCTCCACCTCAGCACCAAGGCCCGCGTAAATTTCGTGGAGCACCTCACGGCCCGCCGCTGAGTGCCCGTAGACCCCGAGCTTGATGCCGGCGAGACAATTCTTCGGGAACGCCTCCAGGTACCGCCTGACATAACGCTCCCGTGCCGTCGAGATCGGCTCGACAAGGGGCGCCTCCGGCAGCTGGCCTGACTCGTCGAAGGGCAGGGAGAGCTCGACTTGTTGGGCGAGGATGCGCGCTTCGTCCGCTTTCGTGATCTCGCCGCGCTCGGTCGTGAACTTCATTCCGTTGCGGTCGGCGGGGATATGACTGCCGGTGACCATCACCGTGGGACAGCGCTCTTCGAGGCCGTAGAGAGCGACGGCAGGAGAGGGGATCAGACCGAGGTAGCGCACCTCGCGCCCGACGCTTTGGGCCGCACGAGCGATCGCTGAAAGGATGCGCGGAGTGCTCGGACGAAGATCGCCACCAATCGCGAGCGGGGCTCCGGGGCGCGACTCATTTTCGAGAGACTGCAGAAAGGCGAGGGTGTAGGCCGCGCACACGCGGTCCGTCATGTCGACCACGAGGCCGCGGGCCCCGCTGGTTCCGAACTTGACGCCGGAGGTTCGGCTGATTTCTTGGATCGAGATGCGGCTCGGCATGGGATTTCGTTCGGAGGGCGACGCTGTCACAGACCTTCTTATGAGCATAGGACGAATCGCGGCGGAGGATCGAACGCGGCCGCGTTGTCCTGATTTCTCCCTGGAAACTCCTCAGTCGGGCGCCTTCGCGCCTCGGCCCACGCGGCGCACTCGAACAAAGGCGGATGAGGGTTCCTCGGGCTCCGACGACGTTGAGCTACAGGCGACGCTGTCCTCTTGCATCTTCTTCACGAGGGGCGTGATGAGATCGCGAGCTTCGTCCGGGTACAGCGTGAAGCGATCGTAGTCCGGGTACCGTCTCCCGGGCTCCATGTCGGCGGAGAGGTTCCAGAAGAGCGCACCGGGACCGCCGCGCAGACGGACCACTTCGTTCCATTCCGCGTAAGCGCTGGCTCGGGCGGGACCGCCGCGCACGATGGGGCCCTCCGTCTCTTTCTCGCGCGTGGCGCGGAGGCCGTACTCTTCGAGCAAGTAGGGCTTGTCGAGGCGCGAGGCGAGCTCTTGGTGTTGTTCGATCCAATCGGCTCCGAACTCCGCCGGGAGACCCCAGTGGTCGGGGTAGAAATGAAAGGTGCCGAAGTCGATATGGGGCAGGGAGGTGAGCGCTCTGCTGTCCACACCGAAGGGCGCCTCATAGACCCACTCGGACCCCCCCTGGCTCAGAAACCCCTCATCTCCGACCGAGATCAGGTGGTTCGGATCGAGGGAGCGAATGAACGAGCTCATCTCGTCGGCCCAGGAAGTGATCGTGCTTGTGTCCCATCCATCCGGTGCGTCGAACTCGGTCATGTTGATCGCGCGGGGCTCGTTCGCCAGCTCCCAGGCGAAGATGGCCGGATCCTCGGCGTAGGGGACGCCGTCGATCGAGTTCGTTCTCTGGAGCAGGTGCGCGACCCAGTCCTTATAAGCGGATTTGACCCGCGCGTCTGTGAAGAACTCGTGGTGCTTTTCGAGGCCGAAATACACAAGGTATTGGTCCATGCCTCCGAAGTCGCGCCAGTTGTTGGTGAGGGCGAGGATCAGCTTGAGTCCGCGCTCTCGCGCTTCATGGAGCACGAAGTCGAGACGCTCGAGGCCGTCCGGACCATCGTTGTAGACAGGACGCTTGCGCTCCGGGTCCCACGCCTGAAAATGCACGCCGTTCTGGCTGCCTTCGCCGTGCACATTGCGTACGCTGCCATCGAGCGAACCTCGATCGAGGAAGGCCCAGGTGCGAAGCACCGAGAGGCCGAGAGACTGCGCCGCCGAGAGAACATCGAGGGTCGCTGAGCGGCTCAGGTAGTGCAGGTAGTAGTTGTTCGCTCCCTGAAAACAGAAAGGGCGTCCGCCGAGCTCGAAGTGCGGCATGGCCTCACGGCGGCGCTCGATGGTTCGGCCGGGCTGCGAGGGGAGCCGGGCTTGCTCCTGGGACGGAGATTCGGGCGCACGCGCTGGGGCCGGAGCCGCGCAACCCAGAGCCGAACCTAAAATCGTAGCGCAAAGTCCGAGGCTCTTCAAAAATCTGCGACCACCGGGGATCGACGGCGCTTTTTCGTCACTGTCAGCTCTCTGCATGGTCAACTCTCTGCACATGAGGCCCCGCGTTGATTGAGGCCCGCATTGAAGCGGGAGCAGAGCGCGTTGGCGAGAGAGGCGCTTTCGAGGGAGCTCAGCTGCGCAACGACGGGCGTCCGTCGCGCTGCCGGGAGACCAGAGTCTCGAGCCGTGCGGTCCGCTCCGCCATCTCCGGCAGAGCGCGCAGAGCTTCGAGCACAAGTTCGCGTCCGACCAGGTTCGCCTGATCGACGCCGAGCCAAGGTTCGGGCTCGATGAGCTGGGCGCCGCGCCAGACAATTTCGAATTGTTCGTCCGAGCGCGCTCGTCCCACGGTCGCTCGGCGCTGAATGTGAAGATTGTCGCGGACGAGGAGAGTCTCTCCGCCGAGCTTCATTTCGCTGCCTGGCAAGGCTGCGCGCACCGCTGCGCTGTGCACGTCCCCGATCCGCTCGGCGACGTCTTTGAAGAGGTGAACTTGGGCGTAAGCGGTCGCGACGGGATCCGAGAGAACCTCGGTGCGCCCGTAACGCGAGCGGAATCGATCCACGAGCGAGAAGTTCTCAGGGGTGGCGAAACTTTGGAAATAGCTCCAGCAGGCCAGGTGCCCGGTGGCTTGCCCCCCGAGCTTCGCGAGCTCGATCTCCGAAAGACTGAAGGAGAGGACCGGTGTCGTGGCTGCCCGCACCCGTGCTCGGCCCAGCGCCTGGAACAGGGCGATGTTGTCGACGCCGTTCACCGTGTTGAACACGATATCGGGGTTCTCGCGGGCGATCGTCTCAGCGACGCGGTCGAAGTTTCCTTGGCCGAGGGGCTCGTGGAACTCTCCCACAATGCGGCCACCGAGAGACTCGACGAGGCCCCGGATGAGTCGGTGGGCTGTGCGGGGGAAGACATAGTCAGAACCTACGAGGAGGCAGCGTGTGTGGCCTTGTTTCATGGCCCAGCGCACCGCAGGTTCGATCTGCTGATTGAGACAGCTTCCGGTGTAGACGACGTTCTTGCTCTGTTCGAGTCCCTCGTACTGCATGGGATACCAGAGCAGGGCATCTTCGAGTTCAACCGCCGGCAGCACAGCTTTTCGGCAGGAGGACATCCAGCAGCCGAAAATGTGCTCGACCCCGACGTTCTTCACGAGGTGTTCCGCCTTTTGAGCGAAGACGTTCGGATCGGAGGCGCCGTCTTCCACGATGGGCCGAAGCGGTCGGCCGAGCACCCCGCCGTCGCGATTGATTTCGTCGATGGCGAGCATGGCCGCGTTGACGAGGTGGGACTCGCAGAGCGCCATCGGACCTGACAGAGAGTGGATGATGCCGACGGGGATCTCCGAACCGCGCCGGCGCGAGGAACCAACCGCGACGGAGAAGCGCGCGGGAGCCGGGCTCGTTTGTTGGGCGACGATGCCCGCATCAGCGGCGGCCGCGAGCAGCTCCGCTGCCCAAACTTCGTCGAATACGACGACGCGGATCAGTTTTTCGATGCGATGAGCGGGGATGCGCGCGCCGCTTGCAGGGAGGGACAAACTCGCCGCTCGACGCGCTTCGACGGGACGCCCCAGGGTCACAAGGCTCGCCGCCTCGAGCAGGTGACCCCAAAGGGGAAGGACGCTCGCGACTTCACCTGCCAAAGGCAGCGCGCGGGCCGGAGCGTTGCGCTCCAGGAGCTCCACCAAACACTCGCCGAAGCGCAGATAGCGGGGGAGCTCGGGACAGGTCTCGAAGGCCGCGGTCACGAGGGAAATTCCTTGCTCTGCTTCGCCGAGCAGCGCCAAGACGTTGCCAATCGCGGCGCGCAAGAACGGGGAAATCCCCGCGGTGTCGAGGGCTCGGAGCGCGGATTGTCGCGCGAGGATGCGCTCTCTCCTTTGATAAGAGACGAGCGCTCGGGCCAGGTGCGCGAGGGAAGACTGCGGACTGTCGAGAACAGCGGAGCGAGCGTGCGCGTCCGCTGAAGCGAGCAGCTCGGCGCCGCTTCCGAAGGTGAGTTGTTCGAGCAGGAGCGTGCAGGCGTAGGCGGCGTGGAGCTGTCCGTGTCCGCCACCATCAGGCATGCGCAGCTCCAGCATGCGCTTGGCATGAGCGAGGGCTTCGGGGGAGGGGCCCCGGAGATACCTATAAAATGCGCGCACGCCGGCGATCGGATCGGTTTCGCTGGGTTCGCCGACCGAGCGAGTGACGGCACCGACCACCGGATCAGCGATCTGAGACGCGATGGCGTAGGCGAGTCTGTCCTCTTGGACGTGGAGGTCGATCGGATCGAGACGGATATCGTAGCGGTCCGTCCATATAGTCTTTCCCCCGTCCGGACCTTCGAGGCTAGCGGTGATGCGGACGGCGTCGCCGGCGCGGCTCAGGGTCCCGGTGAGGCAAAAATCGGCTGATTCTACGGGGCGGTGAGGGGAAGGGCGCACCACGGCGAGTCCTTCTACCGGCACGAGATGGCTGATCACGCGCCCGGCGAGGCCGCGGCAGAGGGCCTCGTCGAGAGGCTCCGAGGACATGCAGTCGAAGGTTTCGATGAGGACGACAGGAATGTTGGGGGCCCGGCGACTCTCCTCCTGTCGGGCTCCGCGCTCGATGAAGACGGGGACATACGAGCCGGTCGGCAGTCGAATCTCGAGCGGATCGTTCTGACCGGGGCCTGAGTAGTATTTCGTCAGGAAACGCCGCACCCGGCTCGCCTGCATGCGAGCTGTCGTTTCGGGGCAGGAGCGGTCGGCGTTCACGTTGAGGGCGCTGACGCCGATCGTGTAGGCCTTGAGCCCATCGCCCTGCTCGGAGAGCGCAAACTCCGTTACATATTCGAAGAATTTTCGCGCTTGGGGCGATCGCGAGAAATATTCGCTGCGAAGGATCTTCCGCAGAGCGCTGCGAACCAAATCGGGGTCGGCCGGGGGCACTCTCATCGCTTCCCCGTTTAGCGGGGATCATGTTTCGGTCTGATTTCGAGATGCCCCCCGTTTGGCACCTTGGACGTTACCGTAACGCGATCGCATGACGGTGCGTTCCTTGTGAGTTGCGTCGGACTTTCCGCATATTCGCCTTTGCCCGGCTCTCGGAAGGGAAACCAAAGGCCGCCACGCTCTTGCGTTTCCCTTCCGGGAGGCCCCTTTCGACCCAGAAAAACAGATCCACCCCCTTGTCCGCGACGTTCGACTGAAAACCACGAGGAGAAAAACTGTGAAGAAGCTGTATGAATTGTTCTCTCTAGCAAGTTTATTGCTTTTGAGCGCTTGTAAGGGGCCGGGCGAGGCTCCGTCCGCTGAGAAGAAGGAAGAGGCCCCGGCTGCCGAGGCGAAGAAGAGTGACACCGGGCCCATCAAGGTCGGCATCCTGCACTCCCTGTCCGGCACGATGGCCATCAGCGAGACCTCCCTCAAGGACGTGGCCCTGATGACGATCGAGTCGATCAACAAGAAGGGCGGCGTGCTCGGCCGCCAGCTCGAGCCCGTCGTCGTCGACCCGGCGTCCAACTGGCCGCTGTTCGCTGAGAAGGCCCGTGAGCTGATCCAGCAGGATGTGGCGGTCGTCTTCGGGTGTTGGACGAGCGTTTCGCGCAAGTCCGTCCTGCCCGTGTTCGAAGAGCTGAACGGTTTGCTCTTCTATCCCGTCCAGTACGAAGGTGAGGAGTCGAGCTTCAACGTGTTTTATACGGGCGCAGCCCCGAACCAGCAGGCGATTCCGGCCGTCGAGTACCTCATGAGCGAGGCCGGTGGTGGCGCGAAGCGCTGGGTTCTGCTCGGCACCGACTACGTCTACCCCCGTACGACGAACAAGATCCTTCGTTACTTCTTGAAGTCGAAGGGCGTGGACGAGGCTGACATCATGGAGGAGTACACCCCCTTCGGTCACACCGACTACCAGACGATCGTGAGCAACATCAAGAAGTTCGCGGCTGGTAAGCGGACGGCGGTGGTCTCGACCATCAACGGTGACTCGAACGTGCCCTTCTACAAGGAGCTCGCGAACCAGGGCCTCAAGGCTACCGACATTCCCGTCGTCGCCTTCTCGGTCGGCGAAGAAGAGCTGCGCGGTATCGATACCAAGCCCCTCGAAGGCCACCTCGCTGCTTGGAACTACTTCATGTCGATCGACACGCCTGAGAACGCTGAGTTCATCCGGGAGTGGAAGGAGTACGCCAAGGCAAAGAACCTGCCTGACGCCGAGAAGCGCGTAACGAATGACCCGATGGAGGCAACCTACGTCGGCATCAAGATGTGGGCACAGGCTGCGCTCCAAGCGGGCACCACGGACATCAACGCCGTGCGCCAGGCGATCGGTGGCCAGGTCGTCAAGGCTCCGAGCGGCTTCGAGCTGACGATGGACGGAAAGAATCACCACCTGCACAAGCCGGTCTACATCGGCGAGATCAAGGGTGACGGTCAGTTCAACATCGTGTGGAAGACCGAGGGCCCGATCCGCGCCGAGCCCTGGAGCAAGTACGTTCCTGAGAGCCAGAACAAGGTCGCCGATTGGTCCTTCCCCTGGCTCTGCGGCAACTGCGAGCAGGCCAAAGCCGCACCGTTCTGACCTTTCTCTGGTTGGGGGCCAACTGGCGGACGCGGACGGTTCGCCAGTTGGCCATCAACGATTGTCGACCCTGTCAAGAAAACGCCCCGAGGACTCTCTGGGCTCGGAACTTCGGATGTCTATGAAGCTCGTCACCTTCCGGCTCTTCTTACTCCTGTTGATCGCTGCCTCAGCCCTGACGGGCTCCGCCTTCGCGGATGAAGCAAGGCCTGATGTCTCGGGTCTGGGATCGGAAGATCTCGCTGAGGTGACGCGGGCCATCGTGAGCATCGGCAAGAGCTCTTCCCCCGAAGCCATCGAAATTCTCTCCGCCCTCGAGGCGGGTCAAATCGAGCGCGACAGCGCTCGTCGCGTTTTTCTGAGGAAGGAGTCTGGAGAGCTGGTCCCGCTCACTGGCGGCTCGCCCGAAGGAACGACGAAGAAGGTCACGCTGAACAACGTTGCGCGCCGCACGCTCGGAGAGACCTTGGCGCGCCTGAGTTTGACCGCGTCCGACGTGAACGTGCGCAGAGCCGCCGCGGAACGACTTGCGGACCAACCGGATCCGGAGACCGTGGAGTTCATCCGGAGCCTCGTCGAGGCTGAAAAGGACGCAAAGACGAAGGGCTTCATGGACCTCGCCATCGCGAAGGTCGATCTTCGAAGTCCCGATCGAGCCCGACGGCTCGCCGCTGCCAAGGCCATCATCGCTTCGGAGGACATCAGCCTGGTCGCAGAGCTCAAGGCTATCGTCGGAAAAGGACCGAACTCGTACATCGAGCCTGACCCCGAAGTGCGGCGCGAGTTCTCGCGCGCCCTTTCCACAGTGGAACGGCGCATCGTCAAGATCAACGCCATCTCGAACACTATCTACGGCTTGAGCCTCGGAAGCGTCCTCCTGCTCGCCGCGCTCGGCCTCGCGATCACCTTCGGTCTCATGAGAGTCATCAACATGGCTCACGGTGAGATGTTGATGCTCGGGGCTTATGCGACATTCTTCGTCCGGGAGCGGCTCGTCGCGATCGGACCCGAGATCACCGAATGGTACCTCTTGTTCGCCATTCCCTTCGCCTTTGCCGTGACGTTTGGAGCGGGCGTCTTGCTGGAGCGACTTGTCATCCGCCATCTCTACGGTCGTCCCCTCGAGACACTCTTGGCGACCTGGGGCCTCAGTCTGATTCTGATCCAGGCCGTGCGGCTCGTCTTCGGAGCCCAGAACGTCGCCGTCGCGAACCCTGAGTGGCTCTCAGGTGGGTTCGAGTTGATGCCGGCGCTGGTGGTTCCATACAGCCGGATCGCTGTCCTCCTTTTTACCGCGATCGTCGTCTTGTTCGTCGCGTATATCCTTCGGGGGACCTCGATTGGATTGCGCGTTCGCTCCGTGACCCAGAACCGCGAGACCGCCGCGGCGCTTGGTATTCCGACTCGGCGCGTCGATACCCTGACGTTCGGCCTCGGCTCTGGTCTGGCGGGACTCGGCGGGGTCGCCCTGTCTCAGCTCGGCAATGTGGGCCCCGAGCTCGGTCAACAGCACATCATCGATTCGTTCGTCGTCGTCGTGCTCGGCGGCGTCGGGAACATTCTCGGCACCGTGATTGCAGGATTCGGGCTCGGCATTGCCAACAAGCTACTGGAGCCGAGTGTGGGCGCTGTGCTCGGCAAGATCTTCCTGCTTGTGATCTTGATCCTGTTCATTCAAATCAGGCCTCAAGGCCTCTTCGCTCAAAAAGGGAGAGCAGCAGAGAGCGCTTGACCCTCTCTTGTCAGGAGACTCATGAAGAGCCGACTCTTAGAAATCCATGGCCCGCGCGGATGGGCGATATGGGGCGCGTTGATGATCATCTTCGCCTTCATCGTCCCCTCGCTCGTGCCTGAGCAATATGCCCTCATTCTCGGGAAATACTGCTGCTTTGCCATGGTCGCGCTGGCCGTTGACCTGGTCTGGGGCTTCGCGGGGATCTTGAGCCTTGGACACTGCCTCTTCTTCGCGCTCGGAGGCTACGCGATGGGCATGTACTTGCTCCGCTCGGTCGGAACGAGCGGCGTGTATCGCAGCGAGCTTCCGGACTTTATGGTGTTCCTCGACTGGAAGGAGCTCCCCTGGTTCTGGCGCGGCTTTGACAACTTCTGGTTCGCGCTCTCGATGGCGGTGCTCGTGCCTGGCTTCGTAGGCTTTGTGTTCGGGTACTTCGCCTTCCGTTCGCGGATCAAGGGCGTCTACTTCTCGATCATCACCCAAGCGCTGACGTACGCGGCCATGCTCTTGTTCTTCCGCAATGAGACGGGCTTCGGCGGCAACAATGGACTCACCGACTTCAAGACGATGTACGGGTATTCGCTCCGTGATCCGTCTACGAAGGCCTTCCTCTTCTCTTTGAGCGTGATCGCGCTCGGTCTCGCTTACCTGTCCTGTCGCTTTCTGGTGACAAGCAAGTACGGCGCGGTGCTCCGGGCGGTTCGCGACGATGAGCCGAAGACGCGCTTTACTGGCTACAATACGCTGAACTACAAGTGGTTCGCCTGGACCTTCTCGACGATGCTCTGCGGCATCGCGGGCGCGCTCTACGTGCCCCAAGTCGGCATCATCAACCCGAGTGAGATGCAGCCTTCGAACTCGATCGAGGCGGTGATCTGGGTCGCTACGGGAGGGCGAGGGACGCTGCTCGGCCCGATTCTTGGCGCGTTTCTCGTGAGCGGTTCGAAGAGCGTGCTCACGGCAGCCGTGCCTGATCTCTGGCTGTTTTTCCTCGGCGCACTGTTCGTGGTCGTCACGCTGCTTCTCCCGCGTGGCATCGCAGGGCTGGCCCAAGGCCCGCTCAGGAAGAAGGCACATGGTCACTGAAACGCTCACTGCCCCTCCTTCGAGTCCGCCCGCGGCGCGCCGCGAGAAGAGCTCCGATCGTCCGAGTCCGCGTAAGGTCAGCGATGAGCGAGCTCAGCAAATCCGCGAAAAGCGGAAGAAGGCCCTGCTCTGCGTGGACGACATTTCGGTCTCTTTCGACGGGTTCAAGGCCCTGACCGACCTCACGCTGATCCTCGACAAGGGAGAGCTGCGCTGCATCATCGGTCCGAACGGCGCCGGCAAGACCACGCTCATGGACGTGATGACCGGTAAGACGAAGCCCGACAAGGGGTCAGTGTTCTTCCTCGATGAGCTCGAGAACCTGACAGGGCTCTCCGAGCACGAGATCGCGCGCCGGGGCATTGGCCGCAAGTTCCAGCGACCTACGGTTTTTCCCCAGCATACGGCGCGTGAGAACATCGAGCTGGCCCTGAAGACGAACAAGGGCGTGCTCGCGAGTCTCTTCGGCCGTTATACGGCTGCGGACAAGGAGCGCGTCGACCAGACCCTCGAGGAAGTCGGTCTCAAGGACGAGCGGACACGGCTCGCAGGCACCTTGGCTCACGGTCAAAAACAGTGGCTCGAGATCGGAATGCTCTTGGCCCAAGATCCGCAGGTCTTGCTCGTCGATGAGCCGATCGCCGGCATGACCCATCAGGAGGTCGAGCGCACGGCGGAGCTCCTGAGGAGACTCACGCCTGCCCATACCGTCGTCGTCATTGAGCACGACATGGACTTTGTCCGTTCAATCGCCACGGACGTCGTCACCGTCCTGCACGAAGGAAAGTTGCTCTCGGAGGGGCCCATGGACACCGTCCAAGCGGATCCCCGAGTGATCGAGGTTTATCTCGGAGAATGACATGCTCGAAGTCACTGGCCTGAATCAATCGTATGGCCAAAGCCACACCCTCTGGGACGTGGACCTTTCGGTCCCGAGCGGTTCGACCGTCTGTCTCATGGGACGCAATGGCGTCGGGAAGACGACGCTGCTCAAATCCATCATGGGTCTGCTCCGGGTCGACTCGGGCAAGGTCGTCTTCGCCGACAAGGACGTGTCGAGCGACAAGCCCGAGCAGCGCGCGCTCCGGGGGATTGGATTTGTGCCGCAGGGGCGGGAAATTTTCCCGCAGCTCACGGTGCGTGAAAACCTCGAGGTCGGGCTCCTGGGACGTCCGAAGGACTCTCCGGATCCCTTGCCGCGGATCTTCAAGCTCTTCCCTGTGCTCAAGGAGATGCTCCATCGCCGCGGCGGTGATCTCTCCGGCGGTCAACAGCAGCAGCTCGCCATCGGTCGTGCCTTGGCGCTCCACCCGAAACTTCTGATCTTGGACGAGCCGACGGAGGGCATTCAGCCGAACATTGTCTCTCAGATCGGGGATGTACTCACGCTGCTTCGCGAGGAGGGGATGACGATCCTGCTCGTCGAACAGAAGCTCAAGTTCGCCCGCAAAGTCGCCGAGCAATTTGTCATCCTGGATCGAGGCCGCAAGGTCGCCGCAGGCGCGATGGGCGACCTGTCGGAGGAGCTGGTCCAGCGCTATTTGGTCGTGTAGGGAGCCAAGATGCAAAGCGTGAGCGCGGCTTTGGGCACTGAAGCGGGCTGGGCCGGGAGCTTGGATCTCGTGCTCGGGAAGCGGGGCGACAGAACCCGTGTTCTCGGCGTCGAGCATCGGGGACCGCTCCGGATTCAACGTCCATTTTATCCTGAAGACGGAGGGGCAGCGCACCTCTACCTCCTCCATCCTCCGGGTGGGATCGTGGGAGGCGATCGACTCACGATCTCGATCCGAACCGAGCCGGACTCCGCGGCTCTCGTCACGAACCCAGCCGCTACCAAGTTCTATCGAAGCGGTGGCCGCACAGCGACCGTTGAACAACACCTTCGCGTTGGCGCGGGCGCGTTCCTCGAGTGGGTTCCCCAAGAGGTGATTGCCTTCGAGGGCGCTGAAGCCGAGTCGAAGACCTCGATCGAGCTCGAGGAGGGCGCGAGCTTCCTCGGCTGGGAGATCTTGTGTTTGGGCCGCCCGGCGGCAGGGGAGGGATTCTCTCGCGGACGCATCTCCCAACGCCTCGAGGTTTGGCGAGAGCGCCAGCCGCTCTATCTCGATCGATTGCTCGTTGCGGCGGAAGAGCCGACGATAGCGTCTGCCTGGGGCCTCGGCGGGTATCCCGTCGTGGGCACCATGATCCTTGCCGGGGGGCCCCAGGGGCTCGTTTCTTTGGTTCGCGAATCGACGAACTCGGACTTCGCCCACGGGCTCGGCCTCGGCGCAACAGAGCTCGAAGGCGCCACAGTGGTGCGGTATGTGGGACCGAGCGTTCGGGATTGTTGGCGCGCCTTCCTCACGATTTGGACGACGGTTCGGCCGATGTTCTGCGGTCGGCCCGCGGTCCCTCCGCGGATCTGGGCCTGCTGAACGCTAAATTTTCCCGCCGACTTTGAAGAGAGAGACCCGATGGATCTGACACCGCGAGAAAAAGACAAACTCCTGCTTTCGATGGCGGCGATCGTGGCTGAACGGCGCCGGGCTCGAGGAGTTCTTCTGAACTATCCCGAGGCCGTTGCGCTGATCTCGTCAGCGATCCTCGAAGGCGCCCGAGACGGCAAGAGCGTGGCTGAGCTGATGGCCCTCGGCACGCAGGTGCTCGCGCGTCACGAGGTGCTGCCTGGAATTCCCGAGATGATCCCCGAGGTCCAGGTCGAGGCAACATTTCCCGACGGGACCAAGCTGGTCACTGTTCACAATCCCATTCCCTAAGAGCACTTTACGACGGAGAACCCGTGATTCCAGGAGAAATCATCACGCCTCAAGGCGACCTCGAGCTCAACGTTGGGCGCGAGGTGATCGAGGTCGAGGTTGCGAACTTGGGAGATCGCCCGGTACAGGTCGGCTCCCACTATCACTTCTTCGAGGTGAACGAAGCGCTGCGCTTCGAGCGCGACAAGACCCGAGGCTTTCGGCTGAATATCATCGCCGGCACGGCCGTGCGCTTCGAGCCCGGACAGGTCAAGACAGTCGAGCTCGTGGCCCTGTCAGGCAGTCGCGAGGTCTACGGATTTCAAGGCAAGATCATGGGGAAGGTGGATCCATAATGGTGGCGATCAGCCGGCGGGCCTACGCGGAAGTGTTCGGTCCTACCGTGGGCGACCGAGTGCGTCTCGGCGACACGGAGCTCTTCGTGTCCGTAGAGAAGGACCACACGATCTATGGCGAGGAGGTCAAGTTTGGGGGAGGCAAGGTCATCCGCGATGGCATGGGCCAGAGTCAGCGGGTAGCCGCTGAGTGCGCCGACCTTGTCATCACCAATGCGCTCATCATCGACCATCAGGGGATCGTCAAAGCCGACATCGGGATCAAAGACGGCATGATCGCGGGCATCGGCAAGGCAGGGAACCCCGATATTCAGCCAGGTGTCACGATCGTGATCGGCCCAGGCACGGAAATCATCGCGGGCGAGGGCCTGATCGCGACCCCCGGCGGCATCGACGCGCACATTCATTTCATCTGTCCGCAGCAGATCGAAGAAGCCTTGATGTCGGGCGTGACCACCATGATCGGTGGTGGAACTGGCCCCGCGACGGGGACCAACGCGACCACCTGCACCCCTGGCATTTGGAACCTGCACCGCATGCTCGAAGCAGCCGACGACCTACCGATGAACCTTGGGTTCCTCGGCAAAGGCAACGCCAGCATGGCTGCGCCCCTCGTGGAGCAGATCGAAGCCGGCGCCATCGGGCTCAAGCTCCACGAAGACTGGGGGACGACCCCTCAGGCCATCGATACCTGCCTGAGCGTCGCCGAAGAGCAGGACGTCCAAGTCGCGATTCACAGCGACACCCTGAATGAGTCCGGCTTCGTCGAGCAAACAATCGCTGCCTTCAAAGATCGAGTGATCCACGCCTATCACACCGAGGGCGCGGGTGGAGGGCACGCTCCGGACATCATCAAAGCTGCTGGGAATCCGTGCGTGCTCCCGTCGTCGACGAATCCGACGCGCCCCTACACGGTCAACACCATCGATGAGCACCTCGACATGCTCATGGTGTGCCACCACTTGGATCCCGGAATTCCCGAGGACATTGCCTTCGCCGAGTCGCGCATCCGACGTGAGACGATCGCCGCCGAGGATATCCTGCACGATCTCGGAGCTTTCAGTATGATCTCCTCGGACTCACAGGCCATGGGCCGGGTCGGTGAGGTCGTCCTGCGCACCTGGCAGACCGCCCACAAGATGAAGGTGCAGCGGGGGGCTCTCGGCCCCGATACGGCGGAATCGGACAACTTCCGGGTGCGCCGCTACATCGCAAAGTACACGATCAACCCAGCGCTCACGCACGGAATCGCCGACATGGTCGGTTCGATCGAGGTCGGAAAGTTCGCCGACATCGTGCTCTGGCGACCCGCTTTTTTCGGCACGAAACCTTCCTTGATTCTGAAGGGGGGGATGATCGTGGCGGCTCCGATGGGCGATCCGAACGCGTCGATTCCGACGCCGCAGCCGGTGCACTATCGCCCGATGTTTGGGGCGCTCGGAGGCGCGCGCCATCGTACGTCCCTGACGTTCCTCTCGCGCGCAGCCGCGGAAGCTGGTCTCGCCGAGCAGCTCGGGCTAAAAAAGCGCACTTTCGCGGTCGGCGGCATTCGCAAGCTGCGCAAGACGTCGATGATTTTGAATGACGCGCTCCCCGATATTCAGGTCGACCCTCAGACCTATGAGGTGCGCGCTGATGGAGTCTTGCTCACCTGTGAGCCTGCGCGGGAGCTCCCGCTCGCACAGCGCTACTTCCTCTTCTGAGGCGACCAGCGAATGAGAGAACTCAGTGAACGCGTAGCTCCTGTTTCCCGTCCCGAAGGGATCATTCGCCTGTCGTTCGACGACAGGCAGCGGGTGCGTCAGCGCACGTACACGGTCGCCGGCGAGGAGGTCGGGATCTTCATCGAACGGGGAACGAGCCTCAAAGGGGGCGACCACCTCCGGAGCGCCGATGGAGCCGTCTATCTGATCGAGGCGCTGCCGGAGCGAGTGTCTCATGTCTCGGTGAGCGGGCTCGACCAGGCGCGGGTCGCTTACCATCTTGGCAATCGTCACGTGAAGGTGGAGCTGGGTGACGGCTGGGTCCGATATCAGGTCGATAGTGTGCTCGACGACATGGTGCGACGGCTTGGCTTTGAGGTGACGGTCGTCTTGGCCCCCTTCGAGCCAGAGGGGGGCGCCTACTCCCACGGGCACGGCGCCGTCGCTTTTGAGGTCGGCCACCATCACCATCCCGCTCTCGTTCACGGCCACTCTCACCATGGCCACGGCCACGGCCACGGCCACGGCCATGGCCATCATCACGAGCACGGCGACCATCACCACGATCACGAGCATCACCACGGGCGCGCGGACGGACATGCCGAGCCTGGTACCGATCTTCGCTTCGGGAGTGCGCAGCCTTCGGAGTCATGAAGGCATGAACGTGCGCGTCCCCCGAGCGACGCTCGCCTACACCGCGAGACTCCTTCAGCTCGCGTCGCAGTCGCTCCCGACGGGCGCCTTCGCATACTCGTCTGGTCTCGAGGCTGTCGTCGAGCTCGGATGGGTGAAAGGCGAGGACGGGTGGCGTGAGTACCTCGTCACGATGCTCACGAGCTCCGTGGCTCGCCTCGAGATTCCCTACTTCCTCCGCATGTACGACGCCTGGGAGGCGAGGGACGGGGCCCTAGCAGCTTCCTTCAGCGCTCGTCTGCGAGCGAGCCGCGAGACGAGGGAGCTTGCGGAACAGGAGGGCCAGATGGGGAGGGCCCTGGCGCGGGTCCTCAAGGAGCTCTTCCCGGAGCTTGAGCTCGATGACCGCTCCTTTCGCACCTACGCGCAGGCCCTGTCTCTCGGCTCGGTGTGTTACGGTATCCCGCGGGAAGAAGCGGCGACATTGCTCGCGTACTCCTGGGTGGAGCAGCATGTAACAGCGCTCGCGCGCCTGTTGCCGCTGGGACCGCTCGCGAGCCAAAAGCTCCTCGACGGAGTTTTGCCCAGCATTGGGCGGGCCGTGCTCATCGGCAGCTCGCTCAAAGACGACGAAATCGGCGCGAGCTGCCCGCGGCTGGCTTTAGCGAGCGCCTTCCACGAGACGCAGTATTGTCGCGTCTTCCGGTCTTGAACGAAGGAATCGAAAGTCATGAATCGTGAACCGTTGCGGGTAGGAGTAGGCGGGCCAGTCGGCTCAGGGAAAACGGCGCTGGTGCTCGCACTGTGCCGGGCCATGCGCGACAAATACAATATCGCCGTCGTCACGAACGACATCTACACCAAAGAGGACGCGGAGTTTCTGACGAAGAACGGCGCCCTTTCCCCTGACCGAATCATGGGCGTAGAGACCGGCGGCTGTCCTCACACAGCGATCCGTGAAGACGCCTCCATTAACCTCGATGCGGTGATCGAGATGACCGAGCGTCACCATCCAGAGGTGATCTTCATCGAGAGCGGCGGCGATAACCTGAGCGCGACCTTCAGCCCGGAACTGTCCGACCTGACCCTGTACGTGATTGACGTAGCCGGGGGCGAGAAAGTCCCGCGCAAGGGCGGCCCCGGGATCACGAAGAGCGATCTTCTCATCATCAACAAGATCGATCTCGCACCTCACGTCGGAGCCTCCCTTGAGGTCATGGAGCGCGACGCGCGCAAGATGAGAGGTGATCGTCCCTTCCTGTTCACGAACTTGCGGGAAGAACCTTCTGTGCAGAAGGTCGTCGATTTCATCGTGCGCGAAGGCATGCTGCGCCCGAGTGCAGCCGAATAGAGCCAGAGCGTACGCAAAGAGGCTCCGCCGGCACAAAGGACGAAAGGGCCTTCACCCCAAGAAGGCCCTTCGTCTGATCAAGGGGGGCGAGCCGAGCCGGCCCAGCGCCCCTCACGTTGTGCTCACATTACCGGCGCGGAGGACGGCCGCCGCGAGGCCTTCCGCCTCGGCCACCGCCGCCTCTGCGATCGTCACCATAACCACCCCCACCAAAATCATCACCGCCGCCACCGTAGCCGCGACCACCGCCGCCGCCACCGCCGAAGCCTCCACCACCCGAGCGAGGCCGACGTTCCTCAGCCTCATTCACGCGGAGAGGGCGCCCCGACATCTCGAACCGGTCCGCTTGGCCGAGAGCTTGCGACGCTGCTGCGTCTTCGAGCTCTACGAACGCGAACCCCTTGGACCGACCGGTGTCCCGATCCGTCACTACTCTCACCGTGCTCACTTCGCCGAACTCAGTGAAGAGGGCAGCGACCTCCTCCTCCGTGGCTGACCAGGGGAGGTTCCCAACAAATAGCTTTTTCAATCTGACTTCCTATGCATGCCGGCCGCCCGCGCGGACTCGGACCTCTCAGTCGTACCAGGCTTCCGAAAACGGGCGAGCGGGATTCGTACGGACTGCGGCGTTTTTGTAGCGTTAGGTGCGCGCAGCCCGGGCGGGTACCGAGCCGGGCGACTGGACCGAGGTCCGCGAATGAGCAGGGATTTTCTGAGTTCCGATCGCCTGCTGGGGGGATGGGTCAGTTCGCTGGGGTGGGGCGCCCGGGCGAAAGTCCCGGGGGGGGCGCCCGAGGGGGAGGCGGGGCCGGCTAGCTGTGGCCCTCACGAAACGCACCCCCGAACATCGAGGAAACGAAGCGCGCGCTCGATCAAATGGGAAACAATTGACGCCAGGAAACATGAGCGCGCTGTGTTTCCTGTTTCGCAACCTATTTCCAAAATGTTGCGGAGCCCCCTTTCGTTTCCGGTGAGGAACAAATGATACCGAAGTGATGCTCTTGGGAGCCGCACTCCGAAACAACCCGCGGGTAACTTCAAGATCATCGGTGCTCGGTGACGAGATGAACGAGCATCACTTCCTTCGCCATTGAAAGAGAGGATGATCATTGTGAAGACCCCCCAGCGAATCGCACGCTTGAGCGAAAGTGCCCCACTGCCTCGGCCTGACCTGCCGAGAGGGGCTGGCCAGGGACGGCGCGTGTGGCTCATGATGGGTGCTCTACTTCTCTTCGGTGCGGGCGCGTTTGGCTGCAAAAAAGAGGAGAAGAAAGCCGAGCCTACCGCGCTCAGCGAGGAGAAGCTCGCGGCTCTCGCGACAGAGACGAACCTCGAGAAGACAGATCTGAAGCTCGGGTTCATCAAGCTGACCGATTGCGCTCCGCTGGTGATTGCCAAGGAGCTCGGGTTCTTCAAAGAGGAAGGGCTCAACGTCACGCTGGAAGCCCAGGCGAACTGGAAGGTGCTCTTGGACCGGGTCATTTCGGGCGAGCTCGACGGAGCTCATATGCTCGCGGGACAGCCCCTGGGCGCCACGATTGGCTTCGGGACCCAGGCTCACGTTGTGACCGCCTTCAGCATGGATCTGAACGGTAACGGCATCACCGTCTCGAACGAGCTCTGGCAGGAGATGCAGAAGGCCGACCCGAAGCTCAAAGAGCCGAAGCCGCCGCATCCGATCTCGGCCGAAGCGCTCCTGCCGGCGGTGACGGCCGCGAAGAAGAAGGGCACCCCTCTCAAGTTCGGCATGGTGTTCCCTGTTTCGACCCATAACTACGAACTCCGCTATTGGCTCGCCGCGGCGGGCATCAATCCGGGCCTCTACTCGGCGACAGATACGACGGGGACGATCGGGGCTGATGTGCTGCTCTCGGTGACGCCGCCGCCCCAGATGCCGGCGACGCTCGAGGCGGGCACCATCAATGGCTACTGCGTGGGTGAGCCTTGGAATCAACAGGCGGTGATTCGAGGCATCGGGGTCCCCGTCATTACCGACTACGAGATCTGGAAGAACAATCCGGAGAAGGTGTTCGGGGTGAGCGCGGAGTTCGCCCAGAAGAACGAAAAGACCCACGTGGCCATCGTCAAAGCGCTGATCAAGGCCGGAAAATGGCTTGATGCGAGCATGGACAACCGGAAAGAAGCAGCCCAAATCCTGTCGCGCAAGGAGTACGTGGGAGCTGACTATGAGGTGATCGCGAACAGCATGACCGGCACCTTCCTTTACCAGAAGGATGACCGCCGGGACCTCCCCGACTTCAATGTCTTCTTCCGCTACTTCGCGACCTATCCCTACTACTCGGACGCCATCTGGTACCTGACCCAGATGCGCCGCTGGGGTCAGATCACCGAGCCGAAGCCGGAGAGCTGGTACCACGAGACGGCGAAGAAGGTTTACTTGCCAGAAGTTTACCTCAAAGCCGCGACTGCTCTCATCGAGGAAGGAAAGCTCGACAAGAGCGAGGTGCCTCTCGATACGGACGGCTACCGGCCAAAGACCGCAGACTTCATCGACGGCATCGAATACGACGGCAAACGTCCGCTCGAATACCTGAAGGCCCACAAGATCGGCAACAAGGAGTGAGGGGCCTTTTGAGGGAAGATTTTGACCAAATTTCCGGCGTCTTGAGGCGCCGGTGAACACGGAAGGAAGAGAACATGTCCGCTACTATCTTTAGATTCTTAGACCGTGTGGGGCTCGAAGCATTCGCCCCGGTCGTGAAGTTGATTCAAGGGGAGGACGTCGCGCTCCAGATGCGACGCATCGCCGTGAACTTCGGCGCTCCGCTTCTGACATTCCTCTTGTTCCTGGGGGCCTGGAGTTTTGCCTCGAGCCACATCATGACCAAATACGGTCACCTGCCCTCGCCCGGCGACGTGGTGACCCAGGCTGGCGTGCTCTGGGAGGCGCACGTCGAAGGGGTGCGCGCCGAGAAGGCGTTCTACGAGGCCCAAGAGACCAAGATCGCTGAGCTCACGGCCGCCGCGAAGATCTTCTCGGAGCGGGGGCAGGCGGACAAGGCCGCGCGCATGGAAGAGCTCGCTCGCGAGGCGAAGCAAGCGAAATTCTCCGCGAGTCCTTCGTACGTCACGCAGATCTTGACCTCGCTCAAGACCGTTTTCGCCGGATTCATCGTAGCGTCTTTGATCGCGATCCCGATCGGGGTCCTGTGCGGTACGAGTCCTGTGGTGCAAGCGGGTCTGAATCCGCTGATCCAGATCTTTAAACCTGTCTCGCCTCTCGCCTGGCTGCCGATCGTGATGATCTGCGTGGGCGCGCTCTACACGACGAGGCCGGAAGAGGCTTGGTTCGAGAAGTCCTTTCTGAGCTCGGCGCTCACGGTGGCCCTTTGTTCTCTTTGGCCCACGCTCGCGAACACCGCGCTCGGTGTGGCTTCGATTGAGAAGGACCACTTGAACGTGGCGCGCGTGCTCAAACTGGACACGTGGACCCGGGTGCGAAAAATCATCATTCCCTCCGCGCTGCCGATGATTTTCGCCGGGCTTCGCATCTCGCTCGGGGTCGGCTGGATGGTCCTGATCGCGGCGGAGATGCTCGCTCAGAACCCTGGCCTCGGGAAGTTCGTTTGGGACATGTTCCAAAACGGCAGCAGCCAAACCCTCGCCCAAATCATGGTCGCGGTGTTCACGATCGGCATCATCGGCATGGGACTCGACAGGATCATGATCATCCTGCAGCGCTCGGTGAGCTACGCGTCCGTTTCTCGATAACTGTCTGACGAAAGGAGCGATGAATCATGGCGATTCTCGAAATGAAGAGCGTGTCGAAATGGTTCGGCAGCGGCAGCTCGCAGACTGAAGTCCTCCGGAGCGTCGATCTGAGCCTCGAAGAGGGGGAGTTCGTCGCGATCGTGGGCTTCAGCGGGAGCGGCAAGAGCACGCTGATGAACCTCCTCGCGGGGCTCCTCAGCCCTGATCGGGGCGAGGTCCTTTTCAAAGGTCAGAAGAACCCGGAGCCAGGTCCCGATCGCGGGATCGTGTTCCAGAACTACTCACTTCTGCCCTGGCTCAGCGTGTACGAAAACGTGAGGCTCGGTGTGGACCAAGTCTTCGCCCAGCGTCCGAGTGCCGAGCGGCATGAGATGGTGCTCAGGTATGTCGAGATGGTGAGCCTCACGCCAGCGCTCCAGAAGAAGCCCGGAGAGCTCTCCGGTGGAATGCGGCAGCGCGTTTCTCTGGCGCGGACGCTGGCGATGAGTCCGGATGTCCTTCTGCTCGATGAGCCCCTCGGAGCGCTCGACGCTCTGACGCGAGCCGTGCTCCAGGACGAAATCGCCCGCATTTGGGCGGCCGAACGGAAGACCGTCTTGCTGATCACGAATGACGTCGACGAGGCGCTGCTTCTGGCCGATCGCATCATTCCCCTGAAACCAGGCCCAAGCGCGACGCTCGGGACCGAGTTCCCTGTGACTCTTGAGCGTCCGCGCAATCGAGGCGCTTTGAACCATGACGCGTCCTTCAAGACGCTTCGAAACGACATCGTCGGGTATTTGAACCGAGTCCGTCATGAACGTGACGTACACGAGCAGCGCGAGGCTGGACCGAAGCGTGAGCTCCCTCAGCTTCAGCCGCTCGACTTGCGGCACGCATGATGGAGCGCCACAACAGCAAAGGAGCGAAAGATGCGAGGATATGTAGAGCTCTTCAACCTGGGTAAGACCTACGACACACCGAAGGGACCTCAGGTGATCGTCGAGAAGTTCGATCTCAACATCGAAAAGGGCGAGTTCATCGCGCTGCTCGGACACTCTGGTTGCGGAAAGTCCACGGTGCTCACGATGCTGGCCGGCTTGAACTCGATTTCACAAGGCGGAATCGTCGTGGCCGGCCGTGAGATCCAGGGTCCTGGGCCCGATCGAGGAGTCGTGTTCCAGGCCCCCTGTCTTTTGCCTTGGATGACCGCTTACGACAACGTTGCGCTCGGTGTGGATCGAGTCTTCCCTCACGCAAGCAAGGCGGAACGGCGCGCGACGGTGGAGTACTTCATGGAGCTCGTGGGGCTCTCGAGCTCGATGCACAAACTTCCGAAAGAGCTCTCCCTCGGTATGCAGCAGCGGGTCGGTCTCGCGCGCGCTTTCGCTGTTCAACCGAAGATGCTCCTCTTGGATGAGCCCTTCGGCATGCTGGACTCGCTGACGCGCATGGAGCTGCAAGAGGTCCTCGCGGACATCTTGCAGAAGGACGGGAAGACGGCGCTCATGGTGACGCACGACGTGGATGAAGCGCTCTTTTTGGCGGATCGGGTCGTGATGATGACGAACGGCCCCCGCGCCAAAGTGGGAAAGATCATCCACGTGCCTTTCGAGAGGCCCCGTGAGCGCGCAAGAGTGCTCGCCCATGAGAGCTACTATGACCTCAGGGAGCAGATGATCGAGTTCCTCGAGGAGCAGGAGAAGCTCAAGCATCAAGCGGCTTGAGCCAGAGATGAGCGGCTACTTCGCGGCGGCGGTTTGGCAGTCGCTGTAGCGAAAGACCCAGTGGGCGAAGGAGCGGTAGTGGGAGTCGTTCTCTTTAAGGAACTTATCACCACCTTCATGCGGCATGCCGCCGTCGGACTCTGCGAGCGGCTTCAGGAGCAAGAAGCTTTGCTCGGGGTTTTTGATGTTCACGAGGCCGCGCCGCAGGATCGCTCGCATGCTGGCCAATGAGCCGACGCCGCAGCCTCCGCGCTCGGTAAAGAAGCGCGGTGCGTCCGAGATGGCCGTCTCTTCTTCAACGAAGTGACAGGGAAGGCAGCGGTCCCGGTCTTTATAAATGGTGCCGCGGAAGAGTGCCTCGAGCGTCTCCTGCTCACAGTCGCCCGGATCGGTCGCGAGCCCAAAGGAGTTCGGCGGTGAGCTGCCGATGGCGCAGAACTCCGTCGGCTCGTCCCCACAGGTCGCTTCCCGACACTGGCCGCAGGCTGCCTCATGTTCGATCCACGAGCGGAAGCCGAGGTATTCTTGGCGCACCATCTGCTCGGTGACGAGGGGGCCTGTTCCCTGGGCGCGTTCAATCCAGGAGAGCAGGACGCTCCCCTCCGGATCCTCGAGGCTCACGAGCCCGTCTGCGATCAAACAGGCCATCGATTCGCAGGCATCTTCGCGGGCGAACTCGGCCAAGCTGATGCCCCCGGCGTGACACTCGCTGCAGCTCTCGGGGCGGTCCGTTTCGAGCAGGGGGCGGACCCGGCGCTCGAAGAGCTCTCCCGGCGACTCATCACAGTTGGGCGGGGGGAGGGGAGGCTCCTCGCTCTCAGCAGCGCAGGAGCCGAGGCTGGCCCCGAGAGCGAGGGCAGCCAAGAGCGCGCCTCGCTCTGCTCGGCGCAAACGCGGCGCTCCTCTTCGGAATAGGCCGCGGGGCGGAGCAGAGCGAGCTGTCATTGGGGCGTCACGGCTCCCGATTCGTCAGCGGCAGGCGTGCGGCTTGGGGTGGTCGGTTGCGCCAGCACAAACGGCCATGCAGCGGTCGTAGTTGGCCCGGCAGGTGGCCTTGTCGTTCCGGTGGCCAATGACGTGACACTCGTCGATCTCAGCATGGTCCGAGCCTCCTTCGACGTGGCACAGAGCGCCGAGCTCGCAGCAGGGATCTTCGACGCTCGAGTGACTGCTGCCAGCGTAGGCGGGGCTCCCCGCTTCAGCGCCACTGCCGCCTTGGCCGCCGCTGCCGTGCTCAGCGCCACTGCCGCCTTGGCCGCCCGCGTTGTCCGCCTTCGAGTCAGCTTGGCAGGAAGGAAGGCCAATCGAGAGAACACTCAGGGCCAAGAGGAGTCCGAGGCCGAATTTCACGGGGTGGGAGGAGGAGGAATGTCGGATCATTTTTGTGTCGTCGTGGTGGGTGCTTCTCTGGTTCACGCCGCCACTTTCTGGTCCGAGGTCCGACTAAGAGGAGGTCTTCTTGCGTGTGAGGGCGTACTCGAAGGCATCGATCAGCGCGGCCATGGACGCGTCGATGATGTTCGCTGATGCCCCTACCGTGCTCCAAGTCCCTTCCTCGTCGCGGCTGTCGATGAGGACCCGAGTGATGGCAGCGGTCCCGGAATTCGAGTCCAGGATGCGCACCTTGTAATCAGCAAGGTGCACCGACGCAAGCTGAGGGAAATGGGGTGTGAGTGCCTTACGCAGAGCTGAGTCAAGAGCTCCGACGGGGCCGTTGCCATCACCGACCGTGTGCTCGACCTCTCCGTTGATGCTGAGGCGCACGGTGGCTTCGATGAAATGGGTTCCTTGGCGTCGACCGACCATGGCCTGGTAGTCGAGGAGCTGGAAGGGCGGCGTATAGTCGGGGTTGTTCCTTTGGAGCAGGAGGCTCACCGACGCCTCAGCGCCCTCGTAGGAAAGACCACGGGCCTCAGCCTCCTTGATTTCGTCGAGCGCTTTTCGGTCGGCCCCTTCCCTCACGGAGACCCCGAGCTCTTCGGCCTTAGAAAGGACGTTGCTCAGACCGGACAAGTCGCTCACCACGACGCGCATCTCATTGCCGACGAGGGCCGGATCGATGTGCTGATAGGAGTCAGCGTTGCGCCGCATCGCCGATACGTGGACCCCTCCCTTGTGGGCGAAGGCCGAACGCCCCACGTAGGGCTGGCCGCTGCTGAGCGAGAGATTCGCAACGTCGGCGACGAAACGCGCCACGTCGGTGAGCTCTTTGAGGTGTCCTTGGGGCAAGGCGGAGAGCCCGAGCTTGAGCTCGAGGTTCGGAATGATGACGCTCAGGTTCGCGTTGCCGCAGCGTTCACCGATGCCGTTCATGGTCCCTTGGACGTGGACAGCACCCCCGCGCACGGCGGCCAGGCTATTGGCGACGCCGCAGCCGGTGTCGTCGTGGGCGTGAATCCCGAGCGGATGGTCGACCTTCCGGTGGACGTCGCGCACGATCTCTTCGATCTGCCAGGGCAAGGAGCCCCCGTTCGTGTCGCAGAGAACGAGCGTGCGCGCGCCGCCGCGGCGCGCGGCGAGCAGAGCTTCCACCGCGTAGCCAGGATCGGCGCGATATCCGTCGAAGAAGTGCTCGGCGTCGAAGAGCACGGTGCGCCCGTGCTGCACGAGAAAACGCACGCTCTCCTCGATCATGAGGAGATTCGTGTCGAGCTCGGTGCGGAGCACCTCCGTCACATGCAACGTCCAGGTCTTGCCGAAGATCGTGCAGACCGTGGCGCCGCAGGCGACGAGCGCTTGGAGGTTCGGATCCTCTTCGGGAGCCTTGCCTGCGCGACGCGTCGAGCCGAACGCCGTGATCTTTGAGTGCCGGAACTCTTGGTCGCGCACGCGCTCGAAGAATTCAGCGTCCTTCGGGTTCGATCCGGGCCAGCCGCCTTCGATGAAGCTGATCCCGAACTGATCGAGGCGTTCGGCGATCCGGATCTTATCAGCGACTGTGTAGGAAACTCCTTCGCCCTGGCTGCCGTCTCGGAGCGTGGTGTCGTAGATTTCGACTGTCATGCGTCAGACGCCAGCGCTCACCCGGGGCACGGACGATTCTCCTTTCTTGGCGGCGATCATCGCCACGAGCCGGTTCAGCGCGGACAAGTAGGCCTTGGTGCTGGCGACGATCACATCCGTATCCGCGGCGTGACCGTGGAACACCGGCGAGCGGCCTGTGCCGAACTGCGCGTCGTCGCGGAGACCTTCGGTCTTCACGCGGATCCGCACGCTGGCTTCACCGAGAGCGTCGATGCCTTCGGTGACGGCGTTGATCGAGTACTCGAGGAGCTCCGCGGGAGCCTGGACGAGGGAGTCGACCGCCGTGAAGACAGCGTGAACCGGGCCCGTGCCGATGGCCGCGGTGGTCAGCTCCGAGCCGTCGGGGCCTTCGAGGCGGACCGAAGCGGTGGGCAAACCGGAGCCGCAGCTCACATGCACAGCGAGCAGCTTGTACGCTTCGGGAGCGCTCTTCGTCTCGGAGGAGGCGAGCGCGAGCAGGTCAGCGTCGGTGATGTGCTTCTTCTTGTCCGCGAGGAGTTTGAAGCGAGCAAAAGCTGACTCGAGGGCTTCCCCTTCGAGCGGGTAGCCGAGCTCGGCCAGGCGATTGCCGAAGGCGTGGCGTCCGGAGTGTTTGCCAAGCACGAGCAGCGTCTTCTGCGCACCGACCGCTTCGGGGCGCATGATTTCGTAGGTCTCGGAGTGCTTGAGCATGCCGTCCTGGTGGATGCCGGACTCGTGCGCGAAAGCGTTGGCTCCGACGATGGCCTTGTTGGGCTGCACCACCATGCCGGTGCGGGCCGAGACGAGGCGGCTTACGCGGGTGAGCTGGGTCGTGTCGATGCCCGTCTGGAGACCGAATGCGGGATGCCTGGTCGCGAGCGTCATCACGACCTCTTCGAGGGAGGTGTTGCCGGCTCGCTCGCCGATGCCGTTGATGGTCACCTCCGCCTGCCGCGCGCCGGCCGCGATACCGGCCAGAGCGTTGGCGGTCGCGAGGCCGAGGTCGTTGTGGCAGTGAACGGAGATCACTGCGCGTTCAATGCCGCGCACGTTCTGCTTGATTCCGGCGATCAGCGCGCCGAACTCGTGGGGCAGGGTGTAACCGACCGTGTCGGGGATGTTCAGGGTCGTAGCGCCCGCCTCGATCACGCTCGCCAGCACCTCGTAGAGGAACTCCGGCTCCGTGCGCCCGGCGTCTTCGGGGCTGAACTCGATGTCTTCGCACAACGAGCGCGCAAACTTCACCATCTCGGTAGCGCGTTTGATGACCTCGTCACGGCTCATGCGGAGCTTGTGCTCGCGGTGAATGGGCGAGGTCGCGAGGAAGGTGTGGATGCGCGGATGCTTGGCGCCGCGCACGCCGGCGAAGGCGCGTTCGATGTCGCGTTCGGCGGCGCGCGCCAGGCCCGCGATGATCGGTGGTTCGAGAACGAAGTCGCCGTTCGCCAGGGGGCGCGCAGGACGCCCCTCGGGAACTGTCCGTCCCACCGTCTCAGCGATGCGCTGAACCGCAGCGAGATCGTCGGGTGAAGCGGCAGGGAAACCTGCCTCGATCACGTCGACGCCGAGCCGAGAAAGTGCCTTTGCGACCTCGTATTTCTCTTCTGAGGTCAGCGTGGCGCCGGGGGACTGTTCGCCGTCCCTGAGCGTCGTGTCGAAGATGCGTACGTAATTCTGAGGCAAGTTCATCGATCTCTCCTGTGCTCTCGCTTATGAAATTCTATTCTGCGGCTTCGGGAGCGCTCTCAGCGAGCGCTTTGTGCGCGACGCGCACGGCGGGTCCCGCTGGACCTCGGGCCATGGCTACGGTGCCCGTCTGGACCATCTCGAGGATCCCGAACGGACGCAGAGAATCGACCATCGCCTGGATCTTCCCTTGATCCCCGGTGATCTCGACGGTGAGTGTGGAGGTGCTGACGTCGACCGCGCGGGCGCGGAAGATATCGACCAGCTGAAGCACCTCGGCGCGCTCTTTCGGGGTTGCGTTGACCTTGATCAGCGCAAGATCACGGACCACCCGCGGCATCTCGGTCAGATCGGAGACCGACAGTACGTTCACGAGCTTGTAGAGGTTCGCTTCGATCCGGAGCGCCATGTCCGCGTCAGCCTCGACCTGGAAGGTCATGCGGCTCACGCCTTCCTCATGCGTGCGGCCGACGTTGAGAGAAACGATGTTGTAATTGCGCCGGCGGAACAGGGACGAAATCCGGTTCAAGACACCGGGCTTGTCCTCGACGTAAGCGACAAAGGTGCGGAGTTTGTTCGGTGTTTCCTGCGGGGCGCTCATGACGCGTCCTTCCCTGTTTCGTAGATCGGGTTGTGCTCTTCGTTTTCTCGTTTCGGACGGCGGATCATGTCTCCGAGATCGGCGCCGGTCGGGACCATCGGATACACCGAGTCCTCTTGTTCGACGCGGAAGTCGATGACCACTGCGCCGTCGTGGGCGCGGGCTCTCTCCACGGCCTCCCGCACTTCTGCGCGGGTCTTGGCCCGAAGTCCGAGCAGGCCATGGGCATCTGCCAGCTTCACGAAATCGGGGCTCTTCATCGGTGTCGCCACGTAACGTCCTCCGAAGAAGAACTGCTGCCACTGGCGGACCATGCCGAGGAAGCCATTGTTGATGATCGCGACGTTTACCTTGATGCCCTCTTGGGCAATCGTGGAGAGTTCAGCCGCCGTCATCTGGATTCCGCCGTCGCCGGCGATGACCCAAACTTCCGCTGATTTGTCGGCGAATTTCGCGCCAATGGCCGCGGGCAGCGCGAAGCCCATGGTGCCGAGGCCGCCCGAGGTGACCAGGCGCCTCGGGTAGTCGTGCTTGTAATATTGGGCTTCCCACATTTGGTGCTGCCCGACGTCGGTCACGATGATGGCCCGGCCGTCGGTCATCTTCCACAGATCATGGATGACGTGAGCTGCGTAGAGCTTTCCTTGATCAGGGAGCTCTTTGATATCGATGACGGCGCTCTCGCCGCGCATCTCATCAATGTGCTTCTTCCAGGCGTCGATCTGCGGAGCGCGCGCGTAGGGAATCATGCGACGCAAGATCGACAGACAGTCGCCGATCAGCGGCAAATCCACCCGCACGTTCTTGTTCACTTCAGCCGGATCCAACTCGATGTGGATCTTCTTCGAGCGCGTCGCGTAGGTCTTCAAGTTCCCGGTGACGCGATCGTCGAACCGCATGCCGATCGCGATGATCAGGTCGGACTCTTGGATCGCCTTGTTCACCCAAGCCTCACCGTGCATGCCCATCATGCCGAGGGCGAGCGGGTGGGACGCGGGGAAGCCGCCGAGACCGAGCAGCGTGCTCGCCACGGGGATCTGAGTCTTCTCCACGAATTGCAGGAGAGCCTCGGTGGCGCCGCCTTGGATCACGCCGTGTCCGGCGAAGATGATGGGCCGCTCGGCTTCTGCGATCATTGCGATGGCCTGAGCGATGTCCTTCTCGACGGGCTCCACCTCCGGGCGATAACCGGGCAAACGAACCGGGGAGGGATCGAAGGCGTACATGCAGCTCTTCTGCTGCGCGTCTTTGGTGATATCGACGAGCACCGGCCCGGGACGCCCCGAGGAGGCGATAAAGAAGGCTTCTTTGAGCGCGCCCGCGATGTCTTCCGGTCGCGTCACCACGATGCTGTGTTTGGTGATGGGTAGAACGACACCGCTGATGTCCGTCTCCTGGAAGGCGTCGGAGCCGATCGCTGTCGAGTTCACCTGGCCGGTGATGGCGACGATCGGGATCGAGTCCATCATGGCGTTAGCGATGCCGGTGACGAGGTTCGTCGCACCAGGACCCGAAGTCGCAACGCAGACGCCGACACGCCCACTCACGCGAGCGTATCCATCCGCCATGTGTGAGGCGCCCTGTTCGTGGCGCACCAGCACGTGGTGGATCGGGAACTTAATCATCGAGTCGTAAGCGGGCATGATCGCGCCGCCGGGGTAACCGAATACGACCTCGACACCGAGGTGAACCAGAGCGTCCCAGATGATCTCTGAGCCGGGCATGAGTTTCGGTTCCGAAGCGGCGCTGGGCTGCGGCTCGCTTGTGTCTGGTATCGTTCGGACTGGTTGCATTGGTTACCTCTGGGTTCAACGAAAAAACCCCGCGACCGGTTTAGGTGCGGGGCTCTTTAGCTCATCTCGGCGCTTTTCGCCTCAATCGCTTGGGTCCCCGCACGACCCAATCAGCACGACTACGAGTACGCCGAGATCGCCGGCGAGGCTCGAAAGAAGGGCGGGGGCAGCGAGGCGCGACATCGTCTCGGTTCAAGCTCCCTTAACTCCAAGCCTCCGTCAAGAAATAATCGCCAAATTCCGCGAAAATTTGCGCGCAGGTCGAGCTCTCTCTCCCGGAGGGGCGCGCCGGTTTTCATAGGGACACACGTCCGGGCTCACGGAGGCCGGGCCCAGGGAAGCCTCGGGCGAGCCGGGCCGAGGCGTGGACAGTTTTTGCTTCCGGCCGCATGATGGTATTGCTTGATCGCGTGCGGGTAACCGCGCGGCGATTCCGAGGCAATCAATGAATGACGCGCACATCGTAAGCAACGGGAAACACGCGGCCGTTGTGAAAGCGCAGCGACTCGAGCAAGTGCTCTCGCAGGCGACCGATAAACCGCATGTCATCCTCCTAGGCGGACATCCCGATCCCGACGCGATCGGCAGCGCCTTGGCCCATCGAAGGATCTGCGAAAGGCTCGGCATTTCAGCCACCATCGCGCACGTCTTGCCGCTCTCGCGCGGCGAAAACCGGGCGCTCGTGAAGCTCCTCGGCGTGCCCATGCAGCAGATCGACCGCGGCGAAGACCTCTCGGAATATGGATACCTTTCGCTCGTCGACGCGAGTCATCCCGAGAACCAGGTCCAGCTTCCGCAGGGCATCGAGCTCCTGACCGTGGTCGATCACCATCGCCCCAAGCAGCTCCCGAAGGCGCCTTTCGTGGACGTCCGTTATGACGTCGGTGCAACGGCCACGATCTACGCCGAGTACTTCGAGCAGGGCCTCGCTCCCCTCAGCGCAGAAGGCTCCGAAGACTCTCCTGTCGCTACCGCGATGTTCTTCGGGATCCAGACGGACACTGACGACTTCGCGAACGCGACGCCCACGGACTTCCGGGCGGCCGCTTATCTGAAGTCCTTCTGCGACTCGGACATCCTGAGCCGCATCGGACGCCGAAGCATCAGCGCCGAGGCGATGGACGCGGTGGGGGCGGCTCTCGCGGACCTCGAGGTGCTCCGCGATTTCGCGATCGCTGGGGTCGGCCGGGTCTCGGCGGTGAATCGCGACGCCATCCCGACTGCCGCGGACTTCGTGCTCCGCCGGGAAGACATCGACACGGTGCTCGTCTACGGCATCGTCGACGATCGCATCGATGGATCGCTCCGTACGAGCCGGGCCAGCGTGGATCCGGCTCTTTTCATGCAGAACGCCTTCGGTACCGACAGTGAGGGGCGTCCTTACGGCGGCGGACGAGCTGACATGGGAGGCTTCCAGATCCCGCTGGGCCTGCTCGCGGAGTGTGACGACGAGGAGAGCCTCTGGAAGCTCGTGAAAGAGCTTGTGACCAAACGCGTGGCGCGAGTGGTCCCTGATCTCGAAAAGAAGATCGCGAAGGATTGAGCGAGGCCTGGGGCTCTCCCCGGGGCTCGCTCTGCTTTCGGGCGGCCCTTCTAAGCCTTCTTGGCTCGGCTGGCCTCTTCGGCGAGCTGGAAAAAGGCGTGGGCCGCGCCGCGGCGGAGCGTCTTGGGGCGCGCGCAGAGCGAGACCAGATATCCGGGAGGAGCGGCGAGGGGGAGCCTTTGCACCGAACGAGCCAGAGGACTCGCCGCGAGCACCAACTCCGGTACGAGCGAGATCCCACTGCCGAGGCTGACCATGGCGAGGACTCCTTCGTTGCCTCGCACTTCCGCGACGACCCGGGGTTCGAGCTTGCGCTCCGCGAAGTAGCCCTCGAGCCGCTTTCGCTCGAGGCCAGCCAGGGGCAAAACGACAGGAACACCTGTTAAGTCGGGGCATTTTTCCTTCAGGCGAGCCTGGAGCTCCGGGGCCCCGAGCAGCTCGAGCTCGCGGGGCGCGATGAAGATCAAACGCGTCTCACCGAGGGCGCACTCTGCGAGGTCACTCGGCTCGCTCGGGTCCCGCGGAATCACTGCGAGATCGACCTCGCCGCGCCGGAGCTCGTCCAAGGAGCGTTCGGCGTCTTGGGTGACGAGGCGGACGACGATGCCCGGGTATTTTTCGCGCGCCTGGGCGAGCAGGGCTGGCAAGATGGAGTAACAGGCGGTCACCGTGCACGCGATGCGCAGCTCCCCGGACGGAGAGCTCGTTTCCCGTTCGAGGTCGGCGCGGAGCTCTCGGTACCTCGCGAGCTCACCCCGGGCGAACTCGCGGAAAATTTCGCCGGCTCGCGTGAGCTCGACGGTGCGCTGATCGCGGAGCAGCAGCGGGTGGCCGAGCTCTTCTTCGATGGTTTGGATGCGGCGGGTGAGCGCGGAGGGACTCATGCCCAGGGTTCGGGCGCTACGGCCGAAGTGCAGCGAGGCCGCCAGGGTCTCAAAAGCCTCGAGATCGCGGAGTTCCATTGCAGTTTCCGGAACAATTATTCTCCTAAGTTCCCCTTCCCGCAACAAGATTGTTCAGGAAATCGCAACTCTTGATGCAAATCGATTCAATTTACGCAAGAAAAAATCGAGCCATACTCCGGAAGGCCTGCCAGAGCAGGCGAGGAAGACAGCGGCGTCCGAGAGTCGGCCCGCTCACTCAAAAGGGACCAAGAACAATGGCACGCTCGAACTATTTCAACACGCTCACGATGGCCCAGAAGCTCGACCAGCTGGGGCGCTGCAGGTTCATGGCTCGCGAGGAGTTCAGCGCGGGCGTGAGCAAGCTCGTGGGGAAGAAGGTCGTGATCATCGGCTGTGGAGCGCAGGGCTTGAACCAGGGCCTCAACATGCGTGACTCCGGCCTCGACGTTTCGTACGCCCTGCGCGACAGCGCGATCGCTGAGAAGCGCGCTTCCTGGAAGAGCGCTACCGAGAATGGCTTCCGCGTCGGCACCTACAAAGAGCTCATCCCGACCGCGGACTTGGTCCTGAACCTGACCCCCGACAAGCAGCACGCTTCCGTCGTCGAGGCTGTGATGCCGCTCATGAAGCAAGGGGCGACCTTGGCTTACTCCCACGGCTTCAACATCGTCGAAGAGGGCCAGCAGATCCGGAAGGACTTGGCGGTCATCATGGTCGCTCCCAAGTGTCCGGGCACCGAGGTGCGTGAGGAGTACAAGCGCGGCTTTGGCGTTCCCACGCTCATCGCGGTCCACCCCGAGAACGACCCCCGCGGCGATGGTCTCGAGATCGCCAAGGCCTACGCGGCGGCGACCGGCGGTGACCGGGCGGGCGTCCTCGAGTCGAGCTTCGTCGCTGAGGTGAAGAGCGACCTCATGGGGGAGCAGACGATCCTCTGTGGCATGCTGCAGACCGGCTCGATCCTCTGCTTCGAGAAGATGGTTCAAGAGGGAGTGGAGCCGGGATACGCGGCGAAGCTCGTTCAGTATGGCTGGGAGACCATCACCGAGGCTCTCAAGCACGGCGGCATCACCGGTATGATGGATCGACTCGACAACCCGTCGAAGCTCAAGGCCTTCGCTCTCGCAGAAGAGCTCAAGGTCATCATGAAGCCGCTCTACGACAAGCACCAGGATGACATCATCACCGGCCAGTTCTCGAAGACGATGATGGAGGACTGGGACGCGGGCGATAAGAACCTCCTCGCCTGGCGCGCGGCGACCCTCGACACTGCCTTCGAGCGGACTCCGGCGGGCTCGGACAAGATCAGTGAGCAGGAGTACTTCGACCGCGGCGTGCTCATGGTCGCCATGGTCCGCGCGGGCGTTGAGCTCGCTTTCGAGGCGATGACGGCCGTCGGCATGAAGCCCGAGAGCGCTTACTATGAGTCGCTCCACGAGGTGCCGCTGATCGCGAACCTGATCAGCCGCAAGAAGCTCTACGAGATGAACAAGGTCATCAGCGATACCGCAGAGTACGGCTGTTATCTCTTCAGCCATGCCTGCGTGCCGCTGCTCCGCGACTTCATGAGCCGTATCGAGACGAGCGTCATTGGGCGCAAGTTCAACGAGGCCGGCGACAATGGCGTCGATAACCTTGAGCTCATCCGCGTCAACGAGGCGATCGCCACGCACCCGGTTGAGATCGTCGGGCGCGAGCTGCGCGGCTACATGACTGCGATGAAGAAGATCGCTGTCGGCGGCTGAGGCGTGTTTGGGCGCGCCCGAGGTGCGCGCGTGACCTCCGAGGGGAACGGATCCATAGATTCGTTCCCCTTTCCTTTTTTGGGGAGCAGAGTGATGTCGGGCAAAGTGGTCCGCGCGGCTCCGGGGGCTATTTCGCCTGCGAGCGCGCCCTGGTCGCTCTGACTCGGGAAGGATATAAACAAAAAGGGGGCACCACCGACCCTTTCTCTCGAGATGGCTACGGACGCGAATCTATTGCTCGTTTCGAGCGGAACCTGGCCCGAGCGGATTGTACGAGGGCTCGAGGAGCGAGGGGCGTTCGTTGAGGTCATCCGCCCCGAGGGGCTGGAGCTGTCGTTTCAGGTCGTCGGGCCCGATCTCGTTGTGCACTACGGCCTCGAGGGCGCGAAGGCTGTTCTTGCGTTTCTCAGTCGCGAGCCGGAGGGACGACCGATCCGGCTCGTTCTCGTGGGTCCACGGGCGGAGCTGCCTGCCTTACGAAAGTTCGATCGGCGAGTGGTGCTGGGGGTGCTCGCCGATGATCTTCCGGAAAAAACCATCTGTGAGCGGATCACTACGCTCGCCGCGCGCAAACAGGAGGCGAGCCCTTCGGTTCCGCTCCCGTCCGCGAAGACACCGAGTGTACCTCCTGAGGTGAATGATCCGCTGCTCGAGCGGCGCATTCCATCGGACACAGCTCGACCGGAGACCTCCCCGAGTGGTCATCCTTCTCCCTCAGAGGAGTCGATTCGCACCTGGTTCCAGAGCTCCCCGCCACCGCGCATCTCCGAGAAGCCGGACGCTTTTGAGGAAGAGTCCGCCGCCGAAGACGAGCCCCCTCCAGGGGAGGAGCCCGCCGTGCCCCAGGCTTTCGAGGAGCTTCCGTCCCTCGACCCGATCGCCCCGGGAGATGCCGAGCTGGGCCTGGGTGCTTCTGCAGCAGAGCTCTCAGAGGAACTTCGCCTCGAAGAGACTGTCAGCCGCGCTGCGTCCGCCGCTCATGAGGAGGCGCCCGTTTCCGAGCTCGATATCCAGACCCTCCCTCCTGAACCAGAAGACGACAATCCGGAGCTCGACGCCGCCGATCGGGAAACGCTCATCATGGAGACGGAGCCGAACGATCTCGAGCCAGCCGATTCGGTATCAGATCGTGAGACGCTTCACGCTCCGCTTCAGACCTCTCGAGAGGAGCTGAGCGTCCCGGCGACTCCTGCGGCAGCCAAAGATGGAGGCTCGCTCGGAGGCTCTGAATCGAGCGCCGTGTCGAGCGTCTCTTCGCTGGTGGCGTCGGTCGACTCGAGTTCGTCCTCCGAGCCGAAGGAGAAGCCGCCTGGGCGCGCCCGCGCGCCCTTCGTCATCGGCGCAGTGGCTATCGCTGCCTGCGCGACGTTCTTTTTTCTCCCGCGCTCCGGCGACACGCCGCCAGCACCCGAAGAAGCTCCGGCGGCCGCGGAGCCTCCTTTGGACCCTCTCCCTGCCGAACCAGGGAGAGAAGAAAATGCGCCAGCGGAACCCCAAGGCGCGGGCGTGAACATTTGGACGCGCGAGCCAGAGGCGGGGGTGAAGCCCTGCACGGAGCTCTTGGGTGACGTCTCGTTGCTTCGGTTTGGGGATATCGATCAGAACGCCCTCTTCTGGAAGAAGGCGCGGGGCAAGTTGATGCTCGGGGACCGTGAAGGAGCGCTCGCGGAGCTCTGTCGGGCCGCTCACATTTTCCCAAGTGGTCTCGCGGTGGAGGCCCTCGTCGAGCTCCTCTTGGACATGGGCGCGGCTCCCCTCGCGGAACCCTTCATGGAGCAAGCGAAGAAGGCCCGTCCCCACAGACCCAAGACCCTCGAGCTCTACGGAGACCTCAAGAGTCAGCTCGGAGAGACCTCCGAAGCCCGCACGATTTGGCTCGAGGCGCTCGGCACGGCGAACGCCTCAGAGAAGGTGTTACATCAGATCGGCAGGCAGCTCGTCGCCCAGGCAGAAGCGGTCCTCGCCGGCGGCCAAGTGGGCCTAGGCGAGAGGCTTTTCCGCCGCGCCGCGATCCTCGATCCTTCGAGCTCCGCGGCGCTCTTGGGCCTCGCGCGTTTGGCTGAGGAGCGGGGGGACGCTGAGCGAGCCCGGAAGTTCCGGGAGCTTTCGGAGTCCTTGAGCGCCGCGCCCTGACCGTGGAGCTAAACGGCTGCTCGTGAAGCTGTTTCCCTCTGACGCTTCGGGCCGCTGGTTCGCCAAGAGCCCACGGGCGTTTGGGGGAACCTCGCTCGGCACAAAAAAACGCTCCCTAGGTTCTCCTCGGGAGCGCTGTTTTGCTGGGCGATCGAGATCAGCCGGTGTTTCGGAGGCCCTGGGCGATGCCGTTCAGGGTCGTGCCGAGGACCTGATCGATGAGCTGGCGCTCGGGGGCACCCTCCGGAAGAGCGCGCTTCTTCTTGAGCAGGCTGATCTGGAGCAGGTTCAAAGGATCGACGTAGGGATTCCTCTGATTGACGGCTTCGCCGAGGAATCGATGCTCAGCGAGCAGTGAGCTGCGCTCGCGGATCGCCAGGAGCGTCTCGACCATTTGCTCGTACTCTGCCTTGAGGCGCTGGAACATGGCACCAAAGTCGCCGAGTTCGGTGAGATAGAGCTCGGCGATTTCGAGATCCGTCTTCGCGCACACCATCTCGATCTTGGCGAGCAGGTCGTCGAAGAACGGCCAGTTTTTCGCCATGCGGCGGAGCAGATCGAGGCCTTCCTTGGACTTGGCCGCTTTCGTGAGCGCGTCCCCAGCGCCGAGCCATGCGGTCAGCATGAGGCGCGTCTGGGTCCAACCAAAGTTGTAAGGAATCGCGCGGATGCCCGCCATGGTTCCGGCGCCCTTGTCGCGGTACGCGGGGCGAGAGCCGTAGTGGACGTGGCCGAGCTCGCGCACGGGAGTCGCGTTCAGGAAGAGGTGGAAGAGCTCGGGGCTCTCGTGCACGACCTGGCGGAACGCGGTGCGAGAGTCAACCGCGATCTTGTCGACGAGAGCCCGGTACTGAGCGAACTCCTCGGGGCTGATGTCCTTCTGGAAGTTCAAGTGAGACGCCATGAGCGTTCCGCTCAGCATGACCTCGAGCGTGCGCTCGGCGATCGAGAGAATGCCGAACTTCTGGCTGATCGTCTCACCCTGCTCGGTGATCTTGATGCTGCCGCGGAGGGTCCCGGGGGGGAGCGCCGTGAGCGCTCGGTAGACAGGCGAACCTCCGCCTCGACCGACGGTGCCACCGCGTCCGTGGAAGAGAGTGAGCGAAACTCCGAACTCGTCGGCGAGGCGGGCGAGCTCTTCTTGAGCCAAGTAGAGCTCCCAGGCCGCCGCCACCACGCCGACGTCCTTCGCGGAGTCCGAGTAGCCGAGCATGATCTCCTGGTGCATGCCCCGGGCCTTGAGCTGACGCGCGTAGACCTTGCTCTCGAAGAGGCTGCGCATGACGCGCGGCGCTCCCGCCAAGTCATCGCGGGTCTCGAAGAGTGGGACGACGTCGATGCGCGAGGTCGGCTCGTCTCCCGAGAGGTCGCAGAGACCTCGCTCGCGGGCGAGGAGCAGCACGCGCAACAGATCGTCGGCGCTGTGTGTCATCGAGATGATGTACGTGTTGGTGGCGCGGGGATCGATCTCGTCCTGAATCTGGCGAATGGCGTCGAACACGCCCAGAACTTTCTCGGTCTGAGCATCGAGCCGCAGGTTCGGAGAGGTGAGGGGCCGACGTCCGAGCAGCTCCTTCTCCAGAGATTCGCCCGACAACTTCGGTAGCCCGATCGAAGCGCAGATCGCGTCGAGCGCGTCGGTGTGGGCTTCGGAATCTTCGCGGACGTCGAGGCTGTAGCCGTGGAAGCCCAGCATCCGGATCTCACTCAAGAACGGCTCGACGAGCGAACGGGCCGCGCGGTTGGCCTTGGCCCCTTGGACTGCTGCAGCGATCAGTTCGACGTCGCGGACGAGCTCCTCGGCCTTCTTGTAGGCGGCCGGGAAGGTATCGCTGCGTCCGGCGTCGCGGGCCGCGACTTGGTTGCGCGTCGCTTCGAGTCGCCCGGCGATGAAAGAGAGCTTGAGGCGGAGCGGTTCTTCCGCGTCCCGTTTGTTGTTGGCCTGCCAGACGTCGGGCAAGAGCAGCTTGTCGGCTTCGAGCGCGGCGCGCAGCTCGGGACTCGGGGGAGCGATGCGGCTCGAAATGCTGAGGCGCTCGATCAAGAGCTTCACAGTCTTCTGGTAGTGACCCAGGATCGAGTGCGAATGGCGCCGGGCGGCGGCGATGGTGAGGTCCGGGGTGACGAAGGGGTTTCCGTCACGATCGCCCGCGACCCAGCTGCCCAGCGTGAGGGGCACGTCCACGCCGAGCTCTTCTCCGAACGTCTGGCGGAAGGCGGAAGCACAGGTCTCCTGCACCTGGTGGGTCGCGTCGAGCAGTCGATCTTCGAGGTACCAAATGACCGTCGACACCTCATCCATGACGCTGAGGCGATTTTTCCGAACCTCATCGGTCAGCCACAAGAGCTCGATGTCTGCCTCGAGGCGCTCCTCGATGCGCTGTTTTTCGGCGAGCGTCGCGGAGTCGCGGGCGAGGAGCGCATCGGCGAGGCGCGCCTGCAGGTTGAGCACGGTGCGCCGTGTGGCTTCCGTGGGGTGGGCCGTGAGGACTGGGCGTGCTTTGAGCTCAGCGAGACGGGAGCGCACCTCTTCGGCGTTCGCTCCGTCTTGTTTGAGCTGCTCGAAGGCCCAGCGCAGGCTGGCTGGTTGCGAGGTCTTGTCGGCGGCGAGCTCATACTCTCGGCGTCGACGCACGCGGTGAACCTGCTCGGCCGTGTTGATGAGGAGGAAGAAGAGCGTGAAGCCACGGGCCGTGGGAGCAGCGATCTCGACCGGGAGGTCGTCGACTCGTTTGAGGAGTTCTTTGAGAGAGGGGGCACCCTCGTAACCACGCCGGCGATCTCGAGAAGCTTTTCGGAATGTCTCGATGGCCTCGAAGGCTCGGTCGCCTTCCAGTCGACGGATCACCCGTCCCAGCGCCGCCGTAAGCCACTTAATGTCTTCGTTCAGCGCCTTGTCTTTTTCCCGTACATCACCGCTCGGCATGAGGGGGATTTCGCATAGGAACGGCGAAAGTGGTAGAGGGCGTCCCGGAAATGGCCCGCACTCTCCTCGGACTCTGGACCTGGCTCGCCTTCGCGGTGATCTCCGCGATTGGGTTCTGCGTCTGCCTTGTCATTTTCTTCGTGACGGCGCCCTTCGATCCGACCCGAAAATGCACAGGAAAGGCGATTCGTACCGTGGGGCGCCTGATGTGTGGGGCGGTTCCCGCCTGGTCATTTCGGGTGGTCCCCCCTTTGCCCGAGCGAGCGCCGAGTCGAACGGTCTGCATTTCCAATCACGCGTCCAACATCGACCCTTTTGCTCTTTTGGCGCTGCCCTGGGAGATGAAGTTCCTGGCGAAGTCGGTGTTGTTTCGAATCCCTTTCGTGGGATGGGGCATCGGGATTGCGGGTGATATTCCCCTCGTGCGCGGTTCGTCGCAGAGCGTGAAAAAGGCGCTCGCCCGCGCGAAGTTTTACGTGGAGCGGGGGATGCCGGTTCTGTTCTTCCCCGAGGGAACTCGCTCGAAGGACGGGACCTTGCTCCCCTTTAAGGACGGCGCGTTTCGCTTGGCGATCGAATGCCAGGCCGACATCCTCCCTATCGCCATCGCGGGCACCCGAAAGGCGCTCCAAAAGGGAGACTGGCGCCCGTCGCCGGCGCGCGGTTGGATTCGGGTCGGCGAGCCCTTGTCGACGCAGGGGATGACCCTGGAGGACGTGGGGAGGCTCAAGGAGGCGACACGAACTCGCGTTGCCGAGCTGCTCGAAGCGCTCAACGCCGCGCATCCAGAGCAGGCGCTCTAAGACCCTGCTATAGAGAAGACGGCCTTCGCTATGACCCTGTTCCGTCCCTGCATCGACCTGCACCAAGGCCGCGTCAAACAGATCGTCGGCGGCACTCTCACAGACGGCGGAGCCCGGGAGAATTTCGTCAGCGAGCGGCCCGCGTCCTGGTACGCGGCGCGGTACAAAGAGGACGGACTTTTGGGGGGCCACGTCATCTTGCTCGGCCCGGGCAACGAATTGGCCGCCGCCGAGGCCCTCGCCGCCTATCCGGGCGGACTTCAGGTAGGAGGGGGCATCACACCGGAGAACGCGCGCCTCTGGCTCGAGCGGGGGGCTTCGAAGGTGATTGTGACGAGCTTCCTCTTCGAGGGAGGGGAGTTTCGGGAAGAACGGCTCGACGAGCTGCTCCGGGTGGTGAAGCCGGAAGAGCTGGTGGTCGATCTGAGCTGTCGGAAGGTCGACCGCGCATACCGCGTTGCCACGAACCGCTGGCAGACGGTGACCGAGACCGTGGTGGACGAGTCGCTCTTTTCGCGACTCCACGGGCGGGCGAGCGAGATCCTTGTCCATGCCGCCGACGTCGAAGGGCTCTGCCGCGGGATCGACGAGGAGCTGGTGCGAAACCTGGGACACTGGACCTCCGTGCCCTGCACCTATGCCGGAGGCGCGCGGTCGCTCGATGATCTGTCGCGCGTCGAGGAGCTCAGCCAAGGCAAGGTCGATCTGACGATCGGAAGTGCCCTCGACATGTTTGGGGGCACGGCGGTTCGTTATGAGGACTGCCTAGCCTGGAACCGGGCGCGCTCCTGAACGGGCTTCGGACCGGGAGCGCTCGGTTCATCGAGGGTGGACTTCGCGCTCGCGGGAAGCATCGAGCGGCGAGTTTCTTCAACCTCGCCGAAGACGGTCGTCCCCGTGAGCTCGTCCCTTCGTGCGACAGTGGATTCCAGCCATTTCGTGCGCGAATTTTGGTGAGGCGTCGACTAATCGCCGGACCGAACCGGCCGTTTGAATTTGTTATGAACGGTCGTCTCGGTGAGGTAGCGCCAGAAGCGCTCGCGCAGGGCGGGCGGGTGTGCAGCCTCGAGTATCGACCCCGTCGTTGGTTCGGGTTTCGTCTTGAGCGCATTCTTGACGATTTCTTCGCGACGGAGAAGGCGCTCGTTGGGTTGAGTCAGGCGGTGCACGATCTCTTGCAGGGGGTCGTTCGTCCCTCGCTGGACCGCTTGGTGCGCGTCTCGGCGCACCACAGTCGAGCGCACGGTGCCGTGCTTGTGACGCTCGAGATCACGAGCCGCGTCCCGACCACGGATCCTGAGCACGTCACCGCGATCATGAACTGGCTCGGACGGAATTGCCACGAAAGCTCGTACCACAGGCTCGGCAGCGGCGAGTACGGGATCTTTCCGGTTCGAGCGAGCTTGAGCGTTCGGAGCGAGGTGCTCGGGACTCACCACGGAGAGTCCGAGATCCGCTCGACCTTTGTGGTGAGTGCCCGCGCCGAGCCTCCCCGTCGCTCGAATCATCCCGAGCGCCCGCGCGAGGGATCGCGAGGGCGAGCTCGGGTCATTCCTTTCCGGGGATCGTGAGCTTCTGCCCGATGCGGAGCGGCTTCTTCTCCGAGATGCCGTTGGCCTGGCACAGGGCCCGCGTCGAGATGTGGTATTTGTGAGCAATCCCTGAGAGTGTCTCACCACTCTTCACCGTGTGGGTGCGCGGCGCCGCTTGGGGTTTAGCTGGCGTTTCCTTGGCTACGGAGGGCGCTCCTAAGGTCTTGGCGAGGGCGGGCGCCTTCTGGTCCTTTTCGCTCGACTTGCTGCTCGGCGCGCTTGGCTTGGCGGCCGGAGCGCTCGGCTTGGCCTTGTCGGGCTGCTGGGCCTTGGGCGCGGGAGCGCTCGCTTTCTGAGGGATCACGAGCTTCTGGCCGATCTTCAGGCTGGCCTTGTTATCGAGACCGTTCGCCTTGGCGAGTTCCGTCACCGAGAGGCCACGCCGTTTGGCGATGAGACCGAGGGACTCCCCTTTGGTGACCTCGTGGGTGACGAGCTTGGGAGCTTTCGGTTCCTCTGCAGACGCCTGAGCGCGGCCCGCGCCGCCGTTCGGGATCTCGAGGGTCTGACCAACACGGATGACTTGCTTGGTGCCGATGCCGTTCTGCTCGGCGATGGCGGCGGCGCTGACGCCGTATCGCTTGGCGAGACCGAGCAGGGTGTCCCCGGCGCGCACCTGATGGCTGCGGAGTTTCGGGGCCGGTTTCCCGCGAGGAACCTTGAGCTTGTCACCGGGGAAGATCGCCTTCTTCGGGTCGAGGCGGTTCATCTTGGCGATGACCTCCACGGTCGTTCCGCGGGCTCGCGCGATGCTCGTGAGGGTCTCGCCACTGCTCACGATGTGGAACGTGGGCATGGGGACCTCCCAAGGATCCTTCCAGCCCTTCGGGTAGATCTCGACGACCGAGCGACTTCGCTTCGTGAGGTAAGTTCTGACAGCGCGGCCGACCTCTTCGCGAGTCGCCCGCGCCCAGCTTTCATCTTCACCGAGCGGCCTCAGGATCGTCATAGGATCGACCCCGCGCAGTGCTCCTGCCGAGAGGGCGTGCGCTCGATCGAGCGGAGTCATGAGGCCTTCGCGACTCTCGCGGATCATCGCCGCATGGGCGCTTTCGAGCTCCGCTTCAGTCGGACCGCTGGACGCGAGATGGCTGAGGGTCTGATTCAGCTTCTCTTCAATCGGCTCCGGTGCGTAGCTGCCGCGGCCTTGCACGAAGACGCGCAGCACGCGCCCCGAGCGGACATCAGGGTGGATTTCGAAGTGACTCGCCGGGCCTCCTGGCCCGGTCAGCGTCGTGCCGAGGCGACTCTGAGAACCGAGCACGCGCAGGCCGAGCTCGGAGGCGATCTCATCAGGACCTTCGGGGGCGCGCCACGCATAGTAGACCGCGGTTCCTGATTGCGACGCGTCCTCGACAGTACTGAAACGCTCGGTCGTCTGACGGTAGGGACTCTGCGCCCGAGGGAGGGGGGCGCCCCGGGGGATCTTGCCGAGATGCTTTTCGACGAGCTCTTCTGCGACTTTGCGTTCGAAAGCGCCGCTCAAGGAAAAAGCAGCGTTGGTCGAAACGAAGAGGGCCTGATGGAGCTCGCTGAGCTCTTCGAGCTGCACAGCCTCGAGATCCTGCAGGACCTCTTCGCTGGTGGGGAGACGGGAAGGATCGCCGAGATGAGCGAGGCGATCGACGCGCTCCAGACTCAGCTTGCCCCGCGCGTCATTTTGGACCGGCGCGAGATCGCGCTCTAGCTCAGCGCGAACGCGGTCGAGCTGTTCCTCATCGACCCGCAGCGGCGCGAATCTCGTCGCTGCGATCCAGAGCGCTAGGGGCAGTTCAACCTCGGGCGCGCGGGTACAGAAAACGATGGCGTCGTTGTCGAAGAAGAGGTGGTTCTCTCCGCCACGGCCGCGCACGAGCTCTTCCGGATCGCTAGCGCCGCGCGAGAAGCCACCGTGTTCGAGCAGTTTTCCGAGCACTCGATAGCTCGCGCGGCTCGGCCGGGTTTTCAGGGATGGGCCCCGGCCGACGCTGGTGCAGACAGCGATTTCCTGTCCCCCTGGGCTTGGCTCGAGGATCACCGTTGGGTCGCCGGGCAGCCGGTACGCGGTGGCTTCTTGAGGGCGAGCTTCCGCCTCGGTTTCCCCTCGGGCTTCGAGAGGAGACAGCGAGACAAAAAGGAACGACAACAGGAGAGCGCCCGAGTTTCTGCTAAGCTCGTCTGCCACTTGAATCCCAGCGGGTAGCAGGCTCTTGCGATCTGGGCCAATTTCTAGGCAAAATCGGCAGGAACTTCTGGATGGCGCGGGAATTTTCCGAGCAAATTCGAAGTAGCATTTCGATTCCCATGAAATTGCGGTGGCTCCTCCTCTCTTGCGTGCTCTTGGGCACTGTCGCTGGCGGCGCAGCGGCCCAGCAAACCCATGTGGTGTACGCAGGGCAGCGCCTTGGCTCGATCGCCAAACGTTACAATGTAACGGTAGATGAACTTTGCGCTGCGAACGGAATCAAGAAAACGGCCCCGATCAAGCCGGGCCAGCGCTTGGTGATCCCCGAGAAGTCGTCGAAGAAGAAAGGGACCGCGGCGAGCGCGCAAGGGAACCCGAAGCCGGGCAAAGCCGAGGCTCCGAAGAGTCCGGCGAAGGAGGCGCCCCCGCCGATTGTCGGGCCGCCCCGTCTCCACATCGTTCAGAAAGGCCACACGCTCACGGCGATCTCCCGTCGCTACGGCGTCACCATCTCAGCGATCTGCAGAGCTAGCGGTCTGAATGAGAAAGCGCCCCTCGATATTGGCCAGATTGTGGTGATCCCTGACAAAGCGGATCGCGACGGCAGCATCGCCCGCAAGGCGCGTCTGTCGGGACTTCTCGATCAGAACACCGATCCGAACGGCGCCGGTCATCGCTACCGCGCGTACCTGAAGAAGCCCTGGAAAAAGGGCTACATCAGCCTGTTCCGCTACCAGCAGGAGTGGTCCGGATTCGTGATTGGGCCGAAGGGAGAAGTCTTGCCCAAGGCGAACTCGAAGATCAACGCGTTCATGGGCGGCGGAGGTGACGGGCCGAACATCGACGAGCGGCTGATTCGCCTTCTGGCGCATGTGAGCGATGCGTTTGGAGGACGAAAGATCCGCATCGTGAGCGGCTATCGCACCCAGAGCTGGGTCGCAGATTCGAAGCACAAACACGGGCGGGCTCTCGACTTCAGCATCCCGGGCGTTCCGAACGAGGCGCTCAGGGATTACTTGCGGACGCTGCCGAACGTCGGGGTCGGCTACTATCCGAACTCGAGCTTCGTGCACCTCGATGTGAGGGAAGGCTCCGCTTATTGGGTCGACTATTCGGGCCCCGGCGAGCCGCCCCGCAAGCACCCCTGAGAGCGGCGCGTCGAAGGCGCCCGCCCTTTCTTATTCAGGCGAGGGGAGCGGGCATTGGGAGAGAGTGCCGGGGGCGCCGGGGTCCGGATCGACGTTCAGCCAGAAGGTGATGGAACCGGTGAGCTCAGGATCGATGGGCTTGATCGGGGTCGAGTCTGAGATGTTCGATTCGTGAGTGATCAGGATCGTGAGCTGTTGACAGCCTTCGGGGATCGCAAGGGTGGGGTTCCAGGTCCAGGAGATCTGGTGCGCGAGATCGGCCTGGGCTTCCCAGGACCTTTGGACGATCGCCTGCTCGTCGGCGAGCCCCCAATTCAGCCAGGCTTGCATGATGACCTTCTCGCCCGCGTCATCGGCCTCGAAGGGGATCGTGAACAGGACCCCCGGACCGTTCCGCTCGATGGGGAGGATCTGCCAGGGAGCGGGGACGACGAGCCCCATCGAAATGTTCGGACGCCCAGGAGAGGGATCCTCGAAATCCGGAGGCGGTGAGATCAGGCATCCCGCGACCGTCGCGCTAGCGACGAGGGTCGTGAGCCAAGCCCCGACCTGCCTCCCGATCCCGGGACCCGTCCGAAGAACCATCGATTCTGAGCAGTTAAACAAACGGTGTGACCCGCTGGGAAGACGATTTCACGAAAAAGCATGAAGCGCGAGTCTGCCGCACCGTTCGGCCCGAAATCCGCCTCCCCGTCTGACCTGGAGGGAGGCCACCCGGCTCGGACCGAAGGCCACCCGGGGGGCTCTGCTCAAGGGAGCGCGAAGGCTTGTCCGAAGGTGATGAAAAAGGACCCCGGCCATACGGGTAGTGCGGGATCGCCGAGCGGGAACCCCCAGTCGAGGCGGAGGACCTCCCGGTTTGCTTGGGGGAAGAGGATGCGGAGTCCAACGCCAACCCCGTGGTGCGCTTTCCATTCCGCGAGGACGTCGGGTGAGTCACCGAGGTCGTAAAAAACCGACAGCCCTGTCTGGGCTGAAAGAATGTCGACCGACGTCGAGCGAAACTCAAAGTTCGTCACCATCTGATCGCGGCCATAAATGGACGAGGAGGGATAACCGCGGAGCCGGTTGTTCCCACCGAGCACAAACGGTCCCACCCGTCGATAGTTCTCGGGGCGACTCGCCAGGTCGAAGTCGATGTGGAAGCGTCCGAACCCGAGCCAAGGTGAGGCGAGCCGCGCGCTTGCGACGAAGAGAGCGTCGTTCCTTTGCTCAGAACCGAGCGTGATGCTGCTCGAAAGGCGAGCCGAGATGAGCCCTGTCTGCCAAGGCAGGGCGTACCCGACACTGGATGAGATGCCCCACAGATCGCGCGTGGAACCGAATTCGGTCGAACCCACCCAGGTCGAAAGATCGATCGAATACCCAACGCGAATGTCCTCCTGGAGGCCCAAGGTCTCCATGCCAACGACTCGGTGGAACCGCGCCTCATAGGCGCTGAATCGGACGAAGGGGCGAAGTTCCACGTTGCTCATCGGCACGAAACGGGAGGCCTCGTAGACGCGTCGGAGCTCACTGCCTTCGGGGAGATGTTCCGCGCGGTAGCGGTCCCGGTCTGCCTCGATGCCGAAGCGGATGTCGAATTTTTGGTTCACTCCGAAGGAGCGCACGCCCGCGATTTGGCCGAACAGATGATCGGTCTGGTAGAGCCAAGGAACCGAAGTCGACTCTCCGTCGACGTCGACCTCCACGGATCTGAGCTCGTTTTGCCGGAGGTAGCGCGTGGTCTCGGCGAGCCAGTCGATCCGCGTAGAAAATCCCCATTTCGAATAGCGGGAGAAGAGAGGTAAGGAGTAGAGGAAGGTGCCCGCGCTGCCTTCGGCCTGTCGAGGTTCTCGCGCCTCGAACACCTTGACCTCGATCGCGCTTTGGAAGCGGCTGCCGCCGATGCGCGGGTAAACGAAGCGGCCGCCGAAGGTGTCTCGGTAACGTTCGTATTGGTAAATGAGGCCCACCGAGGTGTGAGTGCCCGCGATGTTCTCCTCCGAGGGATTGAGGAGCAGGAGCTCGAGCCCATTGCTCCCTGCTTGGATGTCTGAGTTCAGCCGCAAGCTCCAGACGTCTTTGGTGATGACGACCAGCCGAACATGCCCATCCTTCTCGCCGCGAGCCGCGACGATGTTTGCGAGGGAAAGCTGGCGGAGTGCGCGCAGGTTGCGCTCACTTTCCTCAATCTTGAGCCGGTCGTACCTCTGGCCCGGCGTCTGGAGCAGCTCTCGCTCGACCATGCGAGGACGGGAGGTTCCATGGAGCCAGTTGATCCAGTTCGGGATCGGATCGCGATCATCAAAGACCTCGACCGTGTAGATCTCGACGCCTTCGATGATCTTTCCTTCCGGGTCGGGCTCTTCCTCCAGCTTGAGCTCGTGGAGCGCCTCGGCGATCAGCGACTTCTCGAGGTCCGAGCGCTCATGTGCGGAGACTGACCCAGAAAGGAGCAGCACGCACAGAGCCACAAAAAACGTTCGTCTCAATCGGGCTCCTCGCCCCATGTTACCGCGCCGGCGGCTCGGGCGAAAACACGCTCTCTTTCAGACGGCGCGCGCGCCCAGCCCTCGGCGGAGCTCGCGTTGCGCTCAGCGCTGCATTTCGCTCTGATCGCCCTCCATGCAGGTCGTGCCGACCCGAAGTGCATTTCACCTCACCCTCTTGGGTGCGGCCTGTACGCTCACGGGGATCGGTCTCTCCCGCCCGGTGGCTGTGCTTTGGGGTGGGGCGCTCCTCTTGGGAGTGGTGCTCGCGCGCGCCGCCGCAAAATGGGGAGCGGCCCGCTCCCGCGCGAGCGGTTTCGAGATGGTCTGGGACGACCGCCGCCGGCTGATCCCAGCGGTGCGCGGAGCACCGCTCGAGGTATTCGCGATCCTGACCAACCGCGACTCGAGGCCTCTCGAGTTTTCCGAGCTCGCGCTCATGCATGCGGCGGGCATGGAGGCCCGTGTGACGCCGCGCTCCGGGATCATTCCACGAGGAGCCAGTGTTCGGGTTCGCGTGGAGCTCACGTCCTATTGCGCAGGACCTTGCGGAGTCTTCGGTCTCTCGATCAAGACCTCACGCGCTCCTGGATTGTTCGTCGTCCCGCTGCTCTTCTCGAATCCCCTTGTGATTCTCACGGCGCCCGAGAGTCACGTGCTCGGTGCGCGCGCGATCAAGGGCAATCGCTGCCAGGCCCAGCCTCGGCGCACGGTGCTTTCGCGAGAAATCGCGGAATTCCGAGAGCTCCGGGAACATCGTCCTGGCGATCCCTTCCGGCGGATTGCTTGGAAGCCCTCCGCTCGCCGGGGCAAGTTGCTCGTCGTCGAGACCGAGGAGAAGTTCGACGCTGATGTCTGGGTGCTCCTGGACGCTTCGCTCGAACTTTCGCGCGGCACCCCCGGCAAGACCCCCAAAGAAAGCGCCCTTGAGCACGCGGCAAGCTTGATTCGAGCGCGCCTTGAGGCAGGACAGCGCGTCGGGCTCATCGTCTATGCAGGTCGCGAGCTCGTCCGCATCCACCCCGAACCAGGTCGTCGCCAGTGGCTCAGAATGCGGCTCGCGCTCACCGAAGAGGTGCACACCGCCGACGCAGACAGGAGCGCCCTGTCCATCTTTGAGCTGGAGCAGCTCGCCCTTGAGCACATCAGCGCCCTCGATCCTCGCCTGGCGGACGGCGGCCGTCAGCCCGTTTCGACGGAGCAGCTCGAGGCCCTGACGCGCGGCGCTCCGTACGAGCCCCAGCCCATCTTCGCCGCCTCGCCTCACGAGAGAGCGCTCCGAACGTACTTGCGCGCTTTCGGGATCGACTCACCACCTCTTGATACCGATGAGCGGCCGCGCAGCGAGCGGCGGCTCGCGGCCATCCTCGGGGAGCGGACGTTCAAGAGTGGAAGAGCTGGTGAGGTGATTGTGGTGGGGCCACCGCCGGACGCCCACAGCCCCAAGGAGCTCTTGTCTGCGCTGGAACGGGTCGTGACAAGAGGGACCAGCGTCTGGTTCCACGCTGTCGGTTCTTCGATGGAAGTGAGCGAGGCTGAGCCGGAACGGAGCGAGGTCTTCCGCCGGGTGAAGCGGGCTCGACTCGAGGCGGGGCTCATCGAGTCACGCAAAATCCTGAGGGCCCGCGGCGTGAAGGTCCTCGCCGTATCCCATCAGAGGCCCCGCGAATAGGGGACTCGCTCCAGGGCTTCTTCCACGATCGCTCGGTCGACAAAGGCTTCATCTTCGCTCTCCGCGGAGACGATGATGCGGTGGGCGAGCACGCGAACGACCACCCTGCGCACGTCATCGGGGCTCACGTAGTCGTTGCCGGAGAGCACTGCGCGGGCCTTGGCGGCCTGGGTCAGGGCGAGGGAGGCGCGCGGACTCGCTCCCAGGCGCACCTTGGGATGCCTGCGGGTGAAGCGGGTCAGATCGACAATGTAACGGTAGATATCGTCTTCGACGTGAACGTCGCGCGTGTGGGCTTGAAGCGCGTGGACCATGTCCGGCGTGAGGCGCGGAGTGATGGTGGGAGGCGCGCTTTGGTGGGTGCGGAGCATGAGCAGCTCGGAATCCGCGTCGGGATAGCCGAGCACGAGGCGCATCATAAAGCGGTCGAGCTGGGCTTCGGGGAGGGGATAGGTGCCCTCAAGGTCGATCGGATTTTGGGTCGCGATGACCATAAAAGGGTCCGGCAGGGGCAGGCGTTCTCCCTCGAGGGTGGCTTGTCCCTCTTGCATCGCTTCGAGCAGAGCGGACTGGGTCTTGGCTGGAGCACGGTTGATCTCGTCCGCCAGCACGATGTGGGCGAAGAGGGGGCCCTTGCGGATGCTGAAGGAACCCACGCGCGGATCGAGGACGAAGGTCCCGGTGATGTCGGAGGGGAGCAGATCGGGGGTGAACTGGATGCGGCGACTGTCGAGGCTGAGGGCTTCGGCGAAGCTCTTGGCCAGCGTAGTCTTGGCGACTCCAGGAACGCCTTCGATGAGCACGTGACCGCCGGCCAAGAGCGCGATCATGAGCGTCTCGAGAGCTTCTGGGCTGCCGATATAGGAGCGACTGACCTCCCGGCGGAGAGCGTCCAGGATTTCATGGGGGGCGGGAGCAGTCCCGGCGAGATGATTGTCATCCATGGGGCGAGGAACGTCGGGTGGAACTCCGAGAGAGGTGTTGGATCAAGGTGAGAACTTCGCTGGAGAGGCGAGAGAGCTCCGTAGGGGTGAGTCCATTTGGGGGCCGGTTCGAAGTCAACCCCAAAAACTCGCTGAAAAGGCGCTTGCCCGTCTCCCGAAGCTCTGGAGACAGCTCTTCGAGCGCCGCTTCGGGCTGCATGTTTCTGCCCATCTCGCTCACCAGGCCCAGTTCCAAGGCTGAGCGGAGTTCCGCCAGCAGGAGCGCATCCTCGTGAGCTCGATCTCGAGGTTCGGAGGTCCGAGTCGAGTCGCTCTGGACGAAGCTCGGGGTACGGACTCTCGCGTCGGGGCGTGCCCCACGGAGTTCGAGGCCGACGAGCCCGAGGGCCAAGAGGGCGGCGAGGAAGGTCGCCATCTGGCCTGGCAAGCCCTCCTGTCGGATCCGCTGGAGTTCCTCGCGCAAATGACGGAGTCGCTGCGCGAGCTCTTCACCAGGGCGGCTCTGGCCGAAGGTTCCCTTCTGTTCGAAGTGGCCTGAGAGCAAATAGAGCTTGCCCCCTTGGGCGTCGGTGTCCCGCTCAACGAGGTAGCGCGCGAGCTGGGCGAGAAACCTGCGGTTGCCTGGGTACCTGAGCATCAGGTTGATGAAGAGGGACGAGTCGCCGATGGCGACGAGTCGCCCTTTGCCTTCGATCACGCCAGTCGCCGCCAGGGTCTTTTTGCCTTGGGTGGTCTCGACCTCGAGCAGTGGCGTAAGCTCGGGGTAGGAAAGGGCGACCGCGTGGTTCGTGATGACCTCGCGGACTCCCTCCGTCGTCGGGTGACGGATCCAAGTTCCGTCGTCGCTTGGTCGGGTCGCAGGGCTGGCTACGGCGAGCGCAGGGTTTCGCGCGACGTAACGGCGAGCATCTCGGATGTGATTCGGTTCCCTTTGGATCTGAAAGCGGCTGAGCAGCGGTCCGCTCGTTCCGAAGTCATCCAGGATCAGGAGGCGTCCTCCCTCCGACAGGAAGCGCATCAGCGAGTCATCGTCGAGGTGCACCTCGGGGTGGGTGATGATGACCGCATCCTCCGGACGGAGCGCGTCGAAGTCGAGGACAGCACGCGGTTCGACCCGGTGCGTGCCGAGCTCCTGGCGGATGACCTCGAGAGCCTCACTGTAACCGTCCCACCCCGAGTTTCGCGCGGTGAGATCAGAGTTCGTCCGTTCTTCTCCCTGGGCGAGGCTCTGCGGCAGGCCGAGGCTCCCTGCGAGGAGGAATGAGGCCCAGGCTTGGGTCCAGTGGCGCCTTGGTCTCGTGACCCCTCGAAGACTTTGTCCTTTTCCCATAGGCCAGGGCCACTCGAGTCTCACCTTTTTCAGCGTGACTGCCTAGAGCGCATCTCAAAATTGAGTGCGCTCAAAAAAGCACAGCAAAACCCGCCGAAGAGCTCCGGAAAAATGAGAGGTCTCCGCGGCTCGGGGACGAGGGCGGCTCCCCGGTCCCTTGCGCGTGTGCACTTCGGGACTCAAGTTCAGGTGGTCAGCGGACGTTGGCCTGAAATGAGGCCAGATTCGCAGAATCGTCTCCCGGGTCATGCAGACATTGCGCAGCCCGGAATCTTGGTTAGATTAACTAGCGCGAAGTAATCGCAGGGTTTCGGCCCGGCGGTGCCACCCGCGGAAAAGAGGTCGAATGCTACCCCCCTTCATCATCGAGCAAATCCGTCAGCGCGAGGAGCAGAAGAAGAGGTCCGAGGAGCAGCCCCGCCTTGAGCTTCCTCTCGACGATATGCCGCCCATGCGGCCGCGTGTGGAGCCCGACGCGGAAATCGACGTGCCCCGCGGAGTGGTCATCTTCGAGCTGTAAAGGATCGTTTTTTCGACGCGAACGCGCCAAGGACGAAGGCCTGGTCTTCGTCACGGCGCGTTCGTCGTTTTGTGCAGCGTGCGAAGGGCGGGCGCGCCTGCTTTCCGGTCCATTCGGGGGCGAAGCGGCGGGGCCCCTCGCTTTTTCAGCCCCGAAGGCCTGCCGACGACCGAGGCCCCCGCACCCCAGCGACCACGCTGGCGGGGCCCCTCGCTTTTTCAGCCCCGAAGGCCTGCCTAGTCTTTTCAGAGCCCAGTTTCGTCGGTACCAGTGGGCGGCATTTTTCGCTAGCGCGACCACCTGCCCGAATTTCTTGCCGATGAAGCTCACTACCGATCGTTCCGTGCCTCCCGCCGGATGCCCTACCGACAGCGCCTTGGGCTCCACGGGTTCGCGCGCGGAGTCTCGCAGCGCTCGAGCGCGCTCTCGAATTGGCTTTCGTGCGGCGATCGTGAGCGCGAGCTGGCTTTCGCTCGGGGCTTGTGTCCCCCCGGGTGATGGTGTCGTACCTCCGACGGACGTTCTTTACTTTCCCGTCGCTCTCACGACCGACAGCCAAAAGGCCCACCTCTTCGTCGTGGGGAGTGATTTCGATCTCCAGTACAACCACGGAACGATCCACTCTCTCTCCCTCGCTCGCCTCCGGGAGCTCGCAGGAAAGCCGTGCAAGGCCGACTCTGAGTGTCAGGCGCTCGAGGCGGAGAGCAAGTGCGACACCGAGCCCACCAAGCAAAACGAAGGTCGTCCTTCCTACCTCTGCGTTTCGACCACCGGGCCCCATGCGCTCGACCCCTGTCGAGGTCTCGGCCTCAAGACAGTTTCGCTGCGCGCCTCCTCTCCGGGACTTTGTGCTCCCGTCGACCTTGAGAACCCCGCAGACGGTAAGGGCAGCCTCGTCCGCGACGTCGTGCAGATCCCCGCTTTTGCGACGGATGCTGTGATGCTCACGCGCCCGTCCGATGTGGACGAGGGACCGAGTGAGCGCCTCTTCGTTCCTTCGCGGGGAGATTCGGCTCTGCATTGGGTCGACGTCGAGGACGGCAAGCTGCGCTGCGGTCAAGGGCGCCGAAACATCTGCTCGGACGACTATCGCACCTACGAAAACCCCGATGTCATCGCCGACTACGAGACCGGTGAGACCCTGAAGGCGCCTGTGGATCCGTTTTCGATCACCGCCTCCAAGGACGGGTCAGTTCTCGCCGTCACTCATCAGACGGATCGAGCTGTGAGCGCCTACGTTCATGATTGGGCGGAAGGGGCGAGGCTCGCCGCCGTCTACCGATCCACCCTCGGCAGCCCCGTCAGCATCGACGCGCTGCCCGGGGCGTTCGCGAGCGACGATCCTGAGTCGCGCACCGGATTCCTGATGACGTTCCGCGACCTCGCCGAGGTCCGACTTCTGCGCTTTTTCCCGTCCCAGGATCGGGAGGGAGACCCCGGGGCACTGCTCGAAGTGGGCCGGGCGCCTTTGCGTCTGAACTCACCGGGGCTTCACTCGCGAGGGATTGTCGTCGATTCGAGCGCATTTGAGGAGAAAGCTCGAAGCTGCGCCGAAGGGGACGTCGACTGTCTCCTCGAGGCTCGCTTGCTCCCTCGCGCCGTTTACGTCGCGAACCGCTCGCCGAACTCTGTGGTGGTGGGGCGGATGGATCCGCAAGCTCTCACGGATAGCTCCTCTGAGCTGCCCACTTTGGTGGAAAGTTTCCCGGTTGGAGAAGGCCCGGCGCAACTCTTCCTCGGACACGTGATGGCGCCGAGCGGGAAGGTCGAGCCGAGACTCTTTGTGGTCTGCTTCGACGCAGCGGTCATCTATGTGTTCGATCCCGTTCGAGGCAAGTTTGACACCCAGATCAACACGGGCCGTGGCCCTCAGGGGCTCGCCTTCGACAACTTCGACGAAGCGAGCGGCGAGGTGCACCCGCTCCTTTATGTGGGGCATTTCACGGACTCCTACGTCGCCGTGATCAGCCTCGACCAACGTTATCCCACCACCTACGGCGCGACCTTGGCCACGGTCGGTTTCCCTGAACCTCCGCGCGCAGCAAAGTGATCATGACCTTTCAGAAACGCGCTTTCTTCGGACTCCTGCTCCTCGGGTCGACTCTCCCGCTCACGCCGGGCTGCAGTTCGAGCCAACAGCCCCTCGAGCTGGCCTCCCTCCGCCAGAGCGGGAAGGTCAGCTTCATTTGCATCACCCGCACCGGGGAAGGGGCGCCCCTCGACGCTTGTCCGCGCGGCCCGATTGGGAGCGACGGAGCCCTCACCGTTGCCGATCCGAACCACGATATGTTCGCGCTCCTCACCCAGAAGGCCACGGGTGAGGTGGCAGTGATTCGCGTCTCCAGCCGAAGCGGAGTCCAGCAGGCGCAGGTGCTTGATGCCGATCGCTCGAACCCAGGCAAGACGCCGCTCCGCGTTGGACTTGAACCTGAGGACATTGTGACGACCCGTGGCGGTCACGCGAGCTTCGTTGGCGTGAAGCAGCTCGGCCGCCCCGGAATCTTCGGTCTGCCCACCAAGTGCATCTTTGAGCCGGTCGCCGGGCGAGAGCAGGGAGTTCGCGATATCACGACCTGGCCCGCCTGTGCCCTTTCCTCGGCACCCGGCGACATGGCCGTGGTCCTCGATACCCAGCGCGTCGATGGCGGCTCCAGTCTTCTCTGTGGAGGCTCGGCGCCGCCGGCCCCCGAAGGGGAATGCGCGACGGACCTCTCGGAGGAGATCGGCGCGGAGCTCGGGACTCAGAAGCTCGTCGTCGCGCTCCCCGAAGAAGGAAAGCTTGTGGTGCTCGACGCCCAGGAGCTCCTCTCGAGAACGCCCGGGACCTTCGAGCCCTGCGCTATCGAGGCGGAGCTTCCCTTGCGCGCGGATCCGCCCGCTCAGGTGACCCAGAGTCTCCCTCCCGATCTCAAAGTGGAAGGAAGTTGTCTGGGGGACTCTGTGACGTACGGACCCTTTGACGGCCCCTTTGCGTCGCGTCCTTCCGGCTTCGCCCACGACGACGAGACGCTTTTCGTCGGCGACAGCGGCGCGCCTTTGATCCATCGCGTCGATGTGCGCGACCCCTGTGCGCCGCGGGAGCTCGAACCCCTGGTGCCGACCTCTTTCCTCTCCCCCGAGCGCGTGGTGAAAACCTCACGTCTGGCTCTGAGCCCTGAGACGAACCAAGGGGAGCGTTTCCTCTACGCTGTCGATCAGGTCGGAGAGCAGGCGTCGAGCGTCATGGTCTTTGACGTGAGCGAAGACGCTTTGGATCGAACTCCGCTCGTGCGCCCTGATTCTGCCTGGATGCCTTTTGAGGCTCCTGACCGCATCGAGTTTGCCGCCAGCGTGAAGGACATTGCCTTCGTGATGGCGGAAGACCCTCCGACGAACGATGAGGGCGTGGGCGCCTATGGTGTTGAATGTGATCCTGATCCCGACGCGCCTCTCGATTCGCTCGGGGCGCTCGCGCGCTCGGACAGCGGCCTGGTCTCTGGGGCGGGTAACGTGCTGCGCGGGATCTTCGCCTACGTGCTCACCTCAGACGGTCGCGTGAACGTCGTGGATGTCGAGGACTACGACGCTGCTTGTCGGCGCAATGCGCGGGCAAACACCTCGAGCGAGTTCGACTTCCGTGGTTGCCGCAATGACCCGGTGGGCACCCGCTATTTCACGTTAGACAAGACGCCGGACGGCGTGAGCACCGTCACGAACGAAGCGACCTGTCGGGCCGTTGTGCCTCACCGGGCTCGGGCTCGTGGCGGGCGCATCGGAGACGGTCGCCGCGGCCTGATCATCACCGATGATTCTGTGGGACGAACGGGAGCTCCTGCTCTTGTCTCGTTGCCCCGACTCGCGCTCGGGGGGCAGGGGCTGCCGGTGAGCCGCCGTACCCTCGAGGGAAGGAAGAATCCGATCCTGCTCGGCGTAGATTTCCTTTCGCCCGGTGGCTCCGTCGACCCTGCCCAGGTGTACGTCGGGACAACCCTTCGGGTGCGCGACTCGCTCAGCTCGCCCCTCGAGATCGATCCGAACCGGGCAGAGCAGGCGTCCGTCGTCCTTCCGTTCGTGGAGACTCGAGCTTACCCGCCGTCAGACACCGTCACTGTCGTGTACGAAGGCGAGCTGGACGGTCTGCACTCGGGCGGAATCCTCACCGTGGACGGTGACACGGCGCGCCTCGTAGATTTCGACGCAAATTTCTGCAGCTCAGGGGTCCAAGACGAGCAGATCACCCGGGAGCTGGCGGCGATCGATTTTGGTCTGAGTGGCCAGCCGCTCGACGCGTTTGGCAAGAGCCGCGCCGACTACGTGCAGATCGTCTCCAAGCTCCTCGACGAACGAGACGCCTACTGGCAGAAGGAAGGCCTGGCCTGCACGGACGGGGGCGGTTTCGACACTTGCGACGCGCTCTTTGGCGACAGCGATCTCCAAGACCTGCGCCCCGAGCGAGATCTGACGATCCTCTCCTCCACGGAGGACACGCTCACGGTCACGCCGCGCTCGCCGTACCAAGGCGATCCTGACAATCACCTCGCGATGCTCCGCTGCTGTTTCCCGGGGCCTTTGGCTTACCGGGTCCGCGCTTCACGACAGTGGGTCGTGCGAGGCACCTCATCGGGCTTCCAACACCCCATCACCAGCGTCGAAAGCGAGGACGGTTCTCGCGTTTGCGCTCTCGATTGCCACCCCCTCAAGGCGAGCCGGCGTGGGCGAGTCTTCGAGCTCTCGAATACGGCTTGTGACAATCCCGATCCGAACGCGGCTGAGCCCTGCGGCGTCGGAGCGCGGGGGCAGGACGATCCGATCTGCGCCTACGACGCGAGCCGGGGAGCGATCGATCCTCGAGACCAAGCAGGCAACTGCATCTACGACGGGATTTCCCGCCGCTTCGCGGTGTACCGTGGTCTTGAGCCTTCCGTGCGTGGCATGACGTTCAGCTTCGAGGTCAGTTCGGGATTTGTGATCGACTCGGTCCAGCTCTCGACGAACCAGAACGCCGTCCTGCCCGTGTCGCTCGCGAGCGCCCCCTGGCTCAACTCCGTCGGTGTGGTGGATTCGGCGACGCGAGGGTTGCTGATGGTCGACGTGCGCGCGGGAATTGTCGTCGACCAGTTCTTCTGAGAGGGAGAAGATGGCGGCGAGCGAGACCCCCGTCATGTTGCAGCATGCGGCTGCAAAACGTGCTCACCCGGACTGCATCATCTTCTTCCGACTCGGGGACTTCTACGAGATGTTCGGCGACGACGCGGTCGTTGCCTCCGAGATCCTCGAGCTGACGCTGACCAGCCGAAATCGCGGGAAACCCGATGAGATCCCGATGGCGGGGGTGCCGCACCACGCGGCGCACTCCTACATCGCGCGGCTCATGGAGCGGGGCTACAAGGTCGCCCTCTGCGAGCAGATGGCGGACCCGAAGACGGTACGCGGCATCGTCCCTCGCGAGGTGGTCCGGGTCATCACCCCGGGCACCTGGACAGATGCCTCGGCGCAGACCGACGCGCTCCATACCTTTCTCGCGGCCCTCTTTGTCACGACGGATCGCCACGGCAAACCGTCGAAGATTGGGCTCGCGGCGGTCGATCTGACGACCGCCGACCTGCGCGCGGCTGAGCTTTCGGATCTGGCCTCAGCGATCTCGGAGCTCCAGCGCCTCGCGCCCCGAGAGCTCCTTGTGAGCGGCGTCGCTCCGGCGGAAGTCGCGGGGCTCTTGCCGCGGACCGCCGTCCGAGAGGTGACCGACCCGGCGCCATCTTCGCCCGCGCAGGAGGTCGTCTTCCAGGACCTCGAGGCTCCCGAGTCCGTGCGGCGGGCGACGGAGCTTGTGCTGGGGTTCGCCCGCGCCTGCATGCCGGGCAAATCGATCCCGCTGTTCCGCGTGAATGTGTGGAACACCTCGGGGGCGCTCGAGCTCGCGGCGGGTGCTGCGCAGCACCTCGAGCTCATCGAGGCCTTGAGCGGCGATCGCTCGGCGACGCTGCTGTCGGTCATCGATCGAACGAAGACCGCCGCGGGGGCGCGTTTGCTTCGGATGCGCCTCTTGGCCCCGCTCACGGCGGTCCCGGAAATCCGCGCTCGGCTCGCGGAGGTGCGCGCCCTCGTCGAAAACGACGCGCTCCGCACTGGCCTGAGAGACCGCCTGGCCGAAGTGACGGACCTCGAGCGGCTGGCAGTGCGCCTCGGCTACGGGGAGGCGACGCCGCGGGATTTGGGGCTCATTCGTCGGGGCCTTCAGGGCGCCGCGCAAGTCGCAGAACTGCTCCGGGAGCGCGCGACGCCGGAGCTGCGCTCTGCTCTTTGCTGGCCGGAAGGGATCGACTTGGCCCCGGAGCTATTGGAGCTCCTCACCCGAGCGCTCGTCGAGCGTCCGCCGACCCTGCTCAAGGACGGCGCCGTATTTCGCGAAGGATTCGACGCCGATCTCGATCGGGCGCGCGAGCTTAGGACCTCGGGCGGCGAGGGCATGGCGCGCATCGAAGAGCGCCTCAAGCAAGAGACGGGCATCACCGGCCTGCGCGTTCGTTCGACGCGCGTGTTCGGATGGTACGTCGAGGTCACCAAGAGCAACACTCGGAAGGTCCCTCCCAGTTGGACCAGGAAGCAGACGGTGGCGGGCGGCGAACGTTACACGTTCCCGGAGCTCGACCAGCTCGCTCATGAGGTGCTTGACGCGGAGGAGGCTGAACGCGAGCGGGAGCTTGAGCTATTCCAGGAGCTCGTCGCGAAGCTCGCAGCGGGGGCCGCGCGCATTCACTCCCTCGCTCATCGCTTAGCTGCTCTCGACGTTGCGGCAGCTCTCGCTGACGTGGCGCGAGAGTATGACTACGTTGAGCCCACCGTGGACGAGAGCGAGCGGCTCGAGCTTGAAGACGCTCGGCACCCGGTCGTCGAGCGGCGCGCGGGGAGGGAGCGTTTTGTGCCGAACGATGTGCGGCTCGATGCGGGAGGTGAGCGCATGTGGCTCATCACCGGGCCGAATATGGCAGGAAAGAGCACGTTCCTCCGGCAAACGGCGCTGATCGTGGTGCTCGCCCAAATGGGCTCTTTTGTGCCCGCGAAGCGGGCGCACATTGGCGTCGTCGACAAGATCTTGTCCCGCCTCGGCTCGGGCGACAATTTGGCCGGCGGAGAGAGCACGTTCATGGTCGAGATGAGAGAGACCGCGAACATTCTCAGAGTCGCGACCCGGGCTTCCCTGGTCATCGTGGATGAGATCGGGCGCGGCACGAGCACCTTCGACGGTCTCTCGATCGCTTGGGCCGTGGCTGAATACCTGCAAGGAGTTGTGGCCTGCCGGACGCTGTTTGCGACTCATTATCATGAGCTGACGCGTCTCGCTGAATCGAGCCCTCACACGACGAATCACGCAGCGCTCGCCAGCGAGGAGGGCGGCACGATCGTCTTTTTGCACCGGATCGCGAGCGGCGCAGCTTCCAAGAGCTACGGCATTTCGGTGGCGCGGCTCGCCGGACTGCCCGCGGAAGTCCTGGAGCGCGCTCAGACCCTGCTCGAGGCCTTGGAGAGCGAGCCGAGCGCGGCGAAGCTGCGCCCGGCCCAGACGTCCGCCCCAGCGCCGAAGAAGCCGAGTGAGCTCGAGGAGCTCGTTCTTTCTCTCGACCTCGATCGAATGAACGGGCTCGAAGCGCTCACGTTCCTCCACGCGCTTCGAGATCGCGTCCGCGGTCGCTCGAACTGAGCGACTCTCGAGCGAGAGCGCTCACGTTCCTCCACGCGCTTCGAGATCGCGTCCGCGGTCGCTCGAACTGAGCGACTCTCGAGCGAGAGCGAGCACCCTTTCGCCCGCCCACTCGATCGAGAGTTCAACGGGGTCTGGGCGCCGCCGCTTTCCGCAGTCGATCCTCGACGGCCTCGCCGAGCTCTCCGCCTCGAGGCACCGCCGCCCAAATCCGGTCGCAGCCTGCTCCGTCGAACCTTCGCAGCGCGTCGTAGAGAGTTCTCTCGACGTCGCTGGGGGCGGGGCCGGGGGCGAGCAGGAAGAGCTCAAGGGCAGGGCGCCCAGGTCGCTCGATGCGGGCGCGATACTGCTCGAGGCCTGAGCCGCCTTCGTTCGGTATTTTTTCGAAGGCAAAAGGCAGCGATCTCTCCTCGTCGATGGTGAATCCGGGAACGAAGAGGCCGATCCTCAGATCTACGCGCGAGCCCTCTGCGATCTTCCCCCAGAGCTCGCTCGGCTCGATGAGCTCAAGAGGAGCGCGGGGGGCGTAATGGGACTCGAGGAGGCCAGGTGCGCGCAGCTCACTCGAAGGGGCACCCACGGTGCCCACGGGCACTCCCAGGAAGTCGGAGAGCTCTAAGCGCGAAACCCCGCCCGGGCGGAGCACTCGGGGCTCATCGCGAACGTCGAGGATGGTGGACTCAACGCCGACGGCGCACGGTCCTCCGTCGAGCACGATCGGCAGGCGCTCTCCGAAGTCCGCGCGCACGTGCGCCGCGGTGGTAGGACTGACCTGACCGAAGAGGTTCGCCGAAGGAGCGGCGAGGGGCCGACCATATAGCTGGAGGAGCCGAGCAGCGACCGGGTGCGCAGGTACTCGCACTGCGACGCTCTCGAGCCCACCGGTGGCTTCTCTTGGCACGGCGTCCGAACGCTCGAGTACGAGAGTGAGGGGACCAGGCCAAAACCGCGCCGCGAGGCGAAATGCGATCTCGGGCGGTCTCTTGGTGTACGCAGAGAGCCAGCTTGCGTCCGCCAAGTGGACGATGAGCGGATGATTCGTGGGGCGGCGTTTGAGCTCGAAGATGCGCCGAAGCGCCTCAGGATTCGTTGCGTCACCGGCGAGCCCGTAGACCGTCTCGGTCGGCAAGCCGACGAGCTCGCCTGCGGCCAGTCGTTCTGCGGCAGCTTGATATTCAGCGTCGTTCGGTTCGGGGGAGGTCAACGGGGAGGCCTATAATCGCGAATTCCTTGCGCGGGTAGCGGGATTCCAGTGGCGATTCCAGTGGCAAAGGACGGTCAGCGCGCTGGGTCGCGGCGAGCGGCGCCGGATTGTCCGGAAATACAGTTGAAATCGGCGAAGCATGCAGTACGAAAAAACCGGGCGACATCATGCGACTCCGGAACTCAGCCGATATTCGCACACTTCTCTTCGTGGGGCTCTACTTTGCCGTGACCGTGGTCGCGTGGGTGACCTTCGGGACGGTGCACTTAGGCTGGAGCGTCCTGCTCCTCGCGCTCACCTGCGTGCTCTCCTTCTTGGGCGCTGTGGCGACCCACAACACCGTTCACTGTCCAGTGTTTCGAGAACGCTGGGCGAACCGTGTGTTCCAGGTCGTTCTCTCTCTCACTTACGGCTCACCGGTGAGCTCCTTCGTTCCCGGTCATAACCTGAGCCACCACAAGCATACCCAGTCTCCCCGCGACGTGATGCGCACCACCAAGGTGCGTCACAACTCGAACCTCTTGAATATGCTCGAGTTCGTGCCGCGGGTCGCCTTGGCGATCATGAAGAACGACAAAGTCTACATGGGAGCGATGCGCGGGACGCACCAGGCCTGGTACAGGCAGTTCCGCATCGAGCAGACGGTCGTGTTCGGCGTGACCGCCGTTCTCTTCCTGCTCGATTGGCAGAAGACGCTCCTCTACTGGATCGTGCCGCACCTTTACGCAGCCTGGGGCATCATCGGGATGAACTACCTGCAGCACGACGGCTGCGATATCGAGCACCCCTACAACCACTCGCGGAACTTCGTCGGAAAATGGGTGAATTTTATCACCTACAATAACGGCTACCACGGCATTCACCACCGCATCCCCGGCGCTCATTGGTCCCTCTTGCCCAAGCTGCACGCCGAGAAGATCGCTCCCTACATCGACCCCAGGCTCGATGTGCCCTCGTTCCCTGTCTACCTCTTCCAGACCTTCGTCTGGCCCGGCACGCGCCAGATGTACGACGGGAGCCCGGTGATCTTGCCGCCGGAGCAGCCGGACGAAAACTGGATCCCGCGGCCGGAAGAGACCCCCGAAGATCTCGGCGCCATGGCACCGACGGGTCCGGGCGTCGTTGAGGCCGAGGCTCGACTCTACGCTTGAGGTCTGGTGAGCGGGCGGGCTTTCGCCCGCCCGAGCTGTGAGCGATCTGAGAGGCCCTCAGGGCGCTTCGCGGAACAGGCGCTCGAAGTTCTCCTCGAAGGTCCGGGCGGCCTCCTCGAGGGGGACTCCCCAGAGTTCGCTCGCGAACGTGGCGGTCCCTCGGACGTGCATGGGTTCGCTCCGCTCCCCCGGGACGGGAGCGAGGTACGGGCAGTCGGTCTCGAGGAGGAGCTGGGACCGGGGGAGGGTGCGCAACATGCCGGTGAAGGTTTCGCTGCGGCGTACGTTGCTCGGAATCGACAGAAAATGGCCGTAGTCGGCGATCTGGCGGGCGAGCTTGAGGCGGCTCGAGTAGCAGTGCCAGTTCACCCGCTTCACTCCGAGCTCGACCAAGATCTCAAAGCAGCGAGCCTCCGCCTTGCGTGTGTGGATGATGATGGGCTTGTCGAGCTCAAGCGCGACCTGAACGAGCGAGCGGAAGACCTGCTCTTGGCGCGCCCAGAATTGTTCGGGGACCCAGTGGTGGTCGAGGCCAATCTCACCGATCGCGATTGCGTCCGAAGCGTTCTCCGCGATCCATGCGACAACGGCCTCGGCGGGTTCGATCTGCGTATCTTCGCGCGGGTAGTCCACGCCCGCCTCGGTCATCTCGGGCAGGACAGCGTCGACGGGGTAAAGTCCGAGCGCGGGCCGGACCAGGGAGCTCTCGCGGGCGAGGGCGAGGACCTTCTCGTTGTCCTTTCGGTTGAGCCCGTTGGAGATGATTTTCGTGACGCCGGCTTCTTTCGCGCGCTCGAGAACAGCGGGGACCTCGCCCTGAAACTTCGGGCTCGTCAGGTGGGCGTGGACGTCGAAAAGGCGCATGGTGGCTCGAGCGGGTTTTATCGCGCCTTGGTCCGCGGTCGACTCACATCGACCAAGAAACGTCCCCGGAGCGCCGAGCGTCCGAGCAGGACCGGAAAACGGAGCTTTCCGCGATTCGTCAGGGAGAACTCGCACTCGAAGGATATGCCGCGGATCTGGACGAGGGTACGGATCACGTAGCGCCGCTCGTCTCCGCCGCTTGAAGAGCGAACGATGCGTTCGTCGACGAGCCGCGCCCGCACCCGGCGTACGCCACCGGTCTGCCAGCGCTCGACGCTCGCCTGACGCCGAAGGAGCGGTGGTGTAAACTCGACGAACGCCCCCTGCTCGTCCTCCAAGAGGACGACGTCCCGGGCATGCAGCACGCTCGTCCGCGCGCCAGTGTCGATCTTAGCCGCAATTCGGTCGACCCCGAGTTCGGGGAGGCAGATCCATTCCCGCCATCCGACCGAAGGTCGAGTCACGACAGGGGGCTCGGATCCGTGAAACGGGGCAAGAACCAGCTCGGCGGCGGCGCTGCTTTCTCCGCAGGGAAGCGGCGAGTGCGACGATCGAAGAGCGCGATGATCTCTTCCTCGGTGCGCACAGGCGCGCCCGGGAGCTGGACGAAGGCTCGAGCGAGCTTCTTCTTCTGGCCCGTCATGAGCAGGAACCAGACCTGGAAGAAGTCGTATCCATCGAACACGATCGCGTCCTGCTCACCGTACAGGCGGATGTTCTTGGCGAATTCATCGGCCATCTCCGAGTAGTGCAGGCTCGGGCTGATGTGGTGAATGATGTGGTACCCGTCATTGAAGCAGCGCTTGTTGTAACGGGTGTTGATGCAGGTGATGCTGCTCTTGAAGTCGTTGTTCGGCTCGTCCGGGTCAACGAAGGCGTGCTGTCCCCAGTTCCCCGCCATCATCAGCGTGCGCACGACGAGCACCGGGAGGACAAAGACAATGAGCGTGGCTTGCCAGTTGACGAGGCAAAGCAGGGCGCAGGTGAGCCAGAAACCGAGCTCACCGATGGCGAGGCGCGCGACCAACTTCCCGCTGCGCTTGGCCCGGTGATAGAGGAAAAGCTCAGGTAGACCGAAGAACATGAAGCGGCCCCAGTAGCGGAGCCAGTTCGAGAAACGATCCCGGTCGTAGGGCATCGTGCTCGAGAGGTCGCCCGGGAGGTTCCCCTCCTTGTGGTGCATCCCCATGTGGTGGACGAAGTAGCTTTCCGGGGTCTCCCCCATGAAAGGTCCGATAGCCCAGGGGATGAAAAGGTTGAGCGCCCGGAGCTTCCGATTGAAGAGGGTCCGGTGGCTCGTGCAGTGGAGCATCAGGATGAAGCGATCGACAAACAGCGAAATGCCGAGCCAGTAGGGGATCGCCCAAAGCCAGATGGAGTCCGCGTCGCGCGTGAAGATGAAAACCGCTGCGGGCCAAACGAAGACCGCGATCGTCAGCGCCAAGTTGACGAAGACGACGTCTCGGGGGTCGTTGAGAGCTTTAGCCCAAGCCCGGGCCCAGGCGGTGTCGAGCCGCGCGAGAGGGGCTTCGTGGACCGGTCCGGTCGGGGCCAGAAAGGGGGCCGGCGCCTTTGCAGTGCCTTCGAACATCGGCGCGGGCTATAGCTGAAAATGGGCTCCCTTGCCCGCGCTTTCCGTGGACTTCCGGGTCTTCCCCCCCGATTTTTCCCTCAGTGCAAAGCTGGATTCGCGCCCCATCGGCTTGCGAATTTTTCGCAGCGGGTCATCGTAGGCTCATGAGAAACCTGAAGACCCCTCTGTCCGTGGTCCTGGCTGCCGCTGCCTATCTCTCCGCCGGGCAGGTGCTGGCTTGTGGTGGCGAAGGCAAGCACGACAAGGACGAGCCTGCCCCGTCGGCTCTGTGTGGTGGCGAAGGCAAGCACGACAAGGACGAGCCTGCCCCGTCGGCTCTGTGTGGCGGCGAAGGCAAGCACGACAAGGACGAGCCTGCCCCGTCGGCTCTGTGTGGCGGCGAAGGCAAGCACGACAAGGACGAGCCAGCCCCGTCGGCTCTGTGTGGCGGCGAAGGCAAGCACGACAAGGACGAGCCTGCCCCGTCAGCGGTCTGAGGTTTTCGGCGTCTTGATGGAGAGAGGTCCGGGGATCCTCGCCTCTCGTCCTGAGGAATTCTTAGGACGCGACTAGCCGGAGCGGGCGCTCTCGACCGAGCAGCGCTGCGGCGTGGCTGGTCGCCGTCGGACCTCCGCCGAGCATGCGTTCGAGCTCCTGCCTGCGCTCTTCCGGGCCCAGGACTCGAACCTTCGAGGTCGGTGCGGGGACAAGAGATTTCTCGACCAGGATATGTTCCCGCGCCTTCGCGGCGAGGAGCGGTGAATGGGTCACGGCGATGAACTGGCTGTCGTCCCCCTCTTCGAGCAAGGCCTGGGCGATCCTGGTGTTTGCCTCGCCGCTGGTTCCGGCGTCGATCTCGTCGAGAACCAGGGACTGGGGACGTGAGCGACTTGTAAGAAGCAGGGCCAAGAGCACCCGGCTCAACTCGCCGCCTGACGCGGCGCGACCGATCGGCACTTCTTCGGCGCCGGGGTAGGGGGAGAAAAGAACAGTCAGCCCGGAGACGCCGCTCGGGCCAAGCTCCACGAGCGAGAGTTCGAAGCGGACGCTCACCGCTTCGAGGCCGAGACGGGCGAGGCGCAGGGCCAGTTGTTCTGTGGCTCGTCGTGCGCCTTTCGCGCGCCGCTCGTGGAGTCGATCGGCCGCCCGGACGAGCTCTGCCTCGCGCTCTGACACTGCTCTCGCGAGCTCAGTCGCGGCCGTTCGGCGCCGCTCGAGCTCCTCGAGCTCACGCCGCCTCTCCGCTGCGAGTCGGGAGAGTTCCTGGGGAGCTACTCGGTACTTCTGGCTCAAGTCGCGGACTCTCTGGGAGAGCGAGAGCGTCTCTTCGAACTCGAGCGCGTCGCTTCGCCCGTCTTCGATTTCGCGCTCGAGCTCGTAGACGGCTTCTTCAATCTGATGCAACGCGCCAGAGAGCAGCGCCCCGACCTTTTCAGAATGCACTGCGCTCAGCGCATGCGCTGAGCGCAGTGCTGCGCGCAGGGTTTGGCGGATGCTCGTGGTGTCAGTGGGGCAGAGCTCGGCGAGGAGCGCCTCGGCGGCCTCGATGGCGCGCTTTCGGTCTGCGAGCGCTTCGGCTTTCTCTTCGAGGGCGTCGAAGTCGAGCTCCGGGAGCCCGTCGAGCTCGGCGGCTTGGTACTCGAGGAGCTCCCGGCGCGCCTCTGCCCGCTCGAGCTCACTGGTCACCTGGCGTAGGGCGCTCTTGGCCTCGGACCAGGCCGCGTGAAGCTCACTGACTTTCCGGGCCTCTTCGGAGAGACCGAGCACGCTATCGTAGAGGGCGAGCTGCGCCTTGGGTTTGCGGAGCAGCGTGCTCTGCCCCTGCGTGGAACTCGCGAGGAGGCACTCTCCGACCTCAGCCAAGGTCTTCAGAGGGACCTTCTCGCCGTCGATCGTGGCCCGCGTGCGGCCCCGTTCATCGATTTCTCGAGAAAGGACGAGCGGTCCCTTCGCTCGCCGGCCGAGCGCCCCGAGCACTGACTCTTCGAAGCTGCCCGGGCGTACGGTGAAGACCGCTTCGACCCGCGCGGGCAGATCAGGATTCGGAACCGGGGCGGCGAGGCGCGCCGATCCGAGCACAAACCGGAGTGCGCTCAAGAGCACCGACTTTCCGGAGCCGCTCTCGCCGGTGATCACGTTGAAGCCCGGCGACAAGGCGATCTGTTCGCTTCGCATCAGGCCGATGTTTTGGATGGTGAGGCGCGTCAGCATGGGAAAGAGGGTGCATGGAAGTGCCGCGCTTGTCTCTGACAGACTATGTCCTAGGATGCAATGTGTCCTAGCGAGCCGAGGGCTCCTGGCCCTCCGGCCTCGGCTGAAAGGCCGTGCTGCGCAATTGATCGCGCCGCACGTGGATTCGGCGCGCCCGCCTGCTAGGGTCCGCGCCCCTCCTTCGGAGGCCTACTTTCTCTGCACTCTGGCGAGCCATGATCCAAGTCCAAGACGTCTCGATGAATTTCGGTCCCCAGGTCCTATTCCAGGGGGTCAGCACCACGTTCCATCCGGGGGAGCGCTACGGCCTCACGGGCCCGAACGGCGCTGGAAAGTCGACGTTCATGAAGATCCTCTCCGGCGACATCGAACCGATGAGCGGTTCCGTGCAGCGTCCGAAGAAGACGGGCATCCTGCGCCAGGATCACTACCAGTACGAATCGACCAAGATTCTCGATGTCGTCCTCATGGGCAACGCTCCACTCTGGAAGGCCCTGAGCGAAAAGGAGGTCCTGCTCGCGAAGGGGGACCGACTGACCGACGACGAAGGCATGCGGCTCGGTGAGCTCGAAATGGTGATCGCCGAAGAGGACGGTTACATGGCCGAGGCGGAGGCTACGGCGCTCCTAGAGGGTCTCGGCATCGACCCGAGTATTCACCAGGAGACCCTGAGTGTCCTGACAGGCGGCGACAAAGTGCGCGTGCTTCTGGCGCAGGCTCTGTTTGGAAAGCCCGATGCGCTCCTGCTCGACGAGCCCACGAACGCCCTCGATATCGGCAGCATCCGTTGGCTCGAGAACTTCCTGTTGTCGTATTCCGGAACCCTGATCGTCATCAGCCACGATCGCCACTTCTTGAACTCGGTTGCGACCAAGATCGCTGACATCGATTACGAGACGATCATCGTTTACCCCGGCAACTACGACGACATGGTCGAGGCCAAGGCCGAAGCGCGCGGCTCCCTGGAGCTACAGAACGAAGCCCGCCAGAAGAAGATCGCTGATCTCCAAGAGTTCGTGCAGCGCTTCCGCGCGGGTTCCCGGGCGAGCCAGGTCAAGTCCCGAGAGCGTCAGCTCGAGCGGGAGAAGCGAGAACTCGCGAACTTGAAGCGCTCGAACATCCAGCGTCCGTTCATCCGCTTCGATCAGAAGCGCCCGGCGGGCAAGCAGGTCGTGACCGCTGAAATGGTGAGCAAACGCTTCGGCGACGTGACCATCTGTGAGCGCTGGAACTTGAGTGTGATGCGCGGCGACAAGATCGCCATCGTGGGACCGAACGGCATCGGTAAGACCACGCTCATCAAGCTCCTCCATGGCGACGTGAAGCCGGACGAAGGCCGCGTCGAATGGGGTTATGAGACGCACGTCGGTTACATGCCTCAGGACCACCATGAGGTGATCGAAAAGAGCGACATGTCGGCGCACAAGTGGCTCTGGCAGTTCAACACCCACGCGGACGAGGAACAGCTGCGGGCCCTCTTCGGACGACTCCTCTTCACCAAAGACGAGCCGCTCAAGCCGACCAAGGTCCTTTCTGGTGGTGAGACGGTTCGTCTCCTGCTCGCGAAGCTCATGATCACGCAGTCGAACGTGCTCTTGCTCGACGAGCCGACGAACCACCTCGATCTCGAGGCGATTCGCGCCCTGACCCAGGGCCTGGCGGCCTTCGAGGGGACTGTCGTTTTCGTGACCCACGACCGCGAAATGGTGAGTCGAGTCGCGACGCGCATCTTGGAGATGAGCCGAAAGGGCATTCGCGAGATCAGCCCCGAGCAGTTCGACCAGGGCGAGTTCCTCGTCTGAGGGGCCTTTGCAGCCTGCGCCGACTCGCGTCGCCTCTGCGGGGCTTGTTCAGCTCGACTTGCGAGCGCCGAGGCGCTCAAGGAGCGCGGTCGGTCTCGTCTGAGAGCGGGCGGCGTTCTGCCTCTGCACAGCGTGGAGCTCCTTTTGAGCTTCGATGTGCTCGGGATCGAGCTTGAGGACGCGGCGCAAGGTTTGTTCGCCTTCTTGCCCGAGTCCACATTTGACCTGGAGCACCCCGAGATAGAACAAGATGCGCGGGTTCTTGGGGAAACGCGCCGCAGCGCGCTCCGCCACGCGGAGCGCGCGATCGCTGCACCTCGGATCGGCGACTGCTCGGGTCCAGGCGTCAAAGGACGCGGACTCGACGCTCATCTCCTCGCCGCCCCGCGAAGAGGCCGGCGCCTCGGTGCTCGGTCCAGGCGCGCGCGTCGGAACCTGAGAAGTCCGGACGGGCATGCTGTAGAGAGGAGACTGGGCCTCGGTGATGGCGCGGGGGCGAACAGTGCTCGCGGGCGGGACGCGGGTGCTCGGGGCGCGCTGGGAGTGGGGCGGCAAGACGCTCGCAGTTGGTGGGAGAGCGCTCGATTTCGGCGGCACCGCGCTCGATTTCGGCGGCAGCGCGCTCGTCTTGGGTTCGGCACGGAGGCCGCCTGTCGCGAGCAGCGCCCAGATGGAAGCGATCAGCGCTTCTTCGGGCGCGATGCGCCGGAGGCGCATCGTTTCGAAACTCACGGGCTCGCGACGGAGCGCAAGGAGCACCTGGCGCGTAACGGCGGGCAATTCGGTCGGCAGGGCGGTGCCGACCGGCTTGAGGATCGCTTGCCGAATGGAGGTGACAGCTTGCTTGTAGCTCGTCAGATCGCGACCTTTCGCGAGGACTGTCGCGAAGCAGAGCAGCGGGTCGAGGCGGGCGCGAACGAAGTCGTTGCTCTTCTCCTTCTCTTTGGTGAATCGATAATCGAGAGCGACCGGTGCTTCGACGAGCTCGCTGAGCGCTCGGAGCAGACAATGTTCACGGAGGCGTCTGAGGGTAAGTTCAGGGAGCAGGTGCAGATGACCGAGAGCGGTGAGCTCGTCGACGCCGTGGGCTGCGGCATGCTTCTGGAGGAAGTCGATCTGTTCAGGTGGAAGAACATCCGAGAGCTCGCTCGAGACGAGGCGACCTTGCCGCGGGGCCCGAACAGCCTCTGGGGCCCCAGCCTCAAAAAGGAAAGTGGAGCGACCGAGGCTCTGGGACTGGACATTTAAGGTCCCCGTGAAGCGAACCTCCAGGGCCTTAGCGAGGAGCAGGACGAGATCCGCAGAGGCGATGCGCCCGGCTGCCACGAGTCCGTGGATCTGCTTGCGGATAGTTTCGTCCATATCTCTGCTGCCGCGTCCTTCGAGAGGGTGATCCGCATTGGATCGTGCGAAGTCCGCTACGGCCTCTGTTCTTCGATTGTTTACTGGAAGTGACCTCCTCCACAACGATCCAGAGGCACCTGACCGTATTTCGGTGCGACTGGTGATGCCTGTGTGAGCGATGGGTGACGAGGTGGGATGCGCGGATTTTCGCGGATTCGAGGGAAAATTCCGGCCTGTCTGCGAACGGCGCACATCCATTCGGGACAGGACATCTGCCTACGGCGCTTGTGTTTTTGACTATGTCGCTCTCGGCGCGCTTTCTACGGAGCGACGCAGGGCAGCATCTGGAAACGCCCGCCTTCGAGGGGCTTTTGGCGATAGCAGACCAAGCGACATACGTCTTCACTCACAAATGCGAGCTCGAACAGGTAGATCTCGTCCCTTTCGACCTCGAGCTCTAAGGAGCGAGAACAAAACGCGTCGGTGACGCGCACGATCCGGCTCGGGGCATAACAGCCCATGCCGTAGCGGGGCCCGCCACAATAGCCGATCGGGTAACCGGGCTCGCGCTGCAGGTGATAAAACTCGGCGCTTGCTGTGAGCGTGATTTTTCCGGGGCGCGCCATGACAACGCCGTTCAGCGTGGAGAGCGCGCGATAACCCGAGACTTCGCGAGACAACGCGGTCTCACCGTTGACGGTGAAGGTCTCTCGGAGCGTCGGTCCGAAGGGAGCGCCGTAACGTCGTCTGAGTTTCAAGAGCGCATGAGGCGCGTCCGGACCTGGCGGCACGTAAGATGGCACGCACGAGGCGAGCAGGACTCCGAGCGCCGCAAAGGCCCAGCGCGCGCGGAGGCCCTTTCCCTGCCCGCTAGTAGCAGGTCGCGTGGCAACGGCTTTCGCTCTGGTCACAGCGTTCGATCTCCTCGCCTGTTTGGGCTTCGAGCACGCAGCGGTCCTTCTCCTGAAAACACGCCGCGACGCAGGGGGCGCGCGCCGGTCGCGCGGGCTCAGCGCAAGACGAAACGGCGAGCGCTGCACAGAAGAGCTGAGCAGTTCCGGGGCCGCGGCGCATGCCTCCTCGATAGCAAAGGAGCCCGGGCGGAGGAAGCGGAGGCCGAGCGCTCTTCGGCGCTTTCCCGTGAGGATATGTTTTTACTCATGGCTCTTGCCCGTCGGGCAGAACGGGTAGTCCGTCCTCGAGCTCCGCAAACCCCCAGAACTCTGGCTCCGGACGCAAACGGACGTCGAATGTTTCCTCGACCTGTCGGCGGACGACATGAGCGAAGCGCACGACGTCCTTCGCACTTGCACCGTCGTGCGCCACGATGGCGAGGGTATGGGCGGTGGAGAGTCCGACAGGACCGAGCCGCGTGCCCCTCGTGAGGCCCGACTTTTCGATCAACCAAGCCGCGGGGACCTTAAACGTGCCGTCGGGGAGGGGAAAATGGGGAACGGTCGTGTGCTTTCGCTGCAGTCTTTCGAACGCGGCGGCTGGCAAGACTGGGTTGGTAAAGAAGGAGCCACAGCTTCTGTGATTCGGATCGCTCACATCATAGACCATCGACTTCTTGCGCCGGAGCGCGACAACGGCGCGACGCGCGTCGGCCAAGGTCGGCTCAGCGATGTCCGAGAGCGCCGCCTCGAGCTCCTTGAAGGCGATCGTAGGACGGGGATCTTCTTCGAGGCGAAAGGTGACGCTGACGACGATACCGAGCGCGCTCCCTTTGCCCTTGAAGATGCTGCTCCTGTAGGAAAACTCACAGGCTTCGTTCGAGAGGGTCGTCAGTGAGCCGTCCGTCGGATCCATGACTGTGACGCTCTCGATCGTCTGGGCGACCTCTTGGCCGTAAGCCCCAACGTTTTGGATCGGGGTGGCGCCGACTGTGCCCGGGATGCCCGAGAGGCACTCGAGGCCCCGATATCCTCGCTCGACGGTTTGGCGAACGAACTCATCCCAGCTCTCGCCCGCCTCGACCTCGGCGAGCACACTTCCGCTCTCGGCCTGGAAGCGAATTCCGCGCGTCCGCATCAAAACGACACTCGAGGCGACCCCTTCGTCCGCGACGACCAAGTTGCTGCCGCCGCCGAGCACTCGGGTCTCGAGACCGAGCTCCTGAGCGCGGGCGAGCTGGTGGGCGAGGGACGTTCGACCATGGACGACCAAGAAATCAGCGGCAGGTCCTCCGATGCCGAGGGTCGTATAGGGGGCGAGGTTCTGTGAGACGTCTTGTCGGAGGTGACCGCGGGCGAGGGGCGGCGCCTCGGTCGAGTGGGGCCAGGGCATGTGACCTCTTCGGTTGAGCTGGGCGAGAAGGGCGGGGCTCAAGTCGGTGCCCGCCAGACCGAGGGTCGAGAGTCCGATTTCCTCGATACACTCGAGGAGCGCGCGGAATTGTTCGGCGGGGCGGGCGCGCTTGTCGAGCAAGACAAGCCGGTCGCCCCTGAGCTCGCAGTAGCCTCCGGCGCGGTCGAAAGGTCCCTGGAAGGTCTCCTCTCTCACCACGACCCCGCGCGATCGCAAGACCTGACAAAGCTCCACGAACAGCGGCGGCACGCCGGGGGCCGCGGATTCCGAGGGCTTCGTCATATGGTTCGGGGATTATACACGGTCTGGGCGGCCTCGGGACCCTTGCTGAAAGGTATCCCCTTGGTAGAAAAGGCGAGCGAGTACGGGCAGACGAGGATTCGTCGGCTGTCGGCTCGAGAGAGTGAATGAAAGCGGCGGCTGCTCCGGGGCTACTCGTCCCGGCGGTGGAGGCTCGAACCCTGAGCCTTCCAGGAACTAGCAGCGATGACCAAGACACGGAGGGCTGCCGCTTCGAAAGGAAAACGAAAAATGACATTTACCGAAGCTGCGGCTCTCGTGCTGCGTCTCGTAGGCAAGCCTCTCCACTATAAAGACATCACGGATATCGCGATCGAAAAGGGGCTCTTGAGCCACGTGGGCAAGAGCCCAGAGGTGACGATGGGGTCGCGACTGAACTCGCTGCTCAAGAAGTCGGAGCGTGAGAATCCGCTCAAGCGTGTCAAGCCGGGGGTGTTTGCTCTTCGTGATTGGAGCGACGCTCAGGTGACCGAAGGACTTGCTGATAAGAGGCCGCCTCTCGAATGCATCGATCCGGCCGCCCTCGAAAAGGCGCTGGCTGAACACGCGGAGTCGGGCGCAAGCGACGTCGAAGCGGAAGAAGTCGCGGCCCACGTGCCGCTCTCGGATATCGACGTCCCCGAGGACGACGAAGAGAAACATCGCGCAGAGCTGTCCCAAGGGGCGAGTGAGCTGTTCGCGCCCGAAGAGGACGACGATGAGCCGATCTTTGCTCCTGAAGAAGAGGAGACCTCCGCTGACGCAGCGAGCGACGGCGAAGGCGGGGACCGAGCTTCGAAGCGACGCCGGCGTAGGCGTCGGGGTCGCGGGCGGAGGGACGAGGAGTCCGATGATGTCAGCGGTGACGACCTCCCGGCCTATACCGTCTCCGATGCAGAGCCGGAGGAGGCGCTGGTGGCGAGGATCGACGAAGGCGGCAGCGCCACTCTCGAGGTCCCGTCGACGGAACTCCCGCGCGATCTCGTCAAGGTGCTCGAAGCAGCGTTTGGCGATTTCGATCGCTCGCGGGGGCCTGTGGCCGCTTCCCAGCTCGCTGACCAGATTCGAAAGCGCAGCCGCGGCGAATCTCAGGTCAGCCCCGCGTCGCTCTTGCTCGCGGCCGCCGCCGAAAATCTCAAGGCCTCGCGCAGCGGACAGGGACCCCGCTTTCGCATCAATGGCTCAAAGCTCAGCCCCATGAGCTGGTACGTCGACCGTCGTGTCGACGAAGCGCGTCGAGCGCTCACCCGCGCCGCCGAGAATTACCGCGCCGCCCAGAGCCGCGCCCTCTGTGAACAACTCGCCCGCCTGCCTCATCGCGCGCTCGGCGATCTCGTCGTATTGCTCCTCGAGCGGATGGGCGCCAAAGACATCACCCCGGTACGCCGGGCTGGCACCCACGGCTCCGAGCTGCACCTCAAAGCTACGCTTCAGCTGCGCGGGGTCGAGAGCGCCTGGGGCGCGATGACGAGCGCCATTGTGGTTCGCCGGGACGGTCGAGATGTCGGTCGTGAGAAGGTCCTCGAGCTGCGCGGCTCGCTGCACCACTATGGCTCCGCGGGGCATGGCTGGCTGATCACCAGCGGACAGGTCCTGAGCGGTGCTCGAGAGGAGGCTGCGTCCAGCGCGGCGACACCGGTCTCGCTCACCGGGCGCGCGGAGCTTGCGGAGCTCTTCTTGGAGCACGGCATCTTGGCGCAGCGCGCGAGTCTTGATGTCGTCTCTCTGGACTGGGACTTGCTCGACCTGCTCCAGAACTCGGGCGGAGGCTCGGCGGGTTGACGTTCTCTCGGACGCTCTTTCTTCCGCTGCTGTTCGTGCTCGGGTGCGGGCGGGCTCCGGTCGCTCAAATCCACTCGGCGAGCGAGGCCCTTTCGCGGGTTCGCAAGCAATCGGAGTGCAGTCGTGCGCTCTCCGGCGAGGCGCGCCTCTCGTTTCACGGCGATGGGCGGCGGCTCGCTGGGCGGATGCTTTACCTCATGGAGGTTCCCGACCGGATCCGCTTCGACGTCATTAGCCCTTTTGGGGCGACGCTCTCGACGTTGACCTCAGATGGCGAGCGCTTTTCTCTCTTTGACCTCCAAGAGAAGAGCTTCTTCTTCGGTCCCGCGCGCACCTGCAATGTGATGCGGTTCACCCGCGTCCCCTTGCCCCCGAGCGCGCTGGTCGAGACCCTGCGCGGACGACCGGCGACGATCGTGCACGAGCGTTCGGAGATCCGCTGGGTCTCCCCGCTCTTCGGCGGCGGGCACTACGAGGCCACGCTCTACGCCGGACCGGGGATTCGACAGGAGCTTCGCTTCGGGGTTCGCGATGAGGATTACGATGCGCCTGTGGACGCACAAAGGCTCCGCTATCTCGGCACCCGCGTCTTCGAGGGCGATCGGCTCAGCTACGAAGTCACGCTCAGCCGCTACCAGCGCGTCTTGAGGAAGCCCACGGTGGCGGGAGAGGATCCGCTGGACGTGCCGCTTCCGCCGAGCGGGCCAGAGTGTGACGCGGAGGTGCCGGGACTCGTTCGGTTCCGAGCCCGTGAGACGGGATACGATCTCACGATCGACAACGAAGAGGTTTGGCACAATCCGCCACTTCCGAGCTCTTCCTTCACGCAAGAGGCGCCCGGGGGAGTGCGACAGCTCGAGAGTCGCTGTTCGGACTGACCTGCGAGTTACCTCGCGCCGTTCGGCCTGAGGCTCGGGCGGCGCAGCTCAGCCGAGCTCAAGGAGGCGTGGTGCTTTCGAGGGCTCTCAAGATCTCGCCCGGCACATCGGTGATGACGCCGTCGACGCCGAGAGCGGCGAGCTCTCTTGCGCGGGCGGCGTCATTCACCGTCCAAACGTTCAAGACGAGCGCGCCCTGACCGCGGAGCCGCTGGACCGTGGGAGCGTCGAGCAGCGTCTGCATGGGGTGAAGACCGCCTGCTCCCGTGAAGCGCTGCACCCAACGGAGAGGAAAGCGGAGGCGCCGTTCGTAGAGGTAAGCCGTCGGAATCTCCGGCCGGAGACGCCAGAATTTCTGCAGAATGCCGACATGAAAGCTCGACACGAGTATCCGCTCTCTGCCGCGGAGAGCTTCGGCGGCCGCTTGCGCGAGCCATCCGGAGAGCGAGCCTGAGGGCTTCAGCTCGACGTTCAAGAGAGCATTTCGGCGCTCGCTGAAGGCGAGGACTTCGTCGAGGGTCGGAATTCGTCTCCCCTCGCTTTCGGAGACGTGCCGGAGCTGGGCGAGGGGTGTGGCTCGGAGCTCGAGCAGACTACCGTCATCCTTTCGGAAGGCTGCATCGTGATGGATCACGAGCGCGCGATCGGATGTGACCCGCACGTCGAGTTCGACGCCCTCCGCCCCCAGGTCCATCGCGAGCTCGAATGCCTCGATGGTGTTCTCGGGGGCTGCCCTTCGCGCGCCGCGGTGTCCGTAGATGAGCGGCCGGCTCCCTTCCGGTCTCTGGAAGGGGGCGAAGTTGTTCATGGCTCGGGCTCCACGGAGCTGAGCTCCGAGAGGATTTCGTCCCGGACCGTTCGAGCTCTCTCGAGATCGCTGAGGGAGAAGGAGATCCCGCCGACCACGGGGTGTCCCCCGCCACCGTAGCGCGCGCACAGGGCACCGAGGTCGTGCTTTCTGGGTTTTCCGCTCCAGGGATTGTAGCCGATCGAGATGCGGATCGCGGAGCTGAGCTTGGCCAAGATGACCGAGTAAAGGGCGCTCGGAAACTCAGCGTAGATGGCGAACTTAGTGACGGCTTTGATTGAGTCGGAGGTCAAATCGAGGTGGGCAATCTCACCCTTCAGCTGGCCGCGTTCGCGCACCAGGGTTCGGTAGTGCTCGTGGTGCGGCGCGATGGATTCGTAGCGAGCCGTGACCCAGGGGTGGCTCGTGAAGGCGTCGAGACCGTCCCGCTCGATGAGCGGCACCGCCATCGACAAGAACCCGTCATCTCCAAACTGCTCGACGACGCTCACCAGGCGCAGCACGGGGCTCTGGGTGTCGGTCGCCGCCTCGGCGCTCGGAAAGCGAGCAGCATCGACGACGTCGGCCCAGTGGATGAGTGATTCGAGTCCACTCGCTTCGAAGCCGGGCTCGTCCGCGAGGTGCTCCGCGAGCAGGCGGGTGCAGGAGCTCACATTGCCGTCGTAGACGAAGTTTCTCGGGTTTTTCGCGCGCTGGGCCGAAAAATGGTCCGAGGAGCCGGGCTCCGAAAACGCCGTGCGATGGTGATCGAAGTAATAATGAAGCCGGTCGAGCGGTGCGTACCGGTAGTCGAGCACTGCGATCGCATCGCAGTCGGTCGGAGCTTCCGGTCGTCCTTGCTTCGGACCATAACCGCAGGCCCGATAGGTGATCTCATCGACGTCGCGCTTTTTCCAACGAGAAAACACGACGGCGCTCGCGAGACCGTCGAAGCAATGCCCGTGCGTCGCGCAGAGCAGGCGCATTATTCAGCGGGTTCCTCGGCGAGGGTGAAGTCGAGATCCTCCTGCTCGCAGAGCTGATCGAGCATCTCGTGGAGCGCATCGGTCGAGATCGTCTCCGGAACGTGGAGCTCGGCCTCGAGCTCGAAGAGCGAGGCCCCGGAGAGAGGTGCCGGGACGAGCCGCGAGGAGAGGGACGCGACGTTGATCGAATGGCGCGCGAGGAGCTCGGTGACCGCTTCGACGATGCCCGGTCGGTCCAGCGAACTCACCTTGAGGTGAATGGTGCGACCTTCACGGTCCGAGGCTCCTTGGGTGCGTTTCGCAAAACAAGAGAGCCCCGTGTCAGCTTCCGCCTCCGAGAGGTGCTCAAGGAGGGCGTCCAGGCGCGCGGCGGGCCCGCTCACCAGCATGAGCACGGCGAATTCCCCGCCGAGCTTTGCCATCCGAGTGTCCTCGATGTTTCCATCGTAGCGTTTAACGAAAGCAGCCAGCCGGTTCACCAGACCGGGCCGGTCTGGGCCGAGCGAGGTCAGCACAATGCCCGGCCGCTCCCGGGGGGAGCTTGTTCCGTCGCGCTCAAAGGCGGAAGCTTTCATATCGGGTATGCTAGTCACGGAAACCAAGAAAAGCGAAGGGCAGGACGCAGCGTGACCCTCAAGATCGATCGCGACCACTCCAGATTTCGAGACATTGTGCGAGGGCGCATCCGCAAGGGACTGCGCGAGTACATTTCGCACGGTGAGCTCATCGGGAAACAGGGGAAGGACCTGGTCTCGATCCCCATCCCCCAGATTGACGTTCCGAGGTTCACCTTCGGGAGTAAGAACCAGGGCGGAGTTGGCCAAGGACCCGGGCAGCCCGGGGACGCCCTGGGGGACGGCGAGGAGTCGGGCCAGGGGCAGGCGGGCGAAGGTGAGGGAGACCACATCATCGAGGTCGACCTCACGCTCGAGGAGCTCGCTGACATTCTCGGTCAAGAGCTCGAACTTCCCGCTATCGAGGACAAGGGCAAGTCTCGCATCCTCAGCCGGAAGGACCGCTACACCGGCATTCGCCGGGTAGGACCCGAGTCCTTGAAGAGCTTCAAGCGCACCTATCGTGAGGCTCTGCGGCGTAGCATTGCTGCGGGGACCTACGACCCGAAATCGCCGCTCATCGTTCCTCAGGCCGACGACAAACGGTTCCGCTCCTATCGCTCCGAGGAAGAGCGAGCCGCGAACGCCGTGATCATCTACATGATGGATGTTTCCGGATCGATGGGCGACGAGCAGAAGGAGATCGTGCGCATTGAGAGCTTCTGGATCGATACCTGGCTCCGTCGACAGTACGACGGCATCGAGAGCCGTTACATCATCCACGACGCGGTCGCTCGTGAGGTCGATCGGGACACGTTCTTTAAGACCCGAGAATCCGGCGGGACCATGATTTCGAGCGCCTATCGTTTGGCCGACGAGATCATCACACGAGACTACCCCGCCTCGGAGTGGAACATTTATCCGTTTCACTTCTCCGACGGAGACAACTGGTCGACGGATGACACGCGTCTTTGTATCGACCTTCTCAAGAACTCGCTCCTGCCCGTTTCGAACATGTTCGCTTACGGTCAGGTGCACAGTCCCTACGGCTCGGGCCAGTTCATCAAAGATCTTCGAGAAAACTTGCCGTCGGAGCCGAAGCTCGTCCTGAGCGAGATCCAGGACCGTGAAGCCATCGTCGGCAGCATCAAAGAGTTTCTAGGGAAGGGCCACTAAAGAGACCATGCCGTCCGGATTCAAAGACTCGAGCCTTCCGCTCTACCTTCTGCGTGAACAACAGCGCATCGAGGAGATCGCCCGGGCCCAGGGCCTCGATTTCTTCCCCACGATCTTCGAGATCCTCTCCTACGATCGGCTGAACGAGATCGCCGCCTACGGCGGCTTCCCGACTCGTTATCCACATTGGCGCTTCGGAATGGAGTACGAGCGCCTGTCCAAGAGCTACGAGTACGGCCTGTCGAAGATTTACGAGATGGTGATCAACACCAACCCGGCGATCGCCTATCTCCTCGAAGGGAACAGCCTCACGGATCAGAAGCTCGTCATGTGCCACGTCTACGGCCACGTCGACTTCTTCAAGAACAACTACATGTTCCGTTCGACGGATCTCGACGCCACAGGGAGGATGGTTTCGCTGGAACCGCCGAGCGGACCCTACGATCCGAACCGTCGTTGGATCGACAAGATGGCGAACCATGGCTCGGTGGTGCGCCGCTTGATCGGTCGTCATGGCATCGAGCCGATCGAGTCATTCATCGATACCTGCTTGAGCCTCGAGAACCTCATCGACCCTCAGTCACCCTTCATCGTGCGTAAGCGCTCGGAGCCGGTCGAGGAGGACATTCCCTTTGACGTGACAGTCCCGCGCCTCCGCGCCAAGGACTACATGGAGGAGTACATCAATCCGGCGCCGTACATCGAGGCCGAGAAGAAGCGCATCCTTGACGAGCGGATGGCGCGGAAGGTGAGCTTCCCAGAGCAGCCGGAGCAAGACATTCTGCTCTTTTTGATTGAGCACGCTCCGCTCGAAAAATGGGAACGGGCGATCCTGACCATCATCCGCGACGAAGCCTACTACTTCGCTCCCCAGGCCCAGACCAAGATCATGAACGAGGGCTGGGCCAGCTATCATCACTCAAAGCTGATGACCGAACATGTCCTCGATTTCAGCGAAATCGTGGACTACGCGGATAACAATGCGGGCGTGATGGCGACGAACGGGCGCCAGCTGAACCCCTACAAGCTTGGCGTCGAGCTGTTCCGGAACATCGAGGAGCGTTGGGACAAAGGTCAATTTGGACGACAGTGGGACGCTTGTGATGACCTCGCCGAGCGCCGGCACTGGGACTTGCGCCTCGGGCTCGGGAAGAAGCGGATCTTCGAGGTTCGTAAGTATTACAACGACGTGACCTTCCTCGACGAGTTTCTGACCGAGGAGTTCGCGATGGAACACGGGCTCTTTACCTTCGAGTGGTCCGAACGCAGGGGCAGCTTCGAGGTCATGAGCCGCGAGTTCCGGAAGGTGAAACAGAAGCTTTTGTCGCAGCTCACCAATGGCGGGAATCCCGTCGTGCGCGTCACCCACGGTAACTATGAGAACCGAGGGGAGCTCTTCATCGAGCACCAACACACGGGCATCGATCTCAGGCTCGACTACGCTGAGCGAGTGCTCGAAGCGTTGGTGCGGGTGTGGAAACGACCGGTGGTGCTCAAGACCATCATCTCGGAAGAGCCTGTGCTGCTTCGCTATGACGGCAAGGTCCATGGTCGCCACGAGCTCAGCGCCGCGTGAAAGTTCGTCTCCTCCTCCTGGCTCTGCTTCTGACTGCCTGTGCTGAGCAGAGGCAGGTCGAGGCTCCTCCGCGGCCAGCCGCGGATCCTCCACCCGCTTGGGAGCGAGGAGAGACGACGCCCGAAGAACAGAAGGGCCCCGAGGGAATTCTCGACGCGCCGCTCTGCACCGACGGGAGCCCTTATTGCAAGAGGTGGGGCGAGGCGGGGACCCTTCTAGAGAAAGGAAATGTGAGCGCGCTCCGAGAGGAGCTCGAAGCTCTGATCGAAACGGAGCCGAGTCGGTTCGAAGCTTGGCTTCTCTTGGGGCGGCTCGCGCGAGCGCGGGAATCTTTGGCCTTCGGAGAAGGCGGGGAGGGCAGTCGAGCTTCGCTTTTGGCCTTTTCGCGTGCGAGGGAACTCAGCCCCGATCAAGACGTTGTTCTCCTCGAGCTCGTCCGCACCTGGCTCTCACTCGGACAGGCCCCGGAGGCGCAGGCCCTCTTGTCGGCGCTACGCGAGCGGCACCCGAATGACCCTGAAGTGGCGGGCGCTCTGGGCGTGGTGAACCTCGCGGAGGGGAAGGTCGCAGAGGCTCGGCAATGGTTCAGTCGAGCGGTGGAGCTCGATCCGAAGAACGCCGAACGCTGGAGCGCGCTCGGGACCTCGCGCCTATTGGAAGGAAAGATGGACAGCGCGGAGGCGGCCTTCCGACAGGCCGTCGCCCTCGATCCCGCTCTCCCTCAGGCTCACGGCGATCTCGGCGCGTTACTCTTGCTGCAAGGCAGGCTCGATGAGGGCCTCGCGCACCTTGAGCGGGCCCTTTCGCTGAAGCCGCGTCAGGCGACCTACCTCTCGAACCTCGCCTACGGGCGACATTTGAAGGGGCGTCCGGACGCCCTTGAGACAGCACGCGCCGCAGTGCGCGTAGATGAAAATTTAGTGAGCGCCCGGCTCACGCTGGCGCTGATCCTGGCAGCGGCTGGAGATCTCGACGAGGCCGCGGTCGAAATCGAACGAGCGGCGCGCCTGGCTCCCGACGATCCGCGCGTCCAAACGGCACGAGAAGATCTCGAAGAGCTGCGCACAAGCGGGCGGTGACCTCTCAATGTGCTCTCGGGCTCTCCGGAAGCGGAGGAGGGCGCTTGTCTTCGGGGGGCGACTGTTACTCGGCGACGCTGGAGTCGTCACCAGGCGGAGCGCTGTCTTGCTCTGACTCGCTCTGGCTCTCCTCCCGCGAGGGGCCCTCCGACGGGCGCAGCTTGCGGAAGGTTCGGACCGGGAGCTGACCAGCACGGGCGTTGACCGTCAGGCGCGCGGGTTTCTCGGCGCGCACGATGCCAACGAACCCGGATTTTCCGTACTCCGCGCCGCTCGAGGGAGACACGAAGCGCGCCATGACCCGGTACTGGCCGGGGGCATCAAAGGTTCCAGCCGGACAAGCTTCGGGGAGGCGAATCGGGAGCGAGCGGCTCGCGCCCGGGGTGAGTCGCGTGAAGTTATGAGGCAGAGGATCAACCTTCATCGGCTCGAGCACGCAGGTCGCCGCGCCCTGAGGGCCGATCACCTCGAAGGAGAAGAGCTCACGCTTGAGTACAATGTCGAGGGGTTCTCGAGTTTGGTTCTTGAGAGTCAGCTGAAGTACCTTGGAGAAGGTCCTATCGGCGGTCCCCAGATCGGCGAGAGTGAGCTTGAGCGGGCTCTCGCGGCGGCGCGCTCTTTCAGCTTCCTGAGCTTCTGAATCCTCATTTCGAGGAAGAGCGCTGACTTTCGACAGAGGGTAGGTCTCGCCGAGCATGAACGGGGCGCTCGTGAGCACCTTAGCGGTGCGAGCGGGGGCGCCATCTTCTTCTGGGGGAGAGGTGAGCACGAAGGGAGGCTTGTCGGTCAGCGCTCGCTCGACGCGCTTTCCTCGTTCCCAGCGGATCTCAGTCTCGACGGCGTAGCCATAGGCCGGCTGGACCTCGGTTCCCTCGACCAAGAGATCGTCGGGGACGCGATCCCGCGGATCGAAGGATGCGACGATGATCTCGCCGGGACCGAGCTCAATGGTTTCGTCTGTCGGAGTTTTGGGCCGGATGCCGAAGACCTGTGGCTTGGGTGATGCCTGCGCGGCTGGCTTCGAGGCGTCCTCTGCAGGAGCGGAGGCGCTCGGGGGGATCAGCGTGAGCTCGAGGAGTCCCATGTCTGCGGCGAGCACAACTGGCTCTTCGCTCCGATTCTCGAGGGCCAGGGTCCAGGGCAAATCCGCGGTCCTTTGACCGAGGACAAAGACGACGCCGTGTTGTCCCTCGGGTGTTGGCGCTCTCGAAAGAAGGTCGCGGGCAAACTCGCGCTCTCTCCTCGTGCGCTCTGCGTCGACGCTCAAGGGGCGCCGTCCGCTGGAGGTTTCTTCTTGCTCCTTGTCCTGAGCGGGGGCGGTTTTCTCGCGGGAGGGCTCGTCCGGAGGATCGTCGTCCTCTGCCGGGGCCTCGGTCGGGTGCTCCGCGGGAGCGGGCTTTTGGCATCCGACGCCCAGCGAGCACAGGAGCCCTAGGGTAAGGGCGCGGGCTCGGGACGAGGAGAGGCGTGCGGTGAAAGTAGCGCGCATCGTGCTCCGTTCCCATTACCATGGGGTTTTCGGGGGGGAAGGGTTCTTTTCGCCGAAACCGCAGGGCCCGTAGCGCGGGGCGTATGGTTGACGAGACAGAGCTCCCATTCGAACCTCCTCGGGGCCGTGGCCTGTCGCCTTTATGCCATCTTGGACGATGGCCAGATCAAAGTTCGAGGTCTCTCCTTCGAAGAGGTCGCGGAAGGCCTCTTGGCGGCCTCGCCCAGCCTCCTTCAATACCGGGCCAAACAGGTGAGTCGAGAGGAGGCGCGCGCTTGTCTTGCTCTCATCATGGAGCTCCGCGCGGAACTGTCCCCGTCGACGGAGATCTACATGAACGACTGGCCGGACCTGGCGAGCGAGGTGGGCGCAGACGGGGTGCACGTGGGGCAGATGGACCTGTCAGTTTCGGAGGTGCGGGCTCGCTACCCGACGCTCCGTGTGGGGCTCTCGACACACAGCGTAGCGGACGTGGAGCGCGCGCTCGCGGCGAGCGCGATCCCCGATTACCTAGCGATTGGACCCCTGGCGCAGACTGGGTCAAAGGAAAATCCCGATCCGATCGTGAGCCCCGGGGAGCTGACAAAGGTCAGCGCTCTCGTGCGGGCCAGAGGCATTCCTTTGGTGGGCATTGGTGGTCTCAATGCTGAGCGGGGTCGAGCTGTGAGTGAGCTCGTAGATTTCGTCGCAGTCATCGGGGCATTGCTCGAAGGGACGACGGGCGTCGAGACTCGGGCAAGAGTCTTGGATAACGCGCGCACGATCGAGGCGGCTATCGCGGGCGATCGCTCAGTTCGAGGATGAGCGCCTCGAGGGCGAGCGCAGGCGAGCCGTTTTGCTCGATGGCGCGGGCAGCTCGGAGGACGATGCGGTGGTCCTCTGCAAATTCGCCGAGTCGCTCGGGAGCCCGCTCCGCGCGCTCTCGCTCCCTGAGTGCATAGGACGTTCCGAGGTATCTGAGGTGGTCGAGCAGTACGTCCCGTTCCCCCGGACGGGACTCGGCGAAGCGCACGGCGGCGCCTGGATCGCGCGCCTCGACGGCCTTCTCGACGGCTTCCACGAAGTTCGCGTACGTCGCGCGTTCTTCTTCGCTCCCGAGTAGACGAGCTCGATCGAGGCTGCCCTGGGCTCGTTCGAGCAGATCTTCGTCCGGAGACAGGCCTTCGGTGTGAAGGAGTGTCCTGAGCGCCGCTTTCGGCAGGGGACCAAAACGTACCCGGATCGTACGAGATGCGATCGTGTCGATCAGGCGCTTCGGCCGGCTGGTGACGAGGATGAAGTGAGTGTTTTGTGGCGGCTCTTCGAGAGTCTTGAGGAGCGAGTTGGCTGCGGCGATCGTGAGTTCGTCGGCGTCCAGGACGATGATGACGAGCGCGCGCCCTTCGTGGGGACCGTAGCCCATGCGCGGAAGGACGATCTTTCGGATTTGATCGACGCTGATGCCGGTCGACTCCTGGCTGCCAATGAGCGAAGCGGGATAAAGCCCGCGCCCGACCATGATGACGTCGGGGTGCCCGGGAATCTCAGGCCCCTCTGTCGCCAGGGACATCGCCCTGGTGCAGGAGCTGCAGGTGCCGCAGCCGGCGACGCGCTCGCAAACGAGCGCGCGGGCGAGGAGGCGTGCTGCGAAAGTCTTGCCGACCCCGGGGGGCCCTTCGAAGCGATAAGCGTGGTGGACCTTGCCCAAGCTAAAGGCACGCTCGAGCGTCGTCTTGGCGGCGTCTTGCCCGAGGAGGTCGTCGAAGCCCGGCATCTCTTTGAGTCCGCTTCTATAGCGCATCTCCGCCGCCGATGCGCCGAAGGCTTCGCCTCGCTTGTGGGCCCCGCGTCGTTCCGCACAAGAAACGGCGCCCCGCACACTTCCCATCCCCCCAGAGGGAAAGCGTGCGGGGCCACCGAGAGCCGAAGTGCGTCTGTCAGGAGGCGACGGATGCCTGTTCGACAGCTTCGAGGGTGGTCGGGATCTGGGCGAGGCGCGTGAAGCACTCGTACGCCTTCTGGTCGGCCTCGGAGCCTCCTTCGAGGGTTGAGGCGAGGGACAGACCTCGGAAGGTGGAGAGAATGAGGCCCGCGAGGCACTCGGACTGATCTTTGCGCACGGACCGCGCCTCGAGGGCTGCACGCAGCTCGTCTCTGGTCTGGGCTTCGACGGAAGCCACGAGTTTCTTGAGGTCGGGACGGCGGCGCGCCTCGGCGATGAGCTCGACGTTCAGCTCGGCGAGCGAGGGGTGGGCTCGGAGCGTGTCCCAAAGGGTGGTGAGCAAGTCCTTGACCGTCGGCCCGGCGGTTTCCCCGGCCGTCCTCACGGCGTCCAAGTACTTCTCGGCGGCGTGGGATTGAACGCTGAGGAGCAATTGGTCTTTGCTCGCAAAGTAATAATGAACGATGCTCTTCCGCAAACCCAAGCCATGGGCGATGTCGGCCAGCGTGGTGGCTCCGATGCCGCGTGCGGCGAAACACCGGCCTGCGGCTTCGACGAGCGCGTGCACTCGAGCGATCGCGGCGTCAGTCGCCTCCCGAGATTTCGGGATGACCCCCGACGCGGGCGTACGCGTGCTGGGGACGGGTTCGAGGTCGAGGGCGTGAGCGTGTGAGGTACGTGACTTCATCATCGGTTCCGAGGTGGACTTTCAAATGGGGTCTCGCTCGAAACCCCCGACGTCAACCCCTGACGGATGAGCTCCGTTCGGCCACGCTCAGTGATGAAAATTGCAGAAGGAATCCGCGTGTTTATGCGCGAGGTTCGGAACAGTCGCTCGTTTGACTCGCTGGCCGAACAACGAGGGCCTTTCAGTTTCTGACGATTTCACCCCAGAAGGGCATCCCTCGGCGGGCCGACCAGCCAGGCTCCCCGAACTGTCCCGCTTGGCGATTTTCGGCAAACGATCCCGGATCAGAGTCGCTCGACCGCCGGAGCGTGAGGATGAGGAGCTCGTCGGCGAGATACTCTGGGGTCGTGTCGCTCTTACGATTCCCCTTCGCAGAGACGTCTCCCGTACCGACACCGACGATCTGGGTTGTGGGGGGGTAAATATCACGCCACTTCTCTCGGACCGTTTGATTGCCGCGGCGAGCTACGCGGTAGCGATGCAGGCGAAAACCAGGCACGCCACGCTGAAGGAGAACCCGCTGGCCTTTCGGGAGCTCGGCGAGGGGACGCTCCACTTCGTCATACGGAAGAGCCTCGTCGATGCGCCGAATCATCGTGACCACTTGATCGATCTTCGGACCCAGCACTTCTGCGCGCACGACGCCATCTTTGACGCTCATGTGCAGTACGACGGGGAAGTCGAAAGGGTTTCTCAGGCGGAAGTTGATCGTCGGATAGACCACCGTCGCGTCGAGGCCCATCTTGATATAGGAGCTCGGCCGCGTGTGAGGATAACGCTCGACGATTTCGAGGCCCGCGAAGAACGCGGCTCCATGGAGTGTGCCTGAGATCTGGCAGGTGCCCCCGCCGATGCCGTCCGCGAGCTCGCCGTCCGCGATGACGGTGGCGACTTTATAGCCATGAGCTTCATCGCGCGGCCCCACCACCCGATTGAAGTCGAAAATTTGTCCGGGGAGGAGAACAGTTCCGTCCAGCGAAAGCGCCGCGCGACGTAGGTTATAGGTGCGGGCCTCTGCGGCTTTCGAGCGGCTGTACTTGGTCTCGAAGTGGCCGAGCACGTTCTCGAAGCGAACGTCCGACAAGTTCTCTTTTCTCTGGGCGGCGGGCCGCGTCACGAAAGCGACCTCCGCGCGGAGCTCACCGCGAGCGAGAGCTTGGTCAATGCGCTCCAGGGTCTTGTCGACGTCGAGTGCGCGCCCTTCGACGTCGCCCCGTACGCGCTTCTCGTTGAGATCGATGCGCGCGTCTTCGGGACTCGTGTCGAGGGCGTCCTTGAGGCCGAGCAGGACACTCAGAGCGAGGCCTGCGTCGAGGCGAAGAGGGACCGGGATCGAAAGAGGCTTGTCAGTGCTGAGCGCATGGTATCTGCGTCGGAGCTCGCTCGTCCCGTCCCTTAGGTCGCGGATGAAGTTGCTGAGGCGGGTGGTTTCGATGGTCGCGCCCAGCTTCGACAGGCTGACAATCTCTGCCCTTTGGTCCGGCAAGACAAGGGTCAGGGTGCTCTCGCTGAACTTGCGGGCTCGCTCGAGGGCGGCATCGATCGCGCCATGATCGAGGGGCAGCTCCTCGCCCAGGAAGACGGCGCGCGGGGGGGCGCTCTCGGACCTATCATGAGTCGATGAGCGCGGCAAAAGCAGAATAGACAGCGCGGTGCCAACGGCGAGGGCGGAGAAGAGGACCGTGAGGGTCGAGCGTTTCTGACTGTGTTTCGGGGAGCTGTCGTGGCTCGGGGCCTTTTGAGCTTTCGGCACGGCCTGGGCTTCATAGCGCACCTTGGGGCGATGTGGTGCTGATTCGCCGACCCTTGACGCTTTCGAAGGAGCGCCTCTGGCTCTCGTCTACAGCGCCCGTGAAAAAGTTGGAGCGGGTGGGGGAGGATACGCGGGCCGACTGGCCTTCTTGGTGGCTTCTAGGAAGCGTGAGGTCACGCGGATTTCCCCCAGACGTGCTAAGGCTGGGCCGGCTCCTAGAAGAAGGTACGCGACGTCGCTCCAAGGGCCATGAGAAACGAGACTTCCTGCGCAATGGTGGCCAGAGGCCGGGCGTGAAAACTGAAAAAGATTCGATGCCGAAGCAGTCGGTTTGGCCAGAGAAGGTCGAACGGAAGCTTGAGAACTTGCCGGCGCGTCCCGGCTGCTACGTCTTCTACGATAGTGAAGGGAAGGTCCTCTACGTCGGCAAGGCGAAGAGCCTGCGCGCTCGCGTGCGCAGCTATTTTCAGGAAGGGGGCTCTGACGGCCGCGCCTTCATTCCCCTCCTTCCGAAGCTCCTCGGTGATATCGAGACTTTCGTCACGGAGACCGAAAAAGAGGCGCTGATCCTCGAAAACAGCCTGATCAAGGAGCACGCCCCGCGTCTCAACGTTCGCCTGCGTGACGACAAAGAGTACCTCACGCTTCGGCTGAACAAAAAAGCGGCCTGGCCCAGGCTCGAGCTCGTGCGGCGACCCGCGCCCGATGGGGCTCGGTATTTCGGTCCCTACCATTCAGCTACCGCAGCGCGTCGCACGCTCCACCTTGTGGAGAAACATTTTCAGCTTCGCACATGTTCCGATCGCGAACTGAAGAGCCGCAGTCGCCCCTGCATTCAGTATCAAATCCAGCGTTGCCTCGGGCCCTGTGTCTTCGAGATCGATGAGGCGCGTTACGCAGGCCAGGTGCGCGCGGTTGAGCTATTTCTGCTGGGGCGGCACGACGAGCTCTCTCGGGAGCTCGAAGAGCGGATGCGCGCAGCCGCGAAGAACATGCAGTTTGAGGTCGCGGCCATTTATCGCGACCAACTCGAAGCTGTCACGAAAGTGCGTGAGGCTCAGCGCGTCGTGACCGTCAGCGACGTCGATCAAGACATCCTCGGCATTCATCGAGAAGGGGACGTCGTCGAGCTCAGCGTCGTCTATGTTCGCCAAGGCCGCGTGATCGAAATCTGCAATGTGAGTCACGTGCGGACTCAGGTGAGCGATGACGAGATCGTGGCGGCATTCCTTCGGGAACACTACGGAGACGGCGGCCTCGGTTCGGCCTTTGTTCCCGACGAAATCATTGTCCCTGTGTTGCCGGAGGCGACCGCGGGCATTGTGGAGTGGCTCTACGAGAGACGGGCCCGCACCGCAGAGGGGCGAGTAAAAAAGCCTTCTCTTGTCGTGCCCGAGCGGGGACCGAAGAGGCAGCTGCTCGAGCTCGCGCGAGAGAACGCGGAGCACGCCTTTCGCGAGAAGCGAAGAACGACGGAAGATATGGATCAGCGACTCGCCGCGCTTCAGGCGAAACTTCGGCTGCCGGCGCTCCCCCGGCGTATCGAGTGCGTCGATATTTCTCATCTTGGAGGTGAGGCCACCGTGGGAGCTGTTGTACGCCTGACGGACGGAATCCCCGACAAGAAGAACTACAAGTCCTATCGCGTGCGGAGTGTCGCTGATGGCGACGATTACAAGGCGATGTACGAAGTGCTGCTCAGGCGCTTCGGGCGCGGACTCGAGGAGCGGCGCGCGGCGAAGGAGCGCGGGGAAGAGCCTCCCAAGAGCACCTTCGAGCTGCCGGACCTGTTTGTGGTGGATGGAGGACGCGGCCAGCTCGCTGTCGCCGTTACCGCGGCCGCCGATCTTGGCCTCACGGATCTTCCGCTGGCAGGGCTCGCCAAGGAGCGAGAATCGGTGACCGGCGAGAAGCTCGTCGACCGCGTCTATCTCCCTGGGCAGAAGAACCCGATTTCGCTCCGCCCCAATACTCCTGAGCTCTTCTTGCTCGCTCGCGCGCGCGACGAGGCGCACCGCTTCGCGAACTTCGTGCGGGAGAGACTCGGCAAAAAGCGGCGTCTTCGCTCGGAGCTCGACGATGTCCCAGGGATTGGCCCGAAGACCCGCCGGCTCCTCCTTTCCCACTTCGGCAGCTTGACCGCGATCGCCCGAGCGTCGGATGCGGAGATCTTGGCCTTGCCAGGGGTCACGAAGAAGCAACTCGCGGCTCTTCGGGGGGCCGGATTCCAGGCGCCGGACGGGGAGCCGCCCGAGGATGAGGCTGTGTCCCCGGCGGAAGGGATCCCCGACGAGGATTTCAAGGACGCTGAACTCCCCTCCGACCCCTTGGCGCGCGCGCCGGAGGCTTCCAGATCGGAACCTTAGTTGTCAGAGATGTAAACTAAGTTGTCGGTTGCGGCGGAAAAGATGAGCCGGTGGGCTGAAAATCCGCCGGTTGGGATTGGAACGGCCATTGCTTTCTGAGTGAAACAAGGTGAAGCTCGCGCGGTCCGCTGGACCGGGTGGTTTGTCACCGACCGCACCCTCCACGACGCCCTCCGGGGCCAATGAAACGAACCAAGCCATGAAATCTGAAACCCGTCAGCATTCTCGCCGGATCCCTTGGTTGGGCGCCGGTCTTCGGAGCCTCTTCAGGCCGGGTCTCGTTGCTGCTCTTGCCGTCGGCGTTGGCGCTGCACTCTCGGCAGGGTGCCTCGAGCGTCCGATCTGTGGGGACTGCAAGCCCGGCACCAGCAACGTGATCGTGAAGAAAGTTCCGATCAACAACATCGCGAAGATCGACCTGCTCTTCGTCATCGATAACTCTGCGTCGATGGCCGACAAGCAGCAGGTGATGAAGCAGGCGGTGCCGGCGATGCTGAATCGCTTGGTGACGCCGAACTGCGTGCAGAAGGACGCTGACGGTAACGTCGTCGAGAGCGTTCCTGGCATTCGCGTCGGCAATGAAGTGAACTGTCCTCGTGCGGACCTCTCTCTCGAGTTCCAGCCGATCAACGACATTCACATTGCCGTGATCACCTCCTCCCTCGGAAGCCACGGCTTCGATCCGACGAAGCCCGCGTCGTGCGACAACGCTGCGACCCCCCAGAAGAACGATCGCGCCCGTCCGATCCCGCTGGTCCGTCCGAACGATCCGAGCGTGGCCGGAAAGGCGCCCTTCCTCACGTGGACCGGAGGTTCGGCGGAGCAGGCCGCTACCCTCGGTACCGACTTCGGTGACTACGTGGGTGCGGCAGGCGAAGTTGGTTGCGGTCTCGAGGCACCGAACGAAGCTTGGTATCGCTTCTTGGTCGATCCCGAGCCCCCGGCTTCGATGAGCATGGACGCTCAGGGCCGCCGCTCCGTGCGCGGTCCTGTGGACACCGAGCTTCTCGACCTGCGCAAGAGCTTCCTGCGTCCTGACAGCCTCGTCGCTATCGTGGTCCTGACCGACGAAAATGACTGCTCGGCGATGGACGGTGGCAAGTACTACGCCTTCGCTGAGTTCGGTCACTTGGTGGGTAACACCGCAGACCGGGCGTTCGAAGCGACGGACATCTGCGCGGAGAATCCGAACGACATCTGTTGCCAGACTTGCCGTGAATCGCGGGCAAACCCTGGATGTGACGCGCAGTTTGCGAAGTGCGCGGCTCAGCCTCTTCTGCCCCCCGAGCAAGATCGAAACAACCTGCGTTGCTTCGACAATCAGCGCCGATTCGGCTTCGATCTTCTCTACCCGATCTCGCGCTATGTTGAAGGCCTGACGCAATCTCAGGTGCGCGGGGCCGATGGGGATCTCCTGCCGAACTCTCTCGTTTCGGGTCGCGATCCGGGCCTCATCTTCTTTGCCGGTATCACCGGTGTTCCCTGGCAAGACCTTGCTACCGAGGACACGCTGAACGATCCGGACAAACTCAAGTACCTGACGGCCCGTCAGCTCAAAGAGAACGTCGTTGTAAACGGGGAGGACCTCGGGTTTACCTACTGGGATCTCATCCTGGGCGAGCCGGGCAAGCACGTCGAGTCGCGGTACTGCAGGGAGAAAGCGATCGGCGAGAACGAGTTCAGCGACCCTGCCTGCGGGGCGAAGCCCGTGCTTCCGAGAGATCCGTTCATGGTCGAGTCGATGGTGCCGCGCACGGGTCGTGCGGACATCACGTCAAAGACGAATCCGCGAGTGAACGTTTCGCTCACCGATAGTCCGGCCTGGAATCCCATCAACGGGCACGAGTACCTGACGGACAAGTTGAGCATCACGAACAACGATCTCCAGTATTCATGCATCTTCCCTCTCGGACCGTTCAATGCTGAAAAGGACGCTGCCACCTGTGCCGCGGATACCGCCTCCTGCGATTGCGGTCCGGACGACGCCAATGCGGACAAGCCGCTCTGCAAGAAGGCGGCGGGAGGTGCTCTCGACGGCGGACAGTACTGGGGTAAGGCGTATCCCTCGACGCGAACCCTCGAGATCATGAAGGCGTTCGGCGAAAATACGATCGCTGCCTCGATTTGTCCGAAGGTCACCGACGCTTCGAACAAGGATTACTACGGGTACACCCCGGCGGTTTCCGCGATCATCGATCGTCTGGCCGAGAAGCTGGGTGGACAATGTCTGCCGCGTCCGCTGGTCGCGAACGAAGAGACGGGCGAGGTGCCCTGCGTCGTGGTCGAGGCACGAGCCAAGACCGCGGAAAGCGATCTGCCGGATCTTGATTGCTCGCTGAGTGGTCGAGAGCCGACGACGGAGAAGGTGAAGAAGGCGGTGCTCGACGAGCTCGAGAAGGCGGGCAACTGCTACTTCGAGTCGACGCCTCTGGAGCAGCAGCGGGGGCCCTACCCCTGCTCGGCGATGCAGATGTGCTCGATCAACCAGCTCACCCAAGACACGCCCGAGGGTCAGTACTGCTTGAACGATCCGGGTGCGGACTCCGGCTCACCGGGCGGCGCTGGTTACTGCTACATCGACGAGAAGCAGGGCAACGCTCAGCTCCTGAGCGAGTGCCCCACGAACGAGAAGAGGAAGCTTCGCTTCGTCTTCCCCCAGAGCGCACCAACCCCGCAGAACAACACCACGCTGTTCTACGCGTGTGTGGGTGAGGCAGCGACCGGACGCTGAGGCGTCTCGTCCCTTCCGCAAGGAGGAGAGCGGCCCGAAAGGGCCGCTCTTTTTTTGTCCGGTTCCCTGTTCTGGCCCCGATCGTGTAACCTCAGGGCGTCCGTGGAGAACAAGAAGACCATCTTGGTCGTGGATGACGAACCTCACATCATCCTCGGCCTCCAAGACGCTCTCGAGTTCGAGGGATTTCGGGTTGTCACAGCTGCCTCGGGAGCGGAGGCGGTGGCTGTGCATCGGAAAGAGCGCCCCGATGCGGTCTTGCTCGATCTGATGCTGCCCGATCAGAACGGCTACCAGGTCTGCGAACAGATCCGGCAAGTCGATGGGACAGTGCCGGTCATCATGCTCACCGCGAAGAGCCAGGAGGCTGACAAGATTCGGGGGCTCGATGTCGGGGCTGACGACTATGTCACCAAGCCCTTCAGCATCGGTGAGCTCACCGCGCGGATTCGAGCTCTCTTCCGACGGGCCCAGCGCCCGAACGAAGGACCGACGATCACGATCGGTGACGTCACGATCAACCCTTCAGCGCAGACGCTCAGAAGGAAGAACGGGAGCGAAGAGATCTTATCCTTTTATGAGGTGGAATTGCTCCGGCTCCTCCACGAGCGCCAAGGACAGCCGGTTTCGCGAGAAGACATCCTGCGCAAGATCTGGGGACTCGAACAGAACCCTGGCAACAGGACGATTGACAACTTCATCGTCAAGCTCCGCAAGAAACTCGAGCGAGATCCCGCCCAGCCAACACACATCCTGACCGTGTACGGCTTCGGCTATAAGCTCGTGCCCTAACCTAGGGGGCGGACTGGGGACCGCCGAGAGGGATCGCCACCGGTACGCAGACTCCCGCGTCGGGCAGCGTGCCGGGACCGCAGGGACCAGCAGGTCGTGCGACCGGCTCCGCCGGTTTCGTGGAGGGCTCCTCTCGCTTCTGACTGAGGATCCCAAAAACGAGAGACAGGACCGCGACGAGTGCGGCGAAGATGAGCGAGCGGGGAGGCTTCGGTGGCACGGACTTGCGCTCGAGAGCGGGAGCGATTCTACTGATGATTTAGGTTCTGTGGAATCGGATCGAGCCTCTCAGGTCCCTTTCGTGGGCGACGACTTTGGCGAAGATGACGCGGCGCTCTTCGACGCCTTCGTCGTGCCCTCGTACCTCTCGCTCTTCGCGGCGGCGGCGCGCCCGCTTCTTTTGGTCGGCGAAGCCGGGCGTGTGGTGCACCTCGGCTGTCGTACTGGATATCCGGACGCGCAATGGCTCGAGGATATGCCGAGCACGACGGGGGTCGGGGTCGACAGCGTGCAGTCGTTCTTGTCGATTGCGTCGTCGCGCCTGGGCTCGATGAATATGCGCTACGTGCTCGGCAATCCCGCGCGCACCGGCCTTGATCCTCAGACATTTTCCCACGCGCTCAGCTTTCACCCAACCCGGAACGCCAAGGGGCGCATCGCGCTGTTCGCGGAGATGGGGCGCCTCCTCTATCCGGGGGGACAAGCGCTGATTTCTCTGCCATTTGGCGATTCCTTTCAAGAGGTCCTCGATCTGCTCGCCGAGTATGCGCTGAAGCACGACGACGCTGAGATTGAGGCGGCTTTCGAGTCGGTCCCTTTGCACCGCGGCACTCCCCATCAGCTCATGGAAGAGCTCAAGAGCGCGGGCCTCTCGGACGTCGGGATCGATATCCGCGAAGAACAGATCCCTTTCGAGAGTGGGCGGGCGTTTGTGGAAGACCCTGCCGTGCGACTTCTGATTTTGCCTCTGGTGGCCGCGTGGCTCGGGCGTACGTCCTTGCCAGACGAGGCACGCGATTACCTGGCTCGCGCGATCGACAAGTATTGGTCGGACACTGCCTTCGAGCTCAAGGTTCAGATCGCCGCCGTGAGCGCGCGCCGCTGACATAAGACGGTTCGCCTTGGCCCTTTGCGGTCAAGGAGCGGGCTGGCCCCAAGGGCCCGGGCACCATTTTCACTCCTAGTACCGGTACTGCCACAGCATATCGACACCGACGCCGAGCGTGCCGACTTCGGTCCGCGCCGACCATTGAGGGGAAAAGCGCCAGTCGATGGTCCCGCTGAATCCGCTGCGCGGTGTGGTGCCGGGGCCGGCGCGGTCTTGGGTGTATTTCCCTTCGAACCAGACGTTTTCGCTGATTTGGACGGCGGCTGAGTAGGAGTCGCGAGAGCGCTCGGACAGGCGCGCAATCTGGCCCTGTTGGGAGGTCTCTGTTTGAGCGCTGAACTCGACACCTCGAACGCCGCTTTGCCCAAGCAGCTCGTTCACGGCGGCAGCGCCGTAGGCGAAGCCCGTGTTGGAGGCATTGCCTTGAGAGCCGCCGCCGAGGACACGCGCGATGACCGCGTTTTCGCCGCCAGGGAGCGGGGGATCGCTGCTCCATTCGAGCCTGGGTGATTTGGCCCGACCGCTCAAGGCGGCGCGGATGAGGACACCGTCGCTGGCTCGCCAGGTTGCGGAGACCTCGAGCAAGGGATTCGATATGTCGGAGTTGTCGAAATAGACGGTACCGTGTTCGATGATGAAGACGCGCCCCATGACGTGGATACGCCCGCCGGGGACGAGAGCGATGCTGCCGTCCATCGTCAGATCATCGTCGATGTAGACGACAGGGTCGCCGGCCACTTTCAGGTTCAAGAACGAGCTCTTCACGCGCACCCGATCGCCGAGGTGAACGCTGAGCACGATCTTAGTGTCATCACCGGAAGTCGCTTCCTTCTCGAAGAGATTGCGCGACCCGGTGGTGACGACGATGGTTTCATTCTCGCGGAGAGCGATCAAGTTTCGATCGCTGATCGCGGGTAATTCAGCCTCAAGCTCGGGGATTTCGAGCTTCATCCGAAGCTCGTCGTCTTGCTTCTCCATGTCGAGCTGCCCTTTCCCGGAGAGCGTGGCGAGTTCAATCCCCTCGAAAAGGACGGGGACGTTGGTCTGGGAGAAGGTGATGCGACCGCCGGTCCAGTCGAGGTTGTTGAAGTAGAGAATTCCTTGCCCTTCGAAGTTCTCTTCGCTCGAGCGAGCCTTTGCGCGCAGGTTCGTGACCTCAAGCAGGTTGTAGTTTCCCTCGGGGCGCGCCTTGAGGTTCATGGTCACTCCCGTCAGCTTGAGGCGCATGCTCGTCGGGGTCATTTCTCCGTCGGTCAGAGATAGGTGACCCGAGACCTTGGCTCGCCAGGAGTCGGTCTCTTCTACGGGCGCGCCCAGCTCGAGACTCGCCTCGCCGCTCAGGGAGCCTCCGAAGTCATCCAGGACGTCTTCGAAGGCAGGAGCGAGCACCGAGGCATTGAAGCGCTTGGCGGTCACGCGGGCGACAAGCGGCTCCGCTGGAGAGAGTTCCACGAAATCTCGGGTCGCTCGCAGGGCGCCATCGACCTGAGCCTCGAAGGAGCCAAATTCGTCTTCGATCTCGATCGTCGCACCGACGCGGGCGCCGTTGGTCCGCATCTCAAGGGTCCCGTCCCCTACGCGCTTGCCGAGAGCGGAGATTTTCTTGATCTCGAGGCTCGAGCTGAGTTCGGGCAAGAGCTCCCGTCGTGCCACGGCGAGGGAGCCTTGCACGGTGCCTCGGATGCCTGTCTCTGCGAGCGGGACGATCAGATCGGTGGGCATACCGTCAAAAATGACCTGCCCTTGACCGAGCCAACTCGGACCATCGGGTGTTCCTGAGGGAAATGTGAGATCTGCAGACCCCGAGGCGATTTGGGTGCGGCCTTGGGTCAAGAGGATCTGGGCGGCGAGGGCGCGATCCATAGGGTCAGCTTGGAACTTCGTTTCGAGGCTGATGGGCTTGGCGATGCCGGAATCGCGGATGTTGAGCTCGTCGACGTTGACGGTTCCGGACACGAGGGGGCGGGACAGGGTGCCCCGCGCGGTGCCGCGCGCCGTCACGCGACCCCGCAGATCGGCGGCGGCCGGAATCGGGAGGGGAAACTCGGAAAGGTCGCGAGCGGGGATCGAGAAGACGGCGTCGAGAGGCGCCTGTTCGGTAACGTGGGCGAGGAGCGCCTCACTCTTGGGCATTTGATCCGCCCACTCAGCGAGCGGCAAACCGAGCTCGAGGCTCACCGTGCCGAGCGCGCCGAGTACGTCGGAGACGTGGGCGGCGACTGAGAGCCGCTTTCGATTCGGCTCGAGGTCTGCGTAAAGGGCAAGCTCAGTGCGATCGATGCGCGTGCCGTCGGAGAGCTCAAGGGCAAGCCCTTCCGTCTCGAGGGTCGCGCGAGCGAGGGGGAGAGCGCTTGGGTCCGGACGCTCGAGCTTCAAGGTACCTCGGGCGCGCCCATAGGTCTTCGGTACGGATGGGTCGAGCGGAAAGAGAGCGCGCAGGGTGCCAAGCTCAAGTCCGCTGAGTTCAGCGGAAGCGACGCCGCGCGCGTCAGAGAACGCGCTCAGCGAATGGGGGGAACCGGCGAGCTCAACATCCCAAGAGAAGTTCCCCTGACCGACTCCATCGACGCTGCCGTGCGCGGTCCCGACGAAGCGTCCTACGTCGAAGCGGCTGTCGAGAGAGAGGTCCACGCCGGTGATTCCACGCGCGGCGCCCTCTTCGACTTTGAAGGAGAGAGTCCCCTCGGACCTCTGGTCGAGCTTGAGGTCGGCGTTCATGGAGACCTTGCCCGAAAGGGCGTCGATCGGGAGCTCGAGGACGCGGGCGATGCGCGCGAGATCGAGGTTCTCAGCGTCGACGCGGAGCTCGGTCCTATTTCCTCCGGAGCGTAGATCGGCGGAGAGTCGGCCGGTGCTCTCTATCGCGAGGCCACGGAGATCTACATAAGAGTCGTCGTAGACGCCGTGATCGAGGCGCAAGAGAATCGGGGGACCGTCGCCGCGCACTGTCGCGTGAAGGTTCGAGAGCTCGACGCGATCCGTGCGTGTCCTCGTCTTGGCTTCGAGAGCAAGACCTCGCGCGGTCACCGCACTGAGAGTGGCCTCCGGTTCGAGCACTGGTCCCACGACGGCCAGGGTGACCTTCTGAAATTTGAGCTGTTCCGCGATAAAGGTGTCCGCGGTGAGTTTCAGATTCAGCTGTGCGTTCTCTGGTTCTGAGGGAACAAACTCGACGGCGCCGCGTACATTTGGGTTTTCGAGCCTGAACTGGCCGATGCCGAGAGAGCTGCCCGTGAGCGCTGGACGGAGAAGGACACGCTCATTGGCGATCGTGCCCGTAACCGTACCTTCCACCGTTCCATAGATGGGCGCGAGCGCCTGGATACGTGGAGATTGGGCTAAAATGGTTCTCTTGAGCCTGAGGTCGAAGTCGACAGCGTCGCGGTCCGCGTCTTCCTTGGAGAAGGAGATGTTCACGGGAATCGCCCGCTCGTGCAGGACGAAAGTCCCGCGCACCCCTCGGTCGTCGACGCTCCCGGCGGCGTCGATGGCTGGGGTCTTTTGACCAGCGATCTCGCCCGGCAGAAGCGTCGCGTTCCAGCTGACCGCGATGCGTCCTTCTTGGCCCCAGAGCTCGACGCTCGAACGCAGGCCGAGATGGCTTTCGGGCCAATCTTCGCGGAGCAAACGCAAGTTCACGCTGTCTGCATCCAAGTCGAAATCTGCCTCGACCTCGGGTGAGACGCGGAGACGCCCCTGGGCTTGGAAACTGGCGGCACCCGATTGGATCGTGGCGCGCACGTCGAGGCGAGGCAGGGTCCCTTCGATGTGATGATAGACCGAGACCTCTCCGTCGATCGGCCACTCGGGCAGCAGACGACGGATCGCCTCGCCCGGTGTATCAGCGAAGATGCCGTCTGCTTGAACTCGGCCGTCGAGGTAGCTGATGAGCTCGTGGCCCTGAATCTCTCCGGAGCTCAGATCGACGTCGGCGGTGATTTCGCCGGGAATTCTGAAACTGGCTTTTCCAGATAGCTCGAGAGGTTCGTCCAAGACCTCTCGAATCTCCCCCTGCATCTCGAGTACATCGATCGCTACGCCGACGTCGGTGACGAGGAGTCTGCCCTCTGCTCTGGGGACCTCAAAAGACCCTCCGGGTACGCTCGCGAGCTCGGAGCTGCCGGTGACGCGAAGCAGGCGGATATTCGGAAACCACACGCGCACGCTGCGACCGGACTCATCCGTCGTCTCGGTGCTTGTGCTCCGTGGCTCGAAAGCATCGACGATCGATGGGATGGGCTCTTCGTCGGCGCCCTTGGCGGGGAAGAGGTGAACCTTGCCGCCGTCGATGCGCACAGCGTCGACCACAATGCTGAGCTTCTCGAAGAATCGGAGCGCGCGGATCGTCGCGCCGAGCAGATCAAAGTCGACCGTGAGGCGTTCGGCAGCGATGACAGTGCGTCCTTCGGGGTCGACGATTTCGATCTCTTCTGCCGCGAGACCAAAAGCGTCGAGGCGCGAGAGGCTCTTGATGGCGAAGGTTCCGTGGAAGGTGCTGTTCAGAACCGCCACGACGAGGCCGCGCTCGGCCTCGCGAGCGACGGGGAGCCCGAGGTGCAGGACTGTCGCGAGGGCCGTCCCGAGGACAAAGACGAGCGTGCCAAAGAGCGAGAGGGCGATCCCGGAGATGATCCTTCGTCGCCGCCGCGGAGGCTTGGGCTCGGCAGCGCTCATGGTCTTACTTTGCCAAGAGTGTCGAGATTTCGCTATCGAGCTCGGCGCACCCAGGAACCGGGAGCTCTGGGCACATGAGGACTCGGGGGGAGCAGGGGGCCAAGCTCGGTGGCCGAGCGGCGCCGAGAGCGCCCGCGGTTTTTGGGGGCTTCAATAGGCCTCGCCGATCAGCACGTGCAGGACGAGTCCGTCGTACCAGTTCTGGCTGTTGTAAGGGGCGATCTCCGAGATATCGGGGAAATCACTATCAGTGTCGCCGAGCCTCTGCAGACCGGGGACGCGCATACCCAAATCGACGCGGATGGGGCCGACCGGAGATTGGTAACGAAGTCCGGGTCCGACTGAGATGTGGGGGGCCATGAAGTCGAAGGTGAAGAGCTCCTCTGTGACGTTGGACGCATCGACGAAGAGCACAGCTCCCCAGGGACCAGCGATCCGGTAGCGGAGCTCGACGGAGGCCTCCCATAAGCTGAAGCCGCCGAGCGGACGGAGACACTCTGTGGGTTGGGCGTCGAGAGCACCTGTGCACCGTTGGTTTTCGGGCAATAGAAATCCGATGGGCCCTTGGGGACCGATGCGTTGATAGGGGTAGCCGCGATTGGACTGGGGGCCGCCAGAATAGAAGGCGCGAAAGAGCAGACGATGCTGGTCGCGCACGACGTCGACGCTCGTGGGATCGGCGACCGCGCCCTGCAGGGCGGTCCCGTAGTTCTGGGGGAAGACAAAGCCGACGGTCGCCCGCGACGCCAAGATCAGGCGCCGTCCGTAGTCGAGCGGCACGAAAAAGCGTGCTTCAGGGCGGATCCGGATGTCCTCCAGCTGACCGCCGAGAGCCGGGATCGCGACTTGAAGGCTATTGGAGAGAAAGAGCCCCTTGGTCGGTGAGATCGGGTCGTCTCGAAGATCGAAATCGGTGAGTAGTTCGGGGTACGCCACCAAGACGTCGTCGAGGCCGCAGTGGTCTCCGGGGTCGTCGGAGTCACAGATATCGGAGAGGTATCCCTGGTAGGTGAACGGGAAGTTGGACCGCCAGTTCATGGATAAGGACGTCGGCATCAGGCGACTGAAGAACGTGCGGCGCACGCCGAGCGAAAAGGTGAGCTCGTTGTAGCCAATGACGCGCTCACTCTCGGGTGAGCTGCTATCGGCGAGTGGATAGAGCAGGGGATAGACGTTGTAGCCGACGTCGACAAACCCTCGCGTTCGCCCTTCGAGGAACGACGGCTGCTCGAGGCTGATGAGGAGCGCGTTCTCCGCGAAAATAGCGGTCGGAGCGTTCCAATCTTCCCAGTTCGTGATTCGAGTCGGGAAGAAGGTCAAGCCGGGCCGAGTCGAGACGCTGAGTTCTCGCAAGCCACCGAGGAAGTTTCTATGGGTCCAGCCAAGGCGACCATTGACGCCGAGGCGCAGCACGTCGAGCGTCGCGCCCACGCCCGCCGTGACGCTGCGCTGGGGTGCCTCGGTGACACGGACGGAGATCGGGATCTCTGTCACGCTCGGATCCTTCAGATCCGGGATGACCTCGACCTTCGAGAAGACACCGAGGTCAAAGAGAGCTGCGCGCGCCTGCTCGAGATCTTTCCGTGAGTAGCGCGCACCAGGGCGGAGTCCGAGGGTTCTCCGGATCGGTCCCTCGGGCAGCTCCTCTAGACCTTCGATCTTGATGTCGCCATAGACTGCTCGGGGTCCGGGGCTCACAGTCAGCGTGACGATCGCCGCGTGCTCTGCGAGATCGACCTTGGCTGTGCCTTGGGTCCTCACATAGGCGTAGCCGTAATCAGCGAGCGCGTTGGAGACATCCGACTCGGCCTCCTCGTAAACGTCTTCGTCGAAGGGATCGCCAGCGCGAAGTGGGTTCACTTCGAGGGCCCGTGAAGCCGCATCAAAGGGTAGGCCCGAGAGGCCATTGGTCTCTACTTTTCGAACCAGGACGAGCGGTCCCTTGTCGACCTCGATCTCGACTTTGACCCTGTCTTCCCCTTCGACAATCACGCGCGCGGCGCGGACTTTTGCTTCGTAGTAGCCGCGCCTCCGCAGCTGGCGCTCGACGCGTGCGAGATCGCGCTCCAGCGTCGCTTCATCAAACAGCTCATAGTCGTAGACGAATCCAGTCGGGAGCACGCCGAGCAGGCGCGCCGGCTCGCGGGTCGCGATGCCATCTCGGATCTCCTTCTCTTCTCGCCCTGAGGTGCCGCTGATGGTGACACTCTCGATCGCTGTGCGTCCTTCAGGGATCTGATGGCACGCAAGCGAGAGCGGGAGCAACAGCGTGAGCTCTGCTACGAAAAGGAAAGCCCGGACCGCGGTCCGGGCTTTCGGAGAAGGGATTTTTCCTGCCACGAGCGGCAATCAGAAAGAATGACCCTATTCGGTATCAGTCTTTCGGAGGCTTACGCTTCACACCCGGGAGGGTGGCGAGTTCGGGAGCCTTCTCGAGATACTCGATGCCCCCGTAGGTGAGGATGCCCATGATCGGATCGGCTTCCTGGCCGCCCGAGGACATCGTGAAGTTCACGCTGTAGGTTCCAGTCACCTTCACCTTCGCGCCCTTCGCGGGGAGCGGGTTCGGGATCGGAACGCCCCAGACCTGATCGTGGTACTCGGTCTCGCCCGGCTCCTTCTTCTTGCCGGAATCGAACTCCTTGATGGCGTCGTAGATCTGCGCGTAGTTCGACGCGAAGCCCATGACCTTGATGGAGTCCTTCAGGTCAGCATCTTTCGTCTCACCAACCCAGAATGTGGGGATCGGAGCGCGACAGCCTTCCGGATCGGCCTTGCCTGCTTTGTGTACGGCGCAGGCGGGGGCGTCCTCGAGGTTGGTTTTGACGATGTAACCGACGAGCGTGATCTTGGTATCGGCGACCTCTTTGGTGTGCACGCGGTTTCTGAGGGAGTAGCTCGCGCCCCAGACCGTGTACGCATCACCGTCCTTGATCGGCTTGTCCGGAATCGAAGGAACGGAGGGGAGAGAGACGCTCACCCCCGTCACGGGCTTGACGGGCTCGTATTTGACTTCGTCGCGACCGCAGGCGACGAGGCTCAAGGCGATGCCCACGAGGGCCAATGACTGAGGGAACAACCTGGTCTTTCTCATTCGTATCTCCTGAACTTTCCCCCGCGTTCGGAGGGAGGGGCCCATCGGCCCGACTTCTTGTGCGACGGTAATCCTCTGACCTTCCCTCGGCAAGATCTGGCATCAGGTCTTGGCTCGGGGTTAGCTTCGTCCCGTGGTTCGGACGATCTGGATCGGCGACGTGCACGGCTGCGCCCATGAGCTCGGCAGCCTCTTGGGCGAAATAGGACCCACCGAGGGCGATCAGGTGGTCTTTGTCGGCGATTTGGTCGCTCGTGGCCCAGATACCCGCGGGGTTTTGCGGATAGCCCGGGAGGTCTCGGCGCTCGCGGTGCGGGGAAACCATGAACATCGCCTGCTCCTCGCTCATCAAGCGCGGAAAAAAGGCGAGCGTGGCCCCCGTCTCGGTAGCTCACACGAGGCTCTGCTTCGCGAGCTGGACGACGAGGAGTGGGCCCAGCTCGAGGCTATGCCGCTCAGTTTGGAATTTCCCTCTCACAATGTACGAGTGGTCCATGCGGGGGTTGCCCCTGGGGTTCCCTTCGAGGAGCAGCAAGCTTGGACCCTGCTTCATATCCGCTCCCTGACTGGGCGAGGGGCGCCGAGCGACCGCTACTCCGAAGTGAGCTGGGCGAAGTCCTACGCGGAGTTGCCCCACATCGTCTTCGGGCACAACGCCCAAGCTGGTCTTCAGCTCGAGACCCACGCGACGGGGCTCGACACGGCTTGTGTATATGGAGGCCGCCTGACTGCGCTGGTGCTGTCGGACAATCAATCTCCGCCGCCCCCCGCGAGCAGGATGGATTGCATTGTGAGTGTGAAGGCTGCTGCTCGCTACGTCGGTTATGGTCCGCGGGCAGAGTGACGAAGGCGCCGGTGACGAAGTGCAAGAGGAGGCGCCCGGATCCGTTGGCGAGCGAGCGCGGGTACTTCGTGTCCCTGTAAGCGGACTCCGTGCGGGCCACTATGAGCTCGACGCGGAGGCCTCTCATTATGCCCTCCGCGTGCACCGAGTCGCCGTGGGCGATGTGCTGGAGCTCTTCGATCCGAAACGAGGCGAGTTCGCTCGCGCCCGGGTCGAAGAGCTGCCCAAGGGAAAAAGAGCCACCCTGTCCGTCGAGATTGCCGCAGTCCTTCGGGCCGACGATGAGGCCCAACCGATCACACTCTTGGTCTGTGTAGCCAAGGGAGACAAGCCGGAGCAAGCGCTGCGGGACGCGGTAGCTCTCGGGATCGAGCGGGTGGTGCTTGTGCTCTCTGAGCGCGTTCAATCGCCGACGGGTTCACGGGAGCTCGAGCGTTATGAAAGAGTGATGATCGAGACTGCGCGTCAGTCGGGCCGCGGAACGCTCCCCGAGGTCATCGGGCCGATCCCTTTCGAGCAAGCTCTTGCGAGCGCTCCTGGGCTCAGACTCGCCTGCGTGCCGGGAGAGGACTCGGTTCCCCTGCTGACGGCGCTCCGGGAACAAAAGGGCCAGAGCCTTTCGGTCCTCATCGGGCCCGAGGGAGGGTTGAGTCCGAGCGAGGTGGCCCGGCTCCGTGAGGAAAACTTTGTCCTTTGTAGTTTAGGTCCCTTCGTGCTTCGGGCGGAGCTCGCGGTCTCCGTCGCTCTGGGAGTCGCGCAGGGGCATCTCTGGGCTGCCCGATCGGGAAGCTGAGTTTCCCCGGGCGCTCTGGCGCGGGGGGCCTGAGGCCATCAGCGCTTCGTGCCGGGCCTTGTGAGGGGGGCGCGGCCCGAGCCGCCTCGGGGGAGGGCGCACCAGCGCCGCACCGGCGTGACGAGGTCTCCTCGGCGAGCTGAACGGTGCCAAGACGCCAGGGAGCCCCGGCCGCCCGGGAGGGGCGCATTCGTTCAGGTGAGATAGAAAACCACCGAAATTTACCGCTTTCTGGACGCGCGTTCTCGTTGACGGCTTCCCGACCTTCCGTTTAGTTTGGCCCTGGTGGGTCAAAGTGGATCAAAGTGGATCCAGACCTATCGGTGGCGCTCGATGACCCTCTTCCGCGGACAGTTTCGGCACTCGCTCGACTCGAAAGGTCGAGTCCATGTGCCCGCGCGCTTTCGCGAACTGAAAGGTGAGATCAAAGACCCGCTCGGGACGGCTCCGTTCTATGTGACGCGTGCGCTCTTCGACCGCTGCCTCCATCTTCATCCTTCTTCTCATTTCGAGGAGCTCGAGGCCAAGGTCAGTGAGTATCCGCTCATGGACCCGCACATCGTTCAATTTCGTCGCCGCTATCTGTCGGCCGCGGTCGAGTGTGAGCTCGACGCCACGGGGCGCTTGCTCGTCCCGCAGCAGCTCCGGGAGCTCGGGGGATTCGAGCGCGAGGTGCTCTGGGTCGGGATGGGCCGGCACATCGAACTTTGGGCTCCCTGTGAATGGGAGCGAGCGCTCGCGATGACGCCCGAGCAAGAGTCCGATTTCAAGAAGGCCATTTTGGAGCAGTTCAAGATATGAGTATGCCTGCCTACGAGACACCGCCCGAGTTTCATCATCTAACGGTCCTCAAGCGCGAGGCCGTCGACGCGCTGTCACCCAAAAATGGCGGCGTCTATGTCGACCTGACCTTGGGCGCGGGCGGCCATACCGAAGCGATCCTTGAACGCGCGCCAGGCGCGCGGGTGATCGCGTTCGACCGAGACCCCTCGGCGATCATCTATGCCCGAGGTCGGCTGGAACGCTTCCAGTCGCGCATCACGTTTGTGCAGTCGCGGTTCTCTGAGCTCAGCGAGCAGCTGGCACGCCTGGGAGTCGAGCATGTCGATGGCTTGCTCGCTGATCTTGGCGTGAGTTCTCCTCAGCTCGATCAGGCGGCGCGGGGCATGAGCTTCCGTCGCGAGGGGCCTCTCGACATGCGAATGGATCCGACGGAAGGGGAGACCGCCGCGGACTTGCTGGTCCGGCTGACCCAGGATGAGCTCGCAGACGTCATCTATCACCTCGGGGAAGAGCGGCGCTCCCGTCGTGTCGCTCGCTGCATCAAGCAGGCGCTCGACGCCGGCGAGCTCGAGACGACGTTCGATCTCCGCCGCGCCATCGTCCGCGCCGTCGGACCTCGACGAGTGGGCGGTATCGATCCGGCCACGCGCACATTCCAGGCGCTCCGGCTCGCGGTGAATCGTGAGCTCGAAGAGCTGACCCTCCTTCTCAAACAATGCGCCGACGTGGTGAGCCCCGGCGGAGTCGCGGCGTTCATCAGCTTCCATTCGCTGGAAGACCGGCTCGTCAAGCGCGCCTTTCTGGACAAAGGAGCCTGGCAGCGGCTCACCAAGAAGCCGATCGTCGCGACCCTCGAAGAGCAGGCGGAGAACCCCCGCAGCCGGAGCGCGAAGCTGCGCGCGGCCTTCCGACGAGGAGCGCCCGAGGAGTTTGACGCGAGCCTCGAGTTTGATGCGGAAGAAGAGGACTCAGGGAGCTACTGATGGCCCGCTACGACGATCGAAGGGACAACGCGTTCTTGTTCGTCTGGACGCTGGCGGCTCTCGCTACGGCCCTCATGTTCTTGTTTTACCTCGCGATGCGCGTTCGCACGGTCGAGCTTGGCTATGAGCTCGGCCGACGTCACCAGGAGCTATCGCGACTCCGGGAGGCCGAGCGGGTGCTTTCACTCGAACTCTCGGCCCATGAAAATCCCGAGCGTGTCGAGCTCATCGCTCGGACCTTGTTCGGCATGAGCCATCCAGAGCCGGAGCGTGTTCGTCGGATCCGTATGGCTCCGGGCAAAGACGCAGTCGCGTCGAGGACTGAGGGGGCACCGTGAACCGGTTCCGCACCGCAGAGGGAAAGTGGCTCAGGTTTCGCCTCGCGGTGCTGTGCGCCGCGCTGACGTTTGCCTTGGGGCTCGTGATCTCGTCGGCGTACCGGCTGATGGTCGAAGACGGGCCTTCGTGGCGCGAAATTGCTGAAAAGCAGAGGGAGCGTCGACTTCGCATACGACCCAAGCGCGGCACGATCTACGATCGCAACGGCAGCGCTCTGGCGGTGAGCGTTGAGGTTCCGACGGCGACGTTGGACGCCGTCGAGCTCCTGCGAGCGGTCGCGCCCGAAGACATCCCTCGCGTTGCCCGCGAGATGGCGAAACCGATCGCCGAGGCGCTGTCGCTCGATGAGCGAGCGGTGGAGAAAAAGATCCTGGCGCGTCGTCGCTGGACCTGGCTCAAGCGCCACGTCAGCCAAGAAGAGGTCGAGGCGATCCGGGCGCTCGCTTCTGGCAAGAACGGCCCGAAAATCCGGGGACTTGTGATCGAGGGCGAGCCAGCTCGCTCGTATCCGCGCCGCGAGCTTGGTTCGTCGCTGCTCGGCTTCGTGTCTCCCGACGGAGAGGGGCGGGATGGCGTAGAGCTCGCCTTGAACAGCGAGCTGGAGGGGCACGCAGAAGAGCTCCGCGGCCTTCGTGATCGCGCGGGCAAGTTGATTTTCGATCGGGGGACAGACGACCCGCGCGCCTTCGCCGGCCATAACGTCTATCTCACCATCGATCAGGCTCTTCAGTACGAAGCTGAACGTCAGCTCAAGCACGCAGTAAGAACCTTTGAAGCGGCTCACGGCTCGGTGGTCGCGGTCGATCCGCACACGGGTGAGGTTCTCGCGATGGCGAATGCTCCCGGGTACAACGTGAACGACTACCGCGAGAGCGACCCCGAACAGCGGAAGAATCGGGCGGTGTCCGACGTCTTCGAGCCCGGTTCGACGATGAAGATGTTCACCGTCGCGGCGGCGCTCGAGAAGAACCTGCTCAAGCCGACCGAGCAGCTCTATTGTGAGAAGGGATTCATGCGGATCGACAACGTCACGATCCGCGACACTCATCCCGCCGAGTGGCTTCCGGTGTCCCAGGTTTTGGCGCAGTCCTCGAACATCTGCGCGGCCAAGGTTGGCCTCTCGCTCGGCCCTGACGGGCTCTTCGATGCACTCAGGCGCTTCGGCTTTGGCGAGAAGACGGGGCTGCCTGTGACCGGTGAACAAGCGGGAACGCTGCGGCCCTTCGGGCGCGGCTGGGTCCAAGTGGAGACGGCTTCGGCCGCCTTCGGTCAGGGGATCTCCGTCACCAACCTTCAGCTGGCGATGGCGACTGCGGCGCTGGCCAACGGCGGGAACTTGCTGGAGCCGCTCCTCGTGGCGCGCGTCGAAACAGCGACCGGTGAGCTTGTGCGAGAGGCATCGACGCGCGTACGGCGACGGGTGGTGAGTCGAGGTGTGGCGCGTCAGGTCGCGGAGATGCTCGTCGCCGTCACCGAAGACGGCGGAACCGGGACCGAGGCGGCTCTACCCGGCTATCTCGTCGCGGGTAAGACCGCCACTGCGCAGAAGGCGGACCCGCGCACGGGACGCTACTCGCTGGACGACTACGTTGCGTCCTTCGTGGGCTTTGTTCCCGCCGACAAGCCCCGCATTGTCATCGCCGTGACCCTCGATTCTCCGCGCGCGGATCACGCGGGCGGTAACGTCGCGGCTCCCGTATTCCGCGAGGTAGCGCGAGCTCACATGGCGCTGATTGGCGCCCCGAGTGAGCGGGGCAAGAAGGTCCCTTTGAAGACTCTGGCGAGCGAGGCCGATCCGGCGCGGGCGATCAGCGCTCTGCTCGCCGAAGCTCGTGGAGAGCGCCCCGTTGTTCAAGATGTTGAGACGGAGAAGCGTCCGAAGCCGGGCCAGGTGCGCGTGCCTGATTTGACGGGCGTCGCGATGCGCTCAGCGATCCGGGAGCTCTCGGAGCTCGGCCTATTGGCCCAGGTCTCCGGATCGGGATTGATCGTGGAGCAGAGGCCGGGACCCGGTGCCGTGCTCGACAAAGGCGCACAAGTGGAGCTCATCTTTCGACCGAGGACCTAAGAGCGATGACCGTCGAACCCCTGGCGTTTCGTGTCCCTGAGCTGATATCGGCGCTCGCTGGACTCCGGCCGCGGCTTGTGGGTGACCATGACGGCGTCCTCAGCGATGTCACCGACGACTCTCGTAAGGTGCGTCCGGGTTCGGTCTTTGTCGCCCGCCGCGGCACCCATCACGAGGGGCAGAAGTTCGTGCAGGACGCGCTCGACAAGGGGGCGAGTCTCGTCATCACCGAGCACGACGCCAACCTTGAAGCGCCTCGGATCGAGGTCGACAGCGTCCCGTTGGCTCTCGGCCTCTTGGCTCAGAAATTCTGGGGTGATCCGAGTGAGCGGCTCACGGTGCTGGCGGTGACCGGGACCAACGGCAAGACCACGACGGCGAGCCTCGTGGAACAGGCGCTCCGCGGGCTCGGATTGAGCGTTGCGCGCCTCGGAACGCTCGGCTTTTTTATCGACGGGGAGCGCATCGAGGACACGCTGACGACGCCAGGTGCTGTCGATCTCGCGCGTCTGCTCGCTACGGCGCGAGCCCGAGGCGCTCGCTTTTGTGTGATGGAGGTCTCGAGCCACGCGCTCGCGCAGGCACGGATCGCAGGCGTCCGGCTCGCGGGGGCCGCCTTTACGAACCTTTCTCAGGATCATCTCGATTATCACGGCGACATGGACAGCTACGGCGCCGCCAAGGCAAAGCTGTTCTTCGACTACGCGCCGGAGCTCTCGATCGTGAACATCGACGACGACGTCGGGAAAAAGCTGGCTGAGCGCATCAGGAGCGCGGCTCCGGGGAGGAAGCTCGCGCGCTTCTCGCGGCAGGGCGACCCGGAAGCGGAGATTCGCGCCGAAGACGCTCAGTACCGGGCCGATGGTCTCCGAGCACATCTCAACGTGCTTGGCCGCCGTTTTACCCTCGAGTCCCAACTGGTCGGACCCCACAACCTCGAGAACCTCTTGGCTGCCCTCGGTCTCCTCACCGCCGCGGGGTTCGACGTCGACCTCGCCGCAGCCGAGCTCTCGAAGGCGACGGCCGCGCCCGGGCGTCTCGAGCGGGTGAGCGAGGCGAACGACGACATCGCCGTGATCGTGGACTATGCACACTCTCCCGCGGCCCTCGAAGGGGCGCTCTGGGCTCTGCGCGCAACAGGCCCCGCGCGGATCACCTGCGTCTTCGGGTGCGGTGGCGATCGCGATCGAGGGAAGCGTCCGCTCATGGGACGGGCGGCCGCTGCTTTTGCGGACGAGGTCATCATCACGACCGACAACGCTCGCAGTGAATCTCCCGCGGCCATTGCTGAGGAGGTTGCCTCTGGCATTGAGGGCCGGCCCTACCGGATCCTCTTGGACCGCCGCGAGGCTATTTTCGAGGCCATCGGATCGGCAGAGCCGGGCACGACAGTGCTGATCGCCGGCAAAGGGCACGAGACCTACCAGATCATCGGCGACCGGACGTTCCCATTTGACGACGCAGAACAAGCACGACAGGCCCTTGTCTTGCGTCGGCGGGGGTCGCCTGGCAAAGGGACGTGAGCCGTGGCGACCCCCATCCCCCCGAATCAGGCCCGCTTCTCTGTGGCTGAGTTGCGTTCGCTGTTTTCGGTGGTCAGGTTTCCCCCGGGGTTTGACGGTGTCTCGGGGGTGACCAGCGACAGTCGCAACGTGCCGCGGGGGGCGCTGTTTGTGGCGCTCGCGGGGGAACGTTTCGATGGGCATGCGTTCTTGAGCCAAGCGGCCTCGGCGGGGGCGCGAGCGGTGCTCGCTGAGGAGAGCCGGCTTCCTTCTCTTGAGCTTCCCCCGGACGTGGCGGTGCTCGCGGCGGCCGATACCCTCGTGGGCCTCGGAGACCTCGGGCGCCTGCACCGGCGGCGGTTTCGCGGCCGAGTTGCCGCCATTGGTGGCTCGGCGGGCAAGACGACGACCAAGAGCGTGTGCCGGGCGCTGCTCGACGCCGCGCGCCCGGGGCGCGTCCACGCGACCCCGGGCAACCTGAACAACAGGATCGGGGTCCCGATGACGCTGCTCACGCTCGGGGAGAGCCATGAGCTCTCGGTGATCGAGCTGGGCACGAATCAACAGGGCGAGGTCCGTGAGCTCGCGCGGATCGTCGAGCCCGAGGTGGCTCTCTTGACGCTGATCGATCTCGAACACACCAGCGGTCTCGGAGACATCGAAGGGGTGGCCCGCGAGGAGCTTGCTCTGTATGAGGCGGTGAGCGCTCGGGGAGGGACGCTGATCGGAAACGCCGACGATGAACGGCTGCGCGCGGCCCTTCGCCGTTTCGATGCGGCCCAGAAGATCGGCTACGGGGAACACAAGAGCGCAGAGGTGCGGGTGCTCGAGCGCCGTGTCGCCTCGGATCTGCGCATGGACCTTTTGCTGGACGTCTTGGGGCGAAAGGTGCGCTGTCGAACGCGGCTTATGGGTCGACCGGGGGCGCTGGCTGTCGCGGCGGGACTCGCCCTCCTCTCCGCGATGCACCCGGAAGGCATCGATGAAGAGGCGATCCAAAAGGCCGTCTTCGATGCGGGTGAAGCGGGTCGCTCGAGCCTCGGCACTCACGCGTCGGGCGCGCTCGTCTTGGACGATAGCTACAATGCGAACCCCGCCAGCATGGCTGCGGGCATCGAATCGGCGCGGGAGCTTGCGCGCGCCGCGGGCCGGCGGCTCACCTTGGTGCTTGGAGAGATGCGTGAGCTCGGTGAACAGAGTCCCCTGGAGCACGAGAAGCTCGGGAGCCTTGCGGCCCAAGCCGAGCCCTATCGACTCCTTTTTGTGGCAGGTGACATGCGCCTCGCCGCAGCTCGAGCCCGCGCGGCCGGAATGTCGGCCGAGTTCTTCGAGACCGCCGAAGAAGCTCGGGACGCCCTCCGCGGCAGTTTGACCCCTTCCGACCTCGTGCTCCTGAAAGGATCCAGGGGCGTCGCGCTCGAGCGAGTACTCCTTGAGGACTCGGAGCGAAGAAGCAACCACCCATGATTTACCAACTTCTCTATCCACTCAGCCAGAAATTCGGGTGGGGCGCGCTGAACGTACTGAGGTACACACCGTTTCGCGCGATCATGGCCGTCATCACCGCCATGATCTTGAGCTTTATGCTCGCGCCTTGGTTTATCCGGACCTTGCAGGGCAAGCAGATCAAACAGGTGATCCGGAAGGACGGCCCTGAGAGCCATTTCAGCAAGGCGGGCACCCCCACGATGGGAGGCGCTCTCATCCTGCTCAGCTGTCTGTTGCCGACGCTCCTCTGGGCGGACATGACGAATCGCTTCGTGCTCGCCACCGCGGGGGTCACCGCGGGATACGGGATCATCGGTTACCTTGACGATCGCCTGAAGATCACAGGCAAGAGCTCACGGGGCTTGCCGGGACGCTACAAGATCCTCGGGCAGGTGCTGATCGGCGGCTTGGTTCTCGGGTATCTCTTCTTTGGCCCCGAGCAGCCTCTGGACTGGGTAGAGATTCGTTATCGGCTGGCGGTGCCGTTCGTCGCTTTTGACAAACATCCGATCTCGCTGCCGGCGTGGGTTTACCTGCCGTTTGCGCTCTTTGTACTCGTCGGCATGTCGAACGCGGTGAACCTCACCGACGGTCTTGATGGTCTCGCCATCGGTCCTGTGATGATCAACGCGGCGGCTTATGGCGTTTGGGCGTACGTGGCTGGTTCGGTGCTCTTCGGTCAGCCGCTCGCGGCTTACCTCGACATTGCGGGTCTGAAGGACATGGCGGAGCTCAGCGTGTTCGCGAGCGCAGTGATCGGCTCGGGCATCGGGTTCTTGTGGTACAATACGTACCCGGCCCAGGTCTTCATGGGGGACGTCGGTTCGCTCGCCCTCGGCGGCGGGCTCGGGATGATGGCGATCCTGACGAAGACGGAGCTCTTGAGCGTCATACTTGGGGGCATTTTTGTGATCGAAACCCTCAGCGTCATCACCCAGGTCGTCTCCTTCAAGCTCTTCGGGCGGAGAGTGTTCTTGATGGCCCCGATCCATCACCACTTCGAGAAGAAGGGCTGGCCTGAACCTCGCATCATCGTCCGTTTTTGGATTATTTCGATCTTGCTCGCGCTGATCGCGCTTTCGTCTCTCAAGGTCCGCTGATGACGTTCCAAGTTGCAGGCAAGAAGGCCATTGTCGTCGGCCTCGGCAAGAGCGGAACCTCCGCGGCTCGACTGCTTGTCGCCCAAGGGGCGAAGGTGCTCGGGACAGACGCGGGGCAGGGGGAAGGCCTGGGCGTTGGGCTCGAGAAGCTCGGAGTCGAGCTCGTGCTCGGCGGCCATGAAGGGGTCGATTTTCAGGGGGCCGATCTGATCGTCGTCTCCCCCGGCGTCCCACCGTTTCCCGCCCTCGATGAGGCGGCGCGGGCGGGCGCGCTGGTCATCGGAGAGGTGGAGCTCGCGGCCCGCTTCCTGAACGCGCCGATCGTCGCCATCGGCGGCACGAATGGAAAGAGCACGACCACGACCTTGCTCGGCAACTTGCTCGATGCGGCTGGGATCCGTGCCTTTGTCGGAGGGAACCTCGGGGAGCCGGCGTGCAACGCGCCCGAGCAGTCTCCTGAGATCGCTGTCTTGGAGGTCTCGAGCTTCCAGATGGAGCGGCTCCACTCCTTTCGTCCCAAGGTGGCGGTCTTGCTCAACATCACCGAAGATCACCTCGACCGCTATCCGAGCTTTGAAGCTTACGCCTACGCCAAGGGCAACTGCTTCGAGCGGCAGCGCGTCGGGGATATCGCCATCGCGCCGATCGACGATCCGATGTGCCTCGCGCAGGCGCGTCGCGGCAAAGGGGAGCTCCGCGCCATCGGCAAGGGGGGAGCCTATGAAGTCCTCTATGCGGGGGGCGCAGCGCTCGTGCGTGAGGACAGGACCCACGAAGCGTTCTCTCTCGAGGAGGCTGACCTTCACGGAAAACACAACCACCAGAACGCTGCTGCCGCGATCGCCGCGGCGCGAGCTCTCGGCTTGTCCCGGGACGCGATCCAGGAGGGGCTCAGACGGTTCATCCCGCTCCGGCACCGCATGGCACTTGCGGGGAGACACCGGGGCGTGACTTTCTACGACGACTCCAAGGCGACCAATGTGGGCGCGGCGGTGACGGCCCTCGCGGGGCTGACCGAAGAGAAGGCCGTCGCCATTTTGGGCGGGCGCGACAAGCACGGGAGTTACGCGGAGCTGGTCGCGGTCCTCAAGGAGAAGGCGCGGGCAGTCGTCACCCTGGGAGAGGCCGCCGAGCGGATCGAAGCAGCCATCGGGTCGGCTTTCCCATTCGAGCGCGCGCGCAGCATGAAAGACGCGGTCCTTCTGGCTTTTGAGCTGGCTCGCCCGGGGGACGCCGTGCTGCTCAGCCCGGCCTGCTCGAGCCTCGACATGTTCAAAAACTATTCAGAACGCGGAGAACGGTTTACTGAAGCTGTGAGGGCTCTTTCCCGCCCTTCACCGAGCGAGAGACCGTGACAGCGTATTTCAAAGCTCTTTTCTCCAAAGGTCCAAGGACGGGCGCCATCGACCCCGTTCTCGGCGCGATCGTGGTGGCCCTGATGGCCTTCGGCGTCGTGATGGTCGAGAGCGCGGGCGTCATCGAGGCGACCTCCGACTTCGGCGACCCGCACCACTTCCTGAAGAGGCAGGGGGCCTTCTCTCTGGTTGCCCTGCTTGTCCTCTACGGCGTCTCGAAGTTCGACTACCACAAGGTTCGCCTCTTGACCTACCCGACCCTGTTCGTCGTGGTGCTGCTCATGATGCTGAGCGTGCTCGGCTTCGGTCATTCGGGCGGTGGAGCTGCGCGCTGGCTCAAGGTCGGCCCCATCCACGTTCAGCCCTCGGAAATGGCGAAAGTGGCGCTTGTGCTTTGGCTCGCCTACTCGCTCGAAAAAAAGGGCGAACGCGTCAAGAGCTTTTCCATCGGCCTCGTTCCCCATTTTCTCGTGCTCGGACTGTTGACCGTCATCTGTCTCAAGCAGCCGGACTTCGGGAGCGCAGCCGTGCTCCTGTTCCTCACGTTTGCGATGTTGTTCGTGGCCGGAGCGCGCGTCTCGTACCTGATGGGAGCTCTTGCCGCGGTGGCACTGGTAGCCTTGTGGGCGGTTCGCTTCACCGCATATCGCTGGGAGCGTGTCGTGGCTTGGCTGAACATGACCGACCACCGCCAAGACCTTGCCTACCAGCCATTTCAGGCGGCTGTGAGCTTCGGCTCGGGGCAATGGTTCGGGCAGGGTCTCGGTCGCGGCCTCCAGGTTCTTTATCTGCCGGAGTCGCACACGGACTTCATCTCGGCGATCATTGGTGAAGAGCTCGGCTTCTTTGGGATCCTCCTCCTCGCCCTCGCTTACTTGTGGCTTGTGGGACGGGGAATTCGGATCGCGCTCTCCGCAGAGGACGAGTACGGATCGCATGTCGCCTTTGGCCTCTCGATGTTCTTCGGGGTCCAGGCGCTGGTGAATCTGGCGGTGTCGATGTCGATCCTGCCGACGAAGGGACTGACGCTCCCGTTCATCTCGTACGGCGGCTCCTCTCTGCTCGTGAACGCTGCCGCCATGGGGATCTTGCTCAACGTGTCTCGGCCGCGAGCACCTGTGTCCTCGGCTCCCTACACATCCTTCCCGGCGGAGGCGACGGACGCACTCTTCCAAGGCTCCGAGTTCGGCTCCAGTCCCCTGGAACGAGCCGGAGGACTGTCTTTGTGAGCTCGCTGATTTTGGCTGGAGGGGGGACCGGAGGACACGTTTTTCCGCTCCTTTCCGTCGCTGAAGCTCTCCGCGAACTGCGACCGGATCTCGAGCTGCTGTTCGTTGGGACGAGTCGGGGCATGGAGACGCGCATCGTCCCCGAGCGGGGCTATGAGCTCGAACTCCTGCCGGTGCTGCCCATGCGCGGCGCCGGTATTGGCGGAGCTTTGCGGGGTGCTTTGCGGGCGGCGGAGCTTCTGCCTGCGTCCCGGGCGCTGCTCACCCGCCGTCAGGCGTCAGGTGTGCTTTCGGTCGGGGGATACGCGGCGGGGCCCGTCTCTCTAGCAGCGTCGATGATGGGGCTGCCGCTTGCGCTCATTGAGCCAAACAGTGTTCCTGGCCTCGCAAACCTCCTGATCGCGCCACTCGTCGATCGAGTGTACTTGGGCTTTGAGGAGGCGGAGATTCACTTTTCTCCTGCGAAAATCCGCCAGCTCGGCGTGCCGATTCGCGCGGGTTTTGGTCCAACGCCGCTCTCGCTTTCGAGTCCGCTCCGCGTCTTGGTGCTCGGGGGCTCCCAAGGCGCTCAGAGCCTCAATGAGAAAGTCCCGCGCGCCCTCGCTCGTGTGGCGGCGCCGCTTCGGGTCGTTCACCAAACTGGCGCGGCCCGCGAGGCGGAGGTGCGTGCGCTCTACGAAGAGCTGACCCGCGACAAACCTTCGCTCGAGGTGCAGGTGGTTCCTTTCCTGCAGGGCATGCAGGCGGCGCTCACCGAGGCGCACCTCGTCGTGAGCCGCTCCGGTGCGTCAGCGGTGAGTGAGATCCTCGCGGTAGGACGCCCGAGCTTGCTCGTCCCTTACCCCCACGCGAGCGGAGACCACCAACGTCACAACGCCCTCGAGCTCGAGCGGAAGGGAGCGGCGCTCTGCCAGCCCCGAGGGGCCGAACTCGGAGCTTGGCTCGAGGCCGAGCTGAACCGCCTTGCGGCCTCTTTTGAGACGCTCGAGTCCATGGCCGCGCGCGCGAGAGAGCACGGACGGCCCTATGCGGCGCGCCGCATTGCGGAAGACTTCCTGAACCTCCTAAAGGAGGCCCCCTGATGTTTCGCGGTCGAGTCAGGCACGTTCACTTCGTAGGCGTCGGCGGGATTGGCATGAGCGGTCTCGCCGAGATCCTTCGGAACCTCGATTTCCAAGTCTCCGGCTCGGACCTGCGCGAAGGCGAGAACACCCTGGCGCTTCGGCGCATTGATGTCCGGATCGATCTCGGCCACCGCGCCTCGAACGTCGATGGCGCGGACGTGGTGGTTTATTCGTCGGCGATTGATCGAGATAACCCCGAGCTCGTGCGCGCGAGGGAGCTGGGCACTCCGGTCATCAGCCGGGCGGAGATGCTCGCAGAGCTCATGCGGCTCAAGCATGGTGTTGCGATCGCCGGTTCCCACGGCAAGACGACCACGACTTCGCTTGTGGCCACGGTGCTTCGTTCGGCGGGGCTCGATCCGACCGTGGTGGTCGGGGGTCGCATGGCCTCCTTTGGAAGTAACGCCAAGCTGGGGCAGGGGGATCTGCTTGTCGCGGAAGCCGACGAGAGCGACGGTTCCTTCCTCCGGTTGAGCCCGACGATCGCGGTCGTCACGAACATCGACCCGGAGCACCTCGACCACTACGGGACCCACGAAAGGCTCAAGGACGCCTTCGTCGAGTTCATCGAAAAAGTCCCATTTTATGGCCTCGGTGTGCTCTGCCTGGATCATCCCCACGTGCAGGAACTCTTGCCGCGAGTCGGTCGGAGGCACGTGACGTACGGCCTGAGCCACCAAGCGGACTATTCGGCCCGGAACCTGCGTGGCGAAGGCACCTCGACATCCTTCGACGCCTTCCGGCGCGGCGAACCCCTCGGCCGGTTTTCGGTTCGGATGCCCGGCGAGCACAACGTTCTCAATACGCTTGCTTGCATTGCTGTGGGCGATGAGCTCGCGGTTCCACTTGACGTCATGAAGTCGTCCCTCGAGACCTTCCACGGCGTCGCACGTCGGTTCTCGGTTGTCGCTGAACCCAACGGGATTGCCCTCGTCGACGACTATGGACACCACCCCGCGGAGATCCGCGCGACCCTCAAGGCTGCGCGGAGCGCTTATCCGGGCCGGGTCCTGACCGCATTTCAGCCGCATCGTTACTCCCGGACCCAGGCCTTGTTCGACGAGTTTGCCTGCGCCTTCAACGATGCGGACGTGGTCCTCGTGACTGACGTATATCCTGCTGGCGAAGCGCCGATCCCCGGGGCAGAGGGGCGCCCCCTCGCGGAGGCCATTCGCAAGCATGGCCACCACGCTGTCCGTTATGCCCCCGACCGCGCAGCGCTGGTCGAGCTCTTGGCGCTGGAAGCTCGCCCCGGTGACGTCGTGATTGCCCTCGGGGCCGGAAACATCAATAGTATCCTCCCAGACCTGGAGAAGAAGATCACCTCTCTCGGAGCGAACGTCCACCGTGAGCAATCAGCGTAAGGCGAAGAATCGATCCACGAGGCGACTCGCGCCGAGCGATGCGCCCGCGGGATTCTCCGACGAGCCGGGAGGCGCGCCGAGGCAGCCGGGGCTTCGAAGTATGGTTCGGACGGCGCTCGGCGGTCTGGTTGCCGTCGCTTTGGCCTCGGGGCTCGCCTTCGGGGTTCATGAATACGTGAAGAGGACTCCGCTCTTCGCTGCGACCGAGCTCAACGTCAGTGGTGTTCGCCGCCTCTCTCAAGAGGAGGTTCTCGCGCTGGCTCAGCTGAAACTTGGCCAGAACATCTTGGCGCTCGATACGACCCGAGCCGAGGAAGACCTCCTCAAGAACCCATGGATCAGGAGCGCTACGATTACCCGCCGCTTGCCGGGGAGTCTTCGCATCCAGATCGAAGAACGTCAGGCGCGCGCTAAGGGCCTCATTGAGGGCCAAATGTTTCTCATTTCTGAGGAAGGGGAGCCCTTCAAGGTGGCTGCGCCCGGCGAGAGCCAGGACCTTCCGATCATCTCCGGGATCGATGCTTCTCGCTGGGCACGGGATCCGGGGGCGGAGATCCAGCGCCTGTTGAGCTCGATCGAGTTGCTCGACGAGTACGAACATTCGCCGCTCGGCGCCGAGCTACCGGCGGAAGAGCTCCATTGGGACGCGGCGGGCCAAGTCATCCTCACGGTCGGACGTGTCGGAACCACTCTGCATCTCGGGCTCCCCCCGTTCCGAGCCAAGCTGGCCCGCGCCGAGCGCGTCATCTTCGACGCACGAGCGGAGGGCACGGTCCCGGCAGTGATTTTTCTCGATAACGAAGCGCACCCGGAACGGGTCGTCGTTCGCGTCCAATAGCCAGAAAAAGGCTGTTTTCTGCGGGTGCGCCGGGCGAAAGGGACAAGTTCGATAAACTTGGCCCGCGCGGAGCGAGCATGGCAGCGTCGGGACCGAAGTGAGGCCAGAAGGCGCCGCAAACAGCGCCTCGGGCCCCCCTGGATACCGAGACCATGAGCACGAGCACTCTTCCCCCCGAGATTCTAGTTGGCCTTGACCTCGGCTCGACCAAGGTCACCGCCGTGGTTGGTGAGGTTGACAGCGACGGGATCACGATTCTGGGCGCAGGGAACGTGCCCTGCCGCGGTTTGCGCAAGGGCGTCGTCACGAACATCGACTGGACGGTGCGTGCTATTCGCGAAGCCATCGAGGCGGCGCAGAACTGCGCCGGCGTCGAGATCGACACGGTCTACGCCTCGGTGAGCGGGAGCCACCTCCGGTCCATCGGCTCCCATGGCATGTGCGCCGTGTCCGGTCGTGAGGTCACCCGGGCGGACGTTGATCGAGTCCTTGAGGCGGCCCGGGCGGTTCCGACCGACGCCGACCGCATGATCCTCCACGTCCTGCCCCGCGAGTACCTCGTCGACAACCAAGATGGCATTCGCGACCCGATCGGCATGAGCGGCGTGCGGCTGCAGTCTCGAGTCAACCTGATCACCGCGGCTTCGTCCTGTCTGCAAAACGTGGTGCGCTGCATTGAGCGCTCGGGGCTCGATGTGCTCGACGTCGTCCTGAGCCCGCTCGCGAGCGCCGAGGCGGTCTTGAGCGACGACGAGAAAGAGATCGGCGTCGTCGTGATCGATATCGGTGGCGGGACAACGGACATCGTTCTCTACACGGACGGTTCGATCGCCCACGCGAGTGTGGTTCCCGTTGGCGGCAACAACATCACGAGCGACCTGGCCGCAGGGCTTCGGACCCCGACCGGCGAGGCTGAGCGCCTGAAGCGGAACTATGGGTGCGCGCTCGGACGCATGATCGCCGACGAGGAAGAGGTGGAGGTGCCGGGCGTAGGTGGTCACGCCCCGCGGCGCGTTCCGCGACGACTCCTGAGCGATATCGTGGAACCCCGCAGCGAAGAGATCTTCCACGAGGTGCGCAGGCGTCTCGAAGAGACGGGCTTCCTCGAGAGCATCCATGCGGGCGCCGTGCTCACGGGGGGCGCAAACCTCATGGAGGGCATGGTCGAATGCGCCGAAGAGGTGCTGGGTATGCCCGTGCGCATGGGTTTCCCTGTGGGGCTGCGCGGTCTGGTCCAGCTTGTGCAGGGACCGCAGTACGCGGCGAGCGTGGGTCTCCTGCGTTACGGCGCGAAGCAGCTCCACGACGCACGGGAGCGCGAAAACACGGAGTTCTCCGAGGTCGAGTCCCCAGAGCCGGCCCCCGTACTGATGGGCAAGGGCCTCATGGGATGGCTCAAAGGCGCGTTTTGAGAGTTCGAAGATACGGCAGATAGAGCGAAGCGGCGAGTGAGGAAAATATGAGTTTTTCGATTGAGTTTGCGGACGACAGCGAACAATACAGGGCGCGCATCAAGGTCGTGGGTGTCGGAGGTTCTGGCAACAACGCGATCAACACGATGATCCACTTCGGCCTCGAAGGGGTCGACTTCCTCAGCGTGAACACGGACGTCCAGGCGCTCAACGCGAACGCTGCGGCGGAGCGGATCCACATCGGAGCTGGCGTGACGCGGGGGCTGGGAGCGGGTGCGGAGCCCGAACGTGGCCGAAAGGCTGCTCTCGAAGACGCGGCTCTTCTCAAAGAGCGGCTCCAGGGCGCGGACATGGTTTTCGTGACGGCCGGTATGGGCGGCGGTACGGGCACCGGTGCTGCCCCGGTTGTGGCTCAGATTGCCCGCGAGCTCGGTGCACTCACCGTCGGCGTGGTGACCAAGCCGTTCCCCTTCGAAGGCCGTCAGCGCATGCGTCGCGCCGAGATGGGCCTCGAGGCGCTCTCGGAGCACGTCGACACCCTGATCACGATCCCGAACGAGAAGCTTGTCACGCTGGCAGACGAGGATCTCACCTTCGTCGACGCTTTCCGCAAGGCGGACGAAGTTCTCTATCAGGCTGTCCGAGGCATCAGCGATCTCATCACCCTCGACGGTCTCGTCAACGTCGACTTCGCAGACGTGACGACAGTCATGGCCGGCATGGGTCGAGCCCTCATGGGAACGGGCTGCGCCCGCGGCGAAGGTCGCGCGCGCATCGCCGCCGAGCAGGCCGTGACGTCGCCGCTGCTCGACAACATCTCGGTGCAGGGTGCAACCGGCGTCCTCATCAACGTGGTGGGCGGAGCCGATATGAAGATGCGCGAGATCCAAGAGGCTGCCAGCTTGATTCAAGAGCAGGCCCACGAGGATGCGAACATCATCTTCGGTGCTTCGATCGATGAGAACATGGGTGAGGTGCTCAAGGTCACCGTGATCGCGACTGGTTTCGATCGCGCCGCGGAGGACGCGAGCCGCGCTCTCGAGGCGCGCGCGTTTGCTCCGCGCTCCACGCCGCGGGAATCGGTTTCGTCCGTCGTGCCCTCGCGCGTGGAGGCACCGGTCCCCGCCCCGGCTCTGGTCCGTCGAGGAGCAGGGTCGCGCGCCCTCGAATCGGGCCGCCCGGACAGCGGGGTCTATTCGTCGCCGATCGACACCGATTGGGATATCCCCGCCTACCAGCGGCGCCAGTCGACGCTTCCCTGAAAGAGACTCGTCCCGGGCGAGGGGCGGCGCAGAGACTTTGCGGGCGAGGGAAGAGCGCCGCGTAGAGTCGCTCTACGCCCCCGCAGGGTCTGACCTTCTAGCGCGCTTTCGCCCATGGCATTGGACCTGGGCTGAGAGGACCGCTGGCGCGAGATCTTACCTAGATTTCCCGCAGAGTTCGCAGAGGCGGCGCGAGAACTCGAGAGCACTCGCCGGTCGCTCGAGCGGATCCGGTGAGAGTGTGGTCGCGATCAATGCGTCTGCGGCTTCTGGGCACGCCGAGACAGCGCTGGCTTTCGTGAAATCGGAGCGCCGCGCGCGTTCGCTCGCTTCGCTGAGGCGCGTTGAGCTCGAAAAGGGCCCGCTGCCTGTCAGCAGTTCGTAGAAGATGCAACCGAGGGAGAAGATATCGGCTCGCTGATCAATGTCTTGCCCAGCGAGCCATTCGGGGGCCTGGTAGCCGATGGTACCGCCGATGGGACTTCGCGGTCCGTGGCTACGGCTCTCGCTGGATTGCACGAAGCTTGATCCAAAATCGAGGACCACAGGGTGATGTTCGCCTCGGTAGTTCTTTCCGAGGATCAAGTTCGTGGGCTTCAGGTCGCCGTGCACAATGCCGCGCTCGTGGGCGTAGTGGACTGCGTCGAGAACAGGCAAGAGCAGGTCGCGACACTCCTCGATCGAGCGCGGTCCTGATTCGGCCAGGGCCGCGAAACTGGGCCCGTCGATGAATGCGAAGGCGAGAAAAGCGACGCCGTCGTCGAAGCCTGCGTCGAGGACACGAACGATGTGAGGATGATCGAGGCTCGCCACGATCTCACCTTCGCGGAGGAAATTGAGCCCGGCGGCGGGCTCGTGGGACAGGTAGTCCGGCAAGATGACTTTGAGCGCGACGTCGCGCTGAAGGATGTCGTCTTTGGCTCGAAGGACCATGCCCATGGCCCCTCGGCCGAGCAGCGAGACGATGGAATAGCGACCGATGCGGCCGCCGGGCTCAGGAGGAGGCGGCGCAGGCTCGAAAAGGAGGAGTTCGGATCCGGGGATCGTGCTCGGAGTGAGCGACCGTGGACTCGTCTTGATCTTGGGGGTGGGTGCGCTGAGCGGTCCCCCGGAGCTCGGGCTTGCCAGGGGGCGCAGAGTTCCGCCGATCCCTTCTTCGAAGCGGGGTTTCATGCGGCCGACTCCAGGCGGGCGAGATACAGCGAAAGGCCGAGCCCGTCGTCGTCCCAAGTGACCCGATCGAAGAGCGAATGGATCAGGCGCATCCCCATGCCGTGTGCTTCGTACTCCAAGAGAGGAGTGCCTGAAGGCGGGGGAGCAGTGGCGCGCTGTCGCGACGGAGGGCAGGGGTAGTTGGCCCAGCGGACGTGGACCGCGAACGTGTCGAGGGTCTGCTCGATCGCGATTTCTATTGGGTCGAGGTCGTCCAGCGACCCGGGCTTTTGTTTGAAGAAGTCCTGATAGGTGTCTTCTGCGCGAAGCTCTGAGGAGATTCCGAGCGTTCCGTGGACGATGGCGTTCGTGACTGCTTCGGTGAGTCCGTGATCGAGTCTCTCACGATCCACCCACTCTGGACATCTCGTCTGCGCGAAGCGCACCGCAGCAGCCACGCTCTCCCTTGTAGGAGGAAACTCGGTCTTTTGGATCCAGGGCGAATCAAGGCTGAGTACGAGGACGGTCTTGTCGTCGTCCATGGCAGGTGACGAGCCACTCGACGCAGCCGAGACTCGACTTCGAAGCTCCCTGGGGTCTTCCCAAGAGTCGCCTTCTCGGGGCCAAAGCGCGAGGCGATCGATCGCGGCGCGACTATCGTCGGCGGCCCCGAACGGCTCGGTGAGCCCGTCGCTCAAGAGGACGACCCGATCCCCTGGCAATACACGCACGACCGTCTCCTCGTAGGAACTCTCCCCAAAAAGCCCGAGGGCGATCCCGCTCCCCCACACGCTCTCGACGACCTCGTTCCGGCGCACAATGATGACCGGGGGAAGTCCCGCGTTCACGATAGTGATCTTATTCTCGGCGGTCTCGACGGCCGCGAGGCAGCAGAACTTTCCCGTAGCGCGTCGACTCATGTGGGCGTTCAGGCGAGCGAACGCCTCGCTGAGCGATCGGCCGCGAATGAGGTTGCGAAACTCAGCGCGGATTTCGGCGGCGACGAGGGCCGAGGCCGTGCCGTGTCCCGAGACATCGAGCAAAAAGGAGATCACCCGACCATCGCTTTCGACCACGATGTCGAAGAGGTCTCCGCCGATTTTACCCGAGGGTACGACGGCGCCCGTGACCGTCCAGCCGCTGGCTTTCACGGGAACCACCGGCAGCTGAGCTTCTTGGACTCGCGCAGCGTCGTCGAGGTCCGCGAGCAGTGCATCATGCTCAGCGCCATCTCGCGGGGTGCCGCTGTAAGCGGAGATCATGGACCGAATGCGCGCAACGAGGATCTTTCCGTTGACAGGCTTGGTGATGTAATCGTTAGCTCCGGCGTCGAGCGCTCTGTCAATGTGGTCAGGTTCGGCAGAGGCGGTGAGCATAACAACCGGGAGGTCTCGCGTGCTGGGATCTCCGCGCAGCGCACACAAGACGCCGAGGCCGTCGAGCCGCGGCATCATGTAGTCGAGCAGGACGAGCGAGGGCTCAGAGGTCTGGACCGCGAGCAGCGCTTCTTCGCCGTCGCTTGCTGTGTGGACGACAAAGCCGGCCGTCTCTAGGATCGAGGCATAAAGGCGCCGGTTCGCGCTCGTGTCGTCGACGACGAGCACCGTTTTGGGGCGAGAGGGTACAGCTGAGCTCACGGCTGCTCGTTCTCCAAGAAACGCCCGACCGCCTTCTGGCGGGTCTCATAGACCCCCATAACGCGGTCGAGACGTGTGATGGCCAGCACTCGTTTCACACCCTCTCCTACACAGGCGAGCACCAGGTCGCCCGCTTCAGCGCGACACTTCTTTAACACCGTCACGATGGCACCGAGCGCTGTAGAGTCGAGGGACTGGGTATCGCGGAGGTCGAGCACGATATTGGTTTGCGAGTCAGCGACCGCCCTCTCCAAGACATCAAGCATTTCGCGAGCTACCGATACGTCCACGCGCACCGGTAAGCTCACGACGAGGGCGCTCCCCTCTTGAACGCTTGAAAAAGCCCCACGCGGCCGATCCATACAACCCAAAGGCTGGACGGCTGGAAGGATGCGACGCTTAAGAGGAGAGCCGTTAGCGAGCCTTGGAGAACCAGATTCCGGCGCTATCGCCCTCGGAAACCGCGTAAAGGATGCCAGGAGCAGGCCAGGGCAGGCCGCGATACTCCGTGACCCGGTCCTGGATCTTCAGGTCGAGGCCGGCGTCGATGAGATAGGCGTGGAGCTCGGTGCCCGTGGGGGCGGAGCTGGGGCTTAAGTAGACGACGGCGCGCGGTTGCTCGAGGAAGCGGAGCGTATCGACGTAGCTCTTTTCTGCGATCTTCTTCGGGGCTCGGCCGCTCCGCAGCAAAAATGCCTTACCTACGCTCGGGTCGCGGTCGATCTCTCCGACGAAAGCCACATCGCTCGTTTCCGTATCGGTGGCGATCGACTGCCGGGGTACATTCGAGGTGAAAACCTCAAGGTCTGTCCCATCAGACTCTGATTGGCTGAGGCGCGCCAGGGTTCCGAGTCCGGTCTCGCGATCGAAGTCTGTGAGTACGCCGCGCTGTTTTCCGCTACTCATTCCGGGCAAGAATGCGACGTGCTCCGCCACGAGCGCGATTTCGACGATCTCCCCATCCTCATTTTCGTGGATCGCGTAAAGGTCACCGGCGCCCTCGGAGAAGCGTTTGAATAGGTCGTTGCCTACGAACGTGAACCCTTCGCCGAGTTCGACCCCTTCCGGAATCACGACTCCTTTCTTGTTCTGCTCGGGAAGCTTCGGGATCTCGAGGGAGACGAGGGTCCCTTCGTCCGCTCCTGGATCGTCGGACGTGAGGACGAGGATGCGTGAAGACGCTCCTTCGAAGCCGAAGCGTGTGACTGGGCCTAAGTGTGTGAGCGTTTGGCTCGGTCCTTGGATGGTGACGCGCTCATCATCTGAGGGGAATCCGAGCGCTTGAGCCGGGACCTCCAGCATCAAACGTCGCTCCTCGCAGGGAGAGAAGTAGGCGAGGACCTGAGGGGTGATCATAAGAGGCGCGCAAACGTCTTCTGCGATGGGCCGCACGCCGTTCCTCTTCGACCAGCCGAAGAGCCCAGCATCGTCCAAGAAGAAAACGGAGTCCTCTTCTTTCCCTCCGGGGCCGAACATGAACGCGGAGACGTTGTCTCCGAGTTTTTCGAGCAGTTCGAGCTCTTCGTTGCGTCCGACGAGTTGCCCCTCTTCGACGGTCCAAAGTTCGGAGCTGTTCACCATGACCTGCGAGACGCTCGGGCTCACCAAGATCTTCTCCTTTTCTACGGGATCGATCAGGTAAAGCTCCCCTTCGGAGGTGGTGGCGAGAACTCCTCTCGGACTCTTGCTCGGAAAGGCGATTCTCGGCATGTACGCGTCCTTTAGAGGCGACATGACCTCCTCGCAGTGGAAGTCGATGAACCGGATGGTTCCGAGCCCTCCGACTTCGCCGGTGGTCTGGACAGCCACGACGGCGTCGAGCTCGATGTCGACCTTGCTTGAGACGCGTTCGAACGAGATCGCCGGTGAATACTCACAAGATTCTCCCTCGAGGAACGGGATGATGGTGAGGCTCGGCGACTTCTTCGTGTCATGCCGATAGGCGAGCACTCGTCCGCCTTCGGAGAGGCTTCCGTCGATCGTGAGCCTGGAATAGGTCCCGGAAGCGATCCGTCGACCCGGTCGGTCGAGGAGCGCTGCGTCGGGATCCAGCACGCTATCGGCGAGGTCTCGAAACCCGGCCTCGAGGCAACCGGCCTGGATCAAAGCGATCGCTGTCGCCGCTCCCCAGACGAAAAGCCCCAATCTCCTGTCGTTTTGAGTTCGGGTCGCGCCTTGATGCATCGATCGAGCCTAGCACCAAAGGCCCCAAGAGGGGCCTTAGTCTCGCCGCGCTCTTTCGCCTTCGGTGAGCTCGCGCGTCAAGGTGAGCGAGGCTGGGCCCGGATCGAGGGCCTGCGCTTCGCTGCGATCGTGAACTTGTGGTTTGCCCAAAAAACCGGCGCGCGCTGGCGGAAGCTGGATGGCGACCGTGAGACCACCTCCTTCGCGGTTGGACAAGGTGAGTTGGCCACCGTGGGCTTCGACGATCTCTCGACTGAGCGCGAGGCCAATGCCTGTCCCGCCGGGCTTGGTGGAGAAGAAGGGAAGGGTCGCTTGCCTGAGCGTGGCTTCGCTCATCCCTGTGCCCCGGTCACGCACCTCGACCCGCGTCCCCGCCGGAGACTCAGTGATGGAGAGGACGATCTCGTCGACAGGGCCGCCCGCCTCTTTGGCATTCGTCAGGGCGTTGATGAGGACTCGCTCAAACTGGACCGGATCGAAGAGACCCGGAGTCTTGGGGAGGGGGCCCTCGACGCGAAATGCCGCGTGGGCGCGCAGACCTTCCACGAACTCGTCCCAGCGCACGAAACGTAAGGTGGGCAAAGGCAAGCGGGCAATCGATCGATAACTATCCAAGAAGGAAAGGAGGTGACCGGTGCGCTCGCCGATGGTGTCGAAGATCTCCGTGAGCCTCGGATCGCCCTCACTCTGCGCGTTGATTTTCTGCGCAGTATTCATGAGTGAGACGATGGGCGCGATGGAGTTGTTGAGCTCGTGACTCAGGACGCGAATGAGCTTCTTCCAGTGCTCGAGTTCCTGGCGCCGCACCTCCCGCGTCACCGGACGCATCGTGTACAAGAAATGAGGGCGCTGCTCGATGGTGATGGGCCGGCTGCTGACGAGGAGCGTTTCTTCTTCGCGGCCCGACTCTGCGCTTGGCTTGAGGGTTACGATTGCGTCGAGACCTGAGACGAGCGCTTCGCGAAGGTCGCTGTGAAAACGCTCGAAGATCTCCCGGGCCTGCTGTCCGATGAGACGCCCTTCGATCCCCATCAAATCCCGCGTCGCCGTGTTGGCGTAGACCACTGTCCCCTCGTCGTCGACGAGCAATACGGCCCCTGGATCGTGTTCCAGGGCTGCCGACAAGGGCTGAATGGAGCGAGCGAGCCGACCGAGCCTCTGGGTGGCGAGCGCGGAGGCTTCCCGCGCCTTGATCGTAAAGCCGAAGAGGAGCGCCAGGCAGGCCAGGAGGATGACGAGCAGGATCGCGAGCGCCACGAACGCGCGGCGGACGAAACCGAGGGACGCCGCGACCTCAGGGCCGGACTCGGTGTTGAGCTGGGCGAGCTCCCTCTGAATGAGTCCGTAAGTAGAGACAAAAACGATGACGATCCCGAGGAGCACGCAGATCCCGAGCATGACCTCGGGTCGCAGAAGGAAGGGCGGGGACTTACGTCGTTCGGTCACGAGCGGGCCGTCATTCTACGCTCGACGGAGATGCCGAGACGAGCCATGCGGCGATAGAGAGCCTGGCGGCTCATGCCGAGCTCCGCCGCTGCGCGGCTAATGACGCCGTGCGCGCGCGCCAGCGCCTCTTCGATCTCGGAGAGCTCGGGTGCGCCTCCCTCCGAGTCGACGCCTGCTTCCGCGGGGCCGCTCGGGCGTTTGGCGCCGGCGCCGAAGGTCGTTGAGCTGTCGAGGTCGAGGTCTGAGGGCTCGATGAACGGCCCCTGCGCGACAAGGTTGGCCCTTTGGATCTTGTTCTGCAGCTCGCGAACGTTGCCAGGCCAGTCGTAAAGGGACAGCGCGGTCTTGGCCTGAGGGGAGAGGGGACGAAACACGCCGTCCGGCGGGGGGAAACGGGGCAAACACCATTCGGCGAGGGGCAGGATATCCTCGGCGCGACTCCTCAGCGGCGGGACGTGGATCTCGATCACGGCTAGCCGGAAGTAGAGATCTTCGCGGAACGTCCCGGCGCGGATTGCCGCCTTGAGGTCTGCGTTGGTAGCGCTCAGGATCCGCACATCAACCTTCTGTGTGCGGTTTGAGCCAAGCCGCTCAAACTCCCCTGTTTGCAGCACACGGAGCAGCTTCATCTGCCCCTTCATCGAGAGGTTGCCCAGCTCATCGAGGAACAGGGTCCCGCCGTGGGCCGCCTCGAAGCGGCCTTCACGTCGCGACTTGGACCCGGTGTAGGCCCCTGGCTCTGCACCGAAGAGCTCTGCTTCCAGCAGGTCATCGGGGAGTCCGCCGGCGTTGACTGTCACGAAAGGGCCGTCCTTGCGGCGGGAGTTGGCTTGGATGATCTCGGCGATCTTCTCTTTGCCAGCGCCATTCGGGCCGGTGATGAGCACGGCGGCGTCCGATTGCGCGACGCTGGTCGCGAGCGAGAGCACCTGGTGCATGGCGGGGCTGCGGTAGACGATCCCGCGCAGGTCGAAGTTCTCCGCCAGCTTTCGTCGCGCCCGATCGCCTTGAGCGACGAGTCGACGATTTTCGAGTCGCAGCTCACGAACCTGAATGAGCTTTCTGATACTGCTGATCAGCTTGTCGTCGTTCCACGGTTTTCCGAAGTAGTCTTCGGCTCCCTCTTTGACGAGCTGTACGGCGGTCTCCAGGTTGGTCCAGGCGGTCATCAATAGGACCGGCAGGTCAGGATCGCGCGCTTGGATCTCACGGAAAAGACGGACTCCCTCTGCGCCCCCCGTGGTGTCCTCGCTGTAGTTCATGTCTTGGATCACGACACCGATGTCTTGGGTCGCGATGGCTTCGAGGGCTTCTTCGGGGCTGGCCACCGAGATGCTGCCGATCCCGTTGACGTCGAGGAGCAGCGTCAGCGCGCGGCGGATTCCTGCGTTGTCGTCGACGATGAGCACTTTGGCTCCCGTCGTGTCGTCAGCTGTGCGCCATGCGTCGTTCACGTCCCTCTTCGCTCCGTGAGGCTAAGCGTAGCCAGGGCGCCCCTGAATGGCCACGCGATAATGGCGGCTCAAGCGGTCCGGGTCCTCGTCAAGACGGCCCCAAGGGGCGGGCCGTCCGTGAGCGCTCGAAGGACAGCGGGCGCGGGGGGCCGTGCCTCGGGGGAGCCGCTCTTCTTCCTGGTCCGCGGCTGCTCCCTTGGAGCGGGAGCGGCCGGACCGGCGGCTCGGGCCGCACGATCTTGGTCGATCGGGCCAGTTCCGCTATGGCTCCCATTCCCTCAAGAACGGCCCTCCGAAGAAGAAAATGAAGCCTACCGACGTCGTCCCCGAATTTCCCGCCGATTTTGTTTGGGGAGCTGCCGCCGCATCCTACCAAATCGAAGGGGCCGTCGACGAGGACGGCAAAGGTCCGAGCGACTGGGACGTCTTCTGCGACAAACCTGGGGCCGTGTACTCGGGGCACTCGGGGCGCGTAGCTTGTGATCATTATCACCGTTATCCCGAAGACGTCGCGCTCATGAAGGAGCTCGGCATCGGCGCCTATCGTTTGTCTTTGTGTTGGCCTCGCATCCTGCCTGAGGGGGTCGGAGCGGTGAACCAGCGGGGACTCGATTTCTACGATCGACTGATCGATGAGCTCTTGTCAGCAGGGATCGTGCCTTGGGTGACACTGTTTCATTGGGACTATCCACTCGCGCTCTTTCACAGGGGCGGTTGGCTCAATCGGGACAGCGCCTCTTGGTTCGCTGATTACGCGGCCCTCGTGGCAGATCGTTTCTCCGATCGCGTGAAGCACTTCTTCACCCTGAACGAACCGCAGGTTTTCATCGGCTTTGGTCACCACGAAGGGCGCCATGCACCCGGGCTCGAGCTCCCTATCTCCGAGGTCTTGCTCGCCGGGCATCACGCTTTGCTTGGACACGGGCAGGCGGTCATGGCACTTCGGGCCCACCAAAAACAGGAGCTCAAAGTTGGCCTCGCTGCCGTTGGCATCCCAAAGAGTCCAGCGTCCGATGACCCCGCTGCGATCGAGATTGCTCGTCGCGCCACCTTCGACGTGCGTCCGGATAGCTCTTGGAACAACGCGCTCTGGATGGATCCGGTCTATCTTGGAAAGTATCCCGAGGTAGCGCTCCGCAAGTACGGGGGAAACATGCCGAAGTTTGCGGCCTCCGATCTCGAGATCATCCACCAGAAGCTCGACTTCTTCGCGGTCAATATCTACCACGATGAGATTGCTGTTTCGGACGACGCTTCACCGGATGGCTATCGGTTCGCACCTTGGCCGGTGGGTTTTCCGCACACCGCGTTCCAGTGGCCGATGACCCCGTCGGCTCTCTATTGGGGCCCTCGCTTCTTCCACGAACGCTACAAGCTGCCGATCGTGATCACGGAGAACGGCCTCTCGACTCGGGATTGGGTGGCGCTCGATGGAAAGGTGCATGACCCTTGTCGCATCGACTTCATTCGCAGGTACCTCCGCGAGTTCCGACGCGCGATGTGCGATGGCGTCGAAGCGCTCGGCTATTTCCACTGGTCGATCATGGACAACTTCGAGTGGGCCGCCGGCTATCGCGAGCGGTTTGGCCTCGTGCATGTCGACTACGAGACCCTGAAGCGGACTCCGAAAGACTCCTTTTACTATTATCGAGACGTGATTCGCAGCCGGGGTGCGAACCTCTAGAGCGACGTCAAAACTTCGCGCGAGCTGGGCGCTTCGGGGAGGACGACCGCGTAGTCCATGCCCGCGCGCCGAGCCGCCTCAAAGCCCATCTCACCATCCTCGATCACAAGGCATTCAGCCGGTGAAACACCGATCCGCTCCGCCGCGAGCAAGAAGGACTCGGGGGAGGGCTTTCCGTGGCTCACATCCTCGGGCGTGATGATGACTTCGAACCAATCGCGCACTTTGACTTGCTCGAGAGCCGCGAGCACTGCCCTTTTTTGAGAGCCGGAAGCGACTGCGAGCTTCTTGCCGCGGGCGCGGAGCTCACGCGCGAACTCCACCACGGGCACCACTGGTTCGGCCTCCGAGACCAGGAGGTCGTAATACTCCCGCTGGGCTGAGGCGACGTGGAGCGGGTCGAAGGCGACGTTGAACTCGAGGTTGAGTTCGCTCACCGTGCGCTCGAGCGTCATCCCAGCTCGCTTGATGAACACCTCCCAGCTGAACTCAAATGTCGCTCCCGCCTGCGACAGTGCACTACACCAGGCTCGGTGATGGAGCTTCATCGTATCGACGAGCGTGCCGTCGCAGTCGAAGATGTAGCCGCTGTAGTCTTTGGTCGGGGCGATGAAGCGCGGTTGGATCATTTTCTCAAGTTTCCGCCCCCGCGCTCTTCTTTAGCGCGAACGCGCCCCGGGTCGAAACTGACCCGGCTCCGACCCGCAGAAAGCTGCCACGGATGCGTATTCCGCAATCGGGGCCGGTGCGGTGATGGGTAAGTTTTGACCCCGGGGCGGGGCGAATTTGACCCACCCGAAACGTGCCTCACTTGTCTCGGACTGAGAGCCAAAACCGGGTTCGGACGGGTCCGAGGATCGCTGCATTTGTGAGGAAATGAGTGGGGGCGTGAGGCCTCTGTTTTCGTTCCGTCCGCCGTCACGAAAATTCCGCGGTCAATGGGGAGCAGAGAGGCGAAGTCGGACCGCTGTCAGGACTTTGGCACCGGTCATGCATTGTCCCCTTGCCGCGAATGAGGAGACGAAGCCCAAGGAGGGGCGAATCATTCGAACGGCACCACGGAGTGAATCATGAGCTCACGAAATCACCTTGCGACGAATCCCCCGCCCGCGCCCTGTTTCGACGAAGAAGAGCAGCCTACGGCGGTTCGTGCGCGAGAGCCCCTGGCCCATGAAGAATCAGGAGTTTGGCGCGTCCCAGCTTCGATCCGCCCGCCGGCTCAGAGGCCGATTGTCGATGATGGGCTCCTTCATGCGACATACGCACCTCTTGTGCGACGCATCGCTCATAAGACCCTCCGCTCTTTGCCCCGTACGATCCTGCTTGAGGACCTCGTGTCGGCTGGCTGGGTCGGAATGACCGAAGCGCTGCGGCGGCGCCCCGAAGAGATGCCGGAAGATCAGTTCGAGGCCTACGCTTCCTATCGCATCCGCGGTGCGATCCTTGATCATCTCCGCTCGCTCGACCCTTTGCCCCGCCGCTTGCGTGGCCTCTCGCGTGAGATCCACGCGGCGTCGCGCCTCCTCTCGCAGAGGTTCGGGCGTCCACCGACGGAAGAGGAACTCGCAAGTGAGCTCAAGATGAGTCTGGCTCACTTGCAGCGGGCGCTTGCCGAAATCCAAGAGGCGGGGCTCGATCGAGTGGATGCAGCTCGCGCTCTCGACGCGCCGTCGGCGGAGCCGTCTCCGGAAGCGGCAGTGGAACGCGCTGAGGCCGTGCGGCGCGTGAAAGAGCTCATGGAAGGATTGCCCGAGCGTCTGCGCTTGGTGCTGGCTCTCCATTACGAGCATGAGTGCAACCTTCGGGAGATCGGCGCTGTCTTGGGAGTCACCGAGTCGCGTGCTTGCCAGCTGCACGCCGAGGCGGTGCATCGGATCCAGAAGGCGCTGATGGTTCCCCCGGGCCAAAGGCGCCTCGGTCGGGGACGCTCTTCATGAAGGGGTTGAAAGGGTAGGCGGGGGCGGGGCCTCCCCGGGCGCGTGCCCCGGGCCGCTTCTGTCCTTCTGGGCTGAAAGATTACGGTGGAGTCGGACAGTTTTCCCGAATTGTCGGCGCTGCCGCGATCTTTCGCCGGTGAAACCGCCCAAGGCGGGTCAAAATAGCCACTCACCTGGGATTTGCCCGATGAATCAGAGCCGCTTTTTTCTTGTTACATGCCTTTTTGTTCCCGTTCTTTTCGGGGCTTGTTCCGCTGGCAAACCGAAGGAGGACACCGGGCATTCCGATGACTCGGATCTCGCGACGAGTTCCGGGGGACGGCGCGGCGGTGGGGACGACCTCGGCAGTTCCGACGACGGCATCATCGTCGGCCCCGACACTCCTCCGGACGAGAACTGTGGCGACGGAGTTCGCCAGGACAACGAAGCATGCGACGACGGCAACCAGGAATCAGGCGACGGCTGCGCCAGGAACTGTTTGTTCGTCGAGAAAGGCTTCATCTGCCGCGCTCCGGGCGAGCCTTGCTCCCCGTTTGCACTTTGCGGCGACGGTGTCGTGTCTTTCCCCGCGGAGCAGTGCGACGACGGGAACCTGACGGACGGCGATGGCTGCTCCTCGCTGTGCAAGTTTGAGATCGGAAGCACCTGCGAAGGTTCTCCGAGCCTCTGCCGCCCCACGGTTTGCGGTGACGGCGAGCAAGAGGGCGCTGAGACCTGCGAAGCGAACGACGGTCTGCCTTTTGATGGCTGCAGCACGTCCTGCCAAGCCGAGCCCCGCTGCACCGACAACGGTTGTACCTCTTCCTGCGGTGACGGTCTCGTCATTGGCGATGAGGAGTGCGACGACGGAAATGGTGTGAGCGGCGACGGTTGCTCCGCGGACTGCAAGGTCGAGCTCGGCTACGAGTGTGAGGTCGAACCGCCCTGTGAAGGCGACGACTGCACCTTGGTCCTTCCGATCGTCTACCGCGACTTCGACACCACACACCCGGACTTCTTCCCGCCTTACAAGGAGGGAGACATGGACGGACACGCGCCGGGCATCGTAGCGAACAGGCTCGACGAAAACGGAAAGCCCGTTTACGCGTCGTCTCCTCCGCTCTCTCACGTTCAGTCCGCGGCGAGCTTCTCACAGTGGTACACCCAGAACGACCGCGCCCTCGTTCGCTCGATCACGCTCTATCCGAACGGCAAGGGCGGCTTCGTGAATCGCTACGGGGAAAATGGCGAGAAGTACCTCGCGTCGGTGAAGACGCCGAACGAGCAGACCGCGGGCATGTCTCTCGCTCAATGCGAGATGAGCTGCCGCCAGCGCGCACGCGACGCTCAGGCTCCCTTCCAGGGCCAGGGTCATCTGCGCTGCGACGACCTGTGCCGCACCTACGTCGACCAGGCTCAGCAACTTCGCGACAGTCAACTCAATCAGCTGCGCAACCAGCTGATGCAGGCGCAGAACGCGGCCACTCCTGACGAAGACTTGATCGCCGAGCTCGAGGCGGAGATCGAAGAGGTGACCGAGCAAATTGCGACGATCCAAGCCAATGGCGAAGCTTGCCTGGCTGATTGTGAGGAAGAGCTCGACGAACGGACTGAGATCTGCTCTGCGCAGTGTTTGCCCTGCAGCTTCAACGCGGCTCAGTACTGCATCGGCGGTGAGATGCTCGAGCTCGATGGCAACCCGCTGTTCTTCCCGATCGATGATGCTCCGAGCCCGAACCTCGGCAAGGCGAAGATCCCCGCGCAGATTTACCAGGGCATCGGTTGGCCCTGGGAAGGCGGCACCGAGGCAGCGAGCCCGAACCACAACTTCAACTTCACGTCCGAGATCGCCTACTGGTTCAAGTATGAAGAGGGCATGACGGCGTCCTTCGAGTTCATCGGGGATGACGATGTCTGGGTCTTCGTGAACCGCCGCCTGCTCATCGACCTCGGGGGCATCCACGTGCCGCTCATCGGTCAGTTCGAGTTCGCTGCGAACGGGAACGTCACCTATCGGACCTGGACGCCGCCCGATCCGGGCGAGGGTGAGACCATGAATACGCCGATCGCCAACGGCATGACGACGGTCGGAGACCTCGGGCTCAAGCCGGGCGGGGTCTACGAGATCAAGGTCTTCCACGCCGAGCGCAAGCCTGAAGGCTCAAGCTTCCAGCTCACCTTGTCTGGCTTCCACGCAGCCCGAAGCGTGTGCCGTTCCTTCTGCGGTGACGGGGTCATCGCGGCTGGCGAGCAGTGCGATGACGGTGCTGAGAACAACACCGGTGGGTTCAACAAGTGCAATGCGAATTGCACGCTCGGGGCCTTCTGCGGCGACGGTATCGTGCAGGAAGACGAAGGCGAGGAGTGCGATGACGCCGATCCCGATCGTCCGACGGATTGCGCTGGTTGTCGCATCCTCGTGATCAAGTGATCGAACGTCGGCACCCTCGGGCCTCTTACGGAGAGGCCCAAGAGTGCGGGGAGCTCGGCGAACGAGCTCCCCGCTTCTTTTTTGGGGGTAACGAGGGGCCCGAGGCTGCGAATTCAGGGGAGAGCGAGGGCCAATCCGCCTTCGCGCTCGTCGGAGATGGCGTGGCAGGTTCCGCGGAGCCACGCGGCGATGTTGGCGTCTCCTTGGATGCTCCGCTCGCGACGGATGACGTGCCCCAGCTGAACGAGGGCGCGCTGGGTAGCGAGGGGCAGGGGGCGATTGCGTTCGATGTCGAGACCATCGGGGAAGAGACCCTGATGAATGCGCGGGGCGCTGACCGCTGTACGGAAGTCGTACCCTCGGTCGATCAGGCGGAGCACAAGGAGCGCGACGGTGCTCGGGATCGTGTCACCCCCCGGACTCCCGAGCACGATGGTGTTCTGATCATCGATGATCAACGTCGGGGCCATGGAGCTCACCGTGCGGACTCCCCCTTCCGGCCGATTTTTCCCTACGAGCGAGAATGAGGCGACGCTGTTGTTGAGGGCGATGCCCGTTTCTCGAGAGAAGACGCGCGCCCCGTAACTCCCCGAGAGAGTCACGGTCATGCTGACGGCCATGCCCTCAGCGTCGACGACCGAGAGATGTGTCGTGTGATCTTCTTCGTGCACGTCGATGTCCGGACGCACCAGAGATGCCGAGGCGGTCTTCTTGTCGGGCGCGATCGGATTGCTTGAGAGCCAGGTGCTGGGGTTGAGCCAGCGGGCGCGTAGGTCCACGATGGCGCTTGGGGTTTCCCGTTCGGGGGCGCGGACAAAGAGAAGTCGCTCGAGCTGCGCTCTTCGGGAGGTCTCCGCGAAGTGGTGATAAAATTGTGTGTCGTCAGGCTGGGGGTCGAAGGCGGTCCACATCGAGAGGATCTGCGTGAGCACGACGCCGCCGCCGGATGGGGGCGGCATGGTGATCACGCGATACCCGCGGAAGTCGAAGCTGAGCGGCTCGCGGAAGCGGGCTTCGTAGCGGGCGAGGTCCTCAAGGGTCATGATCCCGTCAGGACCGAGGCTCTTGACCAGATCGCGGGCCGTCGGACCCTCGTAAAATCCTTTTTTTCCTTCGGTGCGAATGCGAGACAAAGCGAGCGCGAGGTCGGGTCTCTTGATCCTGGTCCCCGCGGGGAGGGGCTTGTCTTTTTGGAAGAACACGCGTCGTGCGACCGGGTCTCGGAGCAAATCGGCCCGACTCCAGACGAGGGTCTGGGCTCCGCGCGGGCTCAGCACATAGCCGTCTCGCGCAAGGGTCTCGACGAGCAAGATCAGACGGCCGAGCGGCAGGCGACCGAAATGCTCGTGGGCGAGGAGGAGACCGGCGACGGTCCCAGGAACTCCGACGGCGGCGCCTGTCTTGGCGCCCGCCTCGAGCATGCGAAGAAAGTTGGCTTCGGTGAGTCCGGCGGGCGCGTCCTCTCGAAAATCGATGGCGCGAACGACGGGCCCTTTGCGCACGAGCAAGAAGCCCCCTCCGCCCAAGTTGCCCGCGCTCGGGTGAGTGACGGCGAGCGCTAGGGCGGTGGCAATCGCGGCGTCCATGGCGTTGCCGCCTTGTTCGAGAATCTTGGCTCCGATCCGGGTCGCTTGGCTTTCGACAGAGGTGACGGCGCCCCCTTTGCCTTGGACCGGGGCCGCCACATCAAATGTTAGTTCTTTGAGAGGAAGTGTTTCAGGCAGCGCCGGAGCCGTCGGGGCCGATGAGGTGCTCGGGCTCGGGGAGCTCGTCGACGCGGCTTGTTCGGGAGGCGCAGGAGCTGGTGGGATGGGGGGAGGCAGAGGGGGGGGAGGGGTGAGGGCGCTCCGCTCGGTTCCCTGGGGTGGCGCGCCGAAGGCGCGCTCGCAGCCGAGAGAGGCGGGGATAGCGAGGGAGAGCAGGGCAGAAAGCGCGGAGATGAGCGGGGTCGTTCCCGGATTTGGTCGCCGCCTCTGGCTTTCGCTACGCTTCTCTCGATGCACTCGCCTCATCTCCCGGGCTCCCCAAAGAGCCTCGAAGGACCAACTCCGATGCCGCTCGGGATCGCGGTCCTCACTGTCAGCGATACTCGGTCCATTGAGACTGACAAGAGCGGCCAGCGTATCGTGGATTTTTGTGACTCCGCCGGGCATCGCTTGATCCTGCGCCAGATCGTGAAAGACGACATCGAGGCGATCCGTTCCTTCGTTCTCGAAGCGGCCGATCATCCCGAGGTGTCTGTCATCATCGTGACCGGCGGGACCGGCATCACGCGACGCGACGTGACCCCCGAGGCCCTGGAGCCCCTGCTCGAGCGCCATATTCCGGGGTTTGGAGAGCTGTTTCGTTGGCTCAGCTACGCGGACATCGGAGCTGCGACGATTCAATCTCGCGCCTTTGCTGGTCTCGTTCGGAGAAAACTCCTGTTCGCGCTCCCGGGCTCGACCGGCGCCGTCGAGCTCGCCGTCGAGTCGATCCTCAGGCCTCAACTTGATCGGCGGACTCGGCCTTGTAACTTCGCTGAGCTCCTCGAGCGCGTCTAGAGCGAGGACTCAGCGCCGACTAACCAGAGGTTTGAATCTTGGACGGCGCGCTCTTTGAGGTCGCCTGCAGGGACCGCAACGACGGGGGTCCCGAGCGCGAGAGCCTCACGGACGCCGCCCGGCGAGCCTTCGAGACGGGAGCTCGAGATGAGAAGGTCGGCGGCCCGCATCCAAGTCATGCAGGTCGTTCGATCGACCTGACCCAAGAACTGCACTTCGGGATATCTTCGCTCGAGGTGAGCTCTCTCTGGGCCATCCCCGAGGCAATACACACGCGCCCTCGGGATGAGCGTTGCTGCCTCCAGGGCCACCTCGGGGCGTTTCCCCTCGACGAGACGACCGACGAAGAGGACGACTGGGCGGTCGCCGTCGATGTCGAGCTGAGCTCTTGCCTGCTCGCGGGTGGGGAGATCGGAAGGCAGGGCAAGAGCTGCAGGCTCGACGTGGGCTCTTCGAACATACCCCGCGAGCTCCGGCGGAAGGGCGGAGGCGAGTTCGTCTCGGAGCTCGGCGGAGACGACGCGAAGCTCGGCATCAGCCAGGAACAACTCGCGGAGGATCGCGCGACAAAAGAGCCGTGGCAGCGCGAGCAATAAACGAACGTCGCTTCCGTGCGCGACGACCTGGAGACTGTCGAAGCGTTCGGTGCGCGCTCTTCTCCTCTGCAGACGCGCGGCGAAGAGGCCGAAGGGCAAAATCCAGTGTGCTACGAGATGACCTCTCTTGCCATCGAGGACTCGGCGTGCGCGGCGGAGGACGCCGAAGAGCTCACCAATGACCCATGGTTTGCTTCTTAAGCGAGGGAGCGCTCCGGGCCACCCAAAGAGACCGCTGCCCCCGAGCCAGGTCACTTGGAGAGGGCCTGGGTTCGGATCCTCTCCGCGTCCGGCTGCGAGCACCGTCACCGGTCCGTGCGAGAGGAGCTCACGGGCCTCGGCTTCGACGAAATGTCCCGCTGCCTCGCCTGGGTAGGTCGGGAATGAAGTCGTGAGGACGAAGTGGGTCACCGAGGCAACTCGTCGAGCTCCTTGAGAGCCTCTGTTCCGAGCGTGCGCTCTAGCTCACCGAGCTTCCACAGATACTCGAAGGTGTAGATGCCGGTCGAATGGTGGTCGCCCCAGGTCAGAGAGAGGGCGTAGTTTCCGACAGGCTGAATGTCGCGCAGCTCCTGGTCGCCGCCCGCGACGAAATGGACCTTGCTGCCGTGCCCCTGGCATCCAGCACAAGGACAATAACCCCTCACGATGGAGTGGGAGAGCTGGTGGACGACCGGACCCTCGGGGCTCGACCAAGTGATCTGCAGGACTCGAGCGCTGTGGGGGGCCCGGATGCCCTGGGGACGCCCCCCGGGAAAGGGGCGGATCGGCGTTTCGGAAGGGCTTTGGGGGCCTTGCGGGTGGGGCATGGAGGCCATTTGCCCGAAATATGGACCGGAAGCACCCCTTTTGGAGGCGAAATGGGTTTGCATTAGGGCCGAACCTCTGCCATATGTCGCCCCCGCCCAATGACGACGACAGAAGCCGTACCCTGTAAGCCCCTCGAAGTCGCTGTGAGTGATCGCGGCATCGAGCGCGCCATCAAGCACCTGAAGCGCAAGATGGCAGCGGAGGGCATCCTTCGCGAAATCAAGCGTCGCCGGAACTACATGAAGCCCTCCGTGCGTAAGCGCAAGAAGATCGCGGAAGCTGCGCGTCGTCGCCGCAAGCGGGTGCGCCCGGATGAGCAGCCCACGCCGGCTGCCATGAAGCCGTAAATGGCAATGAGAGGCCTCGGACGTAACGTCTGGGGCCTTTTTCGTTGAGCTCAGGCTTTGCGATGGGAGCCTCGGGAAGTTGGCCCGAGGAGAGCGTCTCCGAGATAAGGGAGGCTCGTGGTGCAAAGAGTGTCGGCTTCGCGTCGTCGTCCGGCGACCCCTGCGTCTCCTCCGGTCCGCTTGAGGTACCTTCTCGCGATCGTGGTCGCCGGCTGGGGTGGGGTCAGTCTGGCGCGCCAGGCGCGGGCCGCTTTCGATCTCCATGACGCCGCCGCCAAGGCCGCGAACTACGCGCTCTGCATGGTGGGCCCGACCGGTCCGAAGCTGCTTCGGGAGGGTGCGGACGAATACGCGCGGTTGCTCGAGCGACGTGTCGTTGCTGCGGGGCCAAAGGATCGACCCTTTGCCCGGTGCGCGGCGCTCGGGGAGAAGGTGGGCCTTTCGCGCGCGCTCCACGAGCTCGAGGCCTCCGCGTTTCGCGAGTACTTTGATGGCAGCGCTGGGGACCACGAGGTCAGCGAGCTGACTTTCGATCGATCGAAGCTGGATGAGCTTGCCGGTAGCGCTGGGCTCTTTGCTCCAGCTTCCCTTGAGGCGCTCATCATTCCCGAGCGCCATGCGGAGGAGGCCTCCCATCCGCGAGAGCCCGTGCGCCCTGCGGTGGGACGAGGACTGCCGCCGCAGAGGAGCCTCTATCGAAGTGCGGTCTCCTACGGGGACACCTGGGTCGTCGAGATGGGCTCCGGGGCCAACGCGGAGCGGCTGATTTCCCACAACCGCGGCCTCCATTTCGAACGGGTCTCTGGTCGCGCCGAGCCGGGCCCCTCGGGTCCCTGCGCACCGAGTCCTGAGGGCGTTGGCTTCTCGATCATCCTGAGTGAGGCCGACGAGACAGTGCTCGTATCGCGGAACGCGGCGGGTTCAAGCCGGATGACGAAGCTCGCGGCCCGCCACGAGCGCGTGGAAGCAGCAGACTGTGACGGTTCAGGGTTCTTGGCGCTGCTCGATGACAGGAAGTCCAAAGCACGCCGGTTGAAGGCTTGTTCCCTTGAGGGCGTCTGCGTTGAAGTGCCCCTGCCGACGCTCGGCGAAAGACCGCTTCCGTCTGAGCTCGATGTCGCCTGGGTGGGCGGAGACATCGTGCTTGCAGCTTCTGAAGGGCGACTCACGCGGGTGACGACGAGCCGCGACCGGGGACAGACCTGGACGCCCTGGGTACTCGCCTTTGACGGTCGGGAGCTGCTGCCCGCCGCTTCGAGAGCTGCTCCGCGCCGCCTTCTGCACGTGGATGATGAAGTATTGCTCCATGGCGTCAGCGAACGCGGGCAGCCTTACCTCGTCTTGGCTTCCCACGACCACGGTGCGAGCTTCTCAGCGTCGCTAAAAAGCGCGGACTTGGACGAAGAAGAGAAGCTCGTGCGCCGCGAGTGATCGCTTGGGCGCGGCGCCGCTCTGGGGCGCACTTCACTCTCTGCTTGAGCTTATCTCGGCGCTGACCTCTTCGAGAGAGCCTCGATGGCCCTCTGCATGTTCTCGCTGGTGGAGAAGAGGAGCAGGTCCTTTGCCTCGGCGATGGTCTCGAACCAACGAAGGCGGGCAGGGCCGTCACTTGGAATTGGCCTCGTTTCCAGGGCGAGAGCGCTCAAGCTCACTTCGAGCGAGCCGACACCGAGGAAAGCGGCTCGCTGCGCGAGTGCACCGAGGGCTGCGTACACCGAGGCGCCGCCTCGACCGAGCGCGCCGACCGCTTCGAGCGCGAGAGTCGGTACGTCGTCGTCGTAACCCAGGCGTGCAAAGCCTCGTTCGAGCTGAGCCTGGGCCTGCATCACGCGCCGAGCGTCGGCTCCCTCGGGCCTGAAATTCGGCGCGAAGATGAGCAAGAGGGCGACGAGGGTCGGCCAAGCGCCCTCTGCCTTGCCTCGGAAGAGCGCGCCGGCGCCCATCTGCTCCTGTTTGACGGCGCGGAGCACGAGGAAGCTTCTTACGCCTTCAGAGAGTGCATCGACCGCCGTGCCGGCGATGAAGCGCAAGGGATGGCTCGAGAGGACGAGCACACGGGGGCCGAGCGCATCCGAGGTGAGGAGCTCGAACTTCGGACTGCCGGCCGCTGTGAGGGCTCGACTCAGCGCTTGGAGAGTGGGAGAGGAAGCGGGCGCAGGGCGGGCGCTCGTTGCGTCGAGCGGGAGCGTGAGATCGAGCGCCTCCTTGGTCTTGCGCAGGAGCTCTCCGAGGGCCCTCGGCAACTCTTTGGGACGGAGGAATGGATCGAGCTCGGGAGCGAGGGCGAGCGGGCCGGCGGACCCGCCAGACTTGGCCTCGGGCTCTCCCCGTAAGACGCGGAGCGCGGCGTAGGTTGCCTCTGCTTGGGCCCGTCCGCCGAGCAGATCTGTGGCGAGCCCGACCGTCTCGAGGATACCGAGCTCGAGGCGACCCGACTCGAGCTGCCTCCGCGCCTCCTTGGCGGTGCGATCGACGAGCATACGGCGTGCCTGGGTCTCACCGAGCTCGGCAAGGAGCTCAGCGCGCGCGCTGAGAACGCGACTGTCGAGCGGCCAGGCGCGTCCGGCGCGCTCGAGAGTAGCGGCCGCGCGCCCGGGATCGCGGGCGGCCGTTCGATAGATCTCTGCGAGCTCAAGGACTGCCCAAATCTTGTCGTCCGTGGCCTCTGTGCGTGCGATGACCTTCGTTTGAAGCTCTGCGGCGCGCTCCGCGAGTTCGAGCTCGAGGAAGACGGCGACGAGCTCACGCATCGCGGTCAAGCTCTCCGGTCGCAAGCTGACAATGGTCTCATAGGCGTCCATCGCTGCCTCGAACTTCTTCAGTTTTTCGCTGGAGATGCGGGCCACTCGGTAAAGGGCGCTGATGCGCGCCTCATCGCTTTGGCTCGCTTGCGCGAGGCGCTTGTAGGAGAGACAGGCCTCTGCGTACTTGGAAATGGCTTCGGCGCTGCGAGCGTGCGCTCCGAGGACGCGAGGATCACTTGGGTGCGCCTTGAGTGTCTCGCCGTAGAGGCGTTCGGCCTCTTCCGCGCGCCCTGCTTTCATCAAGAGCTCACCCGCTTCAAGCGCGAGCTCCAGGCGCGCGTGGGGAGTGAGGGGCTGTTCGAGTCGGCGCAAAAGTAGACCCACCAGGGCCTCATCGTGCCCTTGGTAAAGGTGGTGCAGGCGCGTGAAGGCCTCGAGCGAATCGGGCTCGAGTTCGAGGCAGCGTTCGAAGCGATTCCGTGCGCTCTCGGGATCTTGTGCTCGCTCAAATGCGTCTCCGGCTCGAGCGAGGGCAAGCAGGCGATGCTCGTCCGAGTGACTCGCCCCGGCGACAGCGTCCGCCGCCTGAGCTTTGTCGCGCCACATTTCGGCTTCATCCTCCCCATCCTCTCGAGCGTCGATGGCTTCGACGCGAAGCAAACGAGGGGCGAAGGCGGATGGAGCGGCTTCGATGGCGATCTCAAGGTCGGAGAGCGCCTCCTCGGTCTCTCCGCGCGCGAGAGAAAGGCGCGCTAGCTCGGTGCGGAGAAGGGCAACGTCCTCTGGATTTTGGTGGCGCGTAGCGAGCTCGCGCTCAAGCTCTCGCACGCGGAGTAGATCTGCTCGATCCCAGGCATCTGTCGTGAGCGCACGAAGCGCAAACAGAGGCAGGCGAGCAGGTTCTCCGAGCTGCTCGAGGGCGCGGCGGGCGCCGCGCAGATCGCCGCTTCCGAGCGCAAAAGCTGCTTCTACGAGAAGATAGGGGTCGCGGTCGGCGAGCGGAAGCGCGGGGATGAGCTCGGGGAAGAGAGAGCGGATCGCCTGGAGGTCGCCGGTTTCGAGAGCTCGGTGCTCGATGTCCATGTGCACGCCGAGTGTGGCGAGCCCTTCGTGAACGAGGATATTGCGCCACATCGCGGCGCTGGAGCCATCACCTCGTGCCGCGTCGTAGTGGATGAGGGCTTGGAGGGTGTCGCGACGCGCGTCCGGGGAGCCATCTTGGGGCGCGTGCTCGAGGAGGTGGACGGTGGAAGACGCGGCCTCACCTAGGTGGAGCTCGAGGTGCCTCTGGAAGGCTCGGAAGAGTGGGCTCTCGGCGACGACGGGAGCCGTGAGCTCGGCGAGGGCCTGCCGAGAATCTCCGTCGAGCCAAGCGGTCGCCGCGCGGTGCACGACATCCAACGATGTTCCTGACCCTTGGTCCTCCTCCCGGACTCCGATTCGCGTCGAAGCGCGGAGGAGCTGAAAGAGGGGCAGCGCCTGGGCGCGTGCGGAGACGCGCCCCAGCCAGTTCACTCGATCATCAGTGTCGTTCGCGAAGAGGGCCAGCAATGTAGCGGCAGCGTCTCTGAGGGAAGCCCCCTCGAGCTCGAGGAGCGCTTCGAGAGCTTCTCCTCGGGCCAGGCCAGGCAGGGCGATCCGCTCCAGGAGGAAGGAGAGGAAAAGAGCGGTTTCCTTGGTGAGCGTGGGGCCTTCGGGGCTCTCGGCGAGCTCGCGCAAGAGGGCAGCGGATTCTACTGTGTCGAGATCGAGCGCGGCTTCGAAGAAGAGTGGCGTTCGCTCTTTGATATCGAGCTGTCTTCCGAGCTCTACCCGCCTGTGCGCGAGTTCTCGGGAGGGACCTTTTTGGCTCGCAAGGCCCAAGAGCGCGGCGGCGCGCACACGGGGGTTCGTCGCTGTCCAGGCTTGTTCGAAAGCAGCTTCGGCCCCGGCTGCGTCGCCGCTTGTCGCTCGGCGGAAGCCGAGCAAGAGCGAAAGCTCCGGATCCGAGGTCAGCTCGGAAAGGACACGCAGAGGTTCGGGATCTTCGCTTCCATTTTGCCTCTGCGTCTCGAGGTCGAGGAGCGAGAGCAGGATCTCGCTATGAGAGCCTCCCTCGAGCCGCTGCCACTCTTCCACGACCTTCCTTCCCTCAGAGCTTGTGAGACGCCCAAGATGGGCGCCGAGCAGAGCGCGGGCGGACGCCAGAGGATCGGACTCCGAAGCTGGGCTCTTCTTGAGGGCTTGGACGAGAGCAGGCGAGCGAGCGCCCTGCTGGTCGTCAGGCGCGGGCAGTCCTGCCATGCGAGCAAGCAGCGCTCTCTCCTCGAAGCTGAAGGTCCCGTCGCGATCGGAGTCGAGCGCCAGTTTCAGGCCTTCGCGGTCGTCCTCCTCGAGAGAAAGATAGGCGAGGAGGCGCAGCGTGAAGGGAGTCGGATCGACGGGCGCTTTTTCTTTGAGCAGAGCGCGCGCGTTGGCACCCCCGGCAGGATGGGCGCTCATGAGCAGCAGCCACACGTGCCGGAGCGCCGGAGGGGGCTCGGGGGTGCGCACGAGATACTGGCCGAGCCTCTCGATGAACCCCGAAACATCGCCGGAGCGGCGGGCGCGGAGGGCGCGGAGGAGCGGAATGCCCGCGGGCACATCTCCGTCCGCTTCCGTCCGGTCGGCGATTTCGCGTGCGATTGGCCAGCTCGAGGAGAGCGCTGGGGGAACTTTGAGTCCGGCGGTGGGTTCGCCGAGCGCTAGGGCAAAGAACAAGCGCTCGGCGTTGATAAAGGAGTCGTCGAGGGTGCGACTGCCATGCTCAAGGAGGTTTCGGGCTCGGTCGACGTCGCCGCGTCCTTGGCAGAGCTCGAGCGCGCGCCGGAGCGCGTACGTTCTCGCGGAGAGCGTATCGCTCTTCCGGAACGATTGCTCGAGGGCGTAAAGAGCCAGCTCGCTCGGACCACTGTCGTCGGCCAGTGCGAGGGACAGCAGTGTGAGCAGGGCGAGGCGAGGCTGCGTTTGAGCGGCGCGCTCGGCGGCGAGGGCTGCTTCCTTGGCTTGCCCTGCGCGGGTGGAGAGGAGCGCAGCGGCGGCGAGGGCCCGCGCCTTGGCCGTGGCGGACGACTGTCGCTCGCTGACGAAAGAGAGGCGCTCGGCCCAGAGCGCTGGCGACTCTGCGAGGCTCGTTCCGAGAGGTTTTGTGGCGGCGCTCGGCTCACCAAACAGGAGTTCATCGCTCGAGAGAGCTGCCTCGGGGGGGAGGGAAGGCAGAGATGTAGCGCTCATGACCAGCCTGCCCTCCTGCGGAGAATCTCGAGGTCTGCGCCGAGGGCGAAGCGAACACCGGAAGCGAGAAGCTCCTGTCTCTCGGGCTCGCTCTCAGGGAGGAGGTGCTGGACATGGGCGAGTGCGCCCGCGTGACCGACGGCGACGATGCTGGCGCGGAGAGCTCTCGCTTTCGCTTTTTTGAGGAGCGAAAAAGGAGTGATGCCCTGGGTGGATAAGGTTTCGCCCAAGAGCTCGATTTGCGTCCACTCTGCGCCGTTTGTGCGCTCCCGCAGCAAAGCGCGCCTTTCACTCCTGTCTCGATCGTCGGAGGGCGCGATCGCTGCACTGAGCCAGGCCTCGGCGTCTCGATCCGGCAGCGAGAGAAGGCTCAAGGTGTGGCCGCTTGCACTCGCGAGTTCCGCCGCGAGTCGCGCCACGCGCCGCTCGGAGAGCGGCCAAGGAATCGCCGAGCCAACGACGAAAACCGGCGGGTCCATCTGAATCAAGAACCACGCGCTCGGGTCGCGTCCGCCGACGATCACGCGCAGTTCCGACAAGCCGAAAGCTCGGGCAAAGGGGCGAATTTCCTCGAAGACGTGGGATTCCTGCTCGGAGCTCGCGGCCAGAAGATAGGAGAGATCGAGGGAGGCGAGGTCTGGCTGGGTCAGGGGAGCGATGCTCTTGCCGACGAGGGAGAGGAATCGGATTTCGTCTTCGGAGACCTCGCTCCCGTAGAGGCGCTCGAGATCATCGGGAGCGAGCGCGCCGACGGGGCGCGCGGTCGACGCAGGCGGAGCACTGTCGTCTCGTCCGAGCAAGCGCCCGATACCTCGAGCTCGAGGCAGTTCGCCGGGCTCACCGCCGGCTTCGGCGAGCTCGACGTAGCGGCTCGCGAGCTCCCCACCGAGGGGCCTTTCCATGAGCTCTCGCTTGGTCTTCTCGAGGCTTGGGGCGAGGAGCGCTCGCTTCTCGTCGATCGAAAAACTCAGGCGCCGGACGGAATCGACCGCATCTCGATCTACGGGCGAGTCCCTGAGCACACGCCTCGTGGCCTCCATCTCCCGGCGCGGATCTTTCAGATGGTCGCGCGCGATGGTCAGCATGAGTCGCGCGTAGTGCAGCCGCCTCGGGATGTCGTCGCACTCGTCGTTCAGCTCTGAGAAGGCGGCGAAGGCGAGCTCATGGCGGCCTGCGAGGGCGCCCTTCCGTGCCAGTTCTTCCTTGTACCAGGCAGGGCGAAGCTCGACGCGGACGCTTTCGAGCAGCGTGAGGGCTCGTCCCGGCTCCCCAAGTTCCTCCCAAAGCGCTAGGCATTCACCCAATAGGGTCTCCACGGCGAGGGAGGGGAGGAACGGGTCCGTCACCAAGTTTGTGAGGCACTCGGCGGCTTCGCGGCGTCGTCCATCTTTCAGATGGATCTGTGCGAGGCGACCACGGACGGGCAACCTGTAAGCGCTCTCGCTCTTGAGCGCGTCGAGCGTTTCGAGCTCGAGGGCAGCTCGCCCGGCTCTGCGGGCGACGCGCGCCCGTTCCCAGAGCAAACGCGCTCGCCTCTCGGGTGACAAAGACCCTCGCGAACGGAGCTCAAGGGCTCGAAGTTCCGCTTCGACACCTTGCCTCGCGCGCGCGAGCAGGAGCGCATGACGGAAGCTCATGTCTCGATCCGGGTCGAGCTCGAGGGCTCGCTCGAAGGCCTGCTCTGTTCCGAGATCCTTCAGTTCGAGGGAGAGTCGGAGCAAGCCCACGCGTTCCCAGAGCTCGGCGGCCTCGACGGTGTCGTCGCGGAGCACCGCGAGCTTCTCGAGCGCAGCGAGTTCGATGTCCTTCTTTTCGAGGAGCTCTGCTGCGGCCAGGAGCGCGAGCAAGAACGTCTCGTCTTGCCCCAGGTCCTCTTGGATCGAGAGAAGAATCGCAAGAGCCTCTTCGGCGAGGCCCTTGTCCGAACGAAGAGCGGCTTCGGCAATGGACTCGTGGGCGCGGAGGAGGTCGAGGGTCAGCCGCTCCTGATTCGGCTCTTCGCCTACTCGGTCATCGCCGCTCGAGGCGCTCGGGGCGAGGGCCTGATCCAAGATCGAGAGGCCGCCCGGGATATCCCCTTGGGCCAGCGCGCTTTCCGCTGAGAACCAGAAATCCGCGGGGCTCTCGCCGATGAGCTCGCGAAGAGCTTCTCGCGTCCGCTCTGGTTTCTCACGTCCTTTTCGAATGTCCCAAACAGCCTCTAAGATCGCGGTGAGCGGACCAGGAGTCGGCTCGACGAATCCGTGCGTGAGCGGATTTTCTGAGAGAGAGCCATCGAAAGCATTCCCCCAAATGACGATCGCTCGGTCTTCTCCGCTGAGTCCGATGGCTTCGCCATCTACCTCAATCTCTCCTCGAGCGAGTTGGCGAAGGACCTCGAGTGCGCGCGATTCTTCGGAATCCCCGGAAGCGGCGCTGTCCAGCCTGTCTCCCTTGAGCCAGCTTTGGGCCTCCTTGTGTGCGCGAAGGACGGCGTAGGACCCCTGGGAATGCTCCTGCTCTGTGATCCCGAAATAGGGGGCTGCGTCGCCGAGCGCGCCCGGGAGCGCTTCTTCCGCGAGGAGGAAGAGGCGGGCCGCGCGGTCGTTCTTGGCTCCGGAAAGCTCCAGGCCGGCCCAGAGGTAGAGCGCCGCTCGCAGGTCCGGATCGGTGCTCCCCTCTGCTGCTCGGAGCAGGATGAAAGCGACGTCAGCGGGTTTCTCCTCGAGACCGCGCGCGAGCGCGATGGCGGAGACCAAGTCCGAAGGATCATGAGTGAAGCGTGAACGAAGCTCAAGGAGGGCTTCGTCTCGCGTTTCCGGATTCGAAAGGAGCTGGTCCTGTCGGGCCAAGGCGACGACGGCTCTGAGCTCGGACGCGAGAAAGTCGAGGGTTTTTGATTCTGCGAGACCTAGCCCCTGACCATCGCGAAAATAGGCGCGGAAGAGCAGCCCTGAAAATGAGTCGCGCTCGAGAGCTTCTTCGACTTGCCCTGCTTCGAGCCGTGGCCCGAGCCCCGTCTCTCCGCGCGTCCGCTTCTCGAGCGCTTCGAGAAATTGGATGGTTTGTTCGAGCGCAGGAGTGAGCGGTTCGGTGGCTCGCAGCGCCGAGAGGATCGCAGCGAAGTTTCCTTGGGCCTGTTCCCCCTTCGAGAGCTCGAACCAGAGGCGTAGTCCGAGGGCGATCTGAGAAGCCCCCAGGCGCGATTCGAGTGCGTCAAAGAAAGAAGCGCGACTATCTGCCGACGCCGTTTGCAGGAGCGCGAGCTTGTAGACGTCGCGATCGTGTTCGGGCGCGTGGGCCGCCGCCTGCTCAAGGGCAAGGAAAAACCTCTCGCGGTCCTGTGCGCGCTTCTCGAGCGAAGCGCGCAGGAGTCGAACGGCTCGGTCCTCCGGCAAGAGTTCTTCGAGCTGGCCGAGGACCGTGCGGGCTTCGTCCAAAGCTCCGTCTTTCTCGAGCCAAAAGGCCCGGCGTAAGAGCGGAACCGTGGCCTCATGCCCTTCACAGAGAGCTGACTCTTCGAGAGCAGCCCATGCGGCGGTCGAAAAGTCACCTTCGCTTCCTGCGAGCTCTTCGATCCGGCGGAATAGCCCACGGTGAGGGAATTCATCACGGGCTTGGAGCAGGGCAGCGCGCGCGGCTTCGACGTCGCCCAGCTTTTGGTGGATGGTAGCGGCGCGTTCGAGCAGGGCTCCCCTGAGCTCCGGTGAATGGGTTGCGCCGACTCGCCCGAGGATCGCTTTTGCCCAGGCTTCGCCGGAGAGGGCGAGCGCAGCTGTGATTTCGGCGAGCAGCCAAGCGGCCGCGCTCTCGGGGCCGCTTTCGAGCATGGGCTCAAGGATCGAGCGGATTTGGTCCGCTTCGGTCCGAGGCGCTTCAGTGCGGACGAGCAGTGCCGCCAGAAATTCGAAGGTGGCGCGGAGGGAGAGCTCGGGGTCGTTCGGGCTCCGCGCGAGTTCGCCGAGCAGCTTGGGCAAGAGCGAGCTCGAGCCCTTGAGGTGCGCGATGGTGATCAGGCTCTCGAGAGGCTCGACAAGATCAGGCCGGAGCTCGTGGGCCTCGAGAGCCGAGCGAGCGGCGGCGCTCAAATCTCCCGCCACGAGACAAATCCTGCCGAGCTCGTGGTGGAGGAAGGAGAGGAGAGTCGTGTCCTTGGTCGCCTCGATCTCCGCCCGGAGTGCGCGCGCACCGTGGGCCGGGAACCGCGCTTTATGAGCTAAGGCGCCGGGAGAGACGAGAAACGAGGGCGAGTCCGACATTCTGACAAGGCCAGCCTGGGCGCCGAAACCTCCTCTCCGACTTTACGCGGACAATGCGCGTGGGCGCCAGACGTTCAGTCCTAAATCAGCGCCCTTTGGACTGTTCCCTCAGCGAATGCGCCGTACCACCCAGAAACCACGAGGCGTCTCGATGGGCTGGGGAGAAATGCCGGCGACGGGCAGCGAGAAGACCTCGTACTCCACGCGCCGCTCGAGGACCCCGCGCTTGACCCAACCGATGTCCTCGTTGGAGCCCGGATCCGCTTGGGCGATGGCCCGACGGAAGCCCTCTTCGGCCGCTTGGGTGGCCCGCTCCGCCAGGGCCAACGCCTCTTCACGGGACCGCTCACCCGGGCCTGCACCTTGCGCTCCTCGATAACGGAAGAGAGCGACCCCAATGCGTACTTTCTGAGGAGCGCCTGCCGGAAGGGGAGGCACCAGGCTTCCATCGGGCATCTTGCCGAAATCGACGAAGCCCGGTTCAGCAGCGCTCGCGACGGGGGGAGCTTCCGGCTCAGGCTCAGGCGCCGCTTCGGCCTTCGGGGGCTCGGTGAGCGCTGAATTCTCCTCGACCTTGACCGTATCATGGGCGGAGGCCACCTCGGTCTGCCGCTCGGACTCGTGCCTCAGGATCAATGTGAGTCCCACCAGCGAGATTCCGAGCAGGATGTATGGGGTTTGGGCTGACATGATGGGCTCGGGTCCGTACCATGACCCTAGGTTCCGGCAAACCGGAGCCTCGCGGAAAATTGTCCTCGAGCTCGGAGGCGGGAGGCTTCTCCCTCGTCCCTTCGAGCTCGCGCCTTACAGAATTTTATGATCGACGTCGCGTGTCCGTCCTGCAAAGCCAGCTACCAGCTCGATGAGCGCCGCGTCCCTGCGCAAGGGATGCAAATGCGCTGTCCGAAATGTGGCGCGTCCTTCCGAGTCGATCACCCCCAGAACCAAGGCGCCGCGAAGGAACCGGTACTGGGAGCAGCCCTCGGCCTGGGGCGGCCTCCCGCGCCGGCTCGTCCTGCCCCGCCTGTCCGAGAGCGGCCCGCGCCGCCGAGCGCCGAGGAGGACAGGTCGACTGTGCTCGGTGTGGCGCCAGAGGCAGGCGGACCCCGTCGGGGCACGAAGCTTGAGCTCGCTGAAATCGACG